>Ga0326728_10026493_pt1 | contig 10255 bp, 8 predicted proteins | sample MB3enrmetagenome_FD_207602 | JGI IMG/M metagenome (GOLD analysis project Ga0326728, IMG submission 207602) | Lab enriched peat soil microbial communities from McLean, Ithaca, NY, United States - MB31MN | ecosystem: Environmental > Terrestrial > Soil > Wetlands > Peat | place: USA: New York... | reverse complement strand
AGCTTGGCGCAAAAGACCGATTGCAGAAAAGATGAAAGAGCATTTTTTCGCCCTTTTCAGAAAAAGGCTTTAGAATTTCCGTTTCCGGCTCGTCCTCTACGTCACCACTACACTCTACTCCCAATCCCATCCCACCCCTTGGCTAGATCCGAAATCGGCTCTTATCTTTATGAGTGATGGTTTGATTCTTCATTAAATGAAAAGCGTGGTATTTACCGTGAACCACCAATTTCCTCCTCAAATATCCGAATGATTTCACCGAAGTAAACCAGCAAAAATTCCTGATCCAGTCTACCCGCATTACTATATGACGCAGCCCAACGAATCTTGGCCAAAGGACTCGGAGTATACTAGCGAAGCTTCTGTCATCTTTCACCTCCTCCTCAAATATTAGGTCATCTTCAGAATTCCAGCTTAGTCTTGTTTCTCACCCTCTTCGTGGTAGATGTACTTACCACCACGAATCCAGGAGGCGCCAGCTGCAATGAGACATATGACAATAGAGAAGATTAGCACCTCGACGAGACCACGGTGGAAAGCGTTATCGATAAGCTGTGGGAAGAAGGCTCTGGAGGTGATGGTCGCTGCCTGCCCTGGTGGCAAAGCATTAAGTACATTTTGAGGAATCAAGGTACCCAGCGGATTATACCCCAGGAATGCAGCAAATAGATAGGCTACAGGCGGTGTCCTTCCCAGCTGTTTTGCAATCTGAGCCGGTATGTTGTGCTGTATGAGGCCGTTGTACATGGCCGCTGGCATTGATACATTTAACCCAAAAACCATAAGAGAGAAGATAATCGCCATAGACAGTGGATTCCCGACGTTAATAAGTGTTGCCCGCATGCCGGAGCCTACCCCACGGTACCGAGGGGGAAGACTATTCATGATCGCCGCGGTATTGGGTGCCATGAACATCCCCATGGACACACCGTCCAGCAGGATTACCATGGCGAACATGGGATAAGAGAAGTTCACCGGCAGGGCCAACATCAGGGAAAAGCCAACTGCTGTCAGTATCATGGCGATGGTGGCAAAGTAGCGCGCCCCGAAGCGGTCGGATAGCAGGCCAGAAAGCGGCCCCGCTATCAGGATTCCGATGCTTGAAGGTATCATGCATATACCTGCCCAGAGAGGTGTTACCTCAAAGTCATAGCCGTGAAGGGGCAGCCAAATGCCCTGCAGCCAGATGGTGAGCATAAGCATTAGTCCACCCCTGGCTACAGACGCGAGAAACCCGGCAATGTTTCCCGCAGCAAAGGCACGAATACGGAACAAATTGAGCCGGAACATGGGTGCTCGCACATGCTGTTCAATGAAGATGAATGCTACCAGAAGAACAACACCACCAACGATCATGCCCAACACGAAGGGAGTCGTCCAGCTCATCAGGGAAGTAGGGCTGGGATTGATGCCATAGATAATGCCCACCAGAAGCATGGTCAGACCAACTGCAAAGGTGAGATTACCCAACCAGTCGATAGGCTCGCTTTTGCTGATATCCACCTCTCGAAGCGTCCGGTAGGCCCAGATCGTCCCGGCTATGCCAATGGGCACATTAAAGAGGAATACCCACCGCCACCCCAGCTCAGCCAGAAGGCCCCCCACTAGGATACCCAAAAAAGAGCCGGCGATGCCGGCTACCAGATTTAGACCGAGAGCCAATCCGCGCTCGTTTTCGGGAAAGGCATCGGTCAGAACGGCTGCAGAGTTAGCAAACAAGGAGGCACCACCCATTCCTTGCACGACCCGGAAGAGGATCAGCTCAAGAGCTCCGGCCGGCCCGCTACTCCAAGGGATGGCACACAAAAAGGACCCCACAGTGAAGATAGCAAACCCCAGATTGTACATTCGGGTTCGTCCAAACATGTCCCCCAGGCGTCCGAAGGCAACAACAAAAACGGCGGTTACTAGCATGTAACCCATGAGTAGCCAGAGCAAGTAGTTGGAACTATCCGGGGCCAGGGGGTCAATACCAATCCCCCTGAAGATGACTGGCAAGGCAAGGAGTACACTGGTGATGTTGACAAAAGCCAGCAGAATGGACAGGGGGGTGTTAGAAAGGGCAATCCATTTGTAATCTATCCTACTACGAGGCTGATTATGCGTCATTCGAAAGCAAGAAATCCTCCGATAGCTGTATTATGTATCACATAATCTGGAAAAAAAATAACATCTATTAAATACTTCTTCAATAAAATTTTCATTTCACCGATCATGCATTTAAGGATCTCTTTTAGCTTTTCACACCATCAATCAGACTAAAGACAATAAAGGTCTATAACGGCTGTAATTGGTCTTCAAGCTACTCCCGAGGCGTATAGCCTTATATTTATCCCTTACCATTTTTCCTCTTCCTCCCTTAATAGTTCTTCCCTTTCTCATAAAAATAGAACTAGTCCAACAAAAAAGTTGAAGCTAAAAAGATTTGTTTAGTTCAGTCTTATAGGAGAGAAAAGTAGAGTAAAATGGTTCAAAAAAAACCGACCCGTAAGGAAGGTTTTTTCACTTTTTATTATTATATCTTAATATATCATGTTGTTTTTGGATCTTTAATGATTTGATAAGCTTAAATCGTTTTTCGTTTTCCGGACCCCTCCTCCTTCTTTTCCGATCCCCTCATCCTTCTTTTCCGATCCCCTCATCCTCTACCTTATTATCATTTTTATTAAAAACTCCAGAAGGATCGGGTTTCTTTTTATTGGGCCTCTTTATTTCATACTTAATCCCCTGAAGTCCTTCCGTCTCTTTATAGGATAGTATCAGCCCATCCCTCTTTAAAGGCTCCAGAGTGTTGAGTTCGAGGTTCTTGATGAGGTTTGTTATATTCTTGTCCAAGAAATTCATTTCATTAATGATGGTATCAAGATTCAACTGGATTGAGGAAAAGTTGTTATGGAGGAGGAAATGTCTATAAAATATTTGGGCTGACTGGGGAAGGTTATACAATTTCTTATCAACCCAATCAAAGTTAAAAGTCAAAAGATTATGGACGAAGAGTTCACCCAGGATCGTACTGAACACGATATAATACTCTCGGCTTTGAACTACTCCATCTTTTCGAACGTCAATATTGATTGAAGCCAGCTCGAACAGCCTGCTAAAAATGGTCATGTCATACCATCTCTCTTTTGCGTCCTTCCTATCTCCTCTGAATAACCTTACCGGGAAGGAAAGACAGAATTCAACGCTCGAAGTTTCTCTCAATAGGTTCATTATCTCATTTGATGACATTTCCTTCCCCGTGAATCTCCTAAAATCCTTGTCGCTTAATTTCACGTAGTATTTTTGATTTTTGATGATTGGAACATCCTCTTCCGTCACTATAGAAGGGATTGGGGATCTGTCGAAACACTGCTGCATTTCCATTTCACGTAGTTTGATACTCTCGATGTCTTCAAAAATAGGCGATACCTCTTTTGGGAGACTATTTCCCCCAGTTTTTAGAAGGAAGCAATAACTTATAACGTCCATAGCCATAAGGTGTCTGGCATTCCAATATCCGGTTATAGAGCAGACTTTTTTAGAGTGTTTATCTTCCCATTCAAAAGGAAAATGGATATTTGTCTCAATCTTCCCTCCTTTCTTGATAACAGGTGGGATGGATTTATTGATGCCCCTTTCAGAAACGTTACGCCAGTTTCCGCTTGGACTCAGTTTCTTGATGGTTTGCAAAATTGAGTTCTCAAGACGTGCATACGCCATATTATCCTTGAGATGGACCTTTAACTCTTTTAGAACTTCATACTTTTCCTTTAGGTCATCCAGATTAGCGTTTCGGTACTTGGGGAAGGGAATGGAATCGTATTCGGATTTGATTTTAAGAAAAAAATATAAAGCCTCTTGTTCGGTCATGGGGTTCATCCTTCCTATTCAAATTTAGATTTCTTACTCCTTGATTTGCCTGATTCATCTATCCTATCCGTCACCGTCATATGCTCCCTGTCCACTCTTAAAGGGATCTTCCCAGTGAATCCGGTCCCTCTTTTCGCTTTAAAAACGATGAGGTCTATGGTTCCGTCATGACGAATGATCTTTTCCCAGTCCTGTTTTACCTGGTATCCATCGTCGGTTTCTTCCACAGGAGCAAGGATTCCCAGCCAGCTTGACTCATATTCAATCATTCCGGTTTCCTTGAAAGAAGCCATGCTCAGCTTTTGGCCTGATTTGTAGGAATCCCTCGCGAGCTCCGATATTGCTACGATTGGAATGTTCCACTTTTTGGCAAGATCCGTTAGCTGACCTATGATTTCTTCAATACGAAGCCTTTCGTCCTGAAACTTTCGCGGGGTCCTGATTTTCTGGAGATAATCAACGATGATGACAGGAGCTTGACCATGCTTCTCCTTGATTTTGGAAATGTAGCCATCCCATTCATCCAGGTAAATCATTTTCTCAACTACATATTTGAGGGGCATGATCTTCTTTATCTCAAGGTTGTTGCAGAGATCCTTAATCCCTGTTTTTGAATTAACATTAAATCTCTCGATGGATTCCTCACAAAATCTGGCAAAGGTACGATACCGCAAATCAATTAGACCATCGTCATAGCTAAGAAAGAGGACAGGGATACCGTTCAGGCAAATATTATCTGCAATCTCGTTTGCCAAACAGGTTTTTCCAGATGAAGGGATGCCGCCAAGGCCATAGAACCTCCCTCCGATTAATCCGCCATTCATCTTTTTTTCGAGGCCGGTTAGATTTGTTCTCCCAAATGGGATTCGTAGATAATTCTGTTCGTATTCTTCGATTACCTTTTGGGGGTTATCAAGGAGGCTGTCAATCTCAATAATGCTCCGATGGTCATTCTTCGATTCCATGGCCTTGACGGATTGGAAGGTTTTTCTAAGTTCATTCAAGTCAATTGGAGGTTTGTTTTTCAGGTTCCACATGGTAATTACTTCCCAGGCTTCAATCTGGTCCATTCCCATTTTGAAAAGGTGCCCAATTAGCCGAGTTGCGGTTTGGTTCCTTTCTCCTTCAATGCATCCATTTTTAAGGATCTCCACATACGGACTTTCTGACTCTTTTTTGTCTGTCCTTTTCCTTTGATTCTCAAACGTAGCTTTGGAAACTTCATGGTCCTTCTTCTCCGATGGTTCGGCAGTGATCCCTTTAAGGTGGTCAAGCATCCAGGGGGTACATTCTGCCAATTCAAGGTCAAAGATAGAAAGACCTTCTTCCCATCGGTATTGAGCTCCCGACCCATGAATTGAAGGAGGGGCTACCACATAACCTCCATCGGCTTTGATATCAATCTTCAATGACTTGTTTATTCTGTTATGGGTATCGATTCCCGGATACTTCACGTAGACGTGGTAGCCCTTCCCGGTTTCGGCTCTAGCAGTGGTTGGAAATCCCCCTTTTTCGTTGGCATATGCCTCTGCTTCTTTTGAATCCAGATCGAAGACTACCAGGTTAGACACCTTGCCGGTAATGACTCCGATATTGGCAGAAGGATTTTCGCTAAACCACTGGGTGACCTCTTCGCTGGTGGGTAACCTTTTTTGATATTCTCTCCATTCATAGAGTACAGGACTTTTGCATTGGTCAATAAAGAGCTTCTTGTAGATTTCTTCTTTTGAGATTGGGTTTTCACTTTCAGAGTTTTGTTTCGTCTTCTCTTCCAATTTTTTAAGGAATCCTTTTGACGGGTTACTCCTGACCATTTCTGGACTCCAGAGTGGCATGATAGAAATTCCTTTTTTCAGATATGATAATGCTGTCTCAACATTACTCATCATGTGTAGCCTCCTCATTACTTGTTCCTTCAATCTCCATTTCACCCAAACTCGGTTTGCTGTAGAAATGAGTCCCATTCAAGTAATCCTCAATCAATCCTCGCATTAACTCCGAGATTGAAATCTGGCATTCGTCCACATCTTTCCTGACCGCTTCGTGCGTCTCTGCCGTAACAAAGAAAGTGATCCCGTGTGTCAGCTTTTTCCTCTTCATTGCACAGCCTCCTGATCTAAATTATTTTCTTTAAATTTTGTTCTTCGTTGACCTACCAAACAGAGATAAGAAACGGGCTAAATTCAGGCTGGGACAAAGAGAGGTGGGAACCCATGGGTGGATTGGCCGTCGAGATTGAGATTCAGAAACGGTTTCAACAGAAGAAGTAGGTATTGTATTTATGTTACCGGTCCGGAGACGGGGTAGAGGGCAGTACGGTTTCGAAAAGGAAAGGGCCAACCCGAGATTGAGATTGGCCCCTCTCTCAAGCCCTATTTTGTGCCCTCTATCATCACTGCAGGACTGTCAATAATCTCCAACCCCTCTAACAATAATTCATTAGCTGTGTCCAAATCTTCCCTGTATACTATTTCTACTACTTCGAACTTATCACATTCTACTACTTCGAACTCATCACTCAGGCCATCTGGACCATGCTTGATGATACGGGTGATAGAATTACAGGCTCTACATTTACATAAGTTCGGGAATACATTCTGTTCTACCAGCCCATTGTTCTTACAGTTCGGACAGTGTGTGGGACCAGATTTGTTTATCTTATTCAAACTCCTTTTATCTACATATGTGAGTGGTCCCATTCTCCTCCCGTCAACAACACTCTCACCATGGATGGGACACAATTTATCAGGACGCTTTTTTTTGTCTTCCACATTAGCCTTTACAAGATGGCGTGGTTTGTGATTAGCAGCTATCCCCATAAAAGGAGAGCCGACACGTTTTGAATTCCATTCCAATTGGCACTTGGGACAGTACGCCCATTCATCCTTATTGGCAATTAGATAATCATTGACAGATAGTTTATGCGATTTCTTATTATAAACCTTATTTTGATATGCTATCCAATCTTTAAGAAACTGTCTTGTTGTCATCATTTTCAATTTTCTCCTTTCTGCCCGTCATGCCGATGGCTCAGCGGTTTGGTATGGTGGTTTGTGATAAAGCCTTTGCCTACTACATCTCGAGATCTATGGGTCCATATTCTTCTAACCTCCTTTCTTAAGTGATAGTTCTCCTTGTCAAAGATGAGGCCCCTGTCTCCTGGCCTATGCCGCTATCTTCAAGAGTCGCTTCAATACGTTAATGTCCTCCTTCTTGTAGACATCGATGATCGAGAGGCACCTGATGAGATCATCTATGTCCTTGATCCTTGGACTGCGCCTTCTGAGAAACCTTTCGAACCTCAACAGATCAGATGCATTCTCGTATAGGTCCGCGGCTGCCTGCTCTATCACCCAAAAATTGTGGCTTCTGAGGAGAGCAAGCTTATCCGAATAAGGTAAGGTCTTGATGAAAGTAAAAGTCCTGTTTTCGCAAAAAGGGCACGAACAGATCATGGGGATGCTTTCATCGATTAGAACCTTGTCTCCGATATTCTCTGCGGAAAGATCAAACGGATTGAAATATGCCTGCGCCTTCTCTGCCGCTAACCTCCAGCTCGTTGCGTCGAGGGAGACCCATTCAAAGAAGTGGCGGGCGAAGAAAGCTGAAAGAGTTATGACAAAGAAGGAGGTTGAGCCAAGGAGGTGGACCTTCTTGGTCCCCAACTGATGAAAGAGAAGGAGGAAAAGGGCGATCTCATCGAGTTCCAGGTTTCGCAGGGGCATGCTGAGCCCGTCGTAGCTTATGTCCCCGATTGATCTCTTGAAGATCTCAAACTGATCCAAGTCATAGGATTGGATAGGAAGAAACAGCTGAACTTGGGGACAATGTCTTTCTCTCAGGACCGATGCCTCAGCGGCCCATTTGATGTTGAATCCCAACTTTCTAAGAAATTCCTGCTCCCGCTCTGTTCTATCATTGAGCGTCCGAATGGGGAAATCGAGGGCGGTCATCATGTGAGGATTAAGCTGGCGGGCGGTTTCAATCACGTGATTGGGTGATATGTTGATCCTGCCATCTGAGTCTATCAGGGGCGAATTTGGATCAAAGGTCATCACTTTTCCCTCTTCTTCGGCCTTGTAAATCTGGTACCCTCCTGAATCGAGGAAACGGTTCTCAGTCCCTGCGTAGGCAAACATGGCTAGGGTTTCCCTGATTGCCTTTTGATTCATTGCATTGTCAAAAGGGTTGACAAGGATGCTCGTTACCTTTTTAGCTGGCAGAATCCTTGGGTCTGCCCCAAGGCCAGCGCAGAAAATCACTAATTTACCCATTAAAAAACTCCTTATAAGTATTTTTACCCTACATCTTTATTAAGGTGGCTGCCTTCCGTGAAATTTGATAGAAGCGAGGCACCTCCTCCATGATCCGGTCGCAGAACAGGTTTGGGTCATCCAGCGTGGCTGCCTCCGATAGCCTATTCGCCAGGTCCCCGGTCTCTCGCTTTAGCTGTTCAAAGGAATCGTTCTCAGGCTCTTCTGGATTGCCTTGCCACGGCTGAAATACCTCTTCTTTCTCCTCATCCTCCTCCGTTATCTCTAATGGTGCCGGGTCCTGAGTGTTATCCCCGGAGCTCTCCTCTGATGGGCTAGGCTCTGTTTCTTTCCAAACACGTTCAATTTTCTTGTCCTGCTCATACTCCTGAAGCCATTCCATCATTTTGGTGGAGATCTGGTCGGTGATCTCAGCATCAGACTTTCGATCGCTCTTGAGACGGGTAAGGGTGGCCGTCTTATTTGTATTGGCTTTCTCAAAGAAATCTTTATTGGCCTCGTTGGTGGCGAGGAGATTTAGCATTTCTTCGGACAGGTAGCGCGCATGGCTCAGATACTGATTTATGGTCGAGATGGATTTGCCTAAGCGCAGGGCAAGCACCTTGATGACGTTTTCTTGCTTGTTATTCGCAAACTCTTCTCCCCTCCTGCTTCCCCCGTGACGAAAGGCCCTTAAGTCGTGATTTGAGGCTAACAAGAGCCCCTCGGTGCACTTCACATTTCGTACCTTCTCTCCATAGCTTGCGATCCCTCCTTTGGGCTTTACCCGCAAAGCGGTCTTTCGAATGGCGAGCTCTTCGTCAGAATGGTCAGCCAGATACTCAACGGCACAGGTCATGGAGACTTTTTCACTGGCCTTTGCGCTCTCTATAAGGTCCCAACCGTCGAGACAGAAATAGCCACTCGGAGTCTTTGCGAGAATCGGGTATTTGGAGTCCGTTGGCGCTTTGTAATCCGGGATCGATGTGAAATGCCGGATGACTTCAATCTCAAGATCTTCGTACCTTTCATCAATCGTCTCAGCATGAGAATGTTGATGTTGATCCACCAAGCCTCCCTCAGAGGGTTGATCACGCTCTTCCTTTTGAAAAGCTGACACCTGAGCGGATTGATCCGAATGCGAAGGGCCGATCTCATTTAGGGATACATCTTCTTCAAATCTTCGTGGGCGGTATTTTTCACGAAAATCCTGTGAGTGCATCATCTCTACCTCTCCTATAGATATTCCGATGCGAGTTTCTCGAGGGTTTCCTTGTTCAGAAGGTAGCAGGATTTTTGCGTCCCTTTGGTTGAGATCTGCCCTTGAGCATTCAGTCGCGGTCGCTTGATTTCCTGGATGATTCCGTACCGATGGAGGATGCGGGACACGGTCTCAGTCTTCAAGGAAGGGATATCCCACCGCGTCTCTGTAAACTTTGCCAACTTGTCTCCCACATAAAGGCCGTCCTTATTGAGAGGTTTTTTGGTATTTATAAATTCCCAGGCTGACTCTAGGACCTGGGCATCCCGGTTCTCAACAAGGAGCCTCCTTCTCCTCTGGTCGATCACCTTCTTGGCCAATTCAAGTATATTCTTGGATAAGGAGGGCTTTGTTGAAGTGGCATCTAAAATGTCCGCGATTACCAAAATGGGAGTCCATATTTCTTCGTCTCTGCCCCCAAGTCCCTCAACTCCGGGGAAGGTGTTATAATGAGTAACGATGGTACTGCGGTATGCACCCAGGAATTGCTGGATAAGGTTTCTCATGCCTTTAAATTCCTTTTCTGATTTTTTTGAGCGAAATTTCTCCACGTGAGTCTCAGCCTTAATCATTGGGATTGGTATCGTTCGGCTCTCCAAGGCGGGGTCGAGAATGCCAGCAGTATTGATGATTACCTTGGGGCAGTACGTGGAGAAAAATGTAGTCTTGAATCTGTCAAACCTTCCAATGGACCCATCACTTTTATAGCCGCTTCTCAGAACTCTCAGGAATAGATTGCTGCTTCTCGCCTGGGATAAATCCTCGGACTCATCTATAATGATGCTGAGCCCCTTTTGTTTTCTCTCGTCGATATACCGATAGAGTACAGGCGGGCTGACATCGTCCACTTTTTTCCCTTTGTGGCATAGGCTTTTGAGAATTGCCCCCA
>Ga0326728_10026491_pt1 | contig 10255 bp, 9 predicted proteins | sample MB3enrmetagenome_FD_207602 | JGI IMG/M metagenome (GOLD analysis project Ga0326728, IMG submission 207602) | Lab enriched peat soil microbial communities from McLean, Ithaca, NY, United States - MB31MN | ecosystem: Environmental > Terrestrial > Soil > Wetlands > Peat | place: USA: New York... | reverse complement strand
TTGGTGATGTTGTGGTCCATGCCTTCGACTTCGAAGCCGAGGCATGCGGTGAAATCCTCCTCGTTGCCGATCATCACGTCCACGTATTTGGCAATCTCGCGGTTGACCTCGCGGGCCTTGGCCTGGCCGCCGATGCTCTTCCACAGGCTGGGGCGATAGTTCAGGTCGTAGCTCACGATCGTGCCATGCTTGGCGGCGGCCTTGACGGCTTCAATGGTCAACGCCGCCGTGCTCTCGCTCAACGCGGCGAAGATGCCGCCCGTGTGGAACCAGCGTACGCCGATTTGACCGAAAATCTTCTCCCAATCGAAATCGCCGGGCTTGAGCTGGCTGGCCGCCGTGTGACCGCGATCCGGCACGCCGACCGCCCCGCGGATGCCGAAGCCGCGCTCGGTGAAATTCAGGCCGTTGCGCGCGGAGCGTCCGGTGCCATCATCGGCCCGCCACAGAATGTAGTTCGTGGCGACGCCGCCCTGCATGATGAAATCCTCGAGGAGATGGCCGACCTCATTGTCCACGAACGCCGTGCAGACGGCGGTTTTGAGGCCGAAACATTTGCGCAGGCCGCGCGAGGTGTTGTATTCGCCCCCGCCTTCCCAGGCTGTGAATGAGCGCGCGGTGCGGATGCGTCCTTCGCCCGGGTCGAGGCGCAGCATGACTTCGCCGAGCGAAATCTGGTCGTATTTGCAGGTGGATTTGTCACGCAGTTGAATGGCCATGGCGTTGTCTTTTAGTTGAGCTTTGACGCTTGCGCAATCGTTTTAACCGCGTCCGCGGCGAGCAATTTAATCTTGTCCCACTGTTTTCCGGCCACCAGCTTCCGTTCCGCCATCCAGGACCCGCCCACAGCGGCCACTTCTGGAATCGCCAGGTAATTGGGCAGCGTCGCCGGTGTAATGCCGCCGGTCGGGATGAATTTCACGCCGGTGTGACCGAAAGGCCCGATGAGCGCCTTGAGCGCCGCCACGCCCCCGAAGGTTTCCGCCGGAAAGAATTTAAGATGCTTCCAACCCAGATCCAGCGCCCGGATGACTTCCGAGGGAGTGAGGACACCGGGAAACAACGGCAGCTTGGCATCATGCGCGGCCTTGGAAACAGCCTCACTCAAGCCCGGCGACACGCCGAATTGCGCGCCGGCTGCCACGGCTTGTTTGACCTGGTCCGCCGTCAGCAGGGTGCCCGCACCCACGATGGCAGCGGGCAGCGCCTTGCGAATGCGCGCTATTGAGTCCGCCGCGCCAGCGGTGCGAAAGGTGACTTCGATGTTGTCAAGTCCACCCGCCAGCAATGCCTCAGCCAGTGGCACGGCTTGATCGGGGTGATCAATCACCGCGACACAAACCAGGCGCTGCCGGAACAAGATGGCCTTGCACATAAATGGTAACGACATTACTTGTCGCCGGCGACAATGATGCCGCCGACCAGTTGCCGCGCCAGGATGAGCGCGTCGGCGCGGACTTCGTATTCCGAAGGATACAGCACCTTCGTTCCCGGCGGCACGCTGCTCATATCGCGCGAACGCAGGATGAGCTGCTTCGCAAACGCCGCCGCCTTTTTCTTCCTGCCGTTGCCGGTCTTCAACAATCTGGCCGCCTTCTCCAGCACCAGGTCCTGCTGCATCGTGAAAATTTCCTTCATCGTCTGGCGCGGGTCGGCGTCAATCTTCGAGCGGTCCACGCCGCCGAGCAGGTTTTCCGCCGCCAGCAGGTTCTCGAAGTTGTATTTGTAGTTGAACGGATAAATGATGTGCGGCGACGCCTTGGTCGTGGGCGGCCACTGGCCGTCGGAATTGTAGGAATTGGTCAGGTGAAACCAAACCTTTTTTGCGATTTCCGGGTCGAGCCTGCCCTCGACCCTTTTGAGCTTCGCGCGGACGAGGTCCTGCCATGGGCGCAGCAGACGCGCCATGGGCGTCCCGGACCAGTTGGACGCCTGGCCGCCGTGCCAGGCCATGTTGTCCATGAACGTGATTTTGTCTTCGAGCGCCGGGACGTGGTTGCACGCGTCCTCAAAGGTGGTGAGGCCGCCAAGTTCGCGCACGCCGTTGACCAGGGCGACGAGCTTTTCCCGCGCGTCGGGCATCTTCTCGAAAATCTTGTCGGGATCGTTGCAATATTTCAGTTTATACCATGCGTTCGTGCCGACATATTCCGCGTCGTCCGCGTAAATGAGCATCGCGCCTTCCGGTTCCCCCGGTTTCTGCCGGGAGAATTTTTTGATGAGCGCCAGGTAATTTTCCAGGCTGTGGCCGGGATGGCTCATGAAGTAACGCACGCCGAACACCGCAATGCGGTCGGTGCGCAGGTAAATGCGCAGCGGATGCCCCTTCAGACCTTCGACATTTTTGAACGGGAAATGAATGCCGCGCTCGTCGCCGGGCAAATCATATTTGAACTCAAAGTTGTAAAACCTGGAATTATCAATCTTTTCGACCGCGTGGATTTCCGGGCGGAGCGGTTTGCCTTCGGCGTCCACGCTGCGGCTGTATTGCTCGAATTCCTGGAGCAAATTTTTGTAGCCATTGTTGAGCACCTGGTTTTTGACGTAACTGCGCCAGCCGCATTCAGGATTCCAAAAGCTCTTGGGCTGGATGCCGAGATATTTCTTGTAAGCCTCGTTCGAGAAACGGATGGACCAGTTGCCGTCCTCTTCCGGGAAGTTTGGCAGCATCGGATGCGCGTAGGGCGAACCCATGAATTCGCACTGGCCGCTCTCGATGGCCGCCTTGAGCTTCTCCAAAACGTCGGGCGTCTTGGTGGCCATCTGCTCGATGGTGTAGCCGGAGGCCTCGAAGACGTATCGGTCCTTCGGCATCTGCTCGCGGAAAGTGTCGAAAATCAGCTCATAGCTGTTGCGGATGACGAACTCATACCGGCGCTCGGGCAGATATGCGTAATTCAGGTTGGCATGCAGAATCGTGATGTATTTCATGGGCTAAATTGGCAAATGTGCCGGATAGAATTACAAGAAACGCTGGAAAACTCAATTTGGACCTTGGTTTCCCTGTAAACCCCCGCCCCGCAGAGCGATTGGCATTAAACCGCTTTTTTCTGATGCCGTTTGGAAACGCGCCGCAACAGCCAGCCCACGCCCAGGACCGTGCCCCCGCAAAACAGGAAGGCCAGCCGTTTCATCCCCTCGTTGGGTATCAGCAACAGCAGCAGCACGAACGAGCCGAAAATCATGCACAGCATGCCGATGGCGCCGACGACCTTGTGGTTTTCCTTCACCTGCTCCTCGGTCAAGTCTTCAATAGGGCGTTTCAACTCGCCAAAAAACTTGTCCACATTTGCCCGGTATTCCGGCGCCGATTTTTCATAAAACAAAGAAGAGAAGAAAAAACACGTCACCGAAACAAAAATTACCCCAAAAGCCGTGGCAATAAGGAAACTCTGCGTAATCTCTTCCGGCTTGAGCGGAGTGCTCATCCCAGGAATCCAGTCCAACAGGTCCGAAACGGCGGGCAGCCTCACATGAAGATGGGACTCCATCCAGATCTGACTCCTGACCACCAGCTTGGTGGAGGCCGGATCCAACACGGCCTGGGCCTTGACGCAAAACATGATGGCAAACGAGGTGAGCAGCCCCGCCAACGCCGTGCCCCAGCCGGACCAGGGCGGCGTGCGCTTGTAAAAAAGCCCGAGGCACATCGGCACCGCCAGCGGCAGCCACAGGCCGACGCCCAGTTGATTCAGGAAATCAAACAATCCGGCGGTGCGCTGCTGGCTGATGATCAGGCCCATCTTGATGATCACCAGGCCGAAGCCGGCGGTGCAGCACTTGCTGATGATGAGCAGTTTTTTTTCCGGGCATTGTGGATTGATCACGGGCAGATAAAAATTCCGCACCAGAATGCCCACCCCCTGGTTCACGCTGGCGTCCAGGCTGGAAAGCGTCGCGCCGAAAATGCCCGCGATCAACAACCCCAGCATTCCCGCCGGCAGGACGTCGTGCGCCGTCACCAGAAAAGCGCCTTCTTCCGGGTGGCTCAACATCGGGAGGATTTTTCCCAGGCCTCCGGGATGAACCACCGCCGCCACCATCGGCGGCACAATCCACAGCAGCGGCCCGACCACCGTGCCGATCAGGGGAAACAACACCATCTTCCGCGCGTGCGCATCGCTGCGCGCCATCAGATACTTCGCGGACATTTCCATCGAGTTCTGCGCGAAGATGGTGTTGAACATCAGCGCCACAAACCACAGCGTGATGAATTCCGGCCGGGCGATTTCACCCCAGTGAAAATGGGAGGCCGGAACTTTTTGGAGCAGTCCGGAGAGCCCGCCCACCGCCGGCTGCAGCAGCGCAAAACCCGAAATCACCAGCGTCACCGTCACCACCAGAAACATCTGCACGAAATCGCTCGCGGCAACGCCAAACGCCCCGCCCACCAGCGACACAAACGTCACCATGCCGCCCAGGACCATGATGACGTAAGGAAGTTCAACCCCGAACGCGCCGGACATGAACACGCCCACCGTGTTCAAGGCCACCCCGCCGAACACCATCAGAAACGGCAGCCGAAGCCAGGTCACGAATTGTTGCGTCGCCGCGCCATACCGCGCGCGGATCGCCTCCATCGGCGTCACCGTCCGCATCCGCCGGAACCGGTAGCAGGTGAACGCCATGATGATGACAAACGCCGCGATGCTTGAGTAATACAGCAACAGCACGAACGGCCCGTTCTGGTAAATTTTCCCCGCCGCCCCGGTGAAGGTCCAGGCGCTGAAGCTCGCCATCCACGCCGACACTCCGGCCATCCACCAGGGCATGATGCCGCCGCCCCGAAAATAGTCCGACGTGTTTTTGTTCCGCCGCGAAAACACCACGCCGACCGTCACCACAAAAATGAAATAGAACGCGATGCTGATGTAGTCGAATTTGGTGATCATGATTTAATCGCCCTGCAATCGAAATAGTCAAAGTCTGCAACGGCGTTCGTGCCGCCGACATCCTGCGCACACACGCCGACCATCGCCCCGGTGAACCGCAATGTGCTGCCGTAGTCGTCGGACAGCTTGGAAAAGTCGAGCACCGGGCCGATGTTCCGCCAAATTTTGCCGTCCGGCGAGGCGCTGAACTGTAGCCGCTCACGGTCCACCGCCGCCCGCAGAAAAACCTGTTTCCATTCATTGACGGCAATCCGGCTGTCGTCCAGTTCGTCGTAGGCTCCGTCGTCGGTCAGCACGATGCCGAGAACTTTGCCAAGCTTCTCGTCGTGCGTCACGCGCAGATAATAATGCTGGCGCGTGTCGTAGTAACAAATCAGCCCGGCCATCTGGGTAAAATGCGCCGGCGAGAATTCCAGGCATGTTTCAGCGGTGAACCGGAAATGCTGCGCGCGGTGCGCGATCAATCTTTGCCTGAAGAGCGAGGACAGCGAATCGCCCCCGCGCAGCCGCAGCCAGCCGGGACGTTCCGTCAGCGAAAGCCAGGATTCATCCGCCGGTTGACGCAGCGAACTCCAGCGCGGGTCAAGCTTGTCCGAATTGAATTCATCGCGTTCCGGCCGCGCCGGCCACGCTTGCGGCGACAGCCCTTTCGGGGGCGGCAGCGAGTCTTGCGGCCCAGTTCCACCCGTCGCCAGTCGCAGCCAGCCGTCGCGCCACTCGACGCGCTGAAGACAGGTTTCGCGCCCCAGCACGCAGCGGTCACCGGCATGGACTTCCGCGCTGGCGGACTTGTCCGGTGACGCGGCATTTTTCACCGCGCCGGTTTTCAGCGGGCGGCTCGCGAGATGCGCGAGATACCATTCGCCGGCGGGCGTTTCGACCAGTTCGCCGTGACCGGCTTTCTGCAATGTGAGCGTGGCGTCGTCGCGCGATGTCAGCACGCCCGGCTGCGGATCCAGTTCGTAGGGGCCGAGAAGGTTCCGCGAGCGCGCCATCGAGATGCCGTGGTTCCAGCCCGTGCCACCCTCCGCGAGCGTGAGATAATACCAGCCGTCTCGCTTGTATAAATTCGGCCCTTCGACAAGGATGCCGGCCTTCTCCAAAATCTTCGTCTGCGCCCCGACGAGCTTTTGCAGTTTGCAGTCGTATTCCTGAATGACAATGCCCGCGAACCGGAACCGGCTCTTGCGAAAATCCCATTCCATGTTCACCAGCCATTTGCGTCCGCCATCGTCGTGGAACAGCGACGGGTCAAAGCCGATGGAATTCAACACCACCGGTTCGCTCCACGGGCCGCAAATGTCCTTCGCCACCGTCAAATAAATCCCAATGTCCTTGAACGGCCTGCCCAGGCCCCAGGTGCGGATGTTTGTGTAAATCAGCCAAAACTGCCCGTCCGCATGGCTCAACGACGGCGCCCAAACCCCGCCGGAATCCGCGATCCCGCGCAAGTCAAGCTGCGACGGCCGCGTCAGCGCATGGCCGGCAAGCTGCCAGTTCACCAGGTCGCGCGAATGATGAATCGGCACGCCCGGAAACCATTCAAACGTCGAATTGGCAATGTAGAAATCATCGCCGGCTCGGCAGATGCTGGGGTCGGGATGAAAGCCCGGCAGAATTGGATTTGATATCTGGTTCATCTGGTCATTTCAGTTTGGCCGTCCCGCGCATCCCGTTCCTCGACGGGTCGCGTTCGTTGATGCGCGGCAACGCCGCGTTTCCTTCGTCAATCGCGATGAACTTGTGCCGGAAAATCAACTGGCAAAGTCGTTGCATGGCTTCAGTGGCTCCGCGGCAATATCGCAAATACCGGCGGCCGGTTAAATCTTTTGGTGGGTTTCCCTGTAAACTTGACCGGCCTTGTCTTTGTTCAAACCGGCGACATGATTCCGCCGCGCTCGTCATGCAGTTTCGCCGGATCCAGCCCGTCCAGCACCAGCACGCCTTGCAGCGATGAAATCAAATCCGGCTTGCTCCACGACCAGACGATTTCGCCGGCGCCGGCGAACTCCAGCAACTGCGCGCCCGAACGGCCCAAGCCCGGTCCGTGGCCCTGCCAGTTCGCCAGAACAATGTGGCCGTTGGGCAGCAGTTGGAACATGGCGTAAAAAAACGGCCGCACCTTTTCCGGCACGGATTCCTTGCCGCCGATCTTGCGGAGGATTTTCCCCTGCGCGTCCAGTTCCACCACGAACGCGCCGTAGCCGGCCGTCACCATGAGATTTCCATTCGGCAGCCGCAGTGATTTCCAGGCGTGATAAAAACCTTCCACGGGATATTCGCGCAGATATTTCCCATCACGCGAGCCTTCGCGGATGCGGTCGTTGCACGACATCAAATACGTGCCTTCGTGCGTTTGCCGGATCAGCCGCACATAATCGCCGGGAAAAATCGCGCGATGAATTTCCCGGTCGTTCGCGTCGAGCTCCAGCACCGCCACGCCTTTCGCGCCGGGAATGTCCACGCCCGCGATGAGCGTGTGGCCGTTGGGCTGGCGGCGGACGGCGGTGACTCCTTCAAGCGAGTTAAATTCCTTCAGCACGCGCCCCAGCTTGAGGTCGAACTCCGTGTAGCCGTAATGGTGGCCGATGAGAATTTTGTTCCCGCCAATCAACTGCATATCGCGCGCCGCCAGCTGGCCGATGGGCACAAGCCAGTTCCTGGATTGGTCGCGCTCGTCAACGTGCAGTAACGTCGCGTGGCCCTCGTCTATTGCAATGAATTCGTGTTGAATGGCGGTTGGATTCATGCCTCAGTTCGTTTTTTCAAACCACAAGACCGCGGTCGGACGCGGGGCGACCTGGAGCGCCGCTTCCAGCTTCTGAATCTTTCCGGGGACAATATCCTCACGCGGGTGGATGGCAAAGCAGATTCATGCAGTTTTGTGTGCCTGAACGTGAGGGGCGATTTCATTTTTACCGGCCGGTTGTTGGTCAGCTGCAGCAACAAGGCCCGCCTTATGATGCGCGCATCACTGACCGCCACCGCCAAGAACCGGACTAAGGATGGACGTCGCGTATTTGCGGACAAAGTTGCCGCAGCGATACGGTTTTGCCGAAGTTGTCGGCAAAGGGGTTGGCTGGATGTCGCGCCGACCCGCAAACCCAATCTGCCCGCTTGAACACCGAACATGGCTAACAAAATGGCTAACAAGTGGAGTGAAAAGATTGTCAGAAATAGTGGCGGGATAGTGGTTGACCAGCCAATAAAAACGGGCAAAATTGATTCCGAAATCGATCTATTCGGGTTCGATTCCGACCCTCGCCTCCATGAAAATTCCCTGTAAATACAGGGGTTTTTGGAGGAAAAAGCGTCGAGTTTCAGTGAAAGTTTCAGTGACCGGACTACTCCGGCACTATTCGGCTTAAACTGGCTAAACTCGCTCACTACTCGCTAACGAAGGCGGTTCGGATGGTTCATGCTCACAACATGAATCGTGAAATGAAAAATCGTTACCGGGTGTTCCGCCGTGGCTGGGGCACCTATTATTGCGAAGACCTCGTTACCAAACAGCAGAGCAGTCTCAAGACCCGCGACAAGGACGAAGCCTACCGGCTTGTCGCCGCCAAGAACGAAACCGAGGACGCGCCTGCGTTCAGTTTGCAACTGGCCCGCGTGTATTGGAAGGCGGGCGATCCCGCCGCCGCCAAACGGACGTGGCAGCAGGTCATGGACGAAATCCCCAAGCTCAAAAAGGGCGATACCAGGACTCGCTGGCTGACCGCCATCAACGACCACGCCTTTGATTCCGTCCGCAACCTCGTCGTGCTGGAAACCCAGGCCGAGCATTTTCTAAAAGTGCTGGAAAGCGGCTCCGTTTCTACCAATGTTTATTTGCGGCGAATTCATAATTTCGCCCTCGACATGAACTGGCTGCCCTGGCCCATCCTGCCCAAGAAGCGCTGGCCGGCCGTCGAGTTCGGGGAGAAGCGGGCCATCACGCTGGCCGAGCATCTGGCCATTGTTGCCCGCGAGACCAACCCCGAACGCAAGGCGTTCTACAAGCTGGCGTGGTATTTGGGCGCGTCGCAGTCCGACCTGGCTTTTCTCGAAGCTGAGAACGTGGATTGGAAAAACGAGATCGTCAGCTACCGCCGCATGAAGACCGGCACCGTGGCCACCATGCGCCTGGACGAAGACATGAAGGAACTTCTGCGCGACTTGCCCGGCGAAGGGCCGTTGTTCCCGTACCTGCGCACTGTTCGCGCCGGCGACCGGGCCACGGAGTTCAAGCAACGCTGCCAGGGACTTGGCATCCACGGTGTGTCATTGCACAGCTACAGGTATGCGTGGGCCGAGAGGGCGAAGACGGCGGGCTATCCCGAGCGGTATGCCCAGGTGAACATCGGCCACAACAGCCGGGCCATGACGCGCGCCTATTCGCGCAACGCCCCGGTGGAAATGCCCGCCTTGAGCGAGTACGAGAAGCGGCAAAAAGCCATTCTGGCCGAACCCAGGGAGCCGCAAAACATGGCGGCGTAGCGGAGCGAATTTGTGACAATGCCAAGCAGAAGCCGGGTCGGGGTCCGGCTTCTGCTTTCGTATTTCATTTCGCTGTTTGAATCGCCCGCGTGACGAAGCGCACAAATGCCGGGTCGCGATTTCCTTTCGTATTCTCCCAGACTGCGCGAGGCAAGGGGAGGGTGAAGAAGCTCCGAACATCGGCTTTCATTTCCGCCAGAGTCGTGAAGCCGCCAGCCTTCGCTATGCACCAGCCCGTTTGAAAATGGACGATAACCAAATTTAGAAACTCCGCTTCCGCCATTGTGACCGGGACCAATAGCGTGTCGGCGTCTGGCTGGAAAATTCTCGCCAATTCGTCCTGTCCGGGAATCTCTTTCCACAATTCCCTGTGATGTTCTGAAAGAGACAACAGGTTTTCAATTCCCTTGGTCCTGGATTCTCGATTTGCCGCCGTCGCAGCCACCCACAGGCTGCCAATGATGCCAACGGTTTGAATGACGTTAAACCAGTTCCCGTCCACCCAGGAAGAAAATGCGCCCATGACCGTTTCTTAAAACGGCATGGGCGTTGTTGGCAAGCTCGGTTTATGCGGCGGGAATTTCCGCCCGCGCTGCAATCAAAACCTGTCGCGGAATCCGAATGACACGCTCCTTCGGGCCGACACCGGGGCCGGGCGGCATTTCGGGAATCGCTTCATCGGTGATGTCCTGGCCGACTCCGGCAAAATCGCCGTCAACCAGTTCCAGTATTTGCGGGCAGGCGTGGCCCCCTGCGCAGAGACCATTCCTTCCGCCGAGGCGTTTCAAAAACATGCAAATAACTATCAATATATTGATATGCGTTGTCAAGTGATTTTTGTATTAAACGAAGGCGTGTCCAAAGAAAACGTCCGAAACCAA
>Ga0326728_10026490_pt1 | contig 10255 bp, 8 predicted proteins | sample MB3enrmetagenome_FD_207602 | JGI IMG/M metagenome (GOLD analysis project Ga0326728, IMG submission 207602) | Lab enriched peat soil microbial communities from McLean, Ithaca, NY, United States - MB31MN | ecosystem: Environmental > Terrestrial > Soil > Wetlands > Peat | place: USA: New York... | reverse complement strand
GCATATGAGAACGACACTTATCATTGATGAGAACCTGCTCGAACGCGCTAGAAAACTCTCCGGAATCCGGCAGAAGACCGCCCTCGTGCATGCCGGCTTGGAGGCATTGATCGCGCGTGAAGCCGCTCGGCGACTGGCCGCTCTGGCTGGGGCGGAGCCTAGCTTGCGCGCTGTTCCGAGGCGCCGGACCAGGGCCGCGCGATGATTCTTGTGGATACTTCGGTCTGGGTCGCACACTTACGCAAGGGCAGTATAGGACTTGCCGACTTGTTGACCGAAGTCTTGGTCTTAGTGCATCCGTTCGTGGTGGGGGAACTGGCATGTGGCGGTCTCAGGAACCGCACCCGCATATTGAGTGACCTAGAAGCGCTCCCTTCCGCCGTTTCGGCAACCCACGAGGAAGTCATGGAGCTGATTGAAGACCGCAAGCTCTGTGGCCTCGGCATAGGCTGGGTCGATGGGCACCTGCTTGCGTCTGCGCTCCTTTCCCACTGCCAGCTTTGGACCCTAGACAGGGAACTCGTTCGGGCAGCGGGCGCCGCGGGAGTCAACCTCTATCGCCGCCCATCATGAGAATGTTGTAACGAAGGCACTTTGGAGTGCGGTAGCGCCAGCAACCGCCTTTTCACTTGGGCTTCAAGGCGCATCCACATAGGTCTGGTCGCGCAAGTTGAAGAATACGAGTAAAATCATGCCCTTTGGAATTAGGTGCCGAACGGGGCGCGCGGGCGAAACGCCCTCGCTACGTCCGCTTCCGAAGGAGTCGGCGTGAAAACCCCGTTTGCCTGTCATTCCAAGGATCCGCAGGCGACGAGGAATCTCGTACTGCTCTGAAATTCGCTGTCATTCCGAGCCCCTCGCTGTCATCCTGAGCGCAGCGAAGGATCTCGCTCTGGTCCGCGGTGAAGCGAGAGCGAAAAGATCAGAGCGAGATTCCTCGCTCCGCTCGGAATGACAGGTTAGGCAGGGCTGTGACACAGACTCCAGAGAAGGGAGAAATTGGCAATGACCAGACTCAATCGGCGCGAATTCATTCACGCATCTGTAGCATCCTTGCTCCTCGACGGCGTCAGCGTTACCGCCTCTCCAGGCAGTGCGGGTGTGATCGCTGACGGCGCCCAATCCGTCCGCGTGGAGAAGAAGAACTACACCTGGGAATGGTCGCCCAGAGACGACCGGTTCCGGCTCCTGGATAAGCAGGGGCGAGTGATGACCAGCGGGATTCTCCAGCCTGCGGTCATCGTTCAGCCCGGGGCGAATAAGCAAACCAGGAAATGCGTCTCAGGAAAGCCGGAGGGGCACATCGCCAAAGACGGCACCGTCACCGTCAGCTATGCAGGGGTGAACGGCAACGGGAGATTGACTGTTACCTGGCGGTTTGAGGATGAAGCTCTCTGGCTCGAGCCGATTCGATACGACTCTCCAACTACCGAGAACGTCGTAGCCCTGCACTACTTCGCCCGGGGAACCGGACAGGCCGCTCGCCCCACACTCGACAACTCTTACCTTATCCTTCCGGGCATCAGCGAATCTCCCGGCATGAGCCCCCTTGTCACCTCTGACCTGGGGTTGAACATGACCAGTTGGCTGGGGCGCGGATCTTCGCCCGCCCCGGGATTGCTGCAACAATGGGGTTTGCCGGCGCATTTCTTCTGCGGATTCCACGGCGCCAAATCTGGAGCTGTCAAATCATCCCTTACCAGGTACCTCTCCGAAGCATTTTGCTGCGGACTGGCCGAACTTCCCACCGGTGACCTCTTCCTTGAAACCCGCGAGGGTCAACACAGCCTGATCGTGAGCTATCGAAGCGATCTTTGGAAGAACTTGCGCGGGCCGGGGCAGCTTAGCTTGGGTGCAAAATTGTATTGGGCGGTTGGACCGAATTACTACGAGGCGATCCGGGCGTACTATCATGGACTTGTCCAATCGGGAGTCATTCAAAAGAAAACCAACTCCCCTCACAAGAACGCTGTAGCCTTGTCCCCGCAGTTTAACTGCTGGGGCGCTGAGGTGGCGATCGAGAAAGAGGGAGCAAAACTGGATGAAGCCACTCTCCACTCTTTCTATAAGGATTTGAAAGCCTCGGGGATGAAGGCGGGAATGTTCGTCATTGATGACAAGTGGGAAGGGAAATACGGCAATTTGGAGCATTCGGCAGAGAGATTTCCTCACTTCGAGGAGTTTCGCGAGCAGGTTCGCGCTGATGGCCTGCACTTCGGCCTGTGGGCTGCCTTCATGCGCTGTCAGGATCCCGCCGGCCTGAGGTTGAATGTTTCGCACATGCTGCATATGGCCGACGGGAAACCACTAATCTCCGGCGGGGGCGACTCGAAGTATTATATCCTGGACTTCACACAGCCAGAGGTCGAGAAGGTAGTACGGGCGCGGGCCAGGAGATTCGCCGAGCGTTACAAGCCGGACTTAGTGAAATTCGATTTCGGCTACGAACTGCCTCCCTTGTCGGTGGCGGCGCCCATGGATATGGCTTGGGCGGGAGAGCGCTTGATGCTTCGAGGGCTCGAGGTGGTGGTGAAAGGCATGCGGGAGGCTAATCCCGACCAGGTGGTGATGTATTATTGCCTGTCGCCGCTCTTCATCGAATACCTGGATCTCCACAGTCCGGATGATCTCTTCATGGCGGCGGGGGAGTACGATTTCGAAGCCAACCGGCGGTTTTTCTTCTCGAGTCTGCTGGGTGAGATCGGTATGCCGACTTATGGCTCGGGCGGGTACGACTGGGTGACCATGCCGGAAATCTGGTTTGACTCGGCATTGATCGGCACCCTGGGATCGCTCAACAGCTTTGTGGGAGACGAACAAGATGCCATGCCGACCCCCGAACGCATCGCCAAATATAATGGCCTTTCCCAAGTGTTGCGGGCTTCCAACAGCTTCACCATCGAACCCGTCGACGCTGACTATCTGGGTGCCACGCGGGGTGCACACTCACCCTCTTGGGCGCGTTTCGAAAACGGCGATTTGGTTGGGGTCGCCCTCCGCACTCGCCGCCTCAACGGGCAATGCGGCTCGGCAAAATTCCGCGACATAGTCCAGACCAGCGCCTCCGTTGTTGCCGCTTCAAAAACCAGTGACGGCATGGCTACGGCAAGCAAAATGGCCGTGGTTCCTTATGGCGAAGGGGAACTGGTCATTCAACGCAGCGGCGGGCAGACTTCCCAGGCCGCTGTTACCGAACACTACTTCGGAGGAAAGTCCAAGGAAAGCCGCATTGAGATTCGCGAAGGGACGCTGCGCTTGCCTCTGCGCGAACGGGATGAGGAAGGCGCACCTCTGGAGTGGATTGAATTGAACATCCAGGTCGGGTAGCGCGCACTCTCGCTTGGGGAGAGGGATGGAATAGGGATCACAAGGGGAGAACCATGGTTGAAAAGTTTTGGCTGGGAATGGCCATCATTTTAGTCGCCGGCCTGTTTAACGGCAGCTTCGCTTTGCCGATGAAATACGCTAGGCGTTGGAAGTGGGAAAACACGTGGTTGGTTTTTTCTATCCTAGGCATTTTTGTTTTACCCTGGTTCATGGCTTTTCGCTTTGTACCCCATCTGGCTGAAGTCTATCAGAGCGTGCCCACTCGGGTCCTGGTGTTGGCGGTGACATTCGGCTTTCTCTGGGGGATCGCGCAAGCAACCTATGGCTTGAGCCTCCAGGCGGTAGGGTTGGCCGTCGCGGTGGCTATCGTCTCCGGTTTGACTTGTCTCTTTGGAGCATTAATTCCGCTTCTGGTTTTGAATGCGGCAGACCTTCTCCGGGCGCGCGGTGTATTTCTTTTGTGCAGCATGCCCATTCTTTTTTTGGGGTTGGTCATTTATGTGGCAGCCAGCCGCTACCGAGAAAGGGAACAGCGATCGGGGAATCCGGCCGAAGTGCCCCAGGGAGCGAGCTTGAAGGTGGGAATCGCCCTTTGCATTTTCACCGGGGTTGTTGGTTCTTGTTTTAATCTCGGTTTTGCATTCAGTGGAGATATTATTCGCAAAAGCATCGAGTCAGGGGCCTCGCCTGCGACAGGGGGCTATGGCGTCTGGTCCGTGGTGCTTGGGGCGGGCTTTTTCCCCAACCTCTTCTACTGTCTATATCGGCTGTTTCGCAACCGCACGTTCGGTGCATTTTTCCAGGAAGGGTGGCTGAAAGAAGCACTGCTCGCGGCATCGATGGCAGTGATGTGGCTATCGGGGCTGTTGTTATATGGGGGCGGAGCGACCCTGTCCGGAAAGTACGGAACGTCAGCAGGATTCACTCTTTTTGTTGCCATAAGTGTGTTGTCGTCCACCGTGGTGGGAGTTTTGGCGGGGGAATGGAAATCAACCTCGCGGCGCACCCGAGGACTGTTGGCGATGGGGGTGGGCGCGCTGGTTCTTTCGGTGGTGGTCTTGAATCTGGGAGGTCTCTTCTGAAGCCTGAGAAGCTGCTGGTTGCTCTCCGGGCTGCCTCAGAGTAGAATCCCAGGCTGGCATTTATCCTGATTCCGGGCGGTTGTCCATGGCAGAGTGGAGTGGTCCTCTCAAAATAAGGCCGGCGCGGGTTGAAGATGCGAAAGAAATCGCACGGATTTACAACCAGGGCGTCCAAGACCGTTGTGCGACTTTTGAAAACACTTACGTCACGCCGGAGGAGCGTTACCTCTGGCTGGCCGCGCGGCCAGACAAGTTTCCGGTGCTATTGGCGGAGGTGAAACACACGCTAATGGGTTGGTCGTCGCTCAATCCTTACAGTCCGCGGCACTGTTATGACGGAATCGCGGAACTGGCCATCTACATTGAGCGCAGCCTGCGCGGGCACGGCGTGGCGCAGGAATTGATGAAGGCCATGCAGGATATCGCGCGCGAAAAGGGTTTCTACAAGCTCATCGGGCGCATTCTGGCCGACAACGAGCCGGCGCGTAAGCTGTGCCAAGTGACTGGCTGGAAGGAAGTTGGGATCCACGAGAAGCACGGCAAGCTGGGAAACGAGTGGCACGACCTGGTGTTGGTCGAGTACCTGATTCCCGAAAATTTGAAGTAAGCTCCTTCCCTATGAAGAAAGAGCACCGACGATGGCTGTGGGTGAGTCTCGGAGTCATCGTCATTGCCGTCATCATATTCATCCTGAGTCGAAGCCCGGATTGGGCCAATTTCCGGTGGGGGCTCCTGTGGGCGTTGCTGAAGGGAGCAAAGCCTGACCTGCTGCTGCTGATGCTGGCGGGGGTGTTCTGCAGCTACATTTTCCGGGCCTTGCGCTGGAGATTCTTCCTGAGCCCGATCAAGAAGGCCTCTCTGTGGGTCCTGCTGGCGGGCCAGATACTGGGATTCAGCTCCATTTACCTGATCGGCCGGCCCGGTGAATTCGTGCGCCCGGCTTACATTGCCAAGAAAGAAAACGTCTCCATGAGCGCCATGCTCGCGGTGTGGCTGCTCGAGCGCATCTTCGATACGATATTCCTTGTCTTGCTCTTTGCGGCAGCGCTGAATTTCGAGCCACTCGAGCCGGGAACGGCGAGCGGCTCCAGGATCCTCGTCGATCTGCATCGTGGCGGCGATGGGATGCTGGTCTTCGCCTGCCTGCTCGTTGCCGCGCTGGTGATCTTCTGGCTGCGCTCCAGGCAACTCACCGCCTGGACATTGCGCGCCTTCCGTTTCCTGCCTGCCACGGCACTCAGCCGGCTCGAGCATTTCCTGCACTCATTTGCAGTGGGTTTGAGCGTCATTGAAAGTTGGAAGGACCTGGTGGGAAGTCTGATTTTGTCTGCAGCCGTGTGGTTTATTAATACTACCCTGTTCTGGCTGGCTTTCCAAAGTCTTCCGGGAGGCACGAGGAACCTCTCCTGGCTGGCTGCCGCCGTGACCCTGTTTTGCGCCGCGCTGGGCCTGGCGGTGCAGATTCCGTTGATTGGGGGCGGCTACCAGGTGAGCATTATGCTCGCCTTGAAAGGGCTGTACAACCAGCCGGCGGAGGCGGCCACTGGCGCCGCGTTCCTCATTTGGCTAGTCATGTTCGCGCCCTGCCTGGCTGCGGGCCTGGCGCTGCTGGTCCATGAAGGATTGTCCTTCCGGAAGTTAGAGACGCTTGCCGAAGAGGAGAGGGAGTTGGCAGAAAAAGTCTAGCGGAAAACTGGAGGCAGATCAAAAGCGAAGCGCGGGATTCTTAGCTTCGCTCAGGTTTGCAGGCGAAGAAACCAGAATGACCCGTACTAGCCTGCTTGCATGCTTGCTGCCTCCTGCCTGCCGCTTACTGCCCACGGGTTCTCACTATGCGCTGTCCCTTCTGCGGTCATGCGGAAGACAAGGTTGTGGATTCGCGAGAGGCAAAGTTGGGTGACACCATTCGCCGCCGACGCGAATGCACGAAGTGCAGTCGCCGGTTTACCACCTACGAGCGGATCGACGAAATCCCCTATATGGTGGTAAAGAAGGATGGCCGGCGGGAGAAGTTTGATCGTCAGAAGATTCTGACCGGTTTGCTGAAGGCCTGCGAAAAACGGCCCGTCCCGATGGCCAAGCTGGAGGAGATCGTTAATGAGGCAGAATCGCTGGTTGCCGAGGCTGCGGAAAGGGAGCGCCCGGCCGCAGAGTTGGGGGAATTGGTTATGGGACGCCTGAAGGCGCTCGACAAGGTCGCCTATGTGCGGTTTGCCTCGGTTTACCTGGACTTCAAAGACATTCGGGAATTCATGGATGAGTTGAAAGACCTGCTCAAAGCCAAGGGCAAATGAACCAGCCGTCAGCTATCAGCCCTCAGCCATCAGCAAGCTAGTTTGGAATAGTAAATTGTAAATTCTCGTCTCGAATGATGTCATTTTTAAGCGCAGGGGCAGGCTAGGAAAGCAAACCACGGGCTCCGCAATTCACGATTTCCCATTTCATCGCTCATCATCAATACTCACCATTCCCCACTCAGGCAGGCTGAAAGCTGAGATCTGACGGCTCACCTGAATCCTGACTCCTAAATCCTGAATCCTGTTTTCACCTGTTAAAGACGAACGCGCCGAAAGTGCGGAAGGTTTTAAAGCCGAGGCGCTCATAGAGGCGAAGCGCGCCGGCATTAGTGTCTGTGACGGTCAGGGAGACCCGCTGGTAGCCCGCTTTGGCCAGGTCGTGGAACGCAGATTCCAGCAAGGCGGTCCCCACGCCTCTTCCTTGCAGCGTCCTCGCGACAGCGATCTGCGGTATATGAGCTGTATCGGGACGGACGGCAGTCACGGTTAAAACCCCGGCGAGTTTCCGTGTTGTGCGATGAATGGCGACTTTGGAGATGTGCTCCAGAAACTCTCCGCAGCCTTGGTAATGGAGGATGTTATCAAGGAGGCGCGTTGCGCCTGCTAAAGAGCTGTATTGGTCATTGATCACCGCATCGACGTGGTTGTAATAGGCGCCGAAAACCAGTTCGGCGGCCTCGCGAGCGCATTCTTTATCGCAGGAAGTGATCCAGAATTCGTCCAGGCGGCCAGGGAAGCGTCTGGAGGAATCGGAAGAGCCGGACCGGAAGGGGGCGTAGAGCCGCCACTCGGGTAAGGACAAGGCCATGAAGCGGCGCCGATAGCCGATGTAATTCCAGGAAGTGAAATTGTTTTCGAGATCTTCAAAAGAATAGTGCGGCAACTGCGCTTCAACGCGCCGCAAGCCGGGAGTTGCGAGAAGCGTCTCGTTGGCGTGCTCCAGCAGCCGCAAGACTTCTTCCAGGCCGGCAGGTACAGGGCCAACAAACAAATCTCCCATGAGGCCCTTTTCGCCGTCGCAGAAAAAGAAGCAGTAACCACGAACGACGCCGTCCACAACGAGAGCATACCCCGAGAGACGTTTCTCTTTCAGACAGTTGGAAATCACGCGAGCCGAGGAGGTGAAATCCCAGTAGAGACCTTCGTTCCAGGCGTGCGATTCGGCATCCAACAGCTCTGAGAAGGCCGATACCTCAAAGCGGCGAATATCGATGATTTCGGACCCCACGGCGCTTTCCCTTTGGATGGCCGGGGTGAAACGTCCCGTCGCGCAAGCCATCCCTCGATGCCGACGATCTAAAGGCGGCAAAGCCTCTTAGCGTTCGTCAAACGCCTCCGTAGGGGCACGCGGGCGTGCGCCCTTACGCGGCTGAACACAACAAAGCCTTCTGCCGCCCGCGAAAACGATGCAAGTATAACCCAACTGCTCTGAAAACAAGGGGCTGAAAAAGATGGCGCCATTTGCAGCAAGAAAAGTTCTTGCAGGTGCGAAAATGGGATGTGGTACCATTTTGGCGCTCAGTATCTCCCCGGAGAGGCTTTCTCTCAGGGCTGGCTGAGACACGCGGGTTTGGACGGTGGACGGTGACCCCATCCCCGCTAACGAAGTTCTGCGTCCTCAGGGAGAACACAGGGTATGGACCCAGCTACGGTCACGAATTCCGGTACCCCTCCGTTGCGTCCGAACGCCGTCCAACCCTCGTCGAGTCCCTCTCTAAGACATCGGATCGAATACTATGCGGCTTTCGCCTTGCTGAAGCTGCTCGGGGTGTTGCCTCACCGCTTGACGCGCGCACTTTGCACATTTCTGGCGTTTCTGTGTTACTGGTTCTGGCCCCGTTTGCGCAAGGTGGGTCTGTTGAACTTGAAGCTGGCTTTCCCTGATTGGCCTGAGAGCCAACGGCGGAGAGTGCTTTTCAGCTTATTTCGCAACTTCGGCAGGATGCTGGCAGACTTCGCGCATTTTCCACGCTGGAACCGCAGTAACATTGAGAAGTTGATAATCTACGACGGATTTGAGAATTACGCCCAAGCGCAGAGTCAAGGCCGAGGCGTGCTCTTTCTCACCGGCCATTTCGGGAATTGGGAACTCAGTTCTTTCGCTCACGGGGTGTACGGCTATCCCTGCGACTTCGTTGTGCGCGCCCTCGACAATCCCCTGATGGACGAACTTATCAACCACTACCGGTGCCTGGGTGGTGGAAAGCCCATCGAAAAAGGTGATTTTGCGCGCGGTGTCCTGCGCGCTTTTGGCCGCGGTGACGCAGTAGGCGTCCTTATCGACCAGAACATGTTGCCGGGCGAAGGGGTTTTTGTGGATTTCTTCGGCCACCCGGCATGTACCACCACAGGCCCTGCCCGGGTGGCGAAAAAGACCGGTGTGCCCATCGTTCTGGGGCTGGTGATCTGGGACTCGAAACTCAAGAAATATCGGCTGCGATTCGACCCTGTCGAGTGGATCAATTGCCAGAATCCGGAAGAGGAAATCCAGATCAATACCGCAAATTTCACCCGCCTCCTCGAAGATTACATCCGCCGCTTTCCGGATCACTGGCTTTGGGTCCACCGCCGGTGGAAAACACGCCCCCCAGGTGAAGCGCCGCTTTATTAGGCAGTGGGCAGCCGCCAGTAGGCAGTCAGCAGTGGGCGCACTTACTTCATTTATCAACGAGGGTTGGGCAAGCCCTACCTCTTGGGTGTTAGTGGCAGAGGACGGCAAGCCGTCCCCTGCATGTTAGTCTGGAGTTGAAAGCTGATAGCTGACGGCTGATAGCTGAAGGCTTCTCATCGAGGCAAATTATGAAGACTTTAGAGCTTGCCAAGTTGTTGGGGGGGGCACTGCACGGAGAAGAAAACCGGGAAGTCCGGGACGTCGCAGCACTGCAAACTGCCGGACCGGATGACCTGACCTATGCGGAAAGCGGTAAGTCTCTTGAACTGGCCGCCACATCCCGAGCAGGGTGCATCCTGGTGCCGGAGAATTGCGCTTTACCAGGCTCCACCACGATAGGGGTGACGAACCCCAAACTGGCCTTTGTCCGCGCTTCTCAAGTCCTTTGTCCACCTCGCAAACTCCCACCGGGGGTACATCCCACGGCAATTATTGCTCCGGACGCCCGCTTAGCCAAGGACGTGGTCATTTGTCCCTATGTGGTGATTGAGTCAGACGTAGATGTGGGGCCGGGGACATACCTCGGAGTGGGGGTTTGCCTGGGCGAGGGAGCCAAAATAGGTTCGCACTGTGTTCTGTATCCTCGGGTGAGCGTTTATCCGGGGGCAAGGATTGGCAACCGTGTGATCCTTCATTCTGGCGTTGTGATTGGCTCCGACGGATTCGGTTACGTTTTTGCCGAGGGTCATTATGAAAAATTCCCCCAACGAGGCGGGGTGGTCATTGAAGACGATGTGGAGATAGGAAGCAACAGTACGGTGGACCGGGGTTCGTTGGGCGTAACGGTGATTGGGCAAGGGAGCAAGATTGACAACTTGGTCCAGATTGCACATAACGTAAGGGTCGGACGGCACTGCGCGATCGCTGCGCAGACGGGA
>Ga0326728_10026489_pt1 | contig 10256 bp, 14 predicted proteins | sample MB3enrmetagenome_FD_207602 | JGI IMG/M metagenome (GOLD analysis project Ga0326728, IMG submission 207602) | Lab enriched peat soil microbial communities from McLean, Ithaca, NY, United States - MB31MN | ecosystem: Environmental > Terrestrial > Soil > Wetlands > Peat | place: USA: New York... | reverse complement strand
AGCGCAAGGTGCCGCTGAAGACGATGCGTTGTATCATTCAGGATTTCTTCGCCAGCGTCGCAGCTTTGCTTCGCGGCATGCCGCACGGCTCCTACGCCATCCTCTACCGCGTCGGCAATCGCGTATGTTGCGCGAGAAGCCTGGTAAGCCGATTCGGCGATGTTGTCAGCCGCTCTCTCCACTACAGTTTGTGACATAGAGTCCTCCCACGCTTTCTGTGGCCGGTGTTGACACGTTCTTTGCTTCGCGAATTTCCCGTTGTTGTCATAACCTCGACCAGGGTCAGTATTTGACTTCCTGTTTCGAAAGTCTGGCTAGATTTGACCAGAACGCAACTTCATTACAAATTGAGTCGTTCCGGACCGGGCAATGCGCGGCGGCGAGCCCATCCATCTGAGACATCCTGCATCCCCGAGAAAGAGGCCGCAACGATGACCCCACGCAGGAGATTGGCAATGCGTTTCGGTTTCTCTTCCATCTTTCTCAATTCCACGATGAGCAATTGGGGCCAGCATTCACGCGCATGGCCGCCCATGATGGATTCTGCGTAAGTTCCTTCCCCGGCTGCGAAGCCCCTCCCATTCAACCTTTGCCGTCGCGGGAATCCTGCATAGGAGAACACAATGTACTTTTACTTCACGAATGTCCAGCTCATCAGCGCCTTAGTTGTCCTTATCTTCCTCGCTGTCGTTGCCGTTGTCGGGTTTGTTCATCAGCGTGGAATCCGCACGCAGGCGTTGCGCACTCGTTTGGGATCGGAGTACGACCGCGCCGTTCTGGAGCATGGCTCTTCGCGCAAGGCAGAAGCAAAACTGGCCGGCCGCAAAACCCGCGTGGACGCACTGAAAATCCGCGAACTCTGCGTCAGCGAGCGGGAGCGTTTCGTTGCCAAGTGGCAAACCGTGCAATCGCGCTTCCTCGATCACCCCAAGGCCGCGGTCATTGAAGCCGACGACCTGATTGCTGCGCTCCTCGAGTCCCGCGGCTATCCCAAGGACAGCTTTGAACAGCGCGCCGCGGATATCTCCGTCACTTATCCTCGCGTGATGGAAAACTACCGCGCGGCGCACGCCATTGCGGTCCCGCCCGGCCGGGCTGAAGCAAGCACTGAGGAGCTGCGCACCGCAATGATCCAATACCGTGCCATCTTCGATGAACTCGTCCAGGCACAGAAGCCACAACAGATAAGGTCAGCCGCATAACGCGGAGGGTTCTGAGCGTGAAGGGCATCTGGATAAGGTGGATGCCCTGAAGGATCATACAATGAGACGACTTACAAGCATCGTTCGATGTGGCCGCAAGTTAGGATTCACCAGCGCGCTGCTCGCTGGCTTATTCGCACTTGGAACTGCCGCGGGATTCTCCAGCAGCCCAGGTTCAGAGAAGATTCAGGCCACTTACGTGAAAGACGGGAATGTAGTCAACGTAACGCTGATCGTTTACAACTACACTACTTCTGCGGATCTGCAGGTTCTTTCATTGGCATTCCAGGGGGGCCAGGATCGGGAATTGGCCACCGAGCTCTCCAAGACTAAGGCGGCCGGTCTTTGCTCAATTACCGGAGATCTCAGCTTTGACGTCGCATTCATTCAAATGGTTATAACGCCCACCGGGCGCGAGATCACCTTTATCACCAACCGTCCGCTTCAATCCGATGAAGTCAATCCGATTTCCGATTCCCAGTCCTTCGATCTTATGGTCGGTCAATTCGACATCGATGACACCAACAATACCAAGAGCACAGGATTCCTATACCCGGCAAGCAGGCTCGTAATGGATGAGCAGGGGGAGTTTCACTATGATCTGGCCGGCAGCCCCTCGTCACTGGTCAACGTTGTCGATTCAAAGTGGGCTCCGGAATTAGCTGGGCGCGAGGTTTCCGATGTAACTGGCCCACCTGCCAGGTCTTCGCTCCCATAATCTGCCAGCTCGCGGCATGAGCACCCCGGCCGATCGTGTCGATCGGCTCTTCAGCTCCAGCCCGGGGATTCGCACGCTATTTCGGGAGCGCAAGCTTTGCCTAATCTGACAATAACTGGGTACTCCGCGTCCTGTAAGTCGCGCCAATCCCTTCTGATCCCGCTGACGAATCCACTGGGCGCAAGAGCCTGCACATTGGGCGATTCAGGCTTCAAATCGGTCCTTGGCTATCCGAAGCGCCTCAACAGCCAATCGGAGACTGCATGGCAAAGGGCTGCTACGCTGCGTTCATCACGGCATAGCTACCGCTGGATGTGTTCTGAATTGCTCAGATTCTTTCGCGTCCAGCGTAGAAAACTGCAGATGCAAGAGTCGTAGTATCTGGCGAGAATCAGGAGAAGACAATGGCGGAGAGCAAAGATTCGCAGTTGACGGAACTCCACACCAAGGCTGCCTACGCACATGAAGCCGCAGCCTATGGGCATAGCACCGGCGATCACGCTTCCGCCCAGGAACTGGCCCGAAAGGCTTTGGGATACTCCGTGGAGGCCTTAAAGCACACGGACGAGATCGCGCAGAGAGCGCCGCAATCCATGAGGGCTTAGTACGCACGCTCATGGGTGAATCGTCGAGCGCGAGACGCTCGGCGCAATCGAACCAGAGTTACAACCCGGGATGCCCGGAATGAAGGGGGACGCGAGATGCTGATCATTCTCATTATTGTTCTGCTGCTGGTTTTCGGCGGGGGCGGAGGGTATTACGGCTACAACAGGTGGGGCGGAGGCGGAGGCGCCGGCATAGGGCTTGGCACAGTGCTTTTGATTCTGCTGGTGTGCTACCTGCTGGGACTGTTCCGATAGAGCGATCTGCGGCACGCTCGGCTCGCCGCTGGAGAATTGGCGGCGGAGCGGAAATCACTGTTCCGGCTACGGGAGGTGAGCCATTGAACCGCTACGTGGAGGGAAGCGATGCTTATCGCGATGAGCAATGCGCTGGCGCTGATAAGTTGGCACGAATTCAAGTTCTTGCATGGCGATTTCATCCGCAGTGACTCTGTTTGGTTGCTGATCGGGTGTTTATTGGCCCTCGTGGCGATCTCCGCTCTCGCGGCGCAGGCGGCGCTGGTGCTATATGCCCCGCATCGACTCCAATGTCGCGTTGGATGGCCTGTAGACAACTCAGAATCGACGGTTACAGTGTCGCCAAGCCAGGCGATCCGGGATGGTTTGGGCACTTCCACAGAACTCAATTCTGTGCGCAAAGAATAAAAGCGTGTGAATTAACCGGAGATTCATGAGCAATGTGCGAACCAAGGGTTTCGCCAACGCGCTAAACAAAACCTGTCCAAACGCGAAGGGCGCCGTTACGTAACGACGCCCATCCTGTTTCCATTCGCAGAAGCGCTTCGACGTCCGTTGCAATCTCCTGACGGGATTTTCTCTGCCCCGTCCGCAACCGCACAGCACTCAGGCGCTCAAAAGCAGGCTCGCAGCGGTCTTCTCCGCGACCTTGGCGGGAAACCCCAGGCGCACAGGTTGCATGCGATGTGCATGAGCCCGCGAGAAGGAGCGCATATAGGATTGCGCCACCCGGTTCCAGACCATCTCGCGTGCATAGAGGTAAGCGCGTTTGCGCATTGCGGCGCGTTTTGCATCGTTGTCCAGAAGGTCAATAGCAGCATCGGCAATAGCGGCCGGATCCTCAAAGGGAACCAGCGTACCGCGCCCATCGTCGAGGAGTTCGGCGGCGTGCCAGTAAGGAGTGGAGATGATGGCCTTCCCGGCGCCCATGGCATAGGCCAGGGTTCCCGATACTGCCTGCGCCACGTGACAGTATGGCGTGATGTAAATGTCGGCCGACCCGACCAGCGAGGCCATCTCCTGAGAACTGAAGAACCGGTTGCAGAACACTACCTCTCGCTCCACTCCCAGTTCCCTGGCCAGGGCCTGCAACTGATCCCGGTATCGATCGCCCTCGTGAGCCCTGACATGCGGGTGGGTTGCCCTGCGATCACATAGACAACGTCCTTGTGACGGGTGAGGATGCGCGGCATGGCGCGAATCACGGTCTCGAATCCCTTGTTAGGAGATAGCAAGCCGAAGGTGAGTAATACCAGCTTTCCCGCGACGCCGAGCGCATCCTTCGAAATCTCCGGCTGCGCGAAGGGCAAGTCGGGGATACCATGAGGAACCAGATCGATCTTTTCTCCGGGCACTCCAAAAACATCCTGCAGAACACGAGAAGAGTACTCGCTCATCACAATAAGGCGATCGGAGCGCGCGGCGATCTGCTGCATGACCATTCGTTGATCGAGGTCCGGCTGACTTAGAACGGTGTGGAGCGTTGTTACCACCGGCATGGTGAGGCGCTCGATCAGCTCCAGGACATGGCTGCCGGCCTTTCCCCCAAAGATCCCGTACTCATGCTGCAAACACACCAAATCGAAATTGCCGGCATTGAGAGAATTGGCGGTTGCCCGATACGAGGAAACGTCGCCTTCGTCGATCTGGAACCGCACTCGCGTGGGGTAAGCGTAAGACGACTGCTGGTCGTTGACGGCCACCACCGATAATACCGCGGCTCCATACTCAGCAGCGATCGCATTGCTCAGATCCGTTGTGAAGGTTGCGATTCCACATTGCCGGGGAATGTGGTTTCCGATCACCGCTATGCGGGCCGGAAGTGATCGGCTGGGCGCCGGTTGCGGAGAGAATACCGGCATTCTTCCGATGAAAGGAGTCCGCGCATCGCGCAGAATTGAGGTTCCGGTTTGCGAATTCAAGGAGATGTTCGGTGCGGCCATCGCAGACTCCCGAAGTCAAACGCGCTAACGGCGAAGAACAATGTTGTAATACTGCAATTCGAGATCAGCGGCGAAGCGCCACAATGGTTGCCGCAGCCTCACTCGCGACGAAGGCCAAAAGGAAGAGTGCGGCGCCAATACCCGCGAATGGCTTTGTAGATCTGCCATCGGCGCGCATGGATGACCTCGCGTCCGGTCTTTCATGTCCCATTGCCACCATGCGGAGGCTGCGCATCGATGCGAAGGTCCCGGTAGCGCACACTGCCTTGTCCCCCATAAGCAATCGAGGCTTAAGAATGCGGCGTATATGGCTGCTCATCATGGCCTGAATCTACTCCAACCAACTTAGGATGGATGGGCACTTTTGAACTGTGAGAAAAGGTTGAACGGGGCCAATCCATGAAGCCTTTGAGAGGTGCGGCGGCAGCGTGGAAGGGGTGCGGCCTTCAGGGGAATCTTGCCGAATGATTGGGCATCGCTGCCGCCGCTGAGGGGATGGGCACCTGATGAAAATGTTGCAAATTCAGCGTCAGGAATACTGTGCAATATTGCTCACATTTCTTTAAACGATCGCGAAAGTCTGACGCTTTCCCGTTAGGAAGTCTTCCTGGACATTGTCTTCAGACAAGTCTGGAGCAAAGCCTCCCCTAACCTCGATCAACGGGCTGTTTCATTGCGTTCACACCTGAAACCTCCCGATCGTTTCGCCGGGAGCACTTTATAAGGTCAAAACCACGGGCGGCTTCTGAGAATTGTGCCCGGGAAATTGGTCGAGCAGGACCACATTGAGCAGGGACTTATGTACCTGGATGCGGCCGTTATAACTGATAAAACCGAGCTTGCGAAAGCGATTCATAAAGAAGCTGACACGCGACCGCGTGGTGCCGATCATATCCGCGAGTGTTTCCTGCGTGATGGGAGGAATGAAGGTTTCCGGTTCGCCGGGTTTGCCGAATTCCGCCATGATCAGGAGAATCCGCGCCAGGCGCTTTTCGCTGGAGTTGAAGAGCTGATCCACAAGATCAGCTTGGGTGCGCATGCTGCGGGCTAACAAGAACTTGAGAAACAAATCGGCGAATGTGGGTTCGTCATGCATCACCCGGATCATTTCGTTTCTGCTGATTCTGAGCGCAGTGCATGTGTTCACGGCAGTGGCGGTAGACAGCCGCAGCCCGGCGATCGTAGCCAGAGACCCTTCTCCAACAAATTCGCCGGCGGATAGAAGGGTGAGTGTGGCTTCTTTGCCTCTCTGTGAGACGACGGTGACTTTTGCACGGCCTTTTTGCAGATAGAACACGGAGTCCGCCGCGTCTCCCTGGCAATAAAATGTCTGCTCTGGCTTCAGCTCGACGATGGTTCGGCCCAGCCCGGCGTTGGCAAGAAAGGTCGCGGAATCGAACTTGGTGACTTTTTGAATCTTCAAGATGCTGCTCCGTTTCGGTCCGTTCGTTTGGTGGCCTGTTCTAGCCCGGGAAGGCGTCGCCGCGGTCTACTGTGCTTGGGGTTCGCGGCGATTGGACCAGGAATCGCAGGCGCGGCACGGGGGAAGTCTGTCTTCCGATAGCCTACGCAATTACGACCAACCTCTGTCCATCATCGCCCGGATGCAAGCATTGCGTATGGTCAATACTGCTCTATCTTGTCAGGCTATATCGAGGGTCTCCAGAAGAGAGTTACTGGATCTGAACGCTCGTGCGGTTGAGCGTTGGGTTGGGCCGGGAATCAGATGAAAACCGATGCCCCGGCGATGCGCAGGCAGGCAATGGCAGCGAGCCTTGAAATGATCGATACGCCGGCCGTGAGGCCAGGCACAAGCCAAATACCGCGCAATCTTTGACGCCGCCTGCGCTCCGCATGCATCAGGTGAGGATTGTGCGGCGGCATCTCGAAATAGCGGCGATTGTTCCCGCGCTCGCATCCAATCTCGTATTAGGAGGATTCCATGGAACTGGGCATGATCGGCTTGGGCAGGATGGGGACCAACATGGTGCGGCGTCTTATGCGGGCCGGCCACGAATGCGTTGTGTACGATATTCATTCGGAGGCCGTGCAATCGCTAACTAAGGAGGGTGCGGTTGGCGCGAATTCGCTGGAGGATTTGGTCAAGAATCTGAAAGCGCCTCGCGCCATCTGGATGATGGTGCCGGCCGGCGCGGTGGATGCGACGCTCAAAGCCCTGATCCCGCTGCTCGAACCGGATGACGTGGTCATCGATGGCGGGAACTCTTATTATCACGGCGACATTCGCCGCGCCGCGGAACTGAAACCCAAAGGCATCCACTATGTAGACGCGGGAACCAGCGGCGGAGTGTGGGGCGCCGAACGTGGCTATTGCCTGATGATCGGCGGCGAAAGGGATGTGGTTCAGCGGCTCGACCCCATTTTTTCCGCATTGGCGCCAAACTTCGATTCGGCGCCGCGCACGCCCGGCAGGGAAAAGGTGGGCGGCACCGCCGAGCATGGCTATCTGCACTGCGGCCCCAACGGCGCCGGACACTTTGTGAAGATGGTGCACAACGGCATCGAGTACGGAATCATGGCCTCGTATGCGGAAGGGTTGAATATTCTCCACCATGCCAACGTCGGCAAGCAGCAGCAAACTGTGGACGCCGAGACTACGCCTCTGCGCAACCCCGAGGTGTACCAATTCGACTTTAACCTTGCCGACATCGCCGAGGTCTGGCGCCGCGGCAGCGTGATCGCCTCGTGGCTCCTGGATCTGACCGCCATCTCTCTGCTCGACAGTCCGGACCTGGCAAAATTTGCCGGCCGCGTTTCGGACTCGGGGGAGGGTCGCTGGACGATTACCGCGGCGATCGATGAATCGGTTCCGGCCCCCGTGCTCAGCGCTGCGCTGTATGAGCGCTTTAGTTCGCGTGGCGAAGATACCTTTGCCGACAAGCTCCTATCAGCACTGCGATTTCAATTCGGCGGCCACGAGGAGAAAAGTGGCTGACCGGAAAGAAGACTGACGCACCAACCCTGCGGATGGCGGCTGGCATCATTCAAGCTCCGGCGGCGCATCCGAATCATCGCCCGGTTTCCGCGCCCTTCGCCTTTACCTTCATCGTATTAAGTCGTCCCACCGTCCCACCCGCCCAACCTGTCTCAAAGAGCGCCAGGTCATATAAAAGCAGAGATTGTCTTCTTCACTCCTTCGGATGAGCATTATAGCTCAGATATTCCTCCAGCGATTCGAAAGAATAAAAGTGAAGAGGAGTCATCGTTCTCCTCGTTCTGATGGCTCCCACGCTCAGTGAGTCGAACGCTCGTAACTTCTCGACGATGCCATGTGGGTACCGAATTCGAGAAATAATTGGAGAATACGATATGCCACTTACCACCGTCCTCATGACGATTGTCGCAGCAGGCCTTTTGTTGTGGGTTGTGAACAGGTTCATCCCCATGCAGGGACAAGTCAAATCGATCCTGAACGGACTGGTTGTCATGGTCCTGGTCCTATGGATCGCGAATCTCTACGGGGTGTTTGATCACCTCCATCACTTCCGCGTCGGGCGTTGACAGATCGCCCCATCGAAGCCGCCACGGCTTTGCCTGCCAAGCCTGCGTTCATAGGAGCGAATATCCGCTGCGGCGCGACAAAGACCGCAGCGGATCTTAACAGGACAAGGGAACCGCAATGAGCCTTATCAAAAAAGCCGACGTTGAGGAACATTTCGCTGCCCGGCGAGCCATGCGGTTGGGTCGGGCCAGGCCAATGAGCCAGCAGCCCAAAGCGACCGTGATCGAGCGCACGGGAACAGCGGCGAACGCTCCACGTTCTATTGGGAATTCCACCCTCGAACTTTCTTCTCCGAGCATTCCTGCCGTTGTGGTTCCGATTGTCGCCGGTTTAAGTGCGAGACAGAAACGCACCTTGCGGGGAAGCAGGTAACAGTGAAGATCAACACAATATTCCTCCGGAATGGATGTATCCTGCCGCGTCACTTCGCTCTACTTCAGGAGCCGTTTTCCAAGGGATGGGCAAAGGCTATCGGGACTGTGGCAATGGAGCTGGACGCGAGAATCCGCGGCGTTGGCTGGCACTTTATGTGGCTGGCGGACTCGTACTCGTCGCAAGCACTCGGCAAAACGGCAGAAACTGCGATCCATCGGGCATTGGCACGGACTCTTCCTGCCGTGAGGGGGCGGTTCAATGCTGCCGAGCTGGATTCCATCCAGGTTACTAAGTTCCCCGGCTTCCGCCTGGCCAGAGTAACTCTCCAGGCTCGCCAGATACAAAGTCAGGCCTCGCTGAACTGATTCGAGAAAATGGTATTGAATCGGGAAATGATGCTCGGGACAATTGTCTTCTTGCGCAAAGCGAGCTTTCAGGGCGATCCCACGGCTACGCGCGTCGATTCGCACAGAGACGATTCATTTGGTCGGCATTTCTATGTGTATTCCTCTTCGGCAACAAGCGATGTTCCTTAAGCCCGCTATGCACCACGCGCTGATGCCACATTGGCTCACGCATCTGGGAGCCCTGGGGCTTTTCTCCGTCGCCATTGTCGACTCTTCCCCGATTCCTTTGCCTCTGCCCGGTAGCACTGACCTGCTGCTGCTGTGGCTGGTGGCGTACGGCGGAGATCCTTGGGTGCTCGGAGCGTTCGCCATAGCGGGCAGCCTTGTGGGCGGATACTCTACCTGGCATCTCGGGCGCAGAGGAGGCGAAGCGGCATTGCGCCGCTACGTGCCGGCGCGTCTTCTGAGGCGAGTCGTCGGATGGGTGGATCGTCACCGCATCCTCGCCGTGTTTCTTCCCGCTGTGCTTCCACCGCCGATTCCACTTTTACCCTTTGCGCTTGCCGCCGGCGCGCTGGGCGTCTCGCGCCGCCGCTTTCTGGCCGTCTACGGCTCGGCTCGAACCTTGCGTTACTCGCTCATTGCCTGGCTCGGCGTGGGCTATGGACGTCACGCCATCCGCATGTGGTCAGGGACGCTCCAGAAATGGTCAACTCCGCTGGTCTGTGTGTTCGTGGGCCTGCTGGTGTCCGGCACTTGCTTTGGAATCTGGAAAGTTAGCGGCCTGCGCAAGATAGATGCCGCTGAAAGACTTGAAGTACATAAGTCAGCAGCTCGGGCATGTAATACTCCCGAGGCCGCATAGTCCCGCAGCTTACATAACTAACATCGCCATTCCGCTACGAAGTGCACAAAGACCTTGCCGTGCCACAATTCGATTTACAAAGTGCAAAGTCTTACTCGACTACGGCGGCCTTAGCTGAGGGACGTGCTTCAAGGCATTTGGTTTTTCACCGCAGGCCTTCAACAGCTTCCTGCACCTTCATGACCAGGGAGGTGAAGGTGTCTTCGCCGTTGAGCAGCATCTGATGCGGCGTGCCTGCCGGCACATGGGCCACGTCGCCCGGCCGCAGACTTTGCCGCGCGCCGCCCTCGATTGACGCGCCGCGCGTCTCTCCAGGCGCGACGACACGCGCGCCAACCACCGTACCGCCCGTGACCAGCGTGGCCGCTCCGGAAAGCACGACGAATAAATCCGCAAACCGCTCATGTATCTCCGCCTCGCCGC
>Ga0326728_10026488_pt1 | contig 10256 bp, 9 predicted proteins | sample MB3enrmetagenome_FD_207602 | JGI IMG/M metagenome (GOLD analysis project Ga0326728, IMG submission 207602) | Lab enriched peat soil microbial communities from McLean, Ithaca, NY, United States - MB31MN | ecosystem: Environmental > Terrestrial > Soil > Wetlands > Peat | place: USA: New York... | reverse complement strand
GTTGGCCACGAAATCGTTCCGTTTTATCGCATGGACCATTCCCCGGATCATCCGCGCCGTTCCCGGCCAGCCCACAACGGACAGGATGATGGTGATGATCGCGTACGACTGGCCGGAGTTGAGGTTGTTGCTCAGGATCGATCGGAGGAAAAGGATCAGATACAGACCGGGTATCAGGATGATGAACTCGGCCAGGCGCATCATGATCCAGTCCCAAGGCCCTCCGAAGTACCCGGCCAGTCCCCCGAGGAACAGGGCGATGAGAAGCGAGATTGTCGTGCCTACGAACCCGATAGTCAGGGAGATGCGTGAACCGTAGAGGACCCTGCTGAAAATGTCCCTGCCGAGATTGTCCGTTCCGAACAGGAATACAGGCTCCTCCCCGGCCTGCGGGTTCGAGTACCGCGTGGTTCCGAAAAGATGGTGCCGGATGGGAACAAGGTTCCACAGCTTCACCTCCGGCCCGATCGCAAAGAGATCCACCGGGGTGTAGTGGCCTTCTAGCCCCGCATACTCGCGTGTATAGTCGTTGAGAAGGACAAGGGTCTGCACCTGGGGACGGAAACCGAGCGTGCGAGAATACAGGAGGAGAGAAGGGGGTTGGTCGGAATGGTTTGCGAATTGGTCGTTAGGTCCGTAGGGCGCGAGAAACTCGCAGAAGATCATGCTGACGTACAGGATGGCGAGGATGACCAAGGAGGCGAGTGCTATCGGCCTCCTGCGTAGAGCGCTCCAGAACCTTTTCATGCGTGAGAGTACCTGATGCGCGGGTCCACGAGAGCCAGCGCCACATCGGAGATCAGCATGCCCACGAGGATGAGGAAACTTATGAACATCATATTTGTCATCACGACGTTGATGTCCTTCTGCACGACCGCCTCGTACATGAGCCGCCCGACGCCAGGGTAAGAAAAGATAATCTCGAGAATCAGGGATCCAGAGAAAAGATCGGCGAGCAGCGTAGAGGAGCCAGTAATAAACGGGTTCATCGTGTTTCGAAATGCGTGGTTGAACAAGAGCCTGCGCTCAGGAATTCCGCGTGAGCGCAGCGCCGTGATATAGGGCTGGCCGAGCTGGTCGAGCATGGTGGCGCGTATCAGTCGGAGTGAGCCGCCAATACTGCCGAGGAACGCCCCGATGAGCGGAAGGATGATGTGGTAGAGATAGGAGAACGAGAACCCGAGCGGATTTCCGTCGAAGTTCTCGGTTGGATACGCGGTCACGGGGAAGATTCCCGTTGCCGAGGCGAACATCTGCAGGAGGATCAGGAGGAGGATCCCCGGGAATGCATTCAGGAATAGGCTCACGAACGCTACGGGCACGTCGATCGCAGTGCCAGCTTTGGAGGAGAAATAGATGCCAAGCGCAAAGGAAATGATGGTGAGAAAGACTAGAGAAATAAGGTTCAAGATGATGGAGTTCACCATACGTGTGCCTACGAGGTAGAGCACGGGCGCGCGCGAGATGAGCGATCGTCCCAAGTCGTGCTCGATGAAAACCTGGTGCAGCCAATGTGCATACTGCAGATAAAACGGCCGGTCCAGCCATAACCGATGCTTGGCCTCTCTGATCTGCTCGTCGGTTAGGATGTTCGTGGTTGAGTGGACGCCCCCGGTCTGGAGGACCACACTGCGGACGTAGTTGTCTATGATGTCTCCCGGCGAGAGGGACATGAGGCCGAACACGCCCAACCCGAGGAGGAACAGCATCAGTACCATCGTAGCAAACCGTCCAGCGAGGAACGTGGCCAGGGGATGCTGCTGGCGAAGCCGGGCCAGATTGAACGAAGACCGTGCTTGCGCGGGGCCGGTCGCAGGCGAGCTCATCGGGCTTTCAGGTACACGTAGTTGAAGTCAGGCGCACCGAGGGTGTCGGATCGTATATTCGCCCAATTGTCCAGGTATGCGCTGAAAGAGAGCGGATATACCATGTACATGACAGGCATCTGGTCCAAAAGGATCCGTTGGTAGCGATCCCATATCTTCTTTGCCTTTGTCGTATCCCGCTCCGAGTAGCCCTGCCAGTACAACGCGTCAACTTCCGCCTCCCAAGCCGTGGCCGGCTTAGGCTGAAGCGGGTTCCACAGGTGAAGGTTCCCCGAGGAGAGCCAGACGTTATCCCCTTGAGTGGGGAAATAATTCGAACCGACAGATATCATGATGGATTGCCAGTCATAGCCCTTGGTCAGGCTCTCCACGATCTTCTGGAACTGGATGGGCCTCACGTTGAGTTTGATGCCGACTTTCTTCAGCTCGTCCGCATAGACGGTCGCGATGTCGATGTCGAGATTGTTTTCCACGGGGACCGTGAGATCGTAGGAGATCGGGTTGCCGTCTGAGTCCTGCATGAGCCCCGCGGAGTTCGGCTTGATCCCGATCTGCGTCAGAAGCTGCTTTCCGCGATCGGGATCGTAGGTGAACTGCTGTTTGATGGACGGCTCGTAATAGGGGTTTGCCTTTGCGAAGAAGGAGAGGTCAGGCTCGGCTAGCCCCCGGTAAACCTCCCTGACTACCCTGTCCCTGTTGAAGAAGCAGCTCATGGCCTGGCGGAATGTTGTGTTAGAGAACCACTTCACGAACGTCGGGCCCAGGTTCCTCGGATTCTGGTTCCACGAGATGAAGGCGGCGCCGAGGCTGGGTCCGTTGTAAAACACCGTGTAATCCCGCGGCTTCTTCATGATCATGTCATCTAGGTCCTCGGGCCGCAGCCCGTAGCCGTCCAGCTCCCCGGCAAGAAACTTCAGTTTCTCCGTGTCTCGGCTCGGGATGATTTTCGTCTCGTATTTCTGGATATACGGCATCTTCTGGCCGTAGTCGTCAGTTCTCCAGTAGTTCAGATTGCGCGCTAACGTGACTTGGACTCCGGGCTTGTTCGACTCTATAAAGTAAGGCCCCATTGACGGAATTGTCCTGGGATCAGTATTGACGGTCCAGAGGTTGAGGACGCCTTCCACGCCACCTTTTTTCTTGGCGTCCTCGAAGATGTAGCGCGGACCGAAGTTCATGTTGCTGGAAAGCTCTGGCATGGCTACGACGCGCGGGTAGTGCAAGGCGAAGCGCCTCTCGTCTATTTTCTCCATGTCGATGTGCTTTTTCTTCCCGTCGGGCGTCTGCACGAACTGTCCTGCGTACCCCGAGTGCTGGAAAGCCGGATCACCTACGATCTGGTTGTACCAGAATACAACGTCATCCGAGGTCACCTTCACCTTCTTGCTCGGGTCCGCGAGAGTGGTCCAGTACAGATCGTCGCGGAGCGTGAAGATCACGTCCATGGTTCCAGATGCTTCGTTCACGAAAACCTCGTAAGACGAAGCGGCAAGTGGTTTCCACTGCTTTTTGTAAGGATCGTAGTCCAGTAGGTAGCTGGAGAGGTTGTCTGTGATTCCCGCGCTCTCTGCATCGTAGACGGCCACGACCGGGTTGAAGGTTTTCAGCTCGTTGGTGAGGTTGTTTCGCCACGTCCCGCCCGATTTGCCCTTCTCATAGGGATCCTTGCTCCCCGGCCGATAGACGGTCTTCTGAATGAGGCTGTCCTCCTGCTGCTTTTTCAGAAAAGTGAGCTGGTCCTCCGAGATTTGCGTGACCCTGGGGCCGCAGGCGGCAAGGAAGGCCAAAGCTGCAAACAGCGGTAGAAGAGGAAGCGGCAGTCTTTTCAATTGTTGACTCCTGTGCATGAGCATTTCCGCGCCGAGCGCATTTCAGTAGCCAAACGCAAGCTTACACAGTCCGCCCGCGAGCGGCAATTGGAAAGTAGTGTTGCAGCAAAGAGTCAACGTACGCCGCCCGGCCGTCCGCCCGGGTGAGATCTATGCCGCTAGCGCGTCGATACAGCTGCGGCAGGATGCCCGGTAGAAGAACGGCGGATACCATCTGGATAACCTCCGCTTTGATTTCACGGACGCTTCTGTCGGGGAAAAGCACGACCGTCTCCCGCGTCAGCGATGAGAGGAACTTTGTGAACCTCTTGATGAACGCTGTGTTCCCGGTCCCGTTGACGAAGGTGTCGTACAGGTGGGCCTTGACAATGCCCGGGAACCTCAAGGATCCCTCGAACACTTCCACGAGGATGGCGCGGATGCGGGGACGCAAGTTGCCCGACTTCTCCCGCAAGAGCACCTCCCAGTCTCCGAAAGCGTTTTCCAAGGTCATCGCGAGGGCTTCAGCCATCAGTGCGTCCTTGGAGCGGAAGTAGTAGCTGATGGCGGCGCTGTTCACCCCGGCCTCCCGGGCAATGCCGCGGATGGTCACCCCCTGAAGACCATCACGCTCGATGCATGTTATTGCCGCCTCGACAATCCGCCCCTGGACGCGGACTGACGGCGCTTCTTTCAGCGCACCTGCACTCTTCACACCTCCGATTCAATCATACGTCTGGGGCTTCTGCAACCGAACTGGAATCCCACGCAAGTCTTTCCCCAGACTCTCGCACCCCGCCACCGGGCAGTTCCGCCAGGACGAGGTTCCATCCCCTACCGGACAGCTCCCAGTGCGAAGACGCCGCCCAATCGTTCCTCCCGCCCCGGTGACGACAGCGAATTGCTGAGGTCGTCTCTTCCTTTTCGTGAGTGACAACTCTTCGCTGCCGTTGGCTGCTTTCTTTATAATCGAATGATTCAATCAATTGATTGACATTCTCGTGAAAAGGCTCTATGATTTCCTTTACTCGCGTGGAAAGGAGGCGGAAATGAGTGGCTCAAGATCGCAGATGGGATTTGGGCGAGGGGTTCTTGTCACCGGGTGTTCCTCGGGAATCGGCCGCGCAACGGCGCTGCACCTTGCCGATCGTGGTTTCACTGTCTTTGCCACAGTGCGCTGCAGGCCGGATTTCGAGGAGTTGAATGCCCTCGGGAATCCCGCACTCGTGCCCTATTTCCCACTAGACCTTCGGAAGCTTGAACACATCCCGCCCCTGGCAGCCAGGATCGAGGATGTGCTTTCTGAACGCGGACAGCCGGGATTGTACGCTATCATCAGCAACGCGGGCGCCGGCTCAGTGTCTCCGCTCGAGCTCCTTGATCTGGAAGCCTTCCGCGGAGAGCTGGAGACACGCTTGCTCGGCCCCGTGGCGCTTGCCCAGGCCCTGCTGCCGTCGCTGCGAAAAGGAGGGGGACGCTTACTCTGGATTGCAACTCCCGCGCTCATTCCTATCCCTTTTGTTGCGAGCATTCATGCATGCGATTACGCCGCCAACTGCCTGACCAGAACGTTCGCGCTGGAGCTGAAGCCTTGGAAGATCCCCAGCATCTTCGTGCGCTGCGGCGGGATCGACACCGCGGCGCCCGGAAAAAACGCCCGAGAGCTCGACCTCGACATGGCACGGTGGCCCAAGGACAAGCTGGTGCTCTACAGGGAAGCTCTCGAGAAAGAGAAAAAAGGGCTGGCGGCTTTCGATCAGAAAAGGAGCACCCCTGCAGTCATTGCGCAAAAGGTGCTAGAAGCCTTGCTCGCGGCGCGACCACGGCGGGTCTACCGCGCAGGATACATGTCCCGGGCCGGCGCGGTCCTGGACGTGCTGCCACAACGGCTCGTGGATTACATCATGTCTCGTCGCTAAAGAGGGGTTTGGTAACGGGTGGGCTTGCGACTACGTGGCGGTCTTGTACGGGTAGTGCCGGTTACGGTCTCCCTTTTCCCAAAGACGTCGATTCAAAGTAGAACTCGGCGAGCGCGAGGTGCTGCTGGTGATCTTTGGGGCAGAGGTGGACGCAAGACCAACACCCGGATCGTTGGATCACCGCCCGGGAGCTCGGAAAGCTTTCGGCGCCCCTTTTTGTGCTCCGTCAGCTCACAGTCCGGAAAGACTGCGCCGGCAACGATGTCGGCTCGCATCAGGCGGTGTCCCTACTCTCTGGCAAATGGCGTATCTGTCTTGGGTAGCTGCGCCAGGTCGTACGGCGTTGCCTGGTATACGTAGTAGTTGAGCCAGTTGGCATACAAGAGGTGGGCGTGAGAACGCCACGTGACCAGCGGTTCGAGCTTTGGATCATCGCCAGGAAAGTAATTCACGGGAATCGCAATGGGCAGTCCCTTTTCCATGTCCCGATCGTACTCCGCCTTGAGTGTGTGTCTGTCGTACTCGGGGTGCCCGGTGACGAACAGCATGCGGCCGTCCCCTGAGCACGTCATATACACGCCGGCCTCGTCCGAGACGGCTAGGAGCTTCAGCCCTTTGACGGCCTCGATGTCTTTGCGCCGCACCTCGGTATGGCGAGAGTGGGGGGCGAGAAAACCCTCGTCAAAACCCCGCACGATCGGTTCGTGGGGAGCGAGGACCTTGTGATGGAAGAGGCCGAATATTTTGGCCGGGAGCGGGTACTTGGGGACGCCGAAGTGGCGATACATTCCCGCCTGCGCCCCCCAGCAGATGTGCAGTGTCGACCACACGTTCGTCCTGCTCCAGTCCATCAGACGGACGAGCTCGTCCCAGTAATCCACTTCCTCGAAGGGCAGGGTCTCTACGGGAGCGCCGGTGATCACCAGGCCGTCGAAGCGCTCTCCCAGCACACGGTCCAGCGGTTCGTAGAAAGCGGCCAGGTGCTCGGGAGGGGTGTTCTTGGATTCGTGCGTCTCCATGCGTATGAATGTGATGTCCACCTGCAAAGGCGTGTTGCCCAAGAGGCGCAGGATTTGCGTCTCCGTGACGATTTTCGTAGGCATGAGGTTGAGTACGGCAATGCGCAGCGGGCGGATGTCCTGGTGGAGCGCCCGGTCTTTTGTCATGACAAATATGTTTTCCTGGGCCAAAGTTTTTCTGGCGGGAAGATCGTCCGGGATCCTTACCGGCATGCTTGTTCTCCTGTTCTCAACCTGCTGCCTCGCGCCTATTCATAGCTCCTAAGCGGTACTGATGGCAACCGTCTCGCTCTATCTGAACTGCGCCGATTGCCTGCCCCCGATGCAATCATCGTAACAACACTACCAAAATGGTCGACTTAGTAGTATATTGTTGCCGTATAAGGAGTGTCAACAATGCCAGACGCGCTTGGGAAAGTCGATCATTCTTCGCTAAAGGTAAATCAGGGGACGATTATCGTGCTCTTGCTCGTTTCCTTCGTTGCAAACGTCCCGTGGCTCACGGCCGCGGTAGCCGTGGTCATGGTCGCCGGCACTATGGCAGGGCGCCCAGGATTCTTCTTCATTTACTCGTGGCTCCTTCGGCCCGCGGGCATCGTCAAGCCGAATGTGCTTGCGGACAACCCGGAGCCGCATCGATTCGCGCAGGGTTTTGGGGGAGTTGTCGCAGCCATCTCGGCACTATCAACGCTGTTGGGCGCCGCGGTATTCGGGTGGTCCCTGGCGTGGCTTGTGATAGTACTTGCGGCCCTAAACCTGTTCGTGGGCTTTTGCGCTGGATGCGCCGTGTACTACTGGCTGCATCGTCTCCAGGTGCCCGGCTTCTCGAAGAACCCACCCACCGGGTTCTTCCCGGGCATGAGGCCAAGGACGTGAGTTCCAAAACAAGGTGCGACACTATATGCGGCGTGATGCAAAGAAGCGTGGGGTTGGCGGAGTGATGCTTTTACAGACGGTCGTGCGTTTGATCGCCGCTGCGGGGATCATCGGGTTCTCCGTCACCGCGTTCGCGCTGGTGAAGATGGTCGTTCTGGCGAGGGCCAGACGCAGCTCGGCTGGTTTTTCCGCTTTCCGGCGCGGTGTTCCCGGAATTGTCTACTTCACCACGCCGGACTGCGTGACATGCAAGGCAGCCCAGCGCCCGGCGCTTCGAGCCTTGGTGAAGCAGCTCGACAGGAACGTCCAGGTGATCGAGGTCGATGCGACTGATCGCCCCGACCTTGCGCGCCAATGGAGCGTCCTCAGTGTCCCGACAACTTTCATCCTGGACCGCGACGGTAAGCCGCGGCAGGTAAACCACGGATTCGCCTCTGCCGCGAAGTTGCTGAGCCAGCTTCAACGCGTGAGCTGATTCGGTTCGCCTGACGCGGGCGGTCCCAGATGCGCCTCAGATCTGATAGTTGAGCATCCCTTCCCAGGCGCCGCTCAGCAGGGAATCAAGGGTCACTTTCTCCAGCGCTTCATTCACGGTCTTTTCTAGGGAGCCCCAGACCGCGTCAGCGGGATGCATGTACCCTCCGTCAGAGTCTTTCGGCTTTCGTGGGCTGCCGGTGGCGGAGATATCCCCCTCGAGCGCCTGTACGATCTCCCGCAACGTAATGGTGCGTGGATTTCGAGACAGCGTGTAGCCCCCATGGGCTCCGCGAAAAGAGGTGATCAGGCCGACTCCGCGCAGCGGAATGACCAGCTTGCTGAGATACTTCTCCGAAATCCCGTGCGTGCGCGCGATGTCCTTGAGAAAAACTGGCTCCCCTCCGAATCGCAGGGCGAGCTCGTACATGATTTTCAGACCATATTTGCTTCTGGTTGATATCAACATGTCAGTTTTGCCCGTTGCAAAGGATAGTGTGCGGCGAGCTAGGAGTCAACGAAACGTCGACGCACGATGAGGCAGTGGGATCTCTGGAATTACTACTTTTATAGTTGACAAACTTCCAAAACGATGGAATTATACTACCAATACTATAGACTTTGTAGTGATTAAGACACTACAGATAAGGAGAGGGTATGGGCGACAAGGCAAGTTACAGGTTCGAAACCCTGGCGCTTCACGGAGGTCAGGAGGTAGATCCGACAACATCGCGTGGAGTGCCTATCTACCGAACGAGTTCCTACGTATTTCCCACCACGGAGAGGGCGGCCAATCTCTTTGCGTTGAAGGAGCTTGGCAACATCTATAGCAGGATCATGAATCCCACGCAGGACGTGCTAGAGCAGCGGGTCTCGTTGCTCGAGAACGGGGCCGCATCGGTGGCATTCGCCTCAGGGACGGCGGCAATCTTCAACACCATCGTAACCATTATGGGCCAGGGCGATGAGATCGTCTCGGCGAACAACCTCTATGGCGGCACCTACACGATGTTCGACGCCATCCTGCCCACTCTTGGCATCACCGTAAAGTTCGTAAAGCACGACGATCCGAAGAACTTCGAGAAGGCGATAACGCCCAAGACGCGGGCGCTGTTCATCGAGACCATCGGCAACCCCGTCCTGGACGTTACCGACGTGGCAGAGGTGGCAAAGGTCGCGCATGCTCACGGGCTTCCCCTTATTGTCGATGCAACCTTCACCACCCCTTATCTCCTGAAGACGATCGACCACGGCGCTGACATCGTCGTCAACTCGCTTACCAAGTGGATGGGCGGGCACGGCACCGCAATCGGCGGAATCGTCACGGACGCCGCGCGCTTCGACTGGAAAGAAAAGAAGTTCAAGCTTTTCAACGACCCTGATCCGAACTACCACGGCTTGAGGTGGGCGCACGACCTTCCGGCCGCTCTTGCCCCCGTGGCGTTCGCGCTGAGACTGCGCACGGTCCCGCTCCGCAACCTCGGTGCGTGCACGTCACCCGACAACGCATGGATCTTTCTCCAAGGGATCGAATCACTGCCGGTCCGCATGGAGCGGCACTCCAGCAACGCGCTGGCCGTTGCGCAGTGGCTGAAGAAACAGGCCAAAGTGGAATGGTTGCGCTATCCCGGGCTTCCCGAAGACCCGACCTATCCCGTTGCCAGTAAATACCTGAAAAAGGGATTCGGCGGCATGGTGGTTTTCGGCATCAAGGGAGGCAAGGCCGCAGGGGAGAAGTTCATCAACGGCCTGAAGCTGTTTTCCCATCTCGCTAACGTGGGGGATGCAAAGAGCCTTGCCCTGCATCCGGCCAGCACCTCGCATTCACAGCTCACCGAGGAGCAGCAGCGAGCGGGCGGCCTGACCCCCGAGTTGGTGCGTTTGTCCATCGGCATCGAGCATATCGATGACATCAAGGAAGACATCGAGCAGGCTCTGAAACAAAGCTGAGGAGAGGAATGAAAATGAACATTAAGGCAAACATCCTAGAGCTAATCGGCAACACGCCGCTGGTCAGACTGAACAAACTGAATGAAGGCTCCAAGGCGGAGGTGGTCGCGAAGCTGGAATCTCACAACCCGCTGGCGAGCGTGAAAGACAGGATCGCGCTGGCCATGATCGAGGACGCGGAAAAGCGCGGCCTTTTGAAAAAGGGAAGCGTCATCGTCGAGCCCACCAGCGGGAATACAGGAATCGGGCTGGCATACGTGGCGGCCGTCAAAGGGTACCGCTGTATCCTTACCATGCCGGAGAGCATGAGCGTCGAACGTCGGAAGCTGCTCAAGGTTTTCGGCGCGGAGGTGGTGCTTACCCCCGCGCCGCGCGGCATGGGGG
>Ga0326728_10026486_pt1 | contig 10257 bp, 9 predicted proteins | sample MB3enrmetagenome_FD_207602 | JGI IMG/M metagenome (GOLD analysis project Ga0326728, IMG submission 207602) | Lab enriched peat soil microbial communities from McLean, Ithaca, NY, United States - MB31MN | ecosystem: Environmental > Terrestrial > Soil > Wetlands > Peat | place: USA: New York... | reverse complement strand
CCAAGCTGCGCCGCGGCGGCCACGATCCCGACAAAGTCTACAACGCCTACCTGCGCGCCTGCCGGCACACCGGCTCGCCCACGGTCATCCTGGCCAAGACCATCAAGGGCTATGGGTTAGGCGAGGCCGGCGAGGGCCGCAACGTCACCCACCAGCAGAAGAAGCTCAACGAGCGGGAGATGGAGCATTTCTGCCGCCGCTTCGAGATTCCCATCCCCGAGGAGCGCATCCATACCATCTCTTTCTACCGCCCGCCCGAGGAGAGCCCCGAAATCCGCTATCTCCAGGAGCGCCGCAAGGAGCTGGGCGGCTACCTTCCCCAGCGAACCGTGCGTTGGGTCCCGGTGGAGGCGCCGCCACTCGACTATTTCGCCGAGACGTTCACCGGTTCGCAGGGCCGCGACGTTTCCACCACCATGGCTTTCGTCCGCGTGCTCACCCTGTTGCTGCGCCATCCCAAACTGGGCCGGCAGGTGGTGCCCATCATTCCCGACGAGGCCCGCACGTTCGGCATGGAATCGCTGTTCCGCCAGATCGGCATCTACGCTAGCCAGGGACAGCTCTACCACCCGGTCGACCAGGAGATGTTCCTGTACTACAAGGAGTCTCAGAGCGGCCAGATCCTGGAGGAGGGCATCACCGAGAGCGGCTCCATGGGCTCCTTCACCGCGGCCGGAACCGCCTACGCCAACTACGGCCTGCCCATGATTCCGTTTTTCATCTACTACTCCATGTTCGGCTTACAGCGCATGGGCGACCTCATCTGGGCGTTCGCCGATTCCCGTGGCAAGGGCTTCCTGGTAGGCGCCACGGCTGGCCGGACCACGCTCGCGGGCGAAGGCCTTCAGCACCAGGACGGCCATAGCCACCTGCTCATGAGCGTCTTGCCTACCTGCGCCGCCTACGACCCGGCCTATGCCTACGAGATCGGAATCATAGTCCAGGACGGCCTGCGGCGCATGTACCAGGAGCGCGAGGACCTGTTCTATTACCTAACGGTGTATAACGAGAACTACCCGCAACCAACGATGCCAGAAGGCGTGCGCGAGGGCATCCTCAGAGGTTTGTACCGCTACCGGCCGGCCCCCGGCGGTGTTGCCGTGGCTCAACTCTTCGGCAGCGGCCCCATCCTCAACGAAGCGTTGCAGGCCCAGCAGATCCTCGCGGAGCGCTATCAGGTCTTCGCGGACGTCTGGAGTGTCACCAGCTACAGCGAGTTGCGCCGCGACGCGCTGGCCGTAGACCGCTGGAACTGGCTCCATCCGGCCGAGCCCGCGCGGCGGCCCTATCTCCTGGACGCGCTCTCCGATGCCCCAGGCCCCATCGTCGCCGCCTGCGATTACATGAAGGCGGTGCCCGACCAGATCGCTGGGTGGCTTCCAGGCCGGCTCGTTTCGCTCGGCGCGGACGGGTTTGGCCGCAGCGAGAACCGGGAACACTTGCGGAAGTTCTTCGAGGTCAACGCCGCTTCCATCGCCGCCGCAACCCTGTCGCGCCTGTCCCGCGAAGGCAAGTTCAGCCCCGACCTGGCGCGCCAGGCACTGGCCGATCTGGGAGTCGATCCCGAAGCCGCAAACCCAGCCCGGGCTTAATCGGAAGAGTGGAAATCCGGCTTCTGCCGGCGCCTTATTCCTGAATCGGCATCTGCTGTTCCGATTCATGCCAAGCGCTGATCTTCAAGCGGCGGCAGACCCAGCAGAGCTGTTCGGAGGAGTTCGTTGCGCACTCGGCGCCGCAAATCACGCACTTCGAAGACCTTGGCAGCTTGTCGGGGTGCGCGGCCCGCTTCGCTTTGTCGAGGATCTCGCTGGCGATCACAGGGTCCGGCGCCGGGGTCCTCTTCTTCCGCATCGACAACTCCACTCCCACTAGACCACAACCCCGGACGCAGCGCAAGCTGCTGAGAGTTGTCTGCGGCGAATTGGCGCGCCGTCCCGGGGGACCGCCTTCCGGAGCAGTCCCTATGCCGCCGCGACCTCGTGCCGCACAACGCAAGCAGCTTCCAGCGCGGAAGCGCAGCGCGGGCACTTCTGGCCCGGCTTTACCAGCAAGCGCCTTCCCAGAACGATGACTTGCGCTTCCACCGTGTGCGTACAGATCGGGCAATAGGCCCACCCCTTGAACTCTTTTGGGGTTTGCATGTTCATCACGCGATTCATCGTCAGTTCCCCCTTGTCACTGTAGATGACGCGCGCCCACCCAGGCTGGTTCTGCCAACCCGCTGTAAAAATTTGTAACGCTCAGTCCTCACCCCGCTCGTGGCCAGGTGCGCTCCATCGTACAATGAATGGTTCGCCATGCAGACCGCTTTTCTCTTCCCGGGGCAAGGCTCGCAGTTCGCCGGAATGGGCAAGAGCCTGGCCCAGACCTTTCCCTCCGCCCGCGCCGTCTTCGAGGAAGCCGACCAGACGCTCGGGTTCGAGCTGTCGCGCCTGTGCTTTGAAGGCCCGGAGGAAGCTCTGCGGCTTACCGAGAACACCCAGCCCGCCATCCTGACCGTTTCGGTGGCGGCCTTCGCGGTTTTGCGGGAGAACGGCTACCAGCCGGACTTCGTGGCGGGCCACAGCCTAGGCGAATACTCGGCGCTGGTGGCGGCCGGCAGCCTGCGCTTCGGCGACGCGGTCTCTCTGGTGCGAAAGCGCGGGCGTTACATGCAGGAGGCCGTTCCGCCGGGCCTGGGCGCGATGGCCGCCCTGCTCAAGCTGCCCGAAGGGAAGCTAGAGGCCGTGCTGGCGGAGGCTGCCCAGGGCGAGGTGGTGTCGGCGGCCAACCTTAATTCACCCGATCAGGTGGTGATTGCCGGCCACGCCGGCGCCGTCGCGCGCGCCATCGAACTCGCCAAGGCCGCCGGCGCCCGCCGCGCCGTTCTGCTTCCCGTGAGCGCGCCCTTTCATTGTTCGCTGATGCGCCCCGCCCAGGAGCGTTTGGCCCTGGATCTGAAGCAGGCGCCCTTCGCCGAGTTGCGCTGTCCGCTGGTCAACAACGCTCGGGCCAGCCAGGTACTCTCCGGCGCCGATGCGCGCCAGGGCCTGATCGATCAGGTTACCAGTCCCGTGCGCTGGACCGAATCCATCCGCCTGCTGGCCGCGCTCGGTTGCGGCCGTTTCGTCGAAGCCGGCCCCGGCGCCGTGCTCACCGGGCTCTTGCGGGGCATCGATCCCGCGCTTCAAGGACTCAGATTCGGGGAAGCCGAAGAGTTGGAGAAACTCCGTGCGGCCATCTCCCCGGGTCCGATCGGCTAGAATGGACTTCTCATCATGCGACTCCCAAGGCTTGTGTACGCGCTGCCCGCTCTGCTGGTCCTGACGGGCTGCCACAAGGCGCCTCCCGCCGATGTGGCCGCCACGGTCAACAACCGGCCCATCACTTACGCCGAGATCGACCGAATCTACCAGGCGCAGTTTTCCTCCACGGCCGAGCGCCCCAGCGAAGACGTGATGGCCATCCAGAAGATGGAAGTCCTTCGCACCCTGATCGAGAACGAGATCATGCTCCAGCGCGCCGAGAAGCTCGGCCTGCTGGCTACCGACTCCGAGGTGGACCTCAAGTTCAACGAACTCAAGGCGCCTTACACCCAGGAGGAGTTCCAGCGCCAGCTCGAGGCTCGCAAGATGACCGCCAACGATCTCAAGACCAGCATGCGGCGCGATCTGAGCATCCAGAAGCTGGTCAATCGGGAGGTCATTTCCAAGATCGCCATCACGGACAAGGAGATCGCCGACTTCTTCAACGCCAACAAGGCCAGCTTCAACCTTGCCGAGCCCACCATCCACCTGGCCCAGATCCGGGTCACCTCCTCGCCCGACCCCAACGCGCGCAATCTGAAGAACGACAAGGCGCTGAACGACGAACAGGCCCGCAAGAAGATCCAGATGATCCAGGCGCGCCTGCAACAGGGCGACGACTTCAAGATGCTGGCCGAGAACTACTCCGAGGACCCCGAATCGACGCCCAACGGCGGGGACCTGGGCTTCCTCCCCATGTCGGCCTTCGACAAATCCAGCCCCGAACTGCGCAAGTTGCTCCTGTCCATGCAGCCCGGCCAGATGTCCCCCATCCTCCCCAGCCCCGAGGGTTACCGCATTCTGAAGGTGATCTCCAAGGAACCCGCCGGCCAGCGCGATCTCAACGATCCGCGCGTCCAGCAGACCATTCGCGACGGCTTGCGCGGCCGCAAGGAACAGCTCCTGCGCAACGCCTACTACGAAATCGCGCGCAACGAAGCCAAGATCGTCAACTACTACGCCCAGAGTATCGTGGAGGGCGCCGGGAAGACCAAGTAGTTCCCGGTTCTACTTCTCGCAAGGGAGTGGAGGTTCAAGTCTTCTCATCCGCACCACCTCAGGCGACCCGCCCGGGAAGCCACATAAACCCCCGAAACCTATCCTGAACGGCTTGTTAAGCCCCACAATATTGATCTACGATGGAAGAGGGATCGTCCTAATGCCCGACTTCTCCGCCATGCCAGAGGTTTTCGTCTCCAATGCAGATCTCGCCGCGGCCGTCTCGCGAGAGGTCAAAGGAGGAACTCTGCGCAAGCTCGGGTCGCGGCTCTACACCCGCAATCTCAAAGACCCGCCAGAGCGGATCGTGCTGCGCAACCTTTGGCCGCTGGTGGCGGCCTATTTGCCTGGCGCCCTCATCGCCGACCGCACCGCGCTGGAGAACCGCCCCGCGCCGGACGGTTCGGTGTTTCTCGTCGCCGATCACAAACGCGACATCGTTCTGCCAGGAGTGACCCTGCGCCCACGCAAGGGAGCGCCGCCTTTGGCGAGCGACCGGCCCTTCATCGGCGGCTTGCGCCTCGCTTCGCCAGCGCGGGCGTTTCTGGAGAACATGCGGTGGTCCCGCGCGCGCCAGGGCGTTGCGCGTACATTGCCCAAGCGCGATATCGAGGAGCGGCTGGATGAAATGTTCCGGCACGGTGGGGAAGCGGCCCTCCAGCGCCTCCGCGACGAGGCCCGCGGAATTGCCGCGGAACTGGATCTCAGCGACGAGTTCCAGCGCCTTGACACACTGATCGGAACCCTCCTCGGCACTCGCCGGACGCGTTTGGAATCGCCCCTGGCCCGCAGCCGCGCCGCGGGCATACCCTACGATCCGCAACGGCTCGACCTGTTGCAACGGCTTCACGCCGAATTGGCCGGCGCCGCGCCAGTGACGCGCTTGGCGCGCCCCACCGACGGCCCCGCCCTGCCGTTCTTCGAAGCCTATTTCTCGAACTTCATCGAAGGCACCGAGTTCGCCGTGGACGAAGCCGCGGACATCGTCTTCAAAGGGATCATTCCCAGGGCGCGCCCAGCGGATGCTCACGACGTGCTCGGCACCTGGAAGGTGGTCTCCGACCCCATCGAGATGTCGCGCACTCCCCGAACCGTCGAGGAATTGACGACGCTTCTCAAGCTCCGCCATGCACGGATCATGGAGGGTCGGCCCGACAAGTCGCCCGGACGCTTTAAGACCGACGCGAATCGCGCCGGCGCCACCGTCTTCGTGACTCCGGAACTCGTTGAGGGCACCCTGGTCAAAGGCTTCGAAATCTACCGAAGTCTCGCCGCTCCGCTTCATCGCGCGATCTTCATGATGTTCCTCGTCGCGGAGGTCCATCCATTCGCTGACGGGAACGGCCGCGCGGCCCGAATCATGATGAACGCGGAACTGGTGGCAGCCGGCGAGAGCCGAATCGTCGTGCCCACCGTCTACCGCAACAACTACCTTGTGGCGTTGAAGGCGCTCTCGCAGAACGGGATCACCGGCGCCCTTGTGCGCACACTCGACTTCGCGCAGCGTTATACCGTAGCCGTCGACTTCGCGGCACTTGACCAAGCGCGGTTCATCCTCGACCGAACCCATGCGTTCACCGATCCCAACGAGGCCGACGCCGCAGGCATCCGTCTGATTCTGCCTACTCCGGAAATACTGGCGGACGCTGCGCAGCATTGAGGAACGCACTGGCCGAACTGCAACGGTTCTGCAACGGTGTCGGTGAGACTGCAAGAAACGCCACGATACACGGTTCGACGAGGAATGAGCAGGATGAGGCTCCGGGGAACACGGGGAACCCTTGTCAAGTACCTTCTACACGTACTGCGCTTCGGCCAATTCCGCCAGCTTCCGCGCCAGCGCCTCGGTCGAGACCGGCTTCTGCAACGCCGTCACGCCGGGGCCGAGAATGCCGTAGAACATGATCTCGTCTTCGGCGTAGCCCGACATGTAGATCACGCCCATTTCGGGCTTCAGGATGGAGGCCCGCTCGGCCACTTCCCGGCCGCTCATGTCCGGCATCAGGACGTCCGCCAGCAGCAGGTCGATGGCGCCGGGGTGCTGAGCGAAAAGCGCCAGCGCCTGGGAGCCGCTCGCCGCCTCCAGAACCGTATAGCCCAGTTCCTGCAATCTCTCGCGGGATATCTCGCGGTCTTCCGGCCCGGCGCAGGCCACCAGCGCGGTTCGGCTCCCCGCCGAGACGTCTCGAACGGCCAGCGGACCAGCCGGCGCCGGCTCTTGCTGCCACAACGCCATCTCATCGGTCAGTTCGGAGACCAGCGTGGCCGTCCCCAGAACGTCTTCCGGGCACTCGCCATTCAGCGCGCTGAATCCGTGCGCCAGCCGTCCTGCGATCTGCTCCAGCTTGCTCATGGTTGCCCTGGAACCTTCCCCACCAAACACGTAAGTGTAACCTAAGGATGCCGCCCCTAAGTCCAAAGTTCCCGGGGGTGAGTGGGTACTCTTTTAGGGGGGCGACCTCTGGTACCTCCTAGTACAAAACGTCCAGGTTGCTGTGAGTTTGCCCTCTCCGCTACGATGGAACGTACCATGCTCCGCTTCGAGACGGCCGGGGAATCGCACGGTGAATGCCTGGTGGCGACCCTCACGGGCCTGCCCGCCGGCGTACCGGTGTCTCTCGAAAGCATCGATCGCGAGCTTTGGCGCCGCCAGCAGGGCTATGGCCGGGGCGGCCGCATGAAGATCGAGGCCGATCGCGCCGAAATCCTCTCCGGCGTGCGCCACTCCCATACCATCGGCTCACCGATTGCCATCCTCGTCCGCAACCGCGACTGGCCGAACTGGGTGGAGGCGCTGCCGGTCGAGACCTTCGAAGGCGCCGAGGAAAAGAAGCGCGCCGTCCTGCGCCCGCGCCCCGGCCACGCCGACCTCGCCGGCGCGCTCAAGTACGATTTTCACGACGCCCGCTACATCCTCGAGCGGGCCAGCGCCCGGGAGACCGCTGCCCGCGTAGCGCTGGGCGCGTTGGCCAAGGCCTTCCTTGGGCAGTTCGGAATCGGCGTATTGAGCCACGTCGTCGCGGTCGGCCCGGTTCGTCTCGAGCGCCCGGCGGCGTGGGAGGAATTGGTCGCTCTGAGTAATAAGGATGCCGAAATCCTGCTCGGCTGCGTGGACCCCGAGGTCGAGCGGAAGATGAAGGAAGTCGTGGACCAGGCCTACCGCACCGCCGATACGGTGGGCGGCGTCTTCGAAGTGGTCGCGCACAACGTGCCGCCCGGCCTGGGCTCGCACATCGCCTGGGACACCCGACTGGATGGCCGCCTGGCCCAAGCCATCGTCTCCATCCAGGCCGTTAAGGGCGTGGAAATCGGCACGGCGGCTCAGGCGGCGGAGGAATTCGGCTCGGCCGTGCAGGACACCATCCATTACAACGGCGAGCTGCGCCAGTTCACGCGCGGCTCCAATCGCGCGGGCGGCCTGGAGGGCGGTATCTCCAACGGCCAGGACATCCTGGTGCGCGGGCTCTTGAAGCCCATCTCCACGCTGCGCCGGCCGCTCGAATCCGTCGACCTGCTCACCCGCGAGCCGGCCCTGGCTTCTTACGAGCGCTCCGACGTTTGCGTCGTGCCCGCCGCCGGCGTCATTGGCGAAGCCATGGTCGCCCTGGTGCTGGCCCAGGCGTTTCTCGAGAAGTTCGGCGGCGACTCGCTGGGCGAAACGCAGCGGAATTTCCAAGCCTATCTGGATCGACTGAGAGAGTTCTAAATGATTTACCCGATCGTCAAATACGGCAATCCCGTGCTAGAGACTCCGGCCGAGACCGTCACCGAGTTCGACACTCCGGAGCTTCACAAACTCCTCGATGACATGTTCGAGTCCATGTACGCCGCCAAGGGAGTTGGCCTGGCCGCGCCTCAGATCGGCATCTCGCGCCGCATCGCCGTCATCGATCCCTCCGCCGGCGAGGACCCCACCAAGCGGCTGGCGCTCATCAATCCGGAAATCGTCCGCGTCGAGGGCGGGCAGACGGAGGAGGAAGGGTGCCTGAGCATCCCCGGCTTCCGGGAGCCGGTGAAACGCGCCAGGCGCGTCACTGTCCGCGCACAGAACGCCCAGGGAGAGACCTTCGAGAAGACCGGCGAGGACCTGCTGGCCCGGGCCTTCCTCCACGAAACCGACCACCTCAACGGCAGGCTTTACATCAGCCGCATCAGCGTGCTCAAGCGCGACCTGATCCGGCGCAAGATTCGCAAGCTCGCGAAAGCCGGCGATTGGGAGTAACGGCGTGCGGCTGGTCTTTCTGGGCACGCCGGAATTCGCGGTTCCCTCGCTCGAACGCGTGGTCGCGGCCGGGCACCGCCTACTCGCCGTGCTGACCCAGCCGGACCGCCCCAAGGGACGCGGCCACGCTCTCGCCGCCCCTCCGGTCAAGGAAGCCGCGTTGCGGCTGGGCTTGCCCGTCCACCAGCCCGAGCGCATCCGCACGCCCGAAGTGGCCGGGTTTCTCGCCGCATTGCAGCCCGACGCCATGGTGGTGGTCGGCTATGGCAAAATCGTCCCGCAGCCGATCCTCGACATCCCGCCGCTCGGCATCCTTAACGTGCATGCTTCGCTGCTGCCGAAATATCGCGGCGCGGCCCCCATTCAGTGGGCCATCGCGAACGGCGAAACGCGCACCGGCGTGACCACCATGCGCATCGACGCGGGGCTCGACACCGGCGGCATCCTGCTTCAGGCCGAAACCGCCATCGGGCCCGAGGAGACCGCCCTCCAGTTGAGCGCCCGCCTGGCCCCTCTGGGCGCCGATTTGCTCGTCGAGTCCCTGCGCCGCCTCCAGGACGGAACTCTGGAGCCCGTCCCACAGGATTCCGCGCTGGCGTCGTTCGCCCCGGTCCTGCGCAAAGAAGACGGGTGGATCGACTGGACCGGCCCCGCCGCCCAACTTCACGATCGCATTCGCGCTTTTGTGCCCTGGCCCGGCTCCACAACGCGCTTCCGCGGGCATCCCTTGCGCATCTGGAGCGCGCGTGTCGCGGGCCCGGCTGCGGGCTCCTGCGGTTCGCTGCATCCCGTCAAGGGGCGTCTCTTCGCCTCCTGCGGCGGCGGCGGATCCCTCGAGTTGCTCGAGCTCCAGCTCGAAGGCAAGCGGCGCATGTCCGCGGCCGATTTCCTCAACGGGTATCAAGTAGGCGAGAATGAAGTGCTGGAGATGTGCCAGTGAAACTGCCTATCGGCTATCGTTACGCTTCCACCTACGCAGGCATCCGGAAAGAGAAGAAGGACGACCTGGCCCTGATCCTCTCGGACACGCCCGCCTCGGCGGCCGCCCTGTTCACGCGCAACCGCGTGCAGGCCGCCCCGGTGCGGCTGGCGCGCGAGCACCTCCGCGTCTCGCACGGCGTCGCGCGCGCCATTCTGGCGAATGCCGGCAACGCCAACTGCGCCACGCGCTCCGGCGCCCGCGCCGCGCTCGCCTCCTGCCGCGCCGTGGCCAAATTCTTGAAGGCGCCGGTCGCCGGAGTGCTGCCCGCTTCCACCGGCGTGATCGGCGTCGAGCTCGATCCCCAACTCATCGTCGCCGCACTGCCGCGCCTCTTCGACCGCCTCTCCGAGGACGGCTTTGCGGATGCCGCCCGCGCCATCCTCACCACCGACCGGGTGCCCAAGATGGCTTTCGGCGAAGTCCCGCTGCGCACCGGCACCGTGCACATCGCCGGCATGTCCAAGGGCAGCGGCATGATCCATCCTCACATGGCCACGACTCTCGGTTTCCTGATGACCGACGCGGCCATCCCGCCGCAGATGCTGCGCCCCATGCTCGCCGCGGCCTGCGAGCGCAGCTATCACCGGCTCTCCATCGACGGCGACACTTCCACCAACGACACCATCGTTCTGCTGGCCAACGGGGCTTCCGCCATCCAGCCCGGCGCCAAGGAGCGCCTGGTGTTCCAGGAAGTGCTCTCCTGGGTGATGGAAGACCTGGCCGAGAAGATCGCTCGCGACGGCGAGGGCGCCCGCAAGCTGGTCACCATT
>Ga0326728_10026483_pt1 | contig 10257 bp, 9 predicted proteins | sample MB3enrmetagenome_FD_207602 | JGI IMG/M metagenome (GOLD analysis project Ga0326728, IMG submission 207602) | Lab enriched peat soil microbial communities from McLean, Ithaca, NY, United States - MB31MN | ecosystem: Environmental > Terrestrial > Soil > Wetlands > Peat | place: USA: New York... | reverse complement strand
ATCTGTATACCGCTCCCACTTATCCTGGAGGGCCGTCCGATTACCAGGTGGGCCTGGTTGCCCACGATAAACAGAACTTGTTCGGATACGAAGGAAGCTACTTCGAGCAGTTCACGCCGCACTTCCGGCAAGTGGTGACAGTCTCGGGGGCGACGAACGACTATTACTTCTCGTACCCTGCCTCGGACGGCGGAGATTCGTACTCGAATACCTTGCGCGGCATATTGAATACCCGAAGTGAGATCGCCATCTCGAACAAGGATTTTCTGGTGGCGGGCTTTGAATACCAACGCGAGCAGTTCGAGGACACCTATGTGGCGGACGAGAACAACAGCCCGTTCATTTTGCCCCGCACCAGCCTGGCGTATTTTGTGGAAAACCGCTGGAGCCCCTCGCGACGGCTCTTCGTGACGGCGGGCTTGAGGCTGGACGACCTGCGCACGGGCTCTCTCCCGCCCGGCGATTATGGGGCGCGCCCGCTCATTCCGGCTAGTTCCGTAACCAAACTGAACCCGCGCGCCTCGGCGGCGTTTCTGCCGCGGGAATCGGATTCCGGATCGTGGCTGGGAGCGACGCGATTGCACGCCAGCTTCGGGACCGGCATTCGCGCCCCGGACGGCTTCGAATTGGCCACCACGAACAACCCTCTTCTGAAGCCCGAAAAGAGCATCAGCTTCGACAGCGGCGTCGAGCAGCGGTTTTTCAACAGCCGGACGCTCCTCGACCTCACTTACTTCTATAACAAGTTCGACGACCAGATTGTGACGCTGGGTGGGTCACTCACCAACCTCAGCACCTTCGTCTCGGACAACCTCGGCAATTCGCGGGCTCAGGGACTGGAGGCTTCGGTCCGCTGGCGCCCTACCAGTTCGCTTCAGGTGTCCGGGGAATACTCGCTGGTGGATACCGCCATCCTCGCCCTGGATGGCTCGACGCTGGTGCAGGCGCCGTTCAGCGTCGGACAGGAACTGCTCAACCGGCCGAAGCATTCCGGCGGCTTCAACGTCACCTGGCAGCGCGGCCGGCTGATGCTTAATAGTAATGCTTATCTCCGCGGACAGGCGCTCAACCTCGAGCCGAACGACGGCGTCTATGCTTGCGAACTGGGCCTTCAGTGCGTGTTTAACGGCAAGGGATACGCGGTTTGGAACGGGGGATTCTCTTACCGCCTGGTGCGCGGCCTCGAAATCTATGGGCACATCAATAACCTCTTGGACAAGAACTATGAGGAAGTGCTGGGCTACCCGGCGCTGCCGCTCAATTTCATGGCGGGGGTGAAGTTTACATTTCCGGCGGCAAAGTAAGACAATCTTCGATGTCATCCTGAGCGAAGCGAAGGATCCTTCGCAGTTTGTTGTTGGCGCCAACGACAAAAACAGAGGCGCTGATCCTTGGTAGATTTTTCGCCGGGTGAACGAACTGCGGGGATCCTTCGCTTCGCTCAGGATGACGGGAAATTGCTTGCCTTTTGACTTTTGCGCCTTGCCTTTTGATTTGTCTTTCGTTGGGATGAGCTGTACTCGAGAAGATGATGGCCAAGAAAAACGATGCTCGTGCGTTGATGGTGCTGGGAACGGCGTCGCATGCCGGCAAGTCGATCCTGACGGCTGCCTTGTGCCGCATCTTCGCCGACGACGGTTACCGTGTGGCGCCGTTCAAAGCTCAAAACATGTCGCTCAATTCAGCCGCTACGCCCGATGGACGAGAGATTGGGCGCGCACAGGCTTTGCAAGCCGAGGCTTGCCGCGTGCCGGCCTGCGCCGAAATGAACCCGGTGCTCATTAAACCGTCCTCAGACACGGGTTCGCAAATCGTCCTGCTGGGCCGGATCTGGGGCCAGGTGACGGCCGCGAACTACCACCAGCGGCGAGTCGAGGAACTGTTCCCGGTGGTTCTTGAAAGCTATAAGAAATTGGCGTCTGAATACGAGCTCATCATTCTGGAGGGCGCCGGGTCACCCGCCGAGATCAATTTGCGGGAACACGATATCGTCAACATGCGCATGGCGCAGGCGGCGGGCGCCGCCTGCCTGCTGGTGGGAGACATTGACCGCGGGGGCGTTTTCGCATCGCTGCTGGGCACGCTCGAACTGCTGGATCCCTCTGACCGGGCCTTGATTCGCGGGTACGCCATCAACAAGTTCCGCGGGGATATCTCGCTCCTGCAGCCCGGGTTAGAAATGATGGAACCCCGCCTGGGAATACCGTGCGCGGGAGTGATTCCGTTCCTTCACGACCTGGGCCTGGATGAGGAGGACGGCGTGGCCGTCGAAGAGCGGCGGAGCGCGGGGCGGGTGTGGAAGGCCGTCGAAGCTGCCTCACCACCTCTTAATCCGCTCCTCAGAGAGGAGGGGACCCAGGGAAGGAATCCCCGCCTCGATGAGGAGGGGACCAAGGGGTGGTCAAAGGCGTCTGCGGACAGAGCCTTGCGGATCGCGGTTATCGCGTTCCCCCACATGTCCAACTTCTCGGACTTCGATGCACTTGCGGCGGAACCCGCGGCGGCGCTGGCCTTCGTCGACCACCCTAAAGACGTGTCCGCCGCCGACCTCGTGATTCTGCCCGGCACCAAGCAAACCCTTACCGACCTGGAGTGGCTGCACCAGCGCGGACTGGTTCCACCGCTGTTTAGCCACGCGGAGCGCGGCGGCTGTATCGCCGGAATCTGCGGCGGGTTCCAGATGCTGGGGGTCAAAATAGACGATCCCCAGGGCACCGAGAACAACGGCGCGCCTTGCGCCCGCCAGGGGCTCGGCCTGCTTCGCCTGTGGACCATGCTCCAGCCCGAGAAGATTACTCGCCTGGCAAGCGGGCGCATTCTAAGGGCGGAGATCTTTGGACAGGGCGTGCGAGAATGCACTTTTCGCGGGTACGAGATCCACGTTGGAGAAACGATGTACGCGGATGAGACCAAACCCTTCGCCGAAATAACGCGCGCGGGGTCGAGCGCTGTCATCGCGGATGGCGCCGTGAGCGCGAACCGGAGAGTGTTCGGCACCTATATCCATGGAATCTTCGACGACGACAACTTCCGGCATGCATTTCTTGACGCGGCGCGCGCCGCCTGCGGCCTGGCGCCTCACTCCGCCAAAGCCTTCTTTGCGGCAGAGCGACAATCCCGCCTGGACCGCCTCGCCGCACATGTGCGCCGGGCACTTGACCTTGAAATGATTCGGAGCTGGGTGAATTTGTGATTTGTGATTGGTGATTGATGATTGAGAGGCAAGCCGCCACTCAGCAGCCATTCACAAATCACAAATCGCCAATCACAGATTTTCTAAAGGATCTTGCCGCTCCTGCGGTGCGTGCGTAAGCACTCGAGTTGGTCATAAGCAACCGCCATCACACAAGCTCCTCCCGCGATGGAGATGCTTCCTTCGAGGAGATGCCGCATGACGTCGGGGCCGCCGGGCGTGTGAATTAAAACCGCCTGGGCAACGCCGTGCCCGGTCACCACCAGTCCCGTCAAAACGCACAACACCAGAATCGCCACCCGCCAAACCGTCTTCATCGCAGCCGCACCTGGCCTTTCGAGTCTCGGGGTTGAACACGCCGTCTTCCTGGTTCATACACCTAACGCAGGCCCGGGTCAACTGGCATTCTGTGGTGGGTTAAACGCCGCGGCGGGTTTACCGCGTCACGTGACGAAGTAAACCCGCCGTCAGTTTTTGAAATCTGCAGGGCTACACACTGAGCAGGCAGCCCCCGCCCAAGTGAGCTTCGAGGCGAATCGAATTAAAGGTTGAGAAGGTAGTCGGCAGCGGTCAAGTTGCCGAATTTCACGGCGTTGACGCGCTGGCCAACCACGTTCGCGAAGTATTGTAGAACCGCGGTCAGTCTCAGAACGGCGGTGTTCTCGCCAAGCTTCAGTAAACGCCGCACGCCCAACGCAAGGAACTGCCAACGGAAGTAAAGGATCAAGAGGCGTTCGTCGTAGGTATAGCGTTGATTCACGTTGGCGGCATTCTTGAGGAGATAGGTCAAAGCGAGGAAGTCGCACCTGAGCATCATGCGCAATCGAGAATAATCGACCGGCGCACCGAACTCCTCAAGCGACTTTCGCAAGGACGGGAACTCCAAACGATTGGCATTGGCGATGGATTGAAAATATTCCCGGTCAAACTGCCGGCCCAAAAGCTTCTGGCAGGTGACCTGGAAATAGAAGAAAAACAAAGCCGTCGAAAGGATCAATATCATCACAGCAGCAATCATGGTCTTCCACCCTGGTCAGGAAATTCTAATCTGCGGTGACCTCGGCCAGAACAGGGTTCCGGCGCGGAGTAACCTTGTTAACTCGATCGCTCACATGGATGACCGCGTACGCCCACACCATAAGCATTCCGAGTGTACACATGGGTAACATGTAGGACGTCAAAGACGCGGAAAAGCGTTGCCCGGTGGTAAGGTGGTAGAGCGCCATAGTTGCGGAAGGGCCTGCAAACTGGATCCCCACCCCACACACCAAAAGCCCCAACTGGTCGTCAACCGATCCGATTTGCTGCAACATCAGGTACAACAAGGTGTTCAAAACAAGGCAAGTAAAATACAGATCCTGACTGAACTCAATGACGTAGGGAAGGGAGAGCCCGCCGTAATGGCCGACGAAAGACACGCCTGAAATGCCGGCCACAAGTATAAAACTGAAGCACAGCAATAGGCGGACGAACCGCCACAGTTTTTCCTGGCTTAAGCAGGCACGTCGGAAGAAGTGACACACTAAAAGGAAGGCGGCGATGACCAGCAGGAAATCCGTAGTCCAGTAGACATAACTATACTGCGGCGAAGTCCAGCCGTACGTGCTCAGGGCCAACCTTCGCCCTAGGCCCGTGCCAAGCAGACAGGAAAGGTAGAGGGATACTCCAGCAAGCTGGCCCCTCCTGGGGTTGCGAGCCAAATAAATAACCAGGCACGCCTCAATGAGGATTCCAGCATACTGCAGCACGTGGCCGATTAGGTTGGTGCTCATGAGCGGTCCGCACAAGAGTGCTCAAACGACCATCCTCCGGATCGCTCATGCGACTCGGAGGTCGCTAGTTGCTCGGCTTCTGCGGCTGCGGCTTTGGAGGCGGAGGAGGCAGCAAGGGCGGAACTGGATCAGTGCCGATCGCCACCAAGGTCGGGCTGCCCGCGGACGGTGAAGTTCCAGCGACCGCCCGCCGGACCGATACGGCTGTCAGGACCACAAGCAGCGCAAGCAGCAACGTAACGACTAGGTTCTTCATTAGACTCTCCTGGACGAAATAGTTGCGCCGACAGTTAGGCCGTCGGCATACGGGAGAGCCTAAGCTTTCATTTCATGAAAGTCAATACATTTCTGCACATTTTTTGCGCGCAGAAGTATTAGACATATTGTCACTGTGCAGAGCTGCGTCCTGCGGTCGTTTGATTCCTCTAGTTTCCTCCTTTCATATCGTTCGTGACAGTTATAACGGCGATCGAAATAGACTGCAACAGTACAAGGGTACTGGGTACTAAGTACTACATTCGAGACTCGCTGGCCCCACATCGTGGACTCCCTTGCCAATGCCTACCGATCCTACCACATTTCGAGGCGGATATTAAGTATTAGGTACACCCCACGGCATGACGGCATCCTTGGCAGATCAGCACAGGCCGCCGCCCCTCCCTAAAGCAGTTCTCTGTGCCGGTTGACCCGAAGGGGGGTGAGTGGCATCATAAATCTTATAGGGTCCGTGCGGACCGGGGGTGATGCGCTATGCGAAGCTGTTATTTGCGGAAATTGACTCTGTTACTACTGGGCCTGTTCCTTTTCGCCGGACTTGCGCCGAGCGGGAACGCCCAATCCACTGACCAGGAGCCCTCGACGGGACCTACTCCCGATGTGGGTCCGACCGTTCTCGCTCCCAAAAAAACCCAGCCTGCTCCCCCCCAGCCTGAGAAGAAGCCGGAGCGGATCAATCCCGACGAAGTCTTCAACATCTCGACCGCCACCAATCTCGTCAACGTCGATGTCATGGTAGTCGACAAGGACGGTAATCCCGTTCCCACCCTCAAGCAAACCAATTTCAAGCTTTTCGATGACGGCGTACCGCAGACCATCTCCAACTTCGGCACCGAGCAGGCCCCCATGACCACTTGCATGGTCATTGAATTCAGCAATCGGTATTGGGCGCGCCTGTACCTGGCTCTCGAGTACGCTTACAACTATCTGCACTTCATTCAGCCCAAGGACTGGACGGCAGTGATTTCCTTTGATATGAAGCCGCAAATCCTGACGGACTTCACGCAGGACCGGTCCCAAGTTAAAGGGGCACTGGACACACTGCGGATTCCCGGATTCAGCGAAATTAACCTGTATGATGCAATTGCCTTTACGCTGGATCGCATGAAGGACATCAAGGGGAGAAAATCCATCCTTGTCATCTGTACTGGATTTGATACGTTCAGCAAGCTCAATTACGATGAGATCCTGAAGATCGTGAAATCCTCTGACACCGCGATTTACCCCGTCAGCATCATGGAGTTTCTGGCAGTCCGTTCTATGAGGGGAGACAACATTAACACCTTGCAAGCCCGGAACGCGTTGGACACGATCGCTAAATATTCGGGCGGCCAGGCTTACTTCCCGCGCTTCGAAGGAGAGCTGCCCGGGATCTTCGAACAAATCAACGGGCAACTGCGCACACAATACGGCCTGGGCTTCGTTCCCACAAACCCGGCGAAGGACGGGAAATTCCACAAGCTGAAGGTTGATGTCGTGGACGATCAAGGCAACCCGTTGCGGATCGTCAACCCCAAGGGGAAGGTCGTGAAATACCGCGTTGTGTCGCGGGAAGGCTATTACGCGCCGAAGTCGTAGAAAGTGCAACTGCCAGCTCTCCGCCCTCAGCTTTCAGATCTTAGTTCCTGCTTTGAAGATATCCGGGAGCGCGGGCATCCTGCCCGCCTTTTGCGCCGCAATTGCACGCACGCTGCGGGCAGGATGCACGCGCTCCCAGACTTTGAACGCTGAGAGCTGACGGCTGCAAGCTTCTTTCAGTGCCGGAAGTGCCGCGCACCGGTGAACATCATGGCGAGCCCCAACCGATTTGCGGCCTCGATGACATCCTGATCCCGTACCGATCCTCCGGGCTGCACCACGGCCACAGCGCCGGCCCGCGCCGCTTCTTCCACCCCATCCGGGAAGGGGAAAAACGCGTCAGAGGCAACCACCGTTCCTGCCAGCGGGTGCTTCAACTCACGCGCTTTGGCGGCGCCTAGTCTCACCGAGTCCACGCGGCTCATCTGGCCGGCGCCGACGCCCACCAGCACTCCTTCACGCGCGTAAACGATGGCGTTCGACTTCACATGTTTCACCACGCGCCAAGCGAAGATCAGTCCTCGCATTTCGCTTTCCGTGGGCTGGCGATGCGTCACGCATTTCCAGTCCTGAGAGCGCGCGCCCAGCGTGTCCGGAGATTGCACCAGCAACCCTCCCCCGACGGCTTTGAGCTGTAATCCTTCCTCATCGCCGGAGGCTGTCCCCAAGTCCAACAAGCGGAGGTTCTTCTTCTCCCCCAGGCGCTCCAAGGCGGCGGGCTCGTATCCGGGGGCCACCACAGCTTCGACAAACAACTTGGACATGGCTTCCGCGGTTTCGGCGTCCAGCAGGCGATTAAAGGCAATGACGGAGCCAAAAGCGGAGACGGGGTCCACGTCCAGCGCCCGCTGGTAGCTCTCTCGAAGGGTGGCAGCGGAGCCCACTCCGCAGGGATTCGTGTGCTTGACGATGACCGTAGTCGGCTCGTCAAATTCCCCGACCAATCGCCAGGACGCCTCAAGATCCACGAGGTTATTGAACGATAGCTCCTTACCCTGGAGTTGGCGCGCGGAGGCCAGGCCGTGCCCGCCGGCCCCCGGGTCCACGTAAAGCGCGGCCCGCTGGTGAGGGTTCTCGCCATAGCGCAAATCCATTGTCTTGCGATAGTTCAGGTGGAGGCGCTCCGGCAGCGAACCGCCGTTCGCCCAGCGCTGGAGGGTTGTAGAAATGGCCCCGTCGTACGCCGCTGTTGTGGCGAAGGCTTTGCGCGCCAGGCGAGCGCGCGTCTCGCGCGAGATGCTACCCTGGTTCGCGCGCAGTTCCGCAAGTACCGGTGGGAAATCCTGGGCATCTACGACCACTGTGACGTCGCGGAAGTTCTTGGCCGCAGAACGGATCATCGAAGGTCCACCGATATCGATGTTCTCGATGAGCTCCTCCAGCGTCACTCCGGGCTTGGCGGCCGTTTTCTCGAAGGGATAGAGATTCACCGCCACGAGATCAATCAACTCGATCCGATGCGCCGCAACCTGCTTTTGGTGATGCGGATTGGAGCGAATGGCCAGAATACCGCCATGAACTTTGGGATGAAGCGTTTTCACTCTCCCGTCCAGCATTTCGGGGAAACCCGTCACCTCCGAGACGTCGCGGACCGTCAGGCCGCTCTCACGCAGGAGTTTGGCCGTGCCCCCCGTCGATAGTATCTCAACCCCCAGTTCCGCCAAGCCGGCGGCGAAATCCACCACTCCGGTTTTGTCGCTGACGCTGATCAGCGCTCGAGAGACTTTTCGCATGGATGCTCCTCAATTAGAAGCTGTCTTTCTGATTTAAGCCCTGCCCGGACTAAGGATCCACGTCATTCCCGCGAAAGCGGGAATCCATTGTGTTCCGGACCAACAATGGACCCCCGCTTTCGCGGGGATGACGACGCAGGTGATTCTCATTCCTTTGGGTGGGCCGCAGGCCCATGATCAGTCGGAAATGGCGCGCGTCAGGCCTTGGCCGCCTTGAAGATCAACTTGCCATCCTCGGTGCTGATCCAAAACTGCACACTCGCGCAGCGGAACATCGACTTAATCTGCCTGGTCTTGTCGCAGAGGTATTTTTGAAACCGCAGCGGGTCGACCTCCACTCTCCGGCCCAACTCGCGTTGGGCGCTGATTATGGCTTGCAAGATCTGGTCGGCCTTCTCCGGCTCGATCTCCGGATCCGAACAAACCACGCAGACCATCTTGGCGGCTGTCAAGGCCTCCAGCCCCTGCCTCTGTTGGGCAAACGCGCCACGCCCTTCCTCTTTGTCCATCAACCTTCTTTTCCAGAGAGCATTCTGGACGGCATATTTCTGCGCCAAGGCGTTGAGCTTGTAACGCTGGCCGAAGTTCAGGTCAGACTGATCGGCAGTGCGCCTTTTGATGTAGGTTTCAACACGATAAACCGAATCGCGCGGGGGGCGCTCGGAACTTCCGTTGAAGTACACTTCCCACTCAATCTTCAGGCGGCGAATGTCGTCTTCGAGTTTGATCAGTTCCTCATCAATGGTCACAAAGTCGCCTCGCGAACTTGCTGCAAGCGGGGATTATACCCATGCTCGAGTGAGGCCAGTCAACCGGAAAGTGGAAGTCCCCAATTCGGGAGGTGTACGGGTAGGGCTTGCCCTACCCTCGCCGGGGCCAGCAGAAATGCGGGGACGGCAAGCCGTCCCCCTACGCCGTTGACGCTCCTGTACAACTATGCTCAAATGACGCTCTGATATGGAACATTCTGAACTTGATGCCGGACCGGAGGTTACCGCACTGCTTCGCCAGATCCCGGCAGTGAACGAAATGCTGAATCGGGCCGCGCTGAAAGAACTCGAAGCGCGGGTAGGGCGCCGCCTTGTGGTGGAGTGCACGCGCCGGGTTGTCCAGCGGCTCCGGGAAGGGATCGTTGCGGGCAGCCTTTCAAGTGTCTCCCTGGCGGCATTGGAGCAGGAGATTGTCTCCGAGGCCGAGACGGCCACCCACTATTCTCTGCGGCCTGTCATCAATGCCTCAGGGGTGATCTTGCACACCAATCTGGGCCGGGCTCCGTTGGCGCGAGAGGCGGTGGAGCATCTTGCGGGAGTGGCCACCCGCTATTCGAACCTGGAATACGACTTGGAGGCGGGAGAGCGGGGTAAGCGGGATGTCCACACGGAGCGGCTGCTAGGCCAACTTCTGGGCGCGGAAAAAGCCCTTCTGGTGAACAACAACGCCGCCGCCGTACTACTGGCTCTGAACACTCTCGCCGAGGGAAGCGAAGTGGTCGTCTCGCGAGGCGAGCTGATTGAGATTGGCGGCTCTTTCCGCATCCCCGAGGTTTGCGCAAAGAGCGGCGCTATCCTGCGCGAGGTGGGAACTACCAACCGCACCCGCATCGACGATTACGCGGCGGCCATCAATGAACGCACTCGCCTGCTGCTGCGTGTCCACCCGAGTAATTTCCGCATCGTGGGCTTTACGGCTCGTCCTTCCCTGGCGG
>Ga0326728_10026482_pt1 | contig 10257 bp, 5 predicted proteins | sample MB3enrmetagenome_FD_207602 | JGI IMG/M metagenome (GOLD analysis project Ga0326728, IMG submission 207602) | Lab enriched peat soil microbial communities from McLean, Ithaca, NY, United States - MB31MN | ecosystem: Environmental > Terrestrial > Soil > Wetlands > Peat | place: USA: New York... | reverse complement strand
TACCCCGTGTTCAAACAGAACTCGTTCAAAATGGCCTGGCGCACTTTCCGATCGCCCTTCTGATAGCGTCCGTAGATCGCCCGAAAATACTCCCCTCGCGCCTTGTGACTCACCGTAACCCTCCTCGGCTGTCTCCCCAACTCGGGTTACATCCTAAATGGCGCGACCACTCCTCCTACGGTTACATTTTAGATGGCGCGATACGGTGATTGGCTTTCAGAGGCGGTCCGGTGTATGTTATCGGTCGGTGGAAACTTGAGAACGGAAATTCCGGTTCACATGGGCGCCCTTCGAGTATGAGTTCCAAGTTCATTTATGGGCTGGTGATCTTTTCAAGTGCGTTCCTCTTATTCCAAGTGCAGCCTATGCTTGGAAAAATGATCCTGCCCTGGTTTGGCGGCTCCGCCGGGGTTTGGATCGTTTGCCTGTTGTTCTTTCAGGTCGTGCTCCTGCTCGGATATTTTTATGCTCATCTGTTGACCCGGAAATTTCGTGCCCGCACGCAGATCCGGGTCCATGTAGCGCTTCTTGCCGCCAGCCTCTTGCTGCTGCCGATTCTGCCGAAGGATTCCTGGAAGCCTTCGGCTCCCCTCGATCCGGCATTCCGTATACTTTGGTTGTTGGGAGTCACCGTTGGCCTGCCCTACTTTCTTCTGTCCTCCACCAGCCCGCTCCTGCAAACGTGGTACGCACAGAAAGACGCGGATGCCGGTCTCTATCGCTTCTACGCGGTCTCGAACACGGGCTCGATGCTGGCCTTACTCAGCTACCCGATACTGGTGGAGCCATGGGTTGCCACTTCAGATCAGGCGGTTGGATGGTCGTGGGCATACGCCGCCGTCGCTCTTTTGTGTGGGGTGGTCGCCCTTTCTTCCGCCCGCAAAGATCCTATACGAGGAGAACGAGAGGGCACGTCTTCGCCCGATTGGAAAGTGCAAACTTTGTGGATCAGCCTGGCCGCGTGTGGCTCAGCGCTTTTGCTCGCCATCACTCACCACATCTCTCAAAACATCGCTTCCGTTCCGCTGCTTTGGGTGATCCCTCTGGCTTTGTACCTGCTGACGTTCATATTATGTTTTGAAGGCCGAGCCTGGTACCGGCGAAACTTGTTTCTCCGGCTGCTGGGCGTGGCCTTGGGGTCCATGGCCTATGCCCTGGCGCCATCGTTCGCAGGCCTTCCTCTCAGAGCCTCGATTCCTCTCTATTGTTGTTGTCTATTTGTATGCTGCATGTTCTGCCATGGTGAGCTGGCCCGGCTGAAGCCAGACCCAGCGCACCTGACCTCGTTCTACTTGATGTGTTCGCTCGGTGGTGCGATCGGGGCGTTTTTCGTCGCCCTGGTGGCTCCATGGGTGTTCAATGGGGATTATGAACTGCGGATAGCGATAGGGTGCTGTGCCCTCCTGGTTCTGGTGGTTCTTCACCGGGACCCCGCCAGCCCGTTTTATAGGGCGCTCTGGCAGCCCGCCTGGCTCTTCGTGGTTGGCCTGGCGCTCACGGTCATCGTGAGCCTTGGCGTAACGGCTCGAGAAGAGGCCAGCGATGCTCGCATGATGGTTCGCAATTTCTACGGCGTGCTGCGCGTCGTCAATCGAATGGCGCCGAACGTTGTCCTGGTGAAGGGCGGAGTGTCGCAACCGCTCGATGCGGATTCCCGATACGAGATGCTCATGAACGGCACCATCGATCACGGGCTGCAATTTCTTTCACCTGCCCGCCGACGCCAGCCCACCACCTACTACGGCCCCGAATCCGGCATCGGAATAACCCTGAAGGCGGCAGCAGCCACAACCCCTCTGGACGTGGGAGTGATCGGACTCGGTGCGGGCACGCTTGCGACTTATGGCAGACGCGGTGATCGCTATAAGTTCTACGAGATCAATCCCCTGGTCGTCCAGATCGCGAATCAGCAATTCAGCTTTTTACGCGACTCGGAAGCGACGATCGAGATTGTCATGGGTGATGGACGAATGTCCTTGGAGCAGGAACCGCCACAAGGATTCGATGTGCTCGTCGTGGATGCCTTCTCCGGCGACTCGATCCCGGTTCACTTGCTGACTCGCGAAGCTTTCGAGTTGTACTTTCGCCATCTTCAACCCGGCGGCGTGCTGGCCGTGCACATTTCCAACCAGTTTCTGTACCTCGCCCCCGTTGTCACCGGCGCCGCGAATTGGCTCAGCAAAGAAGCGGTGATGGTGAAAAACGAGCCCGATGGCCGGCGGGGGATATCTGGGGCGACATGGATTCTGGTGGGGGATCGCCGAGACTTCCTCGGCAAGCCGGAGATTGAGAAAGCTGGAACGCTTTTCACAGCCATCAGTCCCCAACTACAGTGGACAGATGATTACAGCAGCCTGTTTAAGATCTTGAAGTAGCCCCGAGGGTGTCAGGAGTGACCGGCAACCCCGCACCCTTAGCAGTCCTGGCGGCGCTACTTCGGAAACGAGAACTTGAGTTCTTGCCCCAGGGAAAACACCGGTTTCTTGCGGCCGCGGATGAGCGCAGCGTTTTCAGAGAGCGCCGAAACCAGGACCGGCATGGCGATGGTGGAATCGCAGTGCACTGTTACCATGCTGGCATCGTGAGCGATCTTGCCCCAGCTCTGAGCTTCCTCCAGCGTACAGCCCGAGAGCCCGCCCCAATGCGGGGCGTCGGTTACGATTTGCATGGCGTACTTGTGCCCTTCGGTGGAGTTGCGCATGAACGCCGCCGTCACTTCTGTTTGCTGCACGAAGTTCTTGGGTGTCCCTCCGCCGAAATAAACTACGCCGCTGCTCGGCGATTCGCCGGCCAGGTGCGCGGTCTCCAGCACGTCGCCGATGACGTCGAAAGTAAACTGGTTCTTTCCTTCGTGGCGGTTTTCGGCAATTCCAATGCCGATGGAGGAGTCGCCCACGGCCGGGCAGTAAAGGGGAATACCAGCTCTGTATGCAGCCGTTACGATGCCGTCTTCTTTGGCGTGCCCGGCGAGATCTTTCCCCAGCAAGTTCAGAAATTCGCGCGTGGTGTAGGGCCGCGATTGATCGAGGGTCGCGGCAAAGCGCCCGATCATGGCGTCGGCTTTGCGAAATTCCTCCTCATCCGCCAACGTGTCGTACATGCGGTCGATAAGGTGCTTTTGCAAGTGCACATCGTCGATGTTGGGTGAGCACTGAAAGTGCAGCCGGCCCAGCGTCTCATGTATATCGTGGAAGAGATTGGCGCCGGTGGTAACCAGGCAATCGATCAGGCGATTCTTGATCAGGTAAACCACCAGCCGCCGCATCCCGGCAGGCACCATGGCGCCGGACATGCCCATCATGATCATGACGCGATCACCCAGCATTTTCTTCCAGACCTGATAGGCGATGGCCAGGTTGCGGCCCTGGAAGGAGATGCCCTGCATCTTTTCCAGCAACGCCGAGACGCTCTTGCTGCCATCGATTTTCAATGGCCGGGTGGGTGTGGAGAGAATTTCGTTTTTGCGCATTTCGCCCCCTAGGTTTCGGATGTCTTTGGCCTTTCGGTTGGAACTCCCAGCAGCAGTCAGGAGGGTGGACGTGAGAGCGTGGCTCGCCAATCAATCACTCGTCGATTCCCAGCAAGATGGCGGCAGAAAGCACCGTTGTCCAGAGACCGCGCTTGTCCCCGATCGCTGATTGCGTGATGTGCATCGTGCGGACGATCTTGTTGGAAATCTGGTAGATCTCTTTTTTCTCATTCCAGCTTCGGTCGGGATCGAATTCAACGCCCAACGTGGTGGCCAGCATTTCGGCGGCCAGTTCTTCGGCGTATTCGCCCGCCACCTCTTCCGTTTCGCCAAACGAATGGTGCTCGGAAAGGTAGCCAAAGGTGTTCCGGTCGCTGGGAATGGCGACGCCGCAAGAAGCGGCAATTAAACGATGCGGTTCGCGCGTGGAGTTCTCACTCATCACCACAAAGGTCACTTGGCCGGGCTTCAGTTCCTTGACGCCTTCGGCGCGGGGAATCAATTTGCAACGGGGAGGAAAAATGCTGGAAACCCGCACCAAATTGCATGCGGCAATCCCCGCGGAACGCAACGCCAGCTCAAAGCTGGTCAACTTTTCACGGTGCTTTCCTACACCTTTAGTCAGGAACATCCGCTTGGCTACGAACATTCCGCTTCCTGCTTTCTCCTGGAGGTGTTGGATTCAGTTCATGCCTTCCAAAACAATCAAATCCGGCCTCAGGCAGTGAATTTCCGTTCTCTCACGGGAATTTTGTACCGTAACAAAAACTTCAGAAAAGTGTCAATGGATTTTTGGGCCCTGCTCTCTGCCAGTCTTCCCTCGAATTTCGCGCCGCCCGGCGGAATCATGTCCTCACGGCGGCAAACTTCGTTGCCGCTTGGGGCGCTTCTCACTCCGCGCGCAGCGCGACCATGGGGTCGATCCGCGAGGCCCGCCGCGCCGGCAGGTAACCGGCAAGCGAGGCCACAGCGAGCAGCAAAAGTGAAACCGAGGCGATCGTCGCTAAGTTCCCCGACGAAATCCCAAAAAGCATGCTCGCGATGAGCCGGTTAGCGGCCAGCGCGCAAGGAATTCCCAGGGCTATTCCGAATAATCCGAGCGCCAGAGCTTCCCGCAGCACGAGCCAAAGAACCGTCGGCTGCTGCGCACCGAGCGCCACGCGAATGCCGATTTCGCGGGTTCGGTGCGTAACGGCATAGGACATCAGTCCGTACAGGCCGACCGAAGCCAGCAAGAGCGCTAAAGCCGCGAAAAAGCCGGAGAGCATGGCGATGACACGGTCTTCCACCAGCGCCTGGCTGACCTCTTGAGCAATGGTTTTAGTGCCCAAAGCATATTCGTGTCCGAGCGACTCGACCTCGCGTCCCACAGTCCTGGCCAGTGTTTCGGGAGCCAGCTTGGTGCGCACCAGGAGATCGCCATTTTCCGTCCATTTCGGGTATTGAGGATAGGGAAGATAAATCACCGGAGAGGCGGCATTGTGGAGATCGAAAAGCCTGGCGTTATTCGCGACGCCCACGACTTCGAGATTCTGGTATTCGGGCATGAAGCTGAAGCGAATGCGCTGGCCGATGGCATTACCCGACGGGAAGAGCCGCTCGGCGAGGCTCCGGCTGACGATGGCAACGCGCGGGTGGTGCTCATCGTCGGTCCAGTCAAAATCACGCCCGCGCACCAGACTGATTCCGAGCGTTCGCATAAAACCTGGCGAGACCATCGCCTCGTTCGCCATCATGCCGGCGCTCGGGCTGGAAGCATCGGATATCCGAGAGACGGTGTCCTTCCAGTCTCGCCCCTCACCGATGGAAGCGTCCGAAAAGCCCACTGAATCCACACCCGGCAGGCTGGAGATCCGCTCGATGAGCTGGCGATGGTATCCGTTCATGTCGAGGTTCTGATAGCCGCCCGGCCGGGGATAAAGGTCCACTTCGACCACGCTCTCTTTCATGCCCGGATCGATGGAACGCAACTTCTGGAAGCTCCGCGCCAGAAGTCCGGCGCCCAACAATAAGATCAGGGAAAGGGCCATCTGCGCGACGATGAGCGCCTTGCCCAACTTCCCGGTTGTGCCCGCCAAGCTGCGCACGCTCTGCTGAAGTACCGAAGCCGGGTCCGCGCGCGAGCAACGCCACGCCGGGGCGAGGCCGAATAGAATTCCCGTCAGAATGGCTACCGATGCGGTGAGGGAGAGCACGCGCCAATCGGGGCGCAGGTCAAGCATGACGGGCGAGAGATATCCCTCGGTCATGAGACTTACCAGCAAGCGGCTCCCCCAGTAGGCGAAGGCAAGTCCCAGCAGGGCTCCGCAGGCGGAGAGCGCCAGACTCTCGCTCAACACCTGGCGGGCAAGCGCCCAGCGGCTTGCTCCCAGAGCCACACGCACGCCCATCTCATGACTGCGCGCGGCCGCGCGCGCCAGCATCAGGCTCGCCAGATTCACGCAGGCGACCAGGAGGATCAACCCCACAATGCCCATGAGCACGTGGAGTGGCCGCGTAAAACGGGACCGCAGTGCGGCATTAACGCCCGTGGCGGCGGGTGCCACATCCAAGCCCATCGAGAAGAACAACTGGCGGCGCAATCCGGGAGTATCGGTCGATGCCGTCGCCCGCAGCACTTCCGGCCAAAACGATTGGAGTTGCGCGCGAGCCTGCGCGACGGTGACACCGTCTTTCAGCCGGCCGGTGATAAACACCCAGAGCAATGACCGTTCATCGGTGCTCTTCATGGGAATCGTCACGTCTGCCGGCTCACCCGTCGCCATGCCCGTGAACCACTTCCTGGTCACGCCAATGATGGTATACGGCTGGCCGTCGATCGCCATCTCTCTGCCGGCAACATCCGAGACGCCGCCGAAGCGTCGTTGCCAGAACTCGTAGCTGAGCACGGCCACCGGAGACACTCCGCTCCTGCCAAGACTCACATCTTCCGGCGTGATCAATCTTCCCAGAAGAGGCGTGGCCCCCAACTCGGAATAGTAATTGCCGGTGACCGAACGCACGTCGGCCTGTGAGAGCACACCGTGGATTTCCACATTGGTCATCTGGCCGAAGTTCCAACCGATCAGGCCGGAAAAGACTCGTTGCGCTCGTTCGACTTCCCTGAACATTGGAAACGAGAAGGGGATTTTGTCGCCCCGGCGGAGCACGGAAAGCTCCACCAGGCGCTCCGGCTGCCAGACGGGGAGGTCACGAAGAAGCAGAGCATTGAGCAGGGAGAAGATGGCGGTATTCGCGCCGATTCCCAGAGCGAGCGAGAGCACCGCGACCGCCGTGAAGCCGGGATTTTTGCCCAGGACGCGGATGCTATATCGTGAGTTCTGCCAAAGACTCGCCATGGCTATCTCCCTGCAATTCAGGGCTCAGAGGCCATCTCCAGATTTACTCCAATCGGTATATTCTTTCAACCCGTTCGCTGCTGCTCCTGCTGCCCAGCGCTCGAAATCGTGCGGATCTTTCAATGGCGCTGACAGGCGGAGAAACAGGGGCGGTCCGGCAGATGCCGGTCCCCAGTATCGTCCCCTCTGGGTTGTAGGCTTATGCCAATAATTGTGCCACGCCGCGCTCTTCCGCCCCTGCCCACCCAGCAGGAACCTCCCCACAGCACATCGTTTCGGCCCGCTAAAAATGCGGTTTCTCTTGGGGCTTGACTAAATCTCGAGTGCGGGATATGTTGACGTTTCGTTTCACTATGGCCTGCATAAGTTTCTTTGATAAGAGGAAAAAATCTCTTTTATGGAGGGAAAATGAACCCGAAAGCCGTGTTAGAGTTTGCCGCAGCCAATAACGTCAAGATGCTCGATCTCCGCTTCACGGACCTACCGGGCCTGTGGCACCATGTTTCGTTTCCAATCCACGAATTGGAAGAGGCATCATTCGAGGAGGGGTTCGGGATGGACGGCTCCAGCATCCGAGGCTGGGCCGCCATCCATGAAAGCGACATGCTCCTGGTGCCTGATCCGAGCTGGTACACGCTCGATCCTTTTACCGACACACCCACCCTGGTCATGATCGGCGACATCATCGATCCGGTCACCAAGCAGCATTACGTCAGAGATCCGCGCAACATTGCGAAGAAAGCCGAGACCTATCTCGCCTACACGGGCATCGCCGATAAGGCCTACTTCGGGGCGGAAGCGGAATTCTTTATCTTTGACAACATCCGCTTTGATCAAGCCCAGCAACACGGCTATTACTTCATCGACGCCGAGGAAGGCCGTTGGAACTCCGGCCGCGAGAAGGACAATCTCGGTTACCGGCCGCGTTACAAGGAAGGATACTTCCCGGTTCCGCCCACCGATCATTACCAGGACTTGCGCAGCGAAATGGTCATGGCGATGGAGAAAGCGGGACTCGACATCGAGTGCCATCACCATGAGGTGGCCACCGGCGGGCAAGCGGAAATTGACCAGCGCTTCAACTCCATGTTGAAATCTGCGGATGGAATGATGATTTACAAATACATCATCCGCAACGTGGCCTACCAGTATGGCAAGACGGTGACGTTCATGCCCAAGCCGATTTACCAGGACAATGGCTCCGGCATGCACACTCACCAAAGCTTGTGGAAAGAGGGCAAGCCGCTTTTCGCCGGCGACCGTTACGCGGGCCTGAGCCAAATGGCTCTCCATTACATTGGTGGGTTGCTGAAGCACTCTCCGGCGCTCGCCGCGTTGATTGCCCCCACCACGAATTCCTACAAGCGCCTGGTGCCAGGGTTCGAAGCGCCCGTTAACCTTGCTTACTCACGGCGCAATCGCAGCGCGGCCTGCCGCATTCCCATGTACTCGGCGAATCCCAAGGCAAAACGTGTGGAATACCGGCCCCCGGATCCCTCCTGTAATCCCTATTTGGCCTTTGCCGCGATGTTGATGGCGGGACTGGATGGCGTGGAAAACAAGATCGATCCCGGCGAACCGCTGGATAAGGACATCTACGATCTCGGCCCCGAGGAGATGAAAGCAGTTCCCTCGATGCCCGGCTCGCTCGAGGAGTCGCTCTGCGCCTTGGAGAAGGATCATGACTTCCTGCTCAAGGGCGATGTTTTCAGCGAGGAACTCCTCGAAACCTGGATCGAGTACAAAATGAAGAACGAAGTGCAGGCCGTGAACACGCGCCCGCACCCGTATGAGTTCGCGCTGTATTACGACATCTAAGGAAAAACGTCCGTAGTCATTAGTCCGTTGTCCGTTGCCCCGTGCCCCATGTCGCCTTTCCGATGTGGCGGCATCGGGTCACCATTCATGGCCGCCAGAACGCCACTCGATGACGTTCCGGCGGCCATTTCCGTTTTAGTGCGGAGCATGATTCGCCTGCCGCTACTTGGCCAAGACCTCCATCGGCAACAATCAACGGACCACGGACGACGGACCACGGACAACGGACTACTGACAACACACTGCGGACTTTCCCCAATACAAGCTATAATCTCCCGAATGCGACCGGAACTCGCGGCAATAAACTTTGAAGATCCCGGCAAGGCCGCCGGCAACCTGGAGCGCCTGGAGGAACAGTTGGCGCCCACGCTGCTGACTCCTTTGGCTTCGCTGCTATCCCCGTCGCCTGACCCCGACGGCGCGCTCAACCTTTTGGAGCGCTATGCGCAGGGCGCGCCACCGCAGGTTCTGGGTGAGTTGGCGCGCTACCCCGCCGCCCTTTCCTATCTCCTTGCCATATTTGGTTACAGCGGATACTTGGCAGAGACTTTGCTGTCAGAACCGCAGTTGGTGGTGCAGTTCGCGCGCGACCGGAATTTCACCAAGCTAAAATCCAAAGAAGACCTGATGCAGGACTTCGCGCGGTTTTCCACCACCAATCCCGACCCCTGGCTGGCGGCCTTGCTGGCACGCTTCAAGCGGAGGAACTATCTCCGCATCGTGCTGAAGGATGTGCTGGGCCTCTCGACGCTGGGCGAGACGACGCTGGAGCTTTCCACCCTCGCCGATGTAATTCTTTCTGACGCCTACCTGTTCTGTGACCGTGAACTGGAAAAGCGTTATGGACAACCGCAGTACCGTGATGCGCAGGGCCGCATCGTGCGTGCGGGCTTCAGCATCGTCTCTCTCGGCAAGTTGGGCGGAAACGAACTGAACTACAACTCCGATATCGATCTGCTTTTCCTTTATTCCCACGACGGGATGACGGCGGGGGGAAACGAGCGCGAATCCATTATTACCAACAAGGAATATTTTGTGCACGTGGCACACGCCATCACCCGAACCATCAACCAGGCGACCTCGCAAGGCGAGGTGTTCCGCGTGGACCTCCGGCTGCGCCCCGAGGGCGAGCAGGGCGACCTGGCGATTTCACTGGATTCCGCCCGCGAGTATTACGAGCACCGGGCGCGCGACTGGGAATTGCAGATGCTCATCAAGGCGCGCCATTCCGCTGGCGACGCCAAGCTGACACGCGACTTCCTGCGCGGCGTGGAGGAGTACGTCTACCGCTCGCCCGGGGATTTTGTGGCGGTGGAAAGCATTCTTCTTGCGCGCGAAAGAATCTCCAAGAAACTGCGGGAAAGCCGCGGGCAGGTGATTGACGTCAAGCGCCATCGCGGTGGCATCCGCGACATCGAGTTCCTGGTGCAATGCTTGCAGCGGCTGCACGGTTTGGAGGATCACTGGGTGCGGTCGGGAGGAACCCTTTTCGCCCTGCGCAAACTCAACGACAAAGGCTGGCTGTCCAATCGCGATTACGCCGCGTTGACGGCCGCTTACGAGTTCCTGCGCAAGGTGGAGCACCGGATCCAGATGGAGGCGGGCCAGCAAACGCATCGGCTGCCGACGGAT
>Ga0326728_10026480_pt1 | contig 10257 bp, 9 predicted proteins | sample MB3enrmetagenome_FD_207602 | JGI IMG/M metagenome (GOLD analysis project Ga0326728, IMG submission 207602) | Lab enriched peat soil microbial communities from McLean, Ithaca, NY, United States - MB31MN | ecosystem: Environmental > Terrestrial > Soil > Wetlands > Peat | place: USA: New York... | reverse complement strand
CCTGAGCGATACGATCCAGCCCGCCCAGCAGGTCATTGGTGTTGTAGATGGTGAATCCGCCGGTGCCTTCCGCCAGCGCCAGCAGGACCTGCTGGTTCGTCTGCCCAGTTTCCGGCATCTTGGGGATGAGGATCTGCGGCTGGTTCATCGGATTGTTATAGTTCGCATAGGGATTCCCTACGGTTCCCCCTGCGCCGCTGGCTCCCCCGCCACTTCCGGATTTTCCGCCTCCGCCGGTGCCTCCGCCACCGGTGCCGCCGCCCTTACCGCCGCCCGTGCCTCCGCCACCGGTGCCGCCGGTGCCTCCTCCGGTTCCTCCACCCTTACCCCCACCGCCGGTCCCCCCACCGCCCGTCCCTCCACCACCCGTCCCTCCACCACCGCCGCCGGGCTTCTGAGGATCCAGAGCAGGGGCCAAGCTATAGCTTGTCATCACCAGCCTTGGCCGGATGACACGATCGCCGTCCTTGAGCGCCGTCAACTGCGCACTCCGCGGGCCCGAGGGTTGCTGAATTTGCGCGCTTCCGCCCGGGACGCCTGCGATCAATCCACGCACGTCCACCGAATACACTGCCACGTTGGCTTTGTTGCAGGCGTCAATGGTGGCGGTCAGCTCGGACATGCGCTCCGAGTCCAGGGGAAAACCCGCAGAAAACAGGATAAGCATTTTGCGGCCCGGCACCGCGCGCAGATTCTTGGCTAAGCTGCGAATGCTAAGGAGCATGTTGCGCGCGCCAAAACTGGATTCCGCGCTCATCGAGGGCAATCCGAAGGATGGCGTCCCGAGCGAAGCGACATCCACAGACTGCGAATCGCTCTTCGGATTCGTCTCGATGTTCGGCGCGTGCGCACGCGATACAGCCGCCTCGAGGAGTTTCGCGTTCGCGGTGAAGTTCTGCTTGATGACCAGGCTTCCGCCAAACTCCACCACGGCCATCAAACGGTCCGGCCCGGCGCTCTTTTCGATGAACTTGGCCGCCGCACTGCGCGCCTGGATTTGGTCGGGCATCTGCATCGAGGAATTGTCGAAGAACAGAATCATGTAATGCTGCTGACCCTTGACCTGCACCGTCGGGTCGGAGCCAAACGAAAAGCTCGAAATGGCCTGTTCCTTGTTGTCCTCGAAAACTTTAAAATCCTGCTGCGTCAGGTCCGGGACGTACTTCCCTTTCTTGTCCGTCACCACCGCATCCACCAGGACGATCCGCGACTCCGTCCGGATGACCGTACCAGTGGCCACGGCCTGCTCATTTCCCGCCGTGGGGGGAGTCGCAGGTTTGGGGGCCTCCGGCGCTTGCGCACGAGCGGCAAGGGGCCAAGCCGCCAGCGCCAGCAGCGCCACCGCGAAAAGTCGTTTGCTGTTCTTGATTCCAGATTTCAAGCTCATCTCCCCCTCCTTCAGAGCACCTCGCTGATAGCGAGCGTGCGATCCGTTACTGAGATAGACGCGATAAAAGGTTGCTAGAGGTACAAATCAATAAACTCCCCCTCCGTCAGACCGCTTCCCGAGTCAGAACGGTATGACCACAGTACCATTGCGGGCCGCCATCTGTGCGCCTTCCGAATCCCGCACCACTTGTCGAATCATGTATTTGCCGGGCTTTACATCGAAAGTGGACTTCACCGTAAATCCGGTGAGACTCATCTTTGCAATCGTGGCATCGAGCAGGCGCAGTTTCACAAGCTTTTCGCCGCCGGCAACGAAGTTCCCATTCTCATCAAAGACGATCGTCGCCACCGTCAAATCGTCAAAATTCCTGCCTTCCGCTTTACGGAATGGCATGCCCCCCAACTGCAAGTGAGACACCACGCTCAGCCGCGTTTCCGAATCGCCGGTTTTGAAATACTGGGTTTGCAAACTCAGCGGAACGGCATCGATCTCGTCGCGCGAAAAGAGCGCCTCCTGAATCTCCTGCTTTGCAATCTCCTGCGGATCCTCGGGTTTTTTCGGGGAAGAGTAGCCGCGGCGCGCCTGGATGGCGTACTTCTGTTTTCCCGTCAAGGTCACCTTGATCGCGTGGTACTTCCCGTCCATCTTCTGATTCTGTGGCGAAAAACCCAGCAAATAAGAAACTTCCGGAACGCTTCCCGCGAGTTTCAACCCACCCTCCACGTCGTTCGAATGAAGGAAGGTGCCGCCCGTGCCATAGGCAAAATCCATCAGCACGAATTGTTGCTCAGTCTGCTCCGCCAGGCGGAAGCTCGTTAGCACTCCCGCCGCTGCTGGAACGTCCGACCCCGGGAGCGTAATGTCCCCTCCCGGTTCCAGCGCGCAGAGTCCACGTGCGTCCAGCGTATTGATCACGACGTTGGCCCGGTTCGCACGGTCCACAATCCCTGAGGCTTCTGTAGTCATCCTGGCCAACACGAACCCCGGGGATGCCAATAGCAGAATGCGCTCGCCGGGCTTCGCGGACAAGATTCGCAGCACCTGGTCCAGTTGGGCGAAAGTGGAGCGGTTCTCCGCTTCCCCAGCGTCCAACACCCTCCTCACCGCGCTGATCGTGGGGTAAAAGGGGTCGACTCTAGGCATGCACCGTTGCGTTTCTAGAAGGACGATCTGAAAGTCTTGCGGCTCGGGGTCCAAGGGAGTTGATGGCAATCCTTCTTTCTCAAGCTGATCCGCCATGTAGTAGGAAATGTCTGGGCATTCGGTTGTGCTCTTGTTTAGCCGGCCTCGCGGCATCAGCCCCAAAACTTTCTGCTTCAGCACTTCCTTGTCGCTGGTGAAATCCTGCGTCAATTCCCCCGAGGTCGAGAAAATGCCTACCCGGTCACCCGGGGACATGGCATCCAAGAACCGCCCCGCAGCCAGTCGCACGGTGACGGCATCCTCCATTCGGAGATGGATATCATCGAACGTCAGCGCCACAAAACGTTCCGGAAGCGACACGGGACCTCCGGCAGCGGTTTCCCCCTCTCCTGCCTGGGTTTTTGCCGCTGCTTCCGCGCGTTCCTTCCGGGACCTGGCCGTCTCCACACCGAATGTGTTAATCGCCTGCAGTTTGCCATTGTCGAATAACTGAAAATCTTCCTTGCGCAAATTCTCGACGGGTTTGCCCGCGGAGTCCCGCACAATCACGTGCACCTGTACGAGGTTTACGCGCAGCTTAAAAGTTGTGCCGGTGTCCTGTATGGAAACTTCCTGTTTCGCCTCGGTCTTGTCATTGAGGGTTTGCGTTTCGGCGGGATTGCCTTGGGCTTTCTCTCCGGGTGGGTTGTCTTGACCCGCTGCACCCGAGGGGTCCTGGGCGCGGGACAGTGCAGCAGATGTCCCCAGAATCGCAAGAAGCATCAACAGAAGCGGAGCATGCCGCTGGGCCCTCCGCTGATTCGCTATGTAGTTCATCCCCTCCCTGGCCGCTTCTCTCAAACTATCCGTTGAGCCCCGCCATCCCCTTCAAAGCACTTCGCTGATATCGAGCGTGCGAGCCGTTACTGAAATAGACGCGATGCAAGGTTGCTGGGGGTACAAATTAGACATCTCCCCTCCTCCAAATCGCTTCGCAAGTCAGTACGGTATGACCACAGTCCCGTTGCGCGCCGCCATCTGCGCGCCCTCCGAATCCCGCACCACCTGGCGCACCACGTATCTGCCCGGCTTCACCTCGAAGCTCGATTTCACCGTCAGTCCGGTGCGGCTCAACTTATCAAACGTCGCATCGAGCAGGCGCATTTTCACAATCTTCTCGCCGCCGGTGACGAAGTTCCCGTTCTCGTCAAAGACGACCGTCGCGACCGTCAAATCGTCAAAGTTCCTTCCTTCCGCCTTGCGAAAGTGCATCCCCTTCAGCTCCAGGTGCGACACCACACTGAGCCGCGCGCCCGTGTCCTCGGTTTTGAAGTATTGGGTCTGCAAGCTCAGCGGCAGGTCATGAATCTCATCCTGCGAAAAGACCGCTTCTTGAATTTCCTGCCTTTCCATTTCCCGCGGATCGTCCAGCTTCTTCGGGGCATAGTAGCCGCGCCGCGCCTGGATGGTGTACTTCTGTTTCTGCGCCAGCGTCACCTTAAGCGTGTGGTACTTCCCGTCCATCTTCTGATTCTGCGGCGAAAAACCCAGCACATAGGAAACTTCCGGTACCGCACCCGCCAGTTTCAGCCCACCTTCCAGATCGTTTGAGTTATGGAAGAAGGTGCCACCCGTACCGTAGGCAAAATCCATCAGAACGAACTGCAGTTCGGACTCTTCCGCGAGCCGGTAGGTCGCCTTGTATCCCGCCGTTGCCTGGGTGTCCGAGTTTCGCTGCGAGATGTCTCCTCCCGGTTCGGGCGCGTACAGCCCGCGCGCGTCTAGCGTATTGATCACAATGTTGGCCCGGTTGGCGCGGTCCACAATCCCCGATTCATCCAGCGTGTCCGTAGTAATCAGGAATCCCGGCGATGCCAACAGCAGGACTCGCTCGCCGGGTTTTCCGGCCAAACGCCGCAGCACCTCTTCCAATAGGCGGTAGGTAAAGTTGTTGTCTGCATCCCCGGCATTCAGGGCCACCATTGCTGCGGCCCGCGCTTGCGCTTGGGCCGCAATGATCATCTGCTGGTTCCCGCCAAACATGCACTGTAACGTTTCTTGGACGACGACCGAGAAAGCCTGGGAGTCTTGCTTGTTTTCAATCAGATCCGCCATGTAGTACGAAACGTCGGGACAGTCGCTGATGTGCCCGCCCAGCGCGCCGCGCGGCATCAGCCCCAAAAGCTTCTGCTTCAGCACTTCCTTGTCGCTGGTGAAATCCTGCGTCAATTGCCCCGAGGTCGAGAAAATGCCTACCCGGTCACCCGGGGACATGGCATCCAAGAATCGCCCCGCGGCCAGTCGCACGGTGACGGCATCCTCGATTCGGAGATGGATATCATCGAACATCAGCGCCACAAAACGTTCCGGAAGCGACACAGAACTTCCGGCTGCGGTTTCCCCCTCTCCTGCCTGGGTTTTTGCCGCTGCTTCCGCGCGTTCCTTCCGGGACTTGGCGGTCTCCACGCCGAAGGTGGTAATGGCCTGCAGTTTCCCGCTGTCGTATACCAGAAAATCTTCCTTGCGCAGATTCTCGACTGGCTTGCCGACGGAGTCCCGCACGATCACGTGCACCTGCACGAGGTTTACGCGCAGCTTGAATGTGGCGCCCGTGTCCTGCATGGACACTTCCTGCTTTGCTGCGCCATCGTCCTTTGGGGTTTGCGTCTCGGTGGGATTGCCCTGCGTCTTCTCTGCGGGTGGGTTGCCTTGGCCCGCTGCGCCCGCGGAGTCCTGGGCGCGAGACACTACAGCAGAGGCCGCCAGGATCGCGAGGAGCATCCATAGGTGCGGGTAGTGACGACAGGGTTTGCGGTGGATCACTCTGGAGTTCATCCTTATCCCTCGCTACTTCTCGCGGTCTATCCCTTGCGCCCGCCATCCCCTTCGGACCATCTTATTGATGGGGGAACCTCTTGACTATACGCTTACGTAGATATCCGTCCTAGCCTCATTATGCCCAGTTCTGAGGCGCTTCAACGCACTCCTTGCATTGCCGTTAATTCGTTCCACTGCGGAATCCCTCGAGGCTCCAGGTATCCTGCGCTTCCACGTGCCGCAACACATAGCGGTCCCCGTTCGCCACGCGCACACGAAAAAACGTCTCTCCCGGTGAGTACCAGCGGTCTTCCACTTCGGCCACTACAAGCGTTTCTTCGCCCAGCCGCACGCGTAGCGGCCGCTCGTCCGCACGATAGCCCGCGTAGCACTCGACTGCAACGCGTTTCACTTTTGCCCCTGCCCCTTTTTCTGCGCCAGCGTTTCCGGCGGCGAGTTGTTTCTCTTTACCGCTTCCTTCCCACCGCCTGCTCTGCATTCCATGCCGCACCCAAAAACACAATCATCGCCGATATTTGCATCCAAATGAGCAACCCGATCACCGCAGCCAGTCCACCATAGACTACGCTGTACGGCATTCGCCGCACATAGACGCCAAAGAGCGCGTTCACCAGCCACCACAGCAGTGTCGTCAGCATCGCTCCGGGCAGCACGTGGCGCAAACTCTTCTCCTTCGGGCGCGCCACCCAATAGATGACCGTCAATGCCAACATCGCCAGCACCATCGCGGTCGCCGGGAAAAACACCAGCCACAAACCGTGGACCGGCACCGTACTGCCCAGTTGCAGCGTGAACCATCTCCGTAGCGGCCGCCCAAACACTCCCAGGATTCCCGCCGCCAGGAGTGGCGCAATAGTAATCAACAAAAGCAGCAGCCCGCGAAGCTGGCGGTGCAAAAAGTCGAGCCGCTCATCATCCCCGTAAATCAAGTGGATCCCGTCCATGAGCAGCGTCATCACCTGCGACCCGCCAAACAGTGTTCCGGCCCAGCCGAGCAGCGCAAATTTCCAAACATTGGGTCCGCGCCGCGCCAGAAAGTCCGCCACGATCCCCTGGCTGCCCGGCAGCAGAAACTCCGTGAAATTGCGAATCGTATCGAGCAGGGCGGTTTTGCTTCCGATCCAACTGGACGCAAACCATACCACCAGGAGTAAGGTTGGGAAAAATGCCAGAAAGAGGTTAAACGCGATCGCCTGGGAGATCACGTTGCATCGCGGGAAGACCCGCGCAACCACACGCCACATCTTCGTCGTCAAGTTAGCCCTCGCACCGTTCACCCAGCATTATATAGAGTTCCCAGTCTCCCATCTGCGCCGCAGGCATGCGCCGGGCCGGGCAGCGATTTTCCACGCCACGGGCACTGGCGGCTGTATCTGAAATTCGCTCGAGCGCTTGCGGCCCCTGCACATCCTGCGCTTCCGGGGACAGCCGCTCCCGCTCGCTACTTCTTCCCCTCCTGTCGTACACTTTTGCATGGACTCGATCCGAGGTTTCCAGAATTGAAAACCGCACCCGCGCGGGCATGTACCTCCGCCCAAAGTTGGCTTCGGCCTGTGGGAATGGGGCGCGTCGTAGCTCTCGTCACCATTTGTCTTTCGTGCGCTATCTTCGCGCAGGCACAAAACGAAGCTGCCAGGAAATACACCTGGAAGCCGCTGGAATTCGCCATTCTGCGGTTTAACGACGAAGCTCCGAATTCCTGGAACATTTACCATTGCGAGAAGAAGGGCCTGCTGCTGGTGCGTCTCTGGAAGCGCTACCTGTTCATCGATGTGGAGGAAGAAGAGGTCTACGATCTGGACCCGCAGAAACTCACCATCCAGGGGGAAACCGTTTCCTGGTCTTTCGCCGATCTTCCCGATAAACCCATCCACACGCCCGATTGGACGGACCGCAATGTCGGCCGTATGCAGCGCTTGCGCTTCCGTCTTGGCAAGGACGGCCACTACCTGGAGCTGCAATTGCCGTTTGACATCAACGGCCGCCCCATCTATTGAGCTTGAAATCCGAAGTCGAAGAAAGATTCCTCACTCCGCAGACTCCCTTCGGAATGACAAGTAATATGAGTTGGATGATGGGGGATTACTGGCGATACACGCCGTAAAACCACGGTATACCCAGGGCTCCCGGCTCGACGCCAACCACGATCCGGTCGCCTTGGCGGAAGCGGTCGAAATCGTCCAAATCCACCGCCAGCCGCTCGTAGCGATGTCCTGCGCGCCACGAGGACACGACCAACCGCCGCGTGCCCCGCACTACTCCTTTCATCAGATAGCGGCTATCAACGGTTGCCGCGTGATAGCTCACATTCTTCGGCGAATCCAGCCTGCCGTTCAGGAAAAGCGCGGTCAACAGGATGAAAGGGATGGGAATCAATCCCGTGAACAGATGCTTCTGGACCTCGATCTCCTGGCGCGCGTGCGCGCGGCGCTCCAGGATTACCGCCAGCGTCAGCGCCACGAAGAAAACCAGGCCGAAGAACACCAGCATCGCGTCCAGGTCCAGCGGAGGATAAATCTGGCTGACATAAGGAAAGAGGAGCGAACCGGTGAGAAAGATGGCCGTCTGCAGGAGCAAGCGGCGGCGGAAGACGAATTCCGCGGCGGCGGAGGTCAATCCGCAAACGGGACACTGATCTGAGATGCGTTCTGCACCGCAATCCAGGCAATGAGTCATGAACTTTAGTATACGGCTTTAGGATGCCGCTGCGAGTTTCGCGAGCAGATCCTGGAAATGCCGCTGGCCCTGCTCTTCGGCAAGCGAGATGGTGACGCCCATGCCGAGGCCGGGCTCGACGCGCTTCACCGAACAATCCAGCCACACCGGCCGCTCCATGCCGAATCGCGCGCGGAAATCCGCGCCCACCCAAAGCACATCCTCCGATTCGATGAACATTCCCCCGGCGCTAATGTCTCGCGTGCGAGCTTTCAGCCGCGCGGAACCCCATTCGATCTCGAGATGAGCCTGATAGCTAAAACGGGGGGCCCTGCGGCGGTCCAGCCCGTGCGGCCCTAATCCCTCAGTGTTCATGGACCCGGCGCTCCTCGGAAAAGCAGATGGCGCGCAAGTGTCGAGCCCGTACAGCGTGCCTCTGCCCTGAAGATACGACGGCAACCACCACAATGTTTCAGACACCACCGCGCCATGTTTTGTTCCCGGCAATTGTCAGTTGGAAATACGTGACGCCGCCGTCATAGAGCTGATTGCCACAGGCTCACCCCGATGACGATCTCCGGATGAGCGCGGAGCACGGGTGCGGTAGAATTCCCTGTCGGTGGGAAATGCCCACGACCACGCAGGCAGGGAAGGCGGCAGCCATGCCCCAGGACGGGCTTTTGCAATACTTGATTGGCGAGGAATATACGCCGAAGAGTCTTGCGAAGATCCGGGAAACGCTGCAAGCTCACGGCACACATGCGATCCTGCCGGTGGAGCATGGGCTGTTCGCGGCAGCGGCGGCGCCTGCCGCGAATAACGTTTCGGGTTATCACAACGTCTGGGTCCGCGACAATGTGCTGGTGGCGAATTCCCTCCGTTTGCGCGGGGAACTGGCACCCGCCATCGCCTGTATGCAAGGGCTATCGCAATTCTTCGCCAGGCAGCGGCCGCGCTTTCTGGACATTATTAATGATACGTCCCGCCTGTTGAAGGACGATGTGCAGCGCCGCCCGCACATCCGGTTCGCAGCGCCGTTGCTCGGCGAGCTTCCAGAAACGTGGCCGCACGCGCAAAACGATGCGCTGGGGCTGGCGCTATGGTTTCGCTTCGTGCTCGCGAACTCCGGGGCGCTTCCGCTGACCGACGCGGATTGGGAAACCTACGAGCTTTTCCCGCGCTACTTTGCGGCCATCGAGTATTGGCAGGATAGGGATAGCGGGGCGTGGGAAGAAGGACGTGCGGTTCGCAATTCCAGTGTCGGCGCCGTTGTGGCGGGACTGGAAGAAATGCGGGAATACGTGCGCTCGCCTGACCAACAAAGGAAAAGGGACGATGTTTGCGCGGCTCCAGACACGCTCGCGAAGCTGGACCACTTGATAACGAAGGGGCGCGCGCGGCTCGCTGCTACGCTGCCATTTGAAGCGCCGCCGGAGCGCCTTGCGGATTCCGCCTTGCTCTCCTTGATCCATCCGTTGCGCGTTGTTCGGGAACTTGCGGAGCAAGACGCCATCCTCAACTTGGTGCAGGCGCGGCTTAAGGGCGAGATCGGCATCAAGCGTTATGCCGGCGATTCCTATTTTTGCCAGGACTACGATCAATGGTTCGCGCCGGGCCAGATGAGCAGCGACTTCAGCGAACGGATGACTTACCGAGACGCCCTGCTGCAGCCGAACTGCGAGGCGCAGTGGTGCATCTTCGACTCGCAGCTTTCCATCATTTACGGCGAGCGATTTCTGGCGAACCCCCGGGAGGCGGAGAGTTTTCGCAAGCAGGTTTACTATTTCAACCGCTCCTTGCGGCAAGTGACGCGGGCGGGTGGCTGCCCAGAACTTTACTTCCTGAAAAATGGGGAATATGTCCCCAACGATCACACGCCGCTCTTGTGGACGCAGGCAAACCAGGCGCTGGCCCTCCATTTGATGGAGCGCTCCGCGAAAGTGAAGTTGGAAGCAGGCCTTTAAACGTAGAAGGGAGATTCCCCGTCTCCGCGCTCCAATCGACTGTCCACGCCCCGCGGCCCGCTTTGGACCTGCGGATCTCGCTTCTCGGTGGCGGGTCAGTTTCCGATTAGGCGACCCTGCTTGATTACGCGGGCTGGAAAGTAAGAAAAAATCCGGCTGCAGGGACTTGACCTCCGGGTTGGGCAACGGGAGAACTCCCGTTGAAAATATTTTCATCGTATCGCGCACGGGCGAGACGGTGTATGCTCGCCATTGTTTCTGGGCCAAGGACGAGATTCCAGTTTACTT
>Ga0326728_10026478_pt1 | contig 10259 bp, 9 predicted proteins | sample MB3enrmetagenome_FD_207602 | JGI IMG/M metagenome (GOLD analysis project Ga0326728, IMG submission 207602) | Lab enriched peat soil microbial communities from McLean, Ithaca, NY, United States - MB31MN | ecosystem: Environmental > Terrestrial > Soil > Wetlands > Peat | place: USA: New York... | reverse complement strand
CGACCGGCCTGCGGGAACAGGAGAAAGAGGAGATGCGGTCATGAAGGTCCATATTCTTATCGTTCTTATGGGCGTGCTCATTTTTGCGGTTATCCGGCACGTTGAGGCTGCGCCTGGGCCTGCTACGGACACGGTCCGCCAGATGTTGAACGACGTGATGTCGATCCAGACGGACCCCGGCCTGCGTGGGGAGGAATCGCGGGAGACGAGGAAGGGCGCCATCCAAAAGGTTATTGTGCGGGGGTTCGATATCCCGGACATGGCGAGGGAGGCGATCGGGCCCCAGTGGGAAAAACTGAGCGGCCCCGAGCGATTCGAATTCAGCGCTATCTTCCGGGACCTCTTTCTCGATTCATATTCGCGCCTGGTCCTCGACTTCCTAAAAAGAGAACAGATCCTCTATGTTGCCGAGGAGGCTGAAGGGGATAAGGCAGCGGTAAAGACGTCCATCCAACGGATAAACGAAAAGATTCCCGTCGATTACTCCCTCACTGAGACGGGCGGGCGATGGGTCGTCCGCGACGTGACGATCGACGGGGTCAGTATCGTCGCGAACTATCGGAAGTCGTTCGCCCGGGTAATCCAGAAGGAGTCCTTCGCCGGCCTCATGCGGAGGATGCGGCTCCAACAGAAGGCGATTCAAAAACCGTCGTAGCCAGGTGCCGCGCCACCACTCAGTAGTTGTCGAAATTCTCCGCGCCTACGGTTGCACGGGATATCTTCCTCTGTGAGAAGTTGATGACCCAGGACGCTATATCAGCCTGGGTCAGAGGCAGCGGTAGCCTCGAGAGGATTGACGGATAGCTATAGAACCGGAAGTAGATCTCTCTCACGCGCCGCTCGAGCTCCGCAGCAGAGCAGTAAGCGGGCTTGATGTGACAGCGGATGCCGGGCCATCTCCCTATGTGCTCGACGTCGATGATCCGGTTCTCGGCGAGCATTCGTTCATACATTGGGGTCCCTTTGTGGGGGGTCAGTATGTTGAAATAGGCGGCCGAGACCTTTTCCCGTTTGAGAAACGCGAGGGTGGACGAGAAAACGTCCTCCTTGTCGGTGTCCCAACCGAAGATGAAGTTGAGGGAATGACTTATGCCGCGCTTTCGCAGGTTGAACAGAATATCCCGGTACTGCCGTGAATCGTTGCATCTCTTCCCCAAGCCGGCAAGGGTTTCCTGGTCTATGCTTTCCATGCCTATGTTGACGTGGAGCAGGCCGCTTTTCTTTGCCAGGTCAAGGAACCGCCCATCATTGCAGAGATAGGCAGGAAAAAGGGCCGACCAACGCACCTTTTGCGGGATGAGCGCCTCCATGAGGGCCATCGTGTGGGTCGGCCTTCCTGCAAAATTGCTGTCCGCAAAGAAGATGTGTCCTGTCTTCCTCTCCTTGATTTCCGCGATAACGTCGGCGATCGGACGGAAGCGGTAGCCGGTGCCGAGATAAAGGCGCTCCGAACAGAAGTCGCACCTGTTGGGACAACCCCGGGAAGATTGAATTGAATAGGTCTTAATAGGGCCGTATTTCCGCAAGTCGAGCAGATCGCAGCGGGCCGGCGGAAGCCCGGCAAGATCCTGCACTTGCCCGGCCTGATAAAACTTCTTCAGTCGCCCCCCCACGGCATCCCTTAGCATGATCGGCCATATTGCCTCCCCCTCTCCGATGCCGACCCCATCGCAGTGCTCTGCCGCTTCCGTGGCGTAAGAAAAGGTGTGGGGGCCGCCCATGATCACCGGCACCCCTCGCTGCCTGAACCTGTCGGCGATCGCATACGCCCTCAGGGAGTTGATCGTCCACGTCGTGAGGGCCACCAGGTCGGCCGGGGCGTCGAAATCGATTGGGCTGAGCTGCTCGTCGATGAGATCGACCGTCCATTCACGGGGGGTCAGGGCGGCCAGGTATGGGAGGGTCAAGCCCACGAGGCTCCTTCTCCGGCTCTTGTGCACAGACAGATCGGACCTGGATTTATAATGGGATGGCTGAATGATCAGCAACCGGTGACTCACAACATGTATTCTGTGCATCATTTTCGGACGATGCAATCAAGAAGCCGTGTTGACTTGTTCCGGATTAGTTCCTACCATGTATCTGGTCACTTTAGCTTACGCTACATTGGCAGAGCCGGATCTGCCAGGGGTTTTTCCGAAGGGCAATGATAAAAACGGCGCTCATACTTGCCATTGATGAAAAAGGACTTCAACCGGTTTTCGGAGTACCGGCGGTGCGAAGGCTCGTTCTCCTCTTGTCCGGAATGGGGCTCGAGGAAGTGCACGTCGTGGGCAGCCCGGGATCCCTCTTTCCAATCCTCTCCGATCTGGTCCCGCCCGAAAGAAGTCACGACCCGGGGAATCCTATTGAGTTGAATGAAATGCTGAGGGGCCCTTGTTTTTCAGACCAGGTCTTGGTGCTGATGGGCAACCTCGTGGTTGATCGGGGGTCCTTGGCAAAGGTCGTCCAATCGGCCGGCGATCCAGGCCGTCTGGTACTCGATGCCCGTGGATGCGGCAATGGCCCGGGGATTCTTGTGGTCGGGAGAGAGGAACTCCCCGAGCTTGTGCGCGTCTTGTCGTCGCCTCACCACGGGGACGGAGCCGCCCTCGACAGGGGGCAGGGCGTGACCGACGGCCGCGGACTTCCCTATCTCGTGGGCCCGGAGCGTGAGTCAATCGCGATCGCTGAAGACGGGCTTGTGGCCGCCCTCGCGGCAACGACCGCGAAAACCGACGGCTTCATGGCCCGCCATTTCGACCGCCGGCTGTCGCGTCTCCTGAGCCGGCGTATTGCGCGCACGCCTTTGACGCCTAACACGGTAACCCTATTCAACGTCGTGATAGGCCTCGCCGGTGCCTATCTTTTCTCGAGGGGAGAGTACGGGGCGCATGTGGCGGGTTCGCTCATTTTCCTTCTCTGCGTGATACTTGACGGTGTGGACGGTGAAGTGGCTCGCCTGAAACTGAAGGAAACCGTGTTTGGCCGATACCTCGACATAATTACCGACAATATTGTTCACGTTGCCCTTTTTATCGGCATAGCCCTGGGCGTTGCCGGCAAGACGGGGAACGAGCAATATCTCTATGTTCTGGGGATTCTCCTCGGAGGCTTTGCGCTTTGCGCCATTGCCGTGGAGCAGGCCCTCAGACCCGGAAGCGACGAAATAAGGTCAAAAGCACTCGACAAACTCAGGGGCTTATTGGTCAATCGCGATTTTGCCTATCTTCTTGTAATTTTTGCTCTGCTCAACGGCCTTGAGTGGTTCCTCATCAGTGCGGCGGCAGGGACCTATCTCTTCGCCGCCTTCGTCTTCTTCCTCGATTTGCGCCGAAGAAAGCTGCCTTCCCCTGAATAGAGAGGGCACCCGACTTTTCGACTCTGCTGGAAGCCGGATTTCGAAACAATGGGGCTGCAGCCAGTTCTCAATATTTTTTGGTCCAGAAAGGGTTTGAACTCTTCTGCCTCCCATATGTGCCAGGGGACGATAAAGTTTGGCCAATAATAGAGCTGTAAGTCCTTAAAAAGACGTAGGCCCATTTTGGGCCAAGAAATGGCAAAGTCGTTTCGGTTTCCTCAAAAAGACAATAAAGTCGTTTCAGTCGCAGACAATAAAAGTCGTTTCGGAAATCTTCAGCCGTCCGGACCGATCAGAGTTGCCTCTTCCACCTACTACTCCTCACATGAGGGCTTCTCGGGCGAGTGCGAATTGCCAGTTGAAAGCGAGAGGAACTTATTATTCCAGACCGGCACGTTTTATCTTGACATTGGGTATTACATCGTATGACATAGAAGATAATCTGCCAAAGCCAAACCATCCGTGAGGGTGGGACGGAAAGCCAACGCGTCTCAGTTGTTCGCCTCTGCCGCTCATCAGTAAGACCGCCGAGCCGCCAGAACTCGAGAGAAGAGCGGAGTACATCTCTCGGCCTCAAAATGTCGCGGAGGGAGAAGTGGCGATGTCACCCAAAGGCTCGGAAAAAGCTGACATATTTCTGGAGAGGATCGTACCTATTTTCGCATCGGCGCTCATGGCCGCGACGATCGCCGCCATGAAAAGGCTCTTCGGCTTTTGAAGGGCGGCCTTCGTTATTGAATCGCCTAGGGGGCTGCGAAGGGGACGACTGCAAATAGGCAAACAATTCCGATCCCCGGAAGACAAAGGGGCCAGGCTACGTTTTCGGTCCGTGCTCGCCTTCTCATCTCCCACCACATGCGTCAATTCACAGCCACCAATAATGTTCTATTGCAAGAAAAACATTCAGGGGCGCACTTCCAGGAAGTTGTGCTTCAGGCCTTCACCAACTACTCCAGCATGGGCATGTTCTTGTTGAAGCGATCATTACCACCTGAAAGTGCCGGCAGCTTTGGCCTATCTATTTGATGGTCCCGGTCACAGCCGCAACGCCGATAGGAATTAAGAGCCAACCCGTCAAGACCCAACCCAAGAACCTGTGAACGTAAAGATGCCGCAGCGCGAACCAACGCGCTTGCTTCGGTACCAAGTCATTTGCAATCTGAAGCCCTATAACGGGGACAAAGGCATCAAGGCTATACCAGAGGGTGTGCTAATCGGAAGCGATACTGTTGGGCTTTCGCGGCTCCATGCCCTTCTTACGGAACACGAAGCAACCCAATAATACAACAATCCCAATCCAAAAGAGCGCGACCTGGGGTTTGCGTCCGTAACCCACGAACCAGTAGCGGACGTTCTTCTTATTCCTCAAAAGCGGAGCATTTCGGTTTTGCGCGAGACCATAGTGATATATACTGGTTCTAGGAATCGAAGACCTCACGGCTTAAGTGACGCTCAGGCCGAAACTAAGTGAAGAAAGGAGATGAAATGACCTATTGCGACGCTCGCATCGAGTGCCGACGCAACGCAGGAAATCCGGCTAAGTGGGAACGGCACGTGGGAAAGCAAATTGAATCCATGCATGCTGGCAAGGGGAGGAAAGCTGATGACAACATGGCATGAGTATCTTCAAAGAAACGGGACTACTCCCGAGTGGCCATACCCCATAAGATACGGAAAAGAGACAGAGATAGCAACAGACTTACTTGTGCTTGGCGGAGGGATAGCCGGCTGCCACGCGGCCATTAATGCCAGACGCAAGGGTATGAAAGTCATTGTAGTCGAGAAGGGGCCAACAAAGTGGAGCGGAGATGGAGGCGCGGGCGTCGATCACTGGTTGACCGCCTGCACCAATCCGTGCTCTAAGGTTTCCCCCGAGGAATTCACAGAATCGGTCATCCAAGATCTCAAGGGTTACGATTGTGGCCCTGCCCGGTATGTAAACGCCCGAGAAAGCTGGGACGCGCTCCTCGATTGCGAGCAGATGGGCATGAAAATCAGAGACGTGACTGATGAATTCAAAGGGGCCGATTTTAGGGACGATGAGACGAAGTTGATGTTTGCTTACGACTACACGAACAGGATCGACATACGAGTATACGGCCACAATGTGAAACCGATACTTTATCGTGAGATGAAGCGTCTGGGTGTGGAGATCTATGATAGGGTCATGGTGACGAGCCTGCTGACCGGAGGTGGGAAACCGGGTACAAGGGTGATCGGGGCCACCGGGGTCAATATGAGAACGGGCGAGTTCTTTGTCTTCAAGTCAAAGGCGAATGTCATCGCTATGGGCCGTCCGGCACGATTGTGGTCATTCTCAACAGAATACAGGCCTCTTTGGAATGACATGAATCATACGGGCGACGCATTAGCCATTTCGTGGAATGCCGGTGCAGAGTTCGTAGATCTCGACCAGTCTTCCGCCTATATGGATAACCCTCTGGGCTACATACCTTACGGCGCAGGAAATTGCAGTAACACTTATTACGGAACCTCCATCGTCGACGCCAAGGGAAAGGAAGTGCCATGGGTCGACAGAGATAACAGGCAGCTCGGAGACGCAGAAGAACGCTTTCAGCCGTCTCCCGGACAGAAGTTTATACTGGGACTTGGCCTCAGAGTCCCGCTTACCTATCAGAACATGTGCAAAATCCTTGTGCGGGACCTGTCTGAGCGGATACGCAACCGCGAGTTCGTATTGCCCCTGTATGCTGACCTCACCCGCTTGTCGGCCCATGAGCGGAGAGCCATATTCGGCCTCATGGTAGGCAACGAAGGCAAAACGCGTATCCCGGTATATGATGCTCTCACGAAAGCGGGTTTCGATCCGGACAAAGACATGCTCCAGGTCCCTGTCATGGACCCGGAATCCTATAGCAAGAATGTGACGGGCAACTTCTGGGCGGGAACAATTCTGCCGCCTTTTAGGAGTGTTGCGGAGGGCGGCCTGGTGGTTGATTGGGATTTGAGGACCAGTCTTGAAGGTTTATACGCTGCGGGTTATTCCATCTTCGGCGCAGGGGCCCATTCCAATGCCGCTACCAGTGGACGATACGCCGGCAGAAAGGCGGCAGCGTGTGCGATGTGCGCGTCCGAACCTTCGGTGGAACGTGAGCAGATTGAAAGAGAGAAGGCTCGCGTCTATGCCCCGTTGAAGCAAGGTAAGCGGGGCATCGGCTGGAAAGAACTGAACATTGGTATTTGCAAAATCATGCAGGATTATTGTGGGGAATACCGGAGCGAAGAAACACTCAAAACAGCTCTAAGGCTACTAGGGGAGGTAAGGGAATCTGAGGCGTGCATGGTGTATGCCGGCAATCCCCACGAGTTGGCGAGGGCTCTGGAATGCCAGATGATTATTACGGTCGGCGAGATGGTTGTGCAGGCTTCGTTGGCCCGGAAGGCAAGCAGTGCCGCATTGAACTTTCACAGACTTGACTATCCTGTGCAGGACCCGCCTGAATGGCAAAGGCTCCTCCCTACAAGATTGGAGGACGGCGAGGTTGAGGTGAGAGAACTTCCTCAAAATTATCATCTGTTGCCACCTTATGCGCCTTCTTATGAGGAGAATTACAGAGTGCACTGCGGTCTCTAGCTAGATCGAATTATGGCAAGTAAGCCGTTCCTTCACAGGAGGAATACATGAGCAACAGCACTTATATGGTACCGAATCCGCCAACGCCAAACGAGGCAATAGAATTTAATTCTGAAGTATGCAACGGATGCAATGCGTGTGTTGACGCGTGCCGCACGGACGTCTTGATGCCGAATCCGGCCACGAATATGCCTCCTATCGTGTTGTATCCCGACGAATGCTGGTATTGCGGGTGCTGTGTCCAGGAATGCAATCGGCCTGGAGCTATAACATTGGTCCATCCTGTTAACCAGAGCGTCGTCGTGGGATGGAAGCGCAAGGAGACGGGTGAGGATTTCCGGCTGGGAATGAAGAATCCGCCTCCCCCGAACAGAAGACCACCTTCAACGTAAAGCGGTTGAATACAATCGGGGTAAGAGAGCCGAAAATCCAAGGTGCGAAGACTGTAATCGACCGAGTGCCTCGGTAATAGGATCATTACAAAGAGGAATACCCGTAGCTCTTCCTGCCACGAGTTGAGACAGGGAAAAACCATCTTGACAAGCCTTACGCTTAAGGGGATGATTGAAAAACATCACAAGAGGTTGTTGAGGGGGAATTGGCCGTAAGGGCATGCATCACGCTGGAAGACATAATGCGACTTCTTCCACTATCGCAGAATCGAATGCACTCCAAAAGCCAGGAGAATTTGGCACGGCGACCGAGCGGTCAGAGTGTCCAATAAGGGGGTAGCATGAACTGGGAGGATTGGGTAGCACAGTCCGAAAAACCGATGGAATGGCCTTATCCTGTACGCTACAACGTGGAAAATGAGGTTGAGACCGATGTCCTCGTTCTCGGCGGCGGGCCTGCCGGCTGCATGGCAGCCATCAGTGCAGCCAGGAATGGTGTCAGGGTGTCCATATTAGACAAGGCGCACCCTAAAAGGTCTGGTGGAGGATCCGGTTTTGACCACTGGCTCAATACGCCCAATCCCTGTAGCAAAGTCACCCCGGAAGACTGCGTGGAGTGGGAGGCGGCAACGTATAACGGTTACTCCAATTCACTCTCCCGCTATATCGCAGCAAGAGAGGCGTATGACACACTCCTCGAGCTTGAAAAGATGGGCGCCAAGATCAGGGATATGGACGATGCCTTCAAGGGAGCCCCGTTCAGGGACGAGGGCACGAAGTTTCTGTTTTGCTATGACTATGAGAATAGAATTCATTTCCGCGTGTGGGGGACTACGTTCAAACCTGCCATGTATGACGAATGCCGCCGGTTGGGGGTGCAGGTCTTCGACAGAGTGGTTGCCACGAGCCTTCTGACCGAGGGTGGCAAGCAGGGGGCCCGCGTGGTGGGGGCAACGGCGTTCAACGTGCGGACGGGTGAGTTTTACGTTTTCAAGGCTAACGCTACAATCCAAGCAATGTCATGCCATCAGCGAAGTTGGGGCTTTTCCTCCGAGTTGACGGGTTTGGATAGTTTCAGACCCAACGTTACCGGCGACGGTCCCGCCATGGCATGGAGAGCGGGCGCCCAATTGACCCAGATGGAAAAAGCCTGGCCGGCCGCTCCCCCTGGCCACGAGTATCCTACGTACGGCACCGGCAACTGGCACAACACCTGGTATGCGGCAACTGTGGTGGACGCCAACGGCAAGGAGGTCCCCTGGGTTGATGTGAACGGCAAAATCCTCAAAACGGTCGATGAGCGCTACCGGCCGGCAACAGGTCAGAAGTTCATCGGTGAAAGGTCGCGGCATCCTTTGTATTCCGGGCCTACCTTGGTTAACGACCTCTATGAGCGTATCAAAAAAGGCGAGTATGTCTTGCCCTTATACGGCGACCTCACAAGCATGCCCTGGTATGAGAGAAAGGCGATATGGGGCATCATGGTAGGCGAGGAGGGGAGAACGAAGGTTCCCATCCACCTCAACTATGAGGCAGCGGGTTTTGATGCGAGCAAGCACCTGCTTCAGAGTTACACTATGCTGGGTGGCGAAACGTACAGCAGCCAGGATCCGATGTTCTGGCAGTCCTGCTTTAGGCGAGACGCCGGGGGCGATTGCGGTGCGATGGTAGTCGACTGGGATCTCAAGACGAACCTCGACGGTCTCTTCGCGGCGGGAGATACCCTGTTTGCGGGCAACTACTACTATCATGCGTGTGTGACGGGCAGGTACGCGGGCCGGAAAGCAGCGGAGTATGCCTCAAGAGAAAGGGCGCCCATCGTCGACCGGGAACAGGTGAAACGGGAAAGGGCAAGGGTTTATCGTCCGACAGTGCGAAGGCCCGGGAAAGACTGGATAGATTGGAAGGAACTACGGGCGGCTTGCGCGAGGGCTATGCAGAATTACTGCGGGGGGTTCACCAATGAGGGGCTGCTCAAGACGGGGTTGGCCTGGCTCGAAGACCTTGAGAAGAATGCGTGCCCGGAAACGTACGCGAGCAACCCCCACATACTGTTGCGGATCCTGGAAACCTACAATACGCTTACCTGTGACCAGGTGATCGTCCACGCAGCTCTGACACGGAAGGCAAGCAGTGACGTCCTCGGTCATCACCGGATGGATTTTCTCGAAAACGATCCGCCCGAGTGGCATAAGTTCGTCACTTTGAAACAGATAGAGGGAGAGGTGAAGACCGGCGAACTGCCAATCGGGTTCTGGGGCAACCTAGGCGACAATTACGAAGCCCACAACGAGGACTATAGAGGGTACCTGAAGAGGAAGTGAGGGGGACAAGGATGAAAGAACAGCACCGTAAGAAGAAGGGATCTGGGCAGAAATGTTATGCCTTTCCTAACAAATCCACTCCCAGCATGCCCATAGTAATCGATGAGAACCTGTGTGTAGGATGTAACCGGTGCGTAAATATCTGTACCATGGACATCCTCGTGCCGAATCCACAGAAGGGAGGGCCGCCGATCGTCCTATACCCGGAAGAATGCTATCGCGAAGGCGATTGTGTTACCGAATGCCCGGTGCAAGGGGCGATCACTTTCCGTCACCCCCTGATGAACAGGGTGCACTACAAGAACAAGGAGACGGGCGAGATCAAACACACTTAATGACTGTAGCAGGCAGGTCTGCTCGGCTGCGTGTCGGGGGCGAGCAATGCACACGCAGACCGTGGGCACAGAAAAGGAGGGGTATCATGAGAAAAGGGTTAGCTGTTCTGGTGATGGTGACGCTACTCGTGTTCACAGGCCTTGTGACGGCAGGCGGCGTGTCCGCGGCGGGCACCCAGATGCTGAAAGTGGGGTCGGCCCTACCGCAGAATTTCGGTATGGGCGTGGATGCCAAGAGGGCACTGGAAATGCTCGTCTCCCAGTTCAATGACG
>Ga0326728_10026477_pt1 | contig 10259 bp, 10 predicted proteins | sample MB3enrmetagenome_FD_207602 | JGI IMG/M metagenome (GOLD analysis project Ga0326728, IMG submission 207602) | Lab enriched peat soil microbial communities from McLean, Ithaca, NY, United States - MB31MN | ecosystem: Environmental > Terrestrial > Soil > Wetlands > Peat | place: USA: New York... | reverse complement strand
GTAGTGCGAAAGAGTGAACAATTCGGTTTCGAGATTATTGGAATACGACATGGTTGGGCAGGGTTGATTGATGTGGATACGGTACCATTGAACTGGAACGTCGTTTCACAGATCATCAAGGATGGAGGCACTATCCTTCACACAACTAGAACAAATCCCTTTAGCAGACAACACGGACCGGAAACTGTTCTGAAAAACGTAAAAGATCTTGGCTTAGATGTACTGATAGCGGTTGGAGGAGAGGATACCCTCAGCGTCTGCGCAAAATTCTCGCAGATGGGATTAAGAAGTGTTGGTGTCCCAAAAACTATCGATAATGACGTTTACGGTACCGATGTCACTTTCGGTTTCGATTCTGCCGTCAACGTGACGGTGGAAGCGATTGACAGAATTGAAACCACGGCTGAATCCCATGATCGAATAATGATTGTCGAGGTCATGGGACGAAATGCAGGTTGGATTGCCGCTTACGCAGGAGTTGCTAGTGGGGCGAATCTCACTCTAGTTCCTGAGGAGCCTTTCGATCTTGACGAGATCTCGAACTTTCTCAGGAATCGACACAAATCCGGCGCAACCATGTCAATAGTCGTCGTTGGCGAGGGATGCAGACTCAAAGGCAAATCATCAGAGGTAAGCTCAGAAACAATTGACGAATTTGGCCACCCACGCCTGGGTGGAATTGGCGAGCTCCTAGCTAAGGAACTCGAAAAAAGAGTTGGAATTGAAACTCGTGCAGTGATTTTGGGTCACCTGGTAAGAGGAGGACGACCCTCAGCTTATGACCGTATACTGGCAACCCGCCTGGGAGGCGCAGCAGTACAAGCTGTGAAGGACGGAGAGTTCAACGTTATGGTCTGTCTCCGCAACAACAAACTCACACGAATTCCGATAGTTGAAATTCTTGGGCATACAAAAAAGTTGGATGATGAGACACTCTCTCTCGTAAGAGATTTCTGCATCTAATGCAAAACTGAGACGCTGGAAAGTCATCTGAAACTAGGATATTTGACCAAAAACTTTACCGAAAACATGACACAACTATTTCAACCGCTAGTCTTCAGTCCATGAAGCGTCTGTGGCTCATGTTGGTTCGTGTGGGCATGCTGGGCTGTCTACTTCCGATAAGTAGTGTTTGCCACACTCCGGGCATCTAACCTGTCGTAATCCTTCCATCCTTTGTCATCCCTTCGTTTGCTGTTGTTAGATTCTGGGGCAATTTTTTCCATGCAATTTGAATATGTCTTCGCTGTTAGTTTCGAAACCGCACTTCTCACATGCCATTCTTGCTTTTGTTTTCTCCAAGGAGAATACCGACGAGTAGCTTTAGCTTGCGTGTACTCTTTAAAGGAGCCGGAAAGAGAGACGTTGAATTGATCTGGGACGATATTAAGTTGACCTACCAATGATAAAAGAGGATCATGCGGCGCTTAAGCAGTGGCTCAAAAAGCGATACCCTCTTTTGTTTTTATCAGTCAACGAGAGGACAAATCATGCGTTTGCGATCGTAGATTTACCGTCCGTGTCTCCCGATCCGGACCAGTCATTTTGTGGTAAAATCACTTTGAGCACGCCTCGGCAGGCCGAAAACGATTTCCTTCGAATAGCAGACTACCAATGCACTACCGTCTTTGACAGTCACGGATGGAAAAAACGTTTGCTGGAAATCTCACGACGATAAATTACGAATTACGAAAGGGACGAGCCAGCTTCGTACTCAAAAATTAGGGGAGGGCGTAACGCCGTGAGCACTGGTCATTTTGTGATTAACCAACTTGCTTCATTTGGGCTCCGCAACATGAACCCGGAGAACTGGAAGTATGACCGCAGGCCTCGCATTTGAAACTCGCCATCTCGATCAATCACCTCCGTCCATTTCAAAGAGCTAGCAAAGATAGTGTTCGCTTCTAGAGGTTTTAAGCTCTCTGCGAGATGTTCATTTTTCATTCTACAATGTTATTCACGATATGGAGAAATTTTCTTCATGCTGTGTCCAGACCCGATCACTGTGGCCCAAATCACGTGAACACATGATGGACGACTATTGTGTTATGGTAGTTTCTTTAAGCTCTGCTTTACTTGATCTTCTGGGAATGCTCTAAGGCTCATGATCTTTACGGCATCTACTGAAAGCGAACCGAGAAGCATGCTCAAAGCCGCATCGTCGTTAGGTACATCGAGGATCTCTACGGCGTCGTATGGTCCTGCCGTTACATAGCCTTTGAGACTGCCTCCTGCTTGCTCCGCTGCTTTCTTGAACTGGTCACGCGTAGCTGTGTATTCCTGTTTGAAATTCCGTTTACCCTTATCCGTGAAGGTGACGAGTAAAACATATGTTGGCATAGACACTATCCCCCCTGCAACACCTAAAAGCCTTTGTAGCGTCAATCGTTTTGATTTATTGGTATTTATGAGTGAAAACCAATTTTACCTGGGTGTACCATGTCCACTACGAAGGTCGCCGTTTTCCGAGAAACAACTATTTTGCCTAGTGATTGTACGTGTTCATGGTTGAGCGGTTCAGTTCTCTATCCAGTTGAGATCACGTATGTCTGGAAGTCAACGTAAAAGATCAAAGGCAATGTTTCATTACGGGGTAGTTTCGTTCGCCGCAATTCTGTTAATTGCAGTAATTCTTCCTTACACTCCACTGCTGGGGGTTTTCTCAATTCCAGCTTCGACCTTGAGCCCGTCAACGACGAAGCTTCAACACGTCATATTCATCATCCAGGAGAACCATAGTTTCGACAATTATTTCGGTGCCTTTCCAGGAGTTAATGGGTTGAATAACGCGCCAATCTGTTGTCCGTCGAACATTGACAGCAAGTTTTCGAAGATAACCCAATCTTTTCACCTTAACGTTACGCAACCGGTCTACATTGTAGGCGATGAATTGCCTCCGGGTGTGAGCGATCCTGACGATTTTGATTTGCCGCAGAGCAATTCTACAACGCCATTTCATTTACCCATTCAAAGCCTGGCTGATCTGAGCCATGCATGGCGAATTGCGCATTTGGCGTATGATAATGGTAGGATGGATGGATTCGTAACAGCAGAGGGGTCTTCGATTACAATGGGGTACTATGATGGCACGGATATTCCGTATTATTACGATTATGCCTCTAACTATGTGATTGATGATAATTTCTTCTCCTCCGAGATGGGGCCTAGTTTGCCTAATCATCTCTACATCGTATCCGGAACGAATGGCCCAGCAACCTCTACTCACCCAACTGGGCCTTGGATTGATAGTTCAGGACACGTAATCGACAATCCTCCGGGATCATTTACAGGTAAATGGGAGCCGGGAATTTCGTTCACGTGGGCCACGATGGCCCAGGAGTTGACTTTAGCTAACGTCAGTTGGGCGTGGTATAATGGTCGAGACCATTATGATCCTACCTTCGCCGACATTTGGGACGTCCTACCCGTCTTCAGTTATTTCCAGAACAACGTTAACGTTCTCAATCAACACGTTGAGCCCACCACGTCCTTCGCCTCAGACGTTAAGGATGGAAAGCTGCCTGCAGTGTCGTGGATAATACCTAATCAGTTTACGCCGCCGGGTTACCCTGCGGCTTGCAAGGGAACAGGCGGTGTGAGTGAGCATCCGCCTGCGCGAAGTGACTGCGGTATGGATTACGTATCGTATTTGGTGAATCAAGTGATGCAGAGTCCGTATTGGTCGAGTACAGCGATTGTGATTACTTGGGATGATTATGGTGGGTTCTATGATCATGTCGCTCCACCGCAAGTTGACGCTTATGGTGAAGGATTCCGGGTTCCTACGCTCGTAATCTCGCCTTGGGCTAAGCACGCGTACGTTGACAATACGCTGTACGAGTTCGCGTCTTTTCTTAAACTCGTTGAAGACAATTGGAACCTTCCACGCCTTCCGAACAATAATGATCGAGATGCGTTAGCGGACATTGGGGACATGTCCAATTCGTTCAATTTTGATCAAAACCCGTTACCTCCGCTTTTAGAACCCGCAAACTTCGTGGGGCCACAACCATACATTCCCAGAACGTTTACTTCAACCTCAACACCGGTTCAGTCCTCAACCAGTACTGAAGCAATCTCTTCTAACAGCGTGGCTACATCACCAACAACGAGCGCTTCCCCTATACCAGGCTTCCAGACGGAATCAATTATTGTGGGGATGGCTTTAGGGTTGTCCGCGTTGATTCTGCTACGCCGCAAGCACCGTTATCGATAGTAAAGCTGAGATTGTGAACCTGCATTCTTAATTACGAAGCAAAATGAGTATCTTGTAATTGAGTATGGTAAAGTCATTTTCTGATTCTAGGTCTAAATCTCGAATAATATTGACTATCATTTTGGTTTTAGTTATACTTGGTCCTGCCGGATACGTGGATTATCAGAATTCATCAGTATTCCTGCTATCGCGTGCTGTGCTCGGTCTCAATGGTGTTGATTTCATTATTCTGATTGTGAGTACGCTAGCGCTCATATGCGCAATTTTTGTGGTCTACAAAAAGAAATGCTAGTGGTCTTCGTTGGTGCTCTCGAACAACTAGCCGCATACTCAGATTAGCATTGCTTACGATGATCCTATCAGTAGATTTAAAACTCTTTTTTTGAGTTCTCCGCGTTTTGTGCCGTCAGGTAAGGTTTGGTCAATTATGGAACCGTAGAGTCGCATGAACTTGTAACCGAAGCTGTTCTGGAGGCTTGTAAGTTCGCTTCTAAGCGCATCTCTCTCGTTCTCGATTTCGCTAATGTAGAGTTCTGCGAGCGCCGCGTTTCCCCCGCGAAACCTTCGTCTCAGTAGACACGAAGCTTCCAACTGCTCAGCGTAGTTCTCGTTGGAATCGTTCGGCAAAACCTTTCCACCACCCCGAGATTATTGCCTCAGATAATGTCGTTCCGTCGGGAAGAAAGTCGCCTGTACCTTTATCGCCGGTCGAATCAACCCAGTTGGTCCAGGCGTAACCGAGACGAAGATTATTTTCAAATGCCGGCACCACAACCGAAAGCGCACCGGGCATGAGCTTATCGTCACTGTCTAAACTCGTTATTACAGGACCACGTGCAAGTTCAATTCCCTTTGCAGTAGCTGCGGCGCAACCTCCATGCTTCATTTGAATTAGTGCAATTCGATCATCTGACATTCTGGATTTGACAACATCCACCGTTCGATCAGTTGAACCATCATCAACGACCAAAATATCCCAATCACGATAATCCTGCGCAGTCACGGAGTCAAGAGCATCCGCGATGAAGCATTCACGATTGTAAACAGGAATCAGAACACTAACATGCATACAGCAACCATCACACAAATCCTTGTACAGGACGCTAAATCACTTCAAGACAGGAGACTTTTGATGCTAACTATCTACAAGACATTTTATGACATACGGCATATTTATAGTGGGGTTACATACATTCAGCAGGCGGTGATACAATGCGTGTAGAAGAGGCTGCCCAACGCTTCAGTGAGACGGAAGAAGAACGTAAGGGGTGGCTTAGCTATTTCAACGAAACAAATAGCGTGTGGCAAAAAGAGTTCCGCCCCCGAGAATACATCGCATAAGCCAAACAGAAACCACCAATTTCCTCTCGCAGATTTCACGCTAGGAGCTCCTAACCTAGTCGGCTTTGAAATGTGCACACGTCCTCAGAACACAATCATAAATTGGGCGCGTAACTTGAACGGCGACTGGCGATAATCCTGGCCATAGATGCCTTTCTGAGCGGTATCGTAGCAGGATATGGTATAGCCATCCCGGTTGGTCCAATCGCGATTCTGATACTCGAACTAGGACTTCGTCGCGGATTCTGGACTGCCTGGAGCGCTGGGGCTGGGGCTGCAACAGCTGATCTGATCTATGCCACCATCGCTGCTCTGGCAGGCGCCTCACTGGTTTCGATTATTGCTCCCTTTTCATCTGTCCTGCGTACTGTAAGCGCGTTGGGCTTAATTGCCTTAGGCGCATGGTTGCTGTATCGCGGAACCAATCCTTCAGAACATAACCGCAAGTCTCGGTTTGGAGCCACGAATGGTCCACAAACCTATGGGCTAGTTCTCGGATTAACACTCCTCAATCCTGTCACGATAGCGTATTTCACAACTCTGATTTTGGGCATGGAAACTGACCTTTCTAAAACTTCGGCCAGTGCAATCTTCTTCATTTTGGGAGCATTCTTTGCATCTTTATCTTGGCAGAGCCTCTTAGCGATAATTAGCGGCATAGCGCACAGAAATCTCACTGCAAGGGTGCAAGCAGTGACATATGCAATTGGCAATCTCGTAATAATAGGGCTTGGAATTTCGATCTTGCTGGGGCTCCACATCTAGCACTGGAAGGCCGCCCTTGGTTCCGATCACTGTCTAGTTCGCCCAATTGATGTGCTCAAGAACTTCCACAACATCATAGTACTGATAGTACTATCAGTACATATATGCCTAATAGTAATCCTGTACATGCGTTAGGAATCAATAAGCCGATCGATTCTTAATTACTACGTGAAGCCATGTTATAGTGAATAAGATGGCAAATCGCTTTCTTCAAAATCTCAGAGCTGCTAGATTTTATTTAGTAGCCATTTTGATCTTGATTTTAATCGGCGCAACCGTGTTCGAATATTATCAAAATGAGCAGGCACAACAGCTCTTAGAGGAACGGGTGTCACAGCAGCAGACTACGAACGCCTCTCTATGTCAAGTCCCCAGTATGCGGATTTATGAGGAACCAGGGTATCATCTGCAGAACGGGACATTTGTACAGTCAAAAAATTACGATACAATTGTCGTATGGACATTGATTGACTGTAACGTTGCCAGGAACACGAATTACAGCTTGGTTGGCATATTCAAGCTACTACCAGTCGGGTTCGCCGGACCGATTACAGCGCACTATACTCCGCAAGCGTTCACCGTTTATCAAGGCAATGCCACATACGAACAACGGATCCTTCTCTATTTACCAAGTCTAGGAGGAAACGATACCCGCGATCTGACAGTTCAACTGATCATTTTAGCGTACACTAACGAATCAGCGACGATAGCAGGATTGAAGGCGGTCAAAATTACTGAAAGTAGTTAACTTGAAGCTAGTCTGTTTGAACTGTAACCTGCACATAGATTCCCTTCCTTACGCTTTGCGTTACTATACAGAAATCTTCGAAAATCTCAACGCAGCGCCGCATTCGTTCCCGATCTCCTTCAGTAACCGGTTCAGCCTTAATATTCACTCCTAGGCTCTGTACTCGCCATTTCCCGGGTTCGTTCCTAGCCAAGGTGGAGTGCACTTTGGTCGAGATATGTTTCATCGGTATACGAGATTTTTGGAGACAAAAGAGTAGACTTGCACTCATACAATGTCCAACCGCGGTTGCAAGTAGTCTAGAGGAACTTGGTCCTTCACCCGTTCCAATTGGCGTCGGCTCATCTATTGTAATATGTGGCAAGGATTCGTCATCGAAAGTCACTGTGAAGTTGTAATCTTTGATCTGTTCTAGGGTTACGTCGAATTCGGTTTTCAAGGTAAAATCACTAGTGGGCCACTATAAATTACGAGTTTCGCCATCGTTCCACTACTCAATTATACGCGTCTTAAATCCTTCAGTTTCAGGTTTGGAATTTCAAGAATTCGACGGCGGCGTTAAATTTTCGATTCAGGTCAAGCCGAACAGTCGAAAAACGGAGTTGGTGGTTGATTCCGACGGGGCTCTAAGGATGAATGTAGCCGCTCCACCGACCAGTGGTAAGGCGAACAGAGAGATCGTTAGATGGTTAGCGAAGAGGTTGCGAAGACCGTCTTCTAAAGTAAGATTGGTTGGCGGCTTGCATTCACGAACGAAGATTATTGTTGTACTAAATATAGGACTGGATGAACTGACAAAGAATTTGGCTTCAGAGAGTTAGCGACCCACACGGAACGTGTAGCAGTATCGTTCGCTTACTGTAGAAACAGTTATCCACAATGCCAATTACACTATTGCAAATCTCCGAGTGCCTAAGTTATGTTTAGCATGACTCGAATACTCCGATACGCTTTCCTCGGCACGATTTTGTTAATGCTCATCCTATGTTTCACGTCCGGTCCTCCCGCCGCATACGCGCAAACCAACTCGATCCCTAACGCGAACTTGGTAAAGGTTGGAATTTACGTGCTTAACATAGGGGAATTCGACCTCAAATCCGGGACGTACACGATGGACTTCTACTTGTCCATGGAATGCGTTAAGCCTGGCTGCAAATTGGGATCCTTCGAGTTCATGAATGGTAGAGCGCAGTCTATGCGTTTAGAGGAAAATACGTCGACTTCAAAGTTCTGGCGCATTCAAGCAGGCCTCTATGGCAACTTGAATTTGCAGGATTACCCGTTCGATTCTCAAGTACTATCGATACGCATTGAGGACACTACCTTAACCGAGCAGAACCTGACGTATCAGGTAGACCCTAGCGGCAGCGGATTAGATCCATCGATCGTCGTCGTGGGGTGGAATATAGCTGGTTGGAATCAGACAGTGATGAGCCATTATTATCAGGTCTATAATCAGACATATTCGCAATATGTTTTCTCAGTTAATTTGGAAAGAGCACCAACGTTCGGTTTTGAGGTCTTTATTCCAGTTTTTTTCTTGACATTCATATCGCTAATTGGCATGCTCATGTACGGTAAAACTAGTTCAGTTCTCGAGAACAGGGTTCTGTTGACGGCCACATGTCTTATTGCAGCGGTACTCTTCCAATTCAGCTTGGACAATGACGTGCCGCCGCTGGGGTATCTCACTTTTGCAGACAAGTTCATGATAGCTACATACATCATAATCATATCATCGTTGGTAATCGGCGTTCTGGAGCTTGATTGTCATCATAGAAAAAATGAATTAAGGTCCGAGCGAATCCAACACTATGCCATAAGATTAATGCCCATAGCGGCGATTACGATCTATTTGCTTCTCTTTCGTATCTTCCTTTAATAGTTCAAGGTGGTTCTAACAGGATTCAAACATTTAGGGCCTCACGAGGCCGTCGCCTAGTATTCTCTTCCACGTCGTACGCCTGCTTCGAAGGCTGCGATCGTTATTAGCAAGCCAACAAGCGCTAGACCAAGAATGATAAGGATTAGTTGACCTTGATCGTCTTTGCTTTCGCTTCTGGATTCGGAGGAAATCATATTCGTGACCATACTGAATTGGCTGGCGTAAGAGAACACGTTGAATGCGCTGACGGCAGTGTTGAAGATTGCGATAAGTGCTGATCCTATACTTCGAGTTCTATACGCTATAATAATAGATTCTAGGGCGATCACTATCCCTAAGACTGTAATGACTCCTCCGAGCACGAGGTAGTTATAGCCTAACATTAGTACAGCAACGGTCTGATCGATGAAATTCAAGTAGTTCAGTATAACCGCCCCGACAGTAATGATGACATATGTCGTACCAGCAAAAGCAAACACAAGCGTTATCGCGCTGAGGGCTTTGGTAACAAAGGAATCAGCGGCAGACCAGTTCACACCTGAAGCATAGCCGTTCCAAATACTGATTACAAATTCGACAATCAGGAAAACGCAAGTCAACAGGTCCAGAGTCATGAACTAGACTTCCGCCAGACGACTTGCTCGGACATTAATCATACTTTGCCCCTTTGATACAACCCCTAATGTAACCAGAGTACTCATATGTAATGCCCGCAAACAGAGTCTAAAGTAGTCAGAAAATGGCGCGTGACTAGATGGCTGACACAGCATTACTTCTGATTGTTAATTTGGCTGTCACCATTGTAGGATTCTGGCTATTCGGAGAATTTCTCATTAGAGTGATTACACCAGCGGCCAGGCGAGCCGGACTGTTGACGGGTCAGATTCGTCTCATTAAGGAATGGATATGGCTGTTAATAGCCGTGCTCGCGATAGGAGCAGTCGTTCACATTATCGGTCTAGCATCACAATTCACAACCCTGACAATCTCAGGCATTATAGCCGTAGCATTTTCTTTGGCGCTTCAAACGACTCTCTCGAACGTTATTTCAGGCATCCTGCTGCTACTCGACAATACGCTCAGGGTCAACGATTTGATCGAATTTAGCGGATTCAAAGGTCAAGTGGTAAAGATAGGACTGAGAAGTACCTGGATTAAGACCAGCGAAGGCAACATGATGATTACCAGCAATAATTCGATCGTAAACGGACCGTTGATCAACAAAACGGCCGCCGAACGTTTGGAAAAGAAACTGTAAGGACCTGGGTGAAGAACCTGCGATCCTTAGTGTTGCTGGTAATCGC
>Ga0326728_10026475_pt1 | contig 10260 bp, 12 predicted proteins | sample MB3enrmetagenome_FD_207602 | JGI IMG/M metagenome (GOLD analysis project Ga0326728, IMG submission 207602) | Lab enriched peat soil microbial communities from McLean, Ithaca, NY, United States - MB31MN | ecosystem: Environmental > Terrestrial > Soil > Wetlands > Peat | place: USA: New York... | reverse complement strand
GACGCAGTCGACGATCATGAAGTGCGTCTTCGCCTTGGCATCGGGCGTGACCGCTTGCAGGTCGGTCGGGCCGATCACCCGCACGCCGCGACCCTTCATCTGCTCGAAGAAATTGCGGCTCCGCACCGCGCGCATGAACATCACGACTTCGAGCGGCCGGATGTCGGTGCCGGTGGCGATCATGTCGACGGTGACCACGATCCGCGGGTTGTAGCTGTTGCGGAACGACGACAGCAGATCCTCCGGCCTCACGCCCGACGACTTGTAGGTGACCTCTTCGATCTCGCGGCCGTCGGGGCCGACTCTCTTGGCTACTACGCGCGCCGTGCCGGCCTTGTACGTGATCTTCTGGGCGAAGTCGTTCCCTTTTCCAAACTCCTCGCGGACGATCTGCACGATGTCGTCGGCGTGGCTGTCGTCCTTGGCGTAGATGAGCGTCTTCGGCACATCGGTGCGACCCGGAAAGATCTCTGTGAACAGTCTCTCCTTGAAAGTGCGAATGATGGTCCGAATCTGATCGACGGCAACGACGCTGCGATCGAGGGCGTCGGCGTTGTACTGCAGGTCCTCGTCGAGCTTCGCCCAGCGGACGCGGCGCGTCTCCCGGTCCCGTTTGTCGACGAAGAGGCCAGCCTCCACCCGCGAGCCTTGCTCCGTTATCCGTGTACGGACGCGGTAGACGTCGAAGTCGACGTTGACTCCGTCGGCCACGGCTTGCTCGTGGTTGTACTCCATCACCAGGTTCTGGTTGAAGAACCCAAACGTCTGCTTCGAGGGCGTGGCGGTCAGACCGATCAGATAGGCATCGAAGTACTCCAGCACCTGGCGCCAGAGGTTGTAAATCGAGCGGTGGCACTCGTCGGTGAAGACGACGTCGAAGGTCTCGATGGGGATCGCCGGGTTGTACGTGACCGGTACCGGCTCGCGGATCAGGCCGGCGCCGCTGTCGAACTGCGAGCCCTCCTCCAGCTCGGGGTCGAGTTCTTTTCCTTGCAGCATCGAGTACAGGCGCTGGATAGTCGTGATGACCACGCGCGCCACCGGGTCGAGCTTGTTGGAGGTCAGTAGCTGCACGTTATACAGCTCGGTGAACTTCCGGCCGTCGTCCGGTGTGACGTACGACTGGAATTCCTTCAGCGCTTGCCGGCCGAGGTTGGCGCGGTCGACGAGGAACAGCACACGGCGCGCGTCGGCGAACTTGATCAGGCGGTAGACTGACGTGATCGCGGTGAAGGTCTTTCCGCTACCCGTTGCCATCTGAATGAGCGCGCGCGGCCGATCTTCCGCGAGTGACTGTTCGAGGTTGGCGACGGCGCGGACCTGCGGCGGCCACAGGCCGGTGGTGATCAGCGGAGGCAGGCGTTGCAGGCGAGTCCGCAGCGTTGGCGGTTTGCGTGCTGCTCCAGGCTCGGCGACACGCTCGAAGGGGGCATCAGCGTCGGCGGCAGCGACGGCAGCGAGCCACGCGGCCAAGGCCTCTGGACGGTGAAAGCTGAACACGCGCCGGCTGCGCGGCTCGGGATCGAACGCATTGGTGAAGCGAGTTTCGACGCCTGTGCTTTCGTAGAGAAACGGCAGCGGTCGGAAGTGCGCCGGCACCGTTGCCGGCAGACCCTCGCTGTACTTTGTGGACTGCACCTCGACGCCGGTCAGCGTCTCGCCTTCCTTCTTTGCCTCGACTACGCCGGCTGCTTTGCCATTAAGGTACAGAAGGTAGTCGGCGGAGCCGTGGCCGCGGATAAGTGGAAACTCGCGCACGGCGATGCCGCGGCCGGCGTGAAGATTTACCGCGTCCGCATCCTGAACGCACCATCCGGTATCGGCGAGTAAGGCGTCGATGCGTTCGCGCGCTTCTTGTTCGGGCTTTGCCACCTGCGCACCGTCGATCTGGCCTCCGCTTGTACGGCCCGGGAAGGCAAGGTGTCAACGGCACACGGCCGCCGCGACGGTGAGCGCCGAGGATCGGGCGGCGTGTGCGGTTCTAATAGAATCTCGTCGAGCGACCCGCAGCCACTCAGAGCTGCCGTGCCCAGCGATCGGATCCCGTGCCCGAGCTGCCGCCGGGTGTCGCGGTATGTCCGACGTGCGGCGGTCAACTGGCCGAGATCGCCGTCATCGGTGCAGATCCTTTCCTGAAATTGCTCGACTGCGTCCATTGCCACCAAACCTTTGCCCAGCTGCTTCAGTAAGTCCGGCCGATCATGCCTCGTTCTTCCCCGGTGGCGAGGATCAACCGGCAAGGCTTGAAGTGTTTTGGACAGCCTAATAATCTCGATCACAAGGAGCGAACACATGAGCAAAGGCATGGACAGGAAGAAGGAAGGCAAGAAGAAACCCGCCAAGACCGCAAAGGAAAAGAAGGCCGCGAAGAGGGCCAAAAAAGAAGCCCGAGGTTTCTGAGGAAGAGAACGGCGACAACGAGCGCGATGGAGACCGGCCGGGTTGCTATCCTCAATCAAAGCCGAGCTGCAGCTTGGCGGCCTCGGACATCATCTGCTGATTCCACGGGGGGTCGAACACAACTAGCACGTCGGCTTCGGTCACACCGGGGACCTCTTCGATCAGGCGCTTGGCTTCGTCGGCGATGATCTGCCCCATGCCGCAGCCCGGTGCGGTCAGCGTCATCTCCACGAAGGACGGCCGGTTCTAAAGCTCAGTCGTTTGGTGTAGATTGACGCGAGCCAGTATGGTTCGACTCGTCGAAAGAAATAGGGAGGCGATTGTCGGCCTCTGCCGGCGGTTTCGAGTCCGACGACTGTACGTCTTCGGTTCGGCGGTGACCGAACGGTTCGATCCGGTCGCAAGTGACCTCGACTTTCTCGTGACCATGGAAGATCGGCAGCCGACGGCGGGATACGCCGAACGCGTCCTCGACTTCGCGGATGCGCTCGAGCGGCTGTTCGGGCGACACGTCGATCTCGTCACCGAGGAGTCGGTCCGCAATCCGTACTTCCGCCGGGAAGTCGAGGCCAAGCGGCAGCTGGTTTATGAAGGATCACAGCAAGAAGCTGCTGCTTGATGTGGTTGAAGCGGGCCGCAGTATCGTGGCTCGCTGCGCTGGACGGACCTTCGTCGAATATGAAGCGGATCGTTGGTTTCGTCGGGTTGTGGAACGGGAGTTTGAGATAATCGGTGAAGCCTTGAACCGATTGGATCAGACCGATCCCACTACTGCCGCGGCAATCGCCGAGCTGCCGCGCATCGTCGGCTTCCGGAATCGGATCATCCACGCGTACGGCGCGGTCGACAACGCGATCGTGTGGGGGATTGTCGAGGGCCATCTGCCGGAGCTCTTGCGGGAGATCCAGGCGTTGCTGGACCAACAAGCAGAATGCCTGTGACGGCCTGTTGTGTTCTCGTGATTCCGTTCCGGCGCGGTCGCCCTCAATCAAAGCCGAGCTGCAGCTTGGCGGCCTCGGACATCATCTCCTGATTCCACGGCGGGTCGAAGACTAGCTGCACGTCCGCTTCCGCCACCCCGGGGACCGCTTCGATCAGGCGCTTGGCTTCGTCGGCGATGATCTGCCCCATGCCGCAACCCGGCGCGGTCAGCGTCATCTCGACGTGCACGCGGCTGCCACCCGCAGGCAGAGGCTCGATGCCAAGGTTGTAGACGAGCCCGAGCTCGACGATGTTGACTGGAATTTCCGGGTCGTACACGTTGCGCAGCGCGCTCCAGATGCGGGCCTCACTCACCGGTCCGGCCTCGGCAGCTCCGTCGGCCGGCACCGGGCGTTCCTTGCCGATGGCGTCCGCGTCAGCGCCGGCCACGCGATACAGACCGCCGAGGGCCGGAACCTCGATCGTGAAGCTGTCGCCGAGCGCTTGGGTAATCACCACCGAAGCGCCCGCCGGGATCAGCGCCGTATACCCGGACGGGATCTGCACGACCTCAAGGTCACGGGCGGTGACTACTCGCTGGTAAGGCATTGTCTACTCCGTTTGGCAATCGAGATGTCGGGGCCCCGCTGGTCACGGAGACTACACAGAAACGGTGTCGTCGAACATGAGCTGATCGTCGTTCCCACGAAAGCGGGAACCCAGGCGGGGCGGGGTGTGGATGCCCGCTTCCGCGGGCATGACGTTTGGAGTGATTTTCATAGTCCTGGGTGAACGCAGTGACTGGCCCGGAATTCATTCCTGTGCGGCCGCCGCACACGCAAGGGTTCATAACTTTGCGCGAGGAGCCGTTCACTCCGTCGAGACCCTGGCCGCATCCCCTTTGAGAGCGGCCTGCAGCGTATGCCAGGCTAGGACCGCACACTTCACGCGGCTGGGGAACGCGCTCACACCGGCGAACACCGCGAGCTTGCCCAGCGATCCGTCCGCGGCGGCCGACGGCCCTCGTGTGGCCAAGGCGTGGAAACGTTCGAACAGCTGCCCCGCCTCCGCTTCAGACTTGCCCTTCAGTACCTCGGTCATCACCGAAGCCGAGGCGGTCGAAATGGCGCATCCGGAGCCTTGAAAGGCCACGTCCCTTACCATCCCGTCCTGCACGTCCACGTAGACCGTGACCTTGTCGCCACAGAGCGGGTTGTAGCCCTCGGCAACGCGCGCTCCTTCGAGCCGCCGGAAATTGCGTGGCCGCCTGCTGTGTTCGACGATCACTTCTTGGTACAGCTCGCGCAGCTCTGGACTCACGCAAACACCTCCAGGACCTTGTGGATACCGGCGACCAGCGCGTCGATCTCCGCACGCGTGTTGTACAAACCGAAGGAGGCGCGCGCCGTGGCCGAAATCCCAAAGCGCTGCATCAGCGGCTGGGCGCAGTGGTGTCCGGCGCGAATGGCAATGCCCTCGCGGTCCAGCACCGTCCCGATGTCGTGTGGATGGATGCCTTCCATGACAAACGAGAGCACGCCCGTCCTCTCCTGCGCGGTTCCGATCAATCGCACCCCCGGGATCGCCGTCAGGCGCGCGGTCGCCTCAGCCAGCAGCTCGTGTTCGTGAGCGGCAATCGTCTCCAGTCCAATGGCGTTGACGTACTCGATGGCGGCGCCCAGACCGACCGCGCCCGCGATGTGCGGCGTGCCCGCCTCGAACTTGTAGGGCAGGCGGTTGTAGGTCGTGTTCTCGAAGGTCACCGAGCTGATCATGTCGCCGCCGCCCTGGTACGGCAGCATCGCTTCGAGCAGCGCGGCTTTGCCGAAGAGCACGCCGATGCCGGAGGGGCCGTACAGCTTGTGCCCGGAGAATGCGTAGAAGTCACAGTCGAGGCTCTGCACATCTACGGCTAGATGCGGGACGGCTTGCGCGCCGTCGACCAGGACAGCGATTTGCCGCTGGTGCGCCAGTTTGATGATCTTGCGGATAGGATTGATGGTACCGAGGACGTTCGACACGTGCATCATGGCGACCAGCTTGGTGCGCGGTCCGAGCAGCTCTTCGTAGACATCGAGCCGCAACTCGCCGGCGTCGGTGATCGGCACGACCCGCAGCCGCGCACCGCGCTCGGCGCACACGAGCTGCCAGGGAACGATGTTCGAATGATGCTCCATCGCCGAGATCAGGATCTCGTCGCCGGGCTGCAAGCGCGGCCGCGCATAGCTTTGCGCCAGGAGATTGATGGCCTCGGTAGTGCCGCGCACAAAGACGATCTCCTGCTCGGCCGGCGCGTTGAGGAACTGCCGCACCGTTTCGCGCGCCCCTTCGTACGCTTGTGTGGCGCGCTCGCTGAGCGCGTGCAAGCCGCGGTGGATGTTGGCGTAGTCATCGGAATAGAAACGGCTGACGGCGTCGATCACCGCCTGCGGCTTCTGGCTGCTCGCCGCGTTGTCCAGATAGACTAACGGCTTGCCATAGAACCGCTGTTTCAAGATGGGGAAGTCTTGGCGCACGCGTTGCACGTCGAATGGCATACGGATCCACTCTGACATATACGCTATCCGACCCGGTGTCATCCTGAGAGGCCTGACCGGCGTGGCGCCGTTTGGGAGTGTCTACGAAAACCGCATTCCGCATTCCCGGAATCTTCAGCCGGGAATCCATTCCGGATGCTACGGATGCCCGCCAGAAGACCGCGGGCATGACCGGTTCGGGAGCGGTTCATGGGCAGGCCTCGACCTGCGCTGCTCCGTGCAAGCGTGACCACACCAGCCGCTCGAGCTGCGCGCGGACCGGCGCGGCTTGCATGCGTTCCACCAGTTCATTGGCGAAGGCGGCGATGAGCAGATCGCGTGCCGCCGCCGCGTCGATGCCGCGAGAGCGCAGATAAAAGAGGGCCTCGTCATTCAGGCGGCCTATCGCGGCCCCGTGGCTGCACTTGACGTCGTCGGCGAAGATCTCCAACTGGGGCTTGGTGTCGATCGTGGCGTCGTCGGAGAGCAGCAGGTTCTTGTTCACCTGCCCGGCATCGCTCTGCTGCGCTTGCGGCCGCACGTAGACCTTGCCGTTGAAGACACCGCTCGACTTGCCGTCGAGCACGCCCTTGTACAGCTCCCGACTGGTGCAGTGCGGCCGGCGGTGGTCGATCGACGTGTGGTGGTCCACGTGCTGCGTGCCGGCGGCCATGTAGAGGCCGTCGAGGCTACACTCACAACCTTCTCCATCGAGCCGTGTGTTGATGTCGCTGCGCGCCAACGCACCGCCGAGGGAGACGGCGTACGATCGCAGGCGGCTGCCGGCCGCCTGGTGGGCTTCGATCGTGGCAACATGGAACGCCTGCTCGCTCTCGCGCTGCAACTTGTAGTGGGTGATATCGGAGTTCGCACCGAGGACGATCTCGGTCACAGCATTGGTGAAGTAGGCGCTGGTGCCACTGCCGACATAGGTCTCCACCACCGTCGCCCGACTGTCATCGCCGGCAACGATAAGGATGCGGGGATGGGAAACGACGGGCTCGCCGGCAGGCTGCGAGATGAACAGCAAGTGAATCAGCTCCGGTACCACGGTTCGCCGCGGCAGATACACCACTGCACCCTCTTGGATGAAGGCGGTGTTCAAAGCGATAAAGCCATGGCCTGCGTTGGCGTAGCGTGCGAGGTGGGCTTCGATGAGCACGGGCTCGTGTGTCAACACGCGGCTGAGGCTCGTGATCCGGACGCCCGCGGGCAGGGCATCAGTCGAGGACAACTCCGGCAGATAGCAACCATTCACGAACACCAATCGGGTGCCCACCCCGAAGCTCGCTGCCTCGACAACCTCACGGTCGACACGCACGGGCAGCGCCGCCGCCAGGCGAAACGGGAGCCTGGCGATCGGCGCCGCATCGGTATACTTCCAGTCCTCCAGCCGCGTGCTGGGGAATCCCTGGTCGGTGAAGCGGCTCATGGCGTCGCGGCGCAGCTTTGTCAGCCACTCCGGCACGCTGCCGTTCACCCGCTCGAAACTGGAGAGATAGCCGTCGATGGCGTTCATCGTTGCGGGGGCGCGGTCATGATGCATGGGCAGCCGCACCGCCATGCGCCTCCAATCCCGCGTAGCCCGTAGATTCAAGTTCCAGCGCCAGCTCCTTCGTGCCCGAACGGACGATGCGCCCGTTCAGCAGCACGTGCACGATATCCGGCACCAGATAGTTCAGCAGACGCTGGTAGTGGGTGACCACGATCACCGCGTGATCCGTATTGCGCAGGCGGTTGACGGCGGTGGCAACTACCCGCAGCGCGTCGATGTCCAGACCCGAGTCGGTCTCGTCGAGAATGGCGAGCGTTGGCTCCAGCACGGCCATCTGCAGCACTTCGTTGCGTTTCTTCTCGCCGCCGGAGAACCCCTCATTGACGGAGCGCTTCACCAGCGCCGGGTCCATCTCGACGAAAGTCATCTTCTCGTCCAGCAAGGCGAGGAAATCCATCGCGTCAATCGATTCGAGGCCGCGATGCTTGCGCACCGCGTTGAGCGCCGTTCGCAAGAAGTAGCTGTTGCCGACACCAGGAATCTCCACCGGATACTGGAATGCCAAGAAGATTCCCGCACGCGCCCGCTCCTCCGGCGACAGCGCCAGCAGGTCCTGGCCCAGATAGCGCACCGTGCCGGCGGTAACCTCGTAGCCTTCGCGCCCCGCCAACACGTGCGCCAACGTGCTCTTACCCGAGCCGTTCGGTCCCATAATCGCGTGCACTTCACCGCGTTGCACCGTTAGATCGATGCCCCGCAGGATCTCGGCGCCGCCGACCGTGGCGTGCAGGTTGTGAATCTCTAGGATGGGTTTGTTGCTCATGCTGCCTTTGATCTCCCTTGAAATGACGCGCCGCCCTCACCCAACGGCGCCTTCGAGGCTGACGCCCATCAGCTTCTGCGCCTCGACGGCGAACTCCATCGGCAGCTCACGGAAGACCTGCTTGCAGAAGCCGCTGACGATCATCGACACGGCGTCTTCCGCAGACAGGCCACGCTGCATGCAGTAGAAGAGCTGGTCGTCGCCGATCTTCGAAGTCGTGGCCTCGTGCTCGACCTGGCTCGTACTGTTGCGCACCTCCATGTACGGGAACGTGTGTGCGCCGCACCGGTCACCGATGAGCAGCGAATCGCACTGCGTATAGTTGCGGGTGCTGGCGGCGCCTTTGGTCACCTTGACCAGTCCACGGTAGGTATTCTGGCCATGGCCGGCGGAGATGGCCTTCGAAAGGATCGTGCTGCGAGTATTCTTCCCCATGTGAATCATCTTCGTGCCGGTGTCCGCCTGCTGGTGGTGATTCGTGAGCGCCACCGAGTAGAATTCCCCCACCGAGTTGTCGCCCTTGAGGATGACGCTGGGATACTTCCACGTAATAGCGGAGCCGGTCTCGACCTGGGTCCACGAGATCTTGGCGTTCACCCCGAGAGCGATGCCGCGCTTGGTGACGAAGTTGTAGATGCCGCCGCGCCCGTCCTTGTCGCCTGGATACCAGTTCTGCACGGTGGAGTACTTGATCTGTGCGTTGTCGAGCGCGACCAGCTCGACGACGGCGGCGTGCAGTTGGTTTTCATCGCGCATGGGTGCGGTGCAGCCTTCGAGGTAGCTGACCGAGCTGCCCTCGTCGGCAATGATCAAGGTGCGCTCGAACTGCCCGGTCTTGGCGGCGTTGATGCGAAAGTAGGTCGACAGCTCCATCGGGCAGCGCACGCCTTTCGGCACGTAGCAGAACGAGCCGTCGCTGAAGACCGCGGAGTTGAGTGTCGCAAAGAAGTTGTCCGTGTAGGGGACCACCGAGCCCAGATACTTGCGGACTAGCTCCGGATGGCACTGCACCGCCTCGGAAAACGAGCAGAAGATGATACCCAGCTCGGCGAGCTTCTCCTTGAACGTGGTGGCGACGGAGACACTGTCGAAGACGGCGTCTACCGCCACGCCGGCGAGCAAGGCGCGCTCCTGCAAGGGGACGCCGAGCTTGTCGTAGGTGCGCAGCAACTCGGGGTCGACCTCGTCGAGGCTCTGCGGCCCATCCGTTTTCGTCTTGGGGGCCGAGTAGTAGATGATGTCTTGGTAATCGATCGGCGGGTAGTGGACGTTCTGCCACGTCGGCTCCCGCATCGTGAGCCAATGGCGGTATGCCTTCAGGCGCCATTGCAGCATGAAGTCGGGCTCGTGCTTCTTTGCCGAGATCAGGCGAATGACCTCTTCGTTCAGCCCGCGGGGAGCGCTGTCGGCTTCGATATCGGTGTAGAAGCCGTGTTGGTACTCGCGGTTGACGAGGTCTTCGACTCTCACTGCAGCGGTGGGCATTGCATCTCCTCCAGGACTCACGCCGCCGGCTGCCGCGCCGGACGCTTCGCGGACTGCCGTGAGAATGGGTTGATAGCGTAACGCCCCAGTGCCGCCGCGCCGGACATGTCGGCGAGCGTGATCTGCTCCAGCGCATCGCGGACGGCGCGGTTGATCCTTTGCCACGGCCTCCGCACAGGGCATTGCGGCTCGTATTCGCAATCGCCGGATGGTGCGGTCGTACAGGCGGTGAGGGCGATCGGGCCTTCGAGTGCACGAATGATCGCAGCGATGGAGATCTCGTCGGGCGCGTGCGCCAGGGTGTAGCCGCCTTTGACACCGCGTTGTGACACGAGCAGCTCCTCGCGGGCCAACAGGCGCAGGAGCTTGCCCACGGTGGGCAACGGCAACTGCGCAACCGCAGCCAGTTCGGCCGCGTTAATTGCCCGCTCGCGGTGCGCGGCCATGTAACTCATCAGCACGATTCCGTAGTCCGTCAGCCTGCTCAGACGAATCATTTCCAGCACTTCGGTTAATACAAGACCGTTATGGTCTTAATTCTAACATCGCACGCGGTCGTTGCAACCCCGCAGCGCAAAGGCAAACTTGGTTACGCCGACCCCGACGACAAGAACCATTCT
>Ga0326728_10026474_pt1 | contig 10260 bp, 9 predicted proteins | sample MB3enrmetagenome_FD_207602 | JGI IMG/M metagenome (GOLD analysis project Ga0326728, IMG submission 207602) | Lab enriched peat soil microbial communities from McLean, Ithaca, NY, United States - MB31MN | ecosystem: Environmental > Terrestrial > Soil > Wetlands > Peat | place: USA: New York... | reverse complement strand
GCGACCTGGTTGCGCTAGAGAGCCCGGCCGGACAGCGGTTCCTCGACCGGCTGGAGGCGATGGACAACCCTGCGATGAAGCCGGCGGCGGCGGCCCTCCGCAAAGAACTCGCAGCATTCCGCCGGCGCAAGGCCGCGGCGGCTGAGTCCGCCCCGGCCGCTCCCGCCCCCGCCGAACGTCAGCCGCTGCGCTGGGAGCCGATCACGATGGGCAACGATCCGGCGGAGCCGCCGTTCGCTTTCTCGTGGATGCGGCGGTGGAACGGCCTGATCGCGGGTCCCCCGGGCGCCGATTTCGCGTGGCGGGACAATCGGCTGTATCTCCTGGACGCACCGGGCCACCCCAAGTGCATCTGGCGATGGAAGAAGGGTGGACCCGGGATTACCCACGTCGGCGGCTATGACGGCCAGTACTGCTGGCTCGCCGTGGATGACGCCCGCATGCTCGGGCTGGTGGTCGTCGAGCCGCGCACCGGGCAGGCCTGGGAGATCGGCCAGGAAGCCGGGTTGCCGGTCAGCAAGGTCCGGGAGCTCGATAATCCCGCCGAGAGGCCGGACCTTTGGGTCGTGCCGGTGGGGCCGGGCCGGGCGATCGTCGTCTCCTGGCTCGGCCGAGTGGCCGTGGCAGCGGCGAAGTTCGACCCCGGCGGAGCGAGCAAGGTGGAGGTCTTCTTCGAGGCCCGCAACATACCCGAGCCGGGCGGCTGGCAGGAGGTTCGCGAGGGCCGCTGGGTCGCCAAGCCGCGGGACATCAAGAGCGCCTACAAGCCGGTCTTGGTACAGGGTTTTCGCCGCGTCGGCGCCGACGGCCGACCGGTGTGCCGCGTCGTGCTCTGGTATGGGCCCATCGCTCCCCTGGTGGTGGATCCGGAGCGACGGGAGGTCGTCGCAATGGCACCGTGGGAATGTTCCCATTTTCCCACGCCCGACGAGCCCATTACCGACGCCTTCTACTGCCGATCGGAGCCCAGGCATGACATCCTCCTGCGCCGCGCATTGCCGGACTTCAAGCCCGAAATCGTCGCTCACAACGTACCGGACGGCTGCATTGCCCAGTGGGGGCGGAAGCTCTTGATCCTGAGCATCAATGGCAAGCAGTGTTGGCTCCTTGACCCGCAAGCGCCGCCGCAGATGCAACTCCGCGTGGTGGCGGATCGCGTACCCTGGGACGATTTTCGCGGCCTTCCTGCCTTGATGCGCAGCAATCATTACGGCCTGGTGCTCAGGCACGTGAAAAAGAACGGCAAGGAGTACTCGACCGAGTTCTGCCGCGCCGTCCTCGACGAGTCGCCATAACGGCGGCTCACGGCTTCGGCAATTCCACCTCCGCCAAGTCGAGCGATGGGATCAGCGGTGTCTGGGAATCAAAACAGGGGAATCAAAACAGGGACGCAGCTAGAAATCGAAACAGGGACGCAGTTGGTACGGAGGAAGCCGGTTCCATGAGGATATCCATCCCCACGCTTCTGCTGGCTGTGCTGTCGTTGAACCTCGCAAGCCTCCTCGCGCAGGAGCCGCCTCCCGTGCCGGCCAAAGCCGCGCTGGAGCCGGTCACGGCGGGCCCCACGGGGGGCGAGCGGGCCTTCCCGCGCGCGAAGTGACGCACTGACGAGGAGGCAGGCCCCGGCCGGTCTTGCGATTTTGCCCGGGCCGAGAGGAGAGAGGCATGTACGGATTCGTCGGCCTTGCGATCGCGACCGCGGTTCTCGCCCTCACGCAGGCTGCGGACGCACCCGGTGCCGCGGAACCGAGCGAAAGCTCGCGGCGGGCGGAGGATCTCGTCCACGAGGCCCTGCTGGCCAGGATGGACGGCCGAAACCGCCAGTGCGACTGCCTCGCCCGGGAGGCACTCAAGCTCTCGCCCGACCATCCCGCCGCGCGCTGGCTGGAGGGCCAGGCACACGTGAATGGGCGTTGGGTCAAAATCGAGGAGGCCGGGGCCCTCCTTGCCGCCGACGAGGATTACCAGGAGTACCTGCGCACCCGACCCACCCGACCGCAGTGGGCCGACACGCCGTCGCGGCAATTCGACCTCGGCGAGTGGTGCGCACAGCGGCACCTCACCGACCAGGCGAGAGGGCACTACGCGCGAGCCATCCAGCTTTCTATTGAGGCCGGGCTTTCGTCCGACGGCGGCGCGCAGTACGCCCGCGCAATGCCCCCCAACAGCATCGGCGGCAAGGCGGCAAAACGACTCGGCTATAAGGAGGTTGGCGGGAACTGGTACTCCCCGGCGGAATACCCGCAGGCCCAGGCCCGCTGGAACCAGTCCAACAAAGATTATGCGGAGTGGAAGCCGAAGATCGACAAGTTGCGGAAGGCCCTGGCATCGTCGAGCCGCAAGGCGCGCGACGCGGCCCGCGAGCAACTGCGGACGATCCGCACTCCCGCGGCCGTTTCCGCGCTGGAGACGGTGCTGGCGCCGGCGGGCGAGAAGGAAGCGGTGCTGGCGGCAGAGGCGATTGGACGCGTCCAGGGGCCGGGGGCGTCGCTCGCGCTGGCACGGCTGGCCATGTCCTCCGACTGGGAAGAAGCCCGCCAGCAGGCCGCCGGCCAGCTCAGATCGCGGCCGCTGGAGGAGTTCGTCCCCGCGCTGCTGGAACGGATGCGCCTGCCGCTGGATGCCTCCGGAAAGCCCGCGCAAGCCGGAGGAGCCGACTCGCCGAAACAGGAAACCGCCGCCGACAGCCCGAGCGGCAGCGAGCCGCCGCCGCGCGGACACTTCCAAATCGTGTCAGGAGGCTGGCAATTTTGGGATTATTATTATCATGCGTTCACCGGGTTCGACCAGCATTGGCACTGGGAGGGGCCGGTCGCCTACCGGACGTACGTGCCGTCGCTGCCCGAAGTCGCCGCGGCCCGCAACCAGCCATTGATGGAACTGAATCGTCGCGTGGCTGCCGCGCTGAACGACGCCGCGCAGCAGGCACTTTCCAGCGAGCCCGAGGTCTGGTGGTCTTGGTGGGACAAGCTGTACGAGGCGCACACCGCCGAGAAGCCGGGCGTCCCGCGACGTTACTGGCAGGAGCCGATCTTGCTCTCCACCCTTGCCGCGGAAACGGCGGTGTGGACCGCGGACGGCCTCCGCCCCGTCGCGCGGATTGCCGCCGGAGACCTGGTGCTCGCGCAGGACGTAGAAACGGGCGAGCTGGCCTACAAGCCGGTGCTGCGAGCCACGCCCGGCCCGCCCGCCGCGCTGCTCGCACTGAAGGCCGGCGACGACACGATCCCCTGCACGGGACAGCACGCCTTCTGGGTGCCGGGCGGCGGTTGGACCCGTGCCCGCAAGCTCGACGCCGGCTCGCGTCTGCACGGCCTGGCTGGCGCCGTGCAGGTCCTTGCGGCAGGGCCGGGGCCGAAAGCCGCGACCTGCAACTTGGTCGTCGCCGATTTCAACACGTATTTCGTCGGCCGTGGAAAACTGCTGGTACACGATGCCACGTGCCCCGTGCCGACAAGCACCGACTTGCCGGGATTGAAAAGGCGATGAATGTTACGATCCATCGCCGGGTCGGGCGGCTGTTGCCGGACTCTGGGCCTGCTGCCCAGAAAGGGCGGCCGGAGATTTCAAGAGGAGAAAACATGCCCTGGAAAGGTTGGCTTGGTAAGCAGGTACAATGGTCTTCCATCTCGGCTCTCGTGAGTTCTGTGGTAAAATTGGGGCTAACCGCCGGAAGGATGAGGGCAAGCACCGAGATTGGCGGGACGATGGGAGCAACATGATGTGCCGCTGTTCGACTTCTCGCAAGTTCGTTGCCGTGACGTTGGCCGCCGTGACGGTTGGCCTCGCGCCGCTTGCCGCTGCCGGCGAACCAGCCCCGGCGCGGCTCACGCTGGACGTGGGGCACGATTGGGTGCCCATGGCAATCGCCTTCTCGCCCGAGGGACGGTCCTTGGCCGTAGTCGGCGTCCGCGCGGTGGCGCCGACGCAATGCCTCGCGAGTCTGTGGGACGCCGGCACCGGCAAGCGCGAATGGCAGCAGGCGCTGAACCAGGCCGCTGACGCCGCCGGCATGGCCGCCGCCTTCTCGCCGGACGGGAAGCTGCTGGCCGTGCCCGGCGGCTTTCCCGTCAGCACCGTTGCATTGCTGGATACCCGCTCCGGGAAGGCCCGCACGCCGCTGAAGGTCGGCCCGCCGGCCGCCGGTCCCGGGTTTCGCATGGCGTTTTCCCCGGACAGCAAGTCTTTGGCAGGCTGCGTGACGGGCATGCCGGCCTCGCCCTATGCCCTGCGACTGTGGAACTGCGCCGGTGGGCGGCTGGTCTCCGAGTTGAAACTCCCGCCGGTGACGCCCGATGCCCGGCTGGACTCGCCTGAAAACCTGCTGGGCGGCCTGCTCGCCTTCGGCCGCTACCTCGCCTTTTCTCCCGAGGGGCGTCTGGTGGCGGTGACCACCGGGCTGCGCGTGGAACTCTGGGACGTGCGGGCCGGCAGGCTGGCGACGGCGGTTTCGCTCGTGCCCTGGCATCGCCAGCAAGGGCCGATGCCTGGCGGTCTCAAAGTGAACGTTTGGGATGTGCGGACGGGCGCGCAACTGGCCGAGATGGAGGCCCGCGCCCAGCCGGGGCAACATGCCGCCGCGCCCGGTCCGCGCAAGCCGCCCGCCGGGAACCGGCTGGGCAAAGGATTTCCGGGCGCCGCCGCGATGCCGTGGCAGGGCAACATGCCGGGAGCCGTACTCCAGGGCCGTTACGAAGCCTCGGCGGGGGGCTTCCCTCCGCGGCTGCTCTTCTCCTCCGCCGCCGGGCGGTTGGCGGTGCTCAGCGGAGGCTTTGGCAACGACGCCTCGGTCGACGTGTGGAACCTCGTGGGAACGACGTCGCCGGGCAACAGCCCGCCCGCCGGCGGGCAAGACCAAGACGGCTCCGAGTAATCGGACAACAGACCGTTCTCGCAGACCTTCGACAAGGAGAGGACATGTTGCTGAAGGGTTGGCCTGGCGTGGCCCTGGGATTGCTATCCGTTTGGACGTTTGCGGCCGGGCCTGCGTCCGCCGCCGAGCCCGCAGCGAGCGGCGGGGAGCGCCGGACCTGGACCTCGGCCGACGGCGGGTTCCACGTGCGCGCAAGGCTGGTCGAAGCGCGCAAGGAAAGCGGCGGCCGGGTGACCGTCCCGCGCGCGAAACTCAGTGCCGCGGACCTCGCGTACCTGGATCAGCCGGCGGGGGCAGCGAAGACCGCCGAGACACCTGTCACCGCGGATGCTCCCCCGCCGGCCGGCCGGCGGATGGCGGCGCTGGGCCGTCCTCTCCACGCCCGAGCTGCGCAGCACGGGCCTCAGCGACCTGGTAGGCATTGAGTTGGGCAAGGGCGGCGGGCTGGAGCTGGTGGAGCGCGAGGAGTTGGCCAAGATCCAGGACGAACTGGAAGTCTCGCAACTGTTCAGCGCCGGCGGCGGCAGCGGCGGCCGCCCGAAGCTGGGGCGGCGGCTGCGGGCCGATTTGCTCGTCCTGCTGCGCCGCGAGGGCGCTGGGCCCAAGGCCCCTGTCCGGCTGATCATCGCGGAGTGTCTTCAAGGTGCCCGCCTGCACCAGCAGGACTTCGCTACGGAGGTGGATGCCGCCGTGGCCGGGCAGATCGCCGCCGTGGTTCGCGTCACGTGCCGGCGATTTCCCCACGGCATCACGCGGCTGCTGGCGATACCGGACTTCCTCAGCCGCACCCTGACGCACGAGCACGACCCGCTGCAGGCCGGGGCCGGGACTGGAGGACGGGCCGCGCGCCGCAACGGAAGAGGACTACGCGGCATTCTACCGCCTCTTGGCGCAAAGCAGCCACAAGACGGCGTCCCTACGGGGCCGCTACATGCTGTTGAGCACCGAGTTGAAGGCGGCCCAGATGACGCCCCAGGTGCGGGCGCGCAGCGGCCTGAGCGCCTACTACACGGCCGTGTCGCAAGGCTTCCGCAAGGCCCCGGTCCCGCCTGAGCAGGCGAAGGCCTTGTTCGACGCGGTGTGCAAGCTGCAGGACGACTATCGCGCCCTGCCGCGGCCGCCGGGAAGGGGGTTCAACGAGCGCGAGCCCGCTTTCTACGAGCTGAGCAGGTTGCGCGGGGAGGTCGCAGCGGCCCTGCACCCCGCGCCGCCGCCGAAGCCGGGCCCTGCGCAGCTCGAGCGGCCGCCCGAGTGGGCCGCTGCGCAGCCCGAGCCGCCGCTGACCACCGGGGCCGTCCGCTTCACCCCGCTCAGCCTGGAGATCAAGAGGCTCGACGGCAGCCGGGAAGAGGTCGCCGCACAAGTGCTCGGCCCGCGACCTTGGGCGACGCCGCGGCTGCTGCCTTGCGGTCCGGGGCTCGACGCCTATTGGAACCCCGGCGGCATCTTCTTGATGCGCCGCGGGGGACTGCTGGAGGAGCTGCTTCGCGAGCATGCCCATGCTATCGAACGCGTCGCTCGATCTCGGCTTTAACGTCGCCCGGACACACCTCTACCAGCCCAAGGGCGCACCGCCCCGGCCGCTGCTGCTGGTGTAGCGCCACAACGCACACCCGCTCGAAATCGACTTACTTCCTGGAACCCGGCGACGGGTACGTCTACTTCATCGGCTCGTTCTGGCACCGCATCAAGCTGGCGAGGCTCACCGCGGAGCGGTTGACCTCGACGCGGATGCCGGCCCCGTACGATTCCTGCTCGAATTTCGCCGTCAGCGCGCACTACGGCATGATGGCGTGGGTCCAGGGCACGCCGCATCGCATCACCATCGACGAGGCGGCCATCCCGCCTGCCGCCGATTCTGCGGCCAAGTGACGACCGCCCGCGCTGACATTCCGTCCCGGCCCGGCGTATAATGGGGCCTTGCCGCCCGATCCCCCGGCTGACCGCAGGAGATTGTCATGTCTCGCTACCGTCTCTTGGCAACCCTTACGGGCCTGGTTTCCTTCGGCAGCGCGTTGCCAGGCCGCTGCCACGGCCAAGCGGCGGCCGCGCCCGAGCCGCCTGCCGCAATCCGCCCGAACATGACCGGCGCCTATGGTCCCTGGTTGGCCGAGCGGGTGCTGGGCCCCGGACCCGCACGCATGTCGTTCCGCACGGGCACCTGGCCCAGCGTGGACGCCTGGCGCGAGGCGGCGCGGAAGCGGCTCTGGGAGTGCCTGGCCCCCGTGGACCTCGGCGGCAAGCCCCAAGTCCGCGTCGACTGGCAGGGCGAGTTCGACGGGCTGCACGTCGAGCGGCTGTCCTGGCAGCTTCCTTGCGGGCCGCGGACCGAGGCGGTCTTCCTCAGGCCGGCGGCCAGCCGGGGGCCCTTGCCCGGCATCCTGGGACTGCACGATCACGGCGGCAACAAGTTCATGGGCTGGCGGAAGATCGCCCGCACCGACGAGCAGCCCTGGGCCATCCAGGCCAGCCACCAGGCGAACTACTACGGCGGCGTCGCCTGGGCCAACGAAATTGCCAAGCGCGGCTATGCGGTGCTGGTCCACGACACCTTCCCCTTCGCCAGCCGCCGCGTGCGCGTGGCCGACGTCTCCCCCAGGGTCCGCGGGGAAGGCGTCGATCCGCAGCCCGGCGACTCCCAGGCCGTCGACAAATACAACCACTTCGCCGGCGACCACGAGAACATCATGGAAAAATCGCTGCTGGCGGCCGGCACCACCTGGCCCGGCGTGTACGTGGTGGAAGACATGCGCGCGCTGGACGTGCTTTGTGCGCGGCCCGAGGTGGATGCCTCCCGCGTGGGCTGCGCGGGGCTGTCACCGTCTTTCTCGGCGGACTCGACGACCGCATCCGCTGCGCCGTCGCCGTGGGCTTCATGACCACCTGGCGCGACGTCCTCATGGACAAGTGCTTCACCCACACCTGGATGATGTACGTCCCGCTGCTGCCCCGCGACCTGGACTTTCCGGAGATCTTCGCCTTGCGGGCTCCCGCCGCCACGATGGTCCAGAGCTGCCGCGAGGACCCGCTCTACACGCTGGCCGAGATGAAGCGTGCCGACGCCATGCTCCGCGAGACCTTCGCTCGCGCGGGAGCGACCGACAAGTACCGCGGCTCGTTCTACTCCGGCGGCCACAAGTTCGACCGCCAAATGCAGGCCGACGCGTTCGCCTGGTTCGACCGCCATCTCAAGGCGAAGTAGGGTGGCGTAGGCGGTAGGTGGTAGATGGTATATGGGATATGGGATTTGAAAAAATGAGCCGTCCAGACCCCTACCTACCACATGCCATCTACCACCTACCCGCTTGCCGCTCGTGGCTCGTTCAGCAGTGCAAAGCCGTTGCCGTGGCGCTGGCCGGCAGCGTTGCCCTGACCGTGGCTGTCGGTGCCGCCGCCGAGCCGGTCCCGGCGCAGCAAGCCCGGCAGCGGCCCAACTTCGTCTTCTTCCTTATCGACGACATGGGCTGGCGCGATACGGGCTGCTACGGCAGCACGTTCTACGAAACGCCCAACATCGACCGGCTGGCACGCCAGGGCATGCGCTTCACCGACGCCTACGCCGCCTGCCCCGTTTGCTCGCCGACCCGCGCCAGCATCATGACCGGCAAGTATCCCGCGCGGCTGCGCCTGACGGATTGGATTCCGGGCGAGGGCAACGCCCCGGGGCACCTGCTTCGCGTGCCCGAGTGGCGGCAGTATCTACCGCTCGAGGAGATCACGCTGGCCCGCGCGCTCAAGGCGGCCGGCTACGTGTCGGCCAGCATCGGCAAGTGGCACCTGGGCGGTCCCGCCTATTTCCCCGAGCACCACGGCTTCGACGTGAACGTGGGCGGCAGCAACATCGGGCAGCCGGCTTCCTATTTCTGGCCGTACCAGGGCAAGGGCAATAACGTGCCCGGCCTGAAGCCCGGCGGCCGGGCGGGCGAGTACCTCACCGACCGCCTGACCGACGAGGCGGAGCGGTTCATCCAGCAGAACCACGACCGCCCCTTCTTCCTCTACTTCCCGCACTACGCCGTACATATGCCCTTGCAGGCCAAGCCGGTGGTGCTCGCCAAGTACAAGGCCAAGCCGCCGCGAGGCGGGCAGAAGAACCCCACCTACGCCGCCATGATCGAGAGCGTGGACCAAAGCGTGGGCCGAATCCTCGCGCGACTCCACGCCTTGGGCATCGCCGACCGCACCGTCGTCCTGTTCACCTCCGACAACGGCGGACTGTGGCCCGAGGCCACCTCGAACGCCCCTTTGCGGGCCGGCAAAGGCTATCCCTACGAAGGCGGCATCCGCGAGCCGCTGATCGTCAACTGGCCGGGCGTCGTCCAGCCCGGCTCGACCTGCTCCGTACCCGTGTCGAGCATTGATTTCTTCCCCACCCTGCTGGAAATCGCCGGCGTGCGGCCGCAAGGCGCAGTGGACGGCCGCAGCCTCGTCCCCCTGCTGCGGCACGGGGACTGTCCCAATTTTCGCGGGCCGGGCACCGTCGCGGAGCGATGGTCGGCGGGCACCGACCGGGTACCCGCCTGCGGGTGGCGTTGGTCGGCCGTGCCCGACGAAAATGGGACTGTCCCCCTTCGGGCCCTCTACTGGCATTACCCGCACTATTGGAGTGGCAACCAGGTGCGGCCGTTCGGCGCCGTGCGGGCTGGCGACTGGAAGCTCATCGAGTTCTACGAAGACATGCGCGTCGAGCTCTACAACATAAGAGAAGACATCGGCGAGAGCCGCAACCTGGCGGGCGCGCAGCCGGCGAAGGCCGCTGAGCTCCGCGACATGCTGCACCGCTGGCGCCAGTCGGTCGCCGCCCAGATGCCCACGCCGAATCCCCGCTACGATCCGAAGAAGGCATCCCGCGCCGCCGCGGACCAGGCCGACCCGGCACTATGGTTGCGCATGGCGGACGACTGACAACCGCCTCGCTCTCCCCCATCTCAGGGGCAGCGTTTTAGCCCGTGGAATTCTTTGCCGCACAGCGACTTCTTGGTTGGGCCCATCTTTGGCCCCTGCCGGGAACCGGCCGAAAAATAGGGACTTACGCTCTGTTTTCTCGTCCCCTTCCGCCCCCCAGAAATCAGGGCTGGCCAGCAATTCCGGGCCAAACGCTGTAAGTCGTTGATATGCATCCTCTTGCGGTCTATCGGCCGGAGGCCATTTCTGGGCATTATTCGCGCCTTCACACTGGGCAATTTCTGCCCGTTAAGTGCTTGCGCAATAACGGCTCGCGCAGGATCGCGGGATGGGTAAATCCCTCTACGGGGGCGCGCGCAATAATTAGTAGGTGTTGGTGGTATGCAGTGTGCCTCGCGCGTACCCATCAAACCCACCGCCGGTGGTGGGCCGAGGGAAGGAGATGGTGGGACAAGGGAATGAGGGCCGGCGCCGTCCCCTCG
>Ga0326728_10026472_pt1 | contig 10261 bp, 5 predicted proteins | sample MB3enrmetagenome_FD_207602 | JGI IMG/M metagenome (GOLD analysis project Ga0326728, IMG submission 207602) | Lab enriched peat soil microbial communities from McLean, Ithaca, NY, United States - MB31MN | ecosystem: Environmental > Terrestrial > Soil > Wetlands > Peat | place: USA: New York... | reverse complement strand
GACCGCGGCGCGCAGATGGAATTCGAGGATGCTTTCGGAAGGGATCACCACTTCATTGCGAGTTGCTTCTTCTCCCGCTGCGCCTGCTCCAGCTCCGGCAGCCGCCCCTTCGGCAGCGCCCCTCCGTTTGTGGAACATTCCTCCAATAGCCCCGCCCACCGCAGCCGCTCCGCCCACCACTGCTGCGCCGGTTTTCTCACGAAGCGAACCCTGGCGGAGGAAGATGTCGCTGCGCACGAAACGAAACTGTCCACGCACCGACATCGCGATGAGGCGCAGTTGGAGTTCGGCGCGGCCCTTGAAGTGTCCCGACGATGTTGCGGTCACCACTTCCAATTGCGCATTCGCGCCACGGGGGACAACCACGCTCCCGCCGATCATGAGCGGCGCGTCAACGCTGGCGGCGAGCTTCTGGCCACGAAAGCTCCTGCTCGAATCGATCGGCGTCATGGTTCGCACGCTCACCGTCGTCCCGGCCGGTATGATCAGCTCGCTCGGCGCGGGCGGCTGCTGAGGCGGAGGCTGTTGTTGTTGGGTGGAAGATGCTGCTGGCGGGATGCTTCCCGGAGTGTGGCCGGCATCGGTGGGGGGCGCTCCACCGGGAACCTGTATTGGCGGAATATCCACCTGCGCCTGAGAGCCATTGGACGAATTGGCGTTTCCGGTAATCGGCGCGACCAGCCCTCCAGCGGGCTTCGGTGCGAACGAGTGCAGCTTGAGAAACACGGCAGCGCCTGCGAGAATCACTAAGCCCAGTCCGAGCAGCGCGAGGCGTGGAACCGTCCACGAGAATCCGGCTGGCGGTGGAGGCGCGACGAACCCAGCCTGGGTGAGCGGAGCCGTGTTGGCCATGCCTGCATGCACGGGCCCGGCAAGCACCGGGGCAACCGCAGCCACTCCGGCCACGGCAACGGCGGCGGGAACCCACCCTGGCTCGCCGGGATTCTCCAAAGCCACGCCGAATTCCTCAGTTGTTTGAAAGCGCGCGTTGGGATCCTTTTCAAGCGCCTTGAGCACGGCGCTCACTACGCCCTGCGGAATGTATGGATAAAACTGCGTGGGCGGCGGTGGCGGAGTATTCACCTGCGCAGTCATCACCTGATAGTCGCTGTCGCCATCGAACGGCACGCGGCCGGCAAGCATCTCGTAGAGGGTGATGCCCAGCGCGTAAATATCGGAGCGAATATCCACGGCACGGTTCATCACCTGCTCGGGAGCCATGTACCACGCCGTGCCCATCTGCGTGCCGGTTTTCGTCATGCCGCGATTGCCCAGCACTTTGGCGATGCCGAAATCCATCACTTTGACGATGCCCTGGCGATTCACCATGATGTTGCCGGGCTTGATATCGCGATGCACGATACCCATGCGATGCGCATAACCGAGCCCCAGCAGGGCCTGGCGGAACAGCGGAACCGATTCGGTGCTGGGGATGGGGCCGCGCTGCTGAATCATACCGGCGAAGGTCTGGCCTTCGATGAATTCCATCACCATCCACGCCGAATCGCCCTCCACCAGGAAAGCGTAGAGCGTGGCCAGATTGACGTGATTCAGGCTGGCCTGCGCGCGTGCCTCGGCGCGGAAACGCTGCTCCAGTTCGGGGTTCTTGGCCAGTTCAGCTGTCAAAGCTTTCAACGCGACGACGCGGTCGAGCGAGAGATCGACGGCCTTGTAAACCACGCCCATGCCGCCCTCGCCCAGCTTCTCGATAATCTGATAGCCTGCGACTTTCGTTCCAATCATCCGGCACTTCCTGCCTTACCTTATCTTGCCTGCAGCCATTGTGAAATGACATTCACATAAACGATGGGCGCGCCGGCCGCGGGAATGAAATTGAAAACCTGCCCGTTGACGCGCATGTGAAACGCCGGATGGCCGCGAATCGGGATCATGTTCACTCTGACGTCCGTTATCGCCGAAACCGGCGCCACGAAATCGTCGCGCCGTCCGTCGCTGGTGCCGAGGACGTGATAAACGACGCGCCCTCCCCCAATCTGCAACTGGCCCCAGCATCGTGGCCACGGGACGCCAGTTCCGACGGCCACGCCGTGATCGTGAAAGAGGTTCATCACCGGGCTGGCGCGCACCTGCTTCTGAGGCACCGGTGGCGGCGGAGCCTGGGCGGTCTGAGTTTCGGGCGGAGGGGTCTGCGTCTGCTGTTGCGGGGGCGGCGTCTGCACCGATGGCGGCGGCTGTTGCGGTGGCGCCGATGTTTCCTGCTGGGGACGGTTCGCGGCGCCGCGATCCACCTGGATATCGAGCGTCTTCGAAACGGTTTGGCCGTCGGCGCTCTTCGCCACCAGAACGAACTGCACAGTTGATCGCGCGTTGAACTCACGGCTTCCCTGGGGCGGAACAGTGCCTATCGCGGGAGTGATGGAGACCGCGCTTGCGCCCGCCACCGCCCAACTCAGCGTCACTCGCTGTCCCGGGCGAACGGGATTTGGCGTGGCTTCGAACGTCTGCACCTGCAGGCCCGCCGGTGCGGCGTTGTTCATCTCAATATCCACGCGCTCCTGATTGGGCGTGGGATTCACCACCCGCGAAGGCGCCACCTGAGGCACCGCGGCCGCGGAGAGTGGTTTCGGCGGTGGTGGCTGGAACAGCGATCTGAAAACGACGAACCCGCCCAACAGCAGGACCACCAGCAGCAACGCCAGGAGAATGATGCGGCCCGGCCAGGTGCCAAACAAGGGATTGCTTGCTGGCTTCGGGCCAACGGGAGGTGGCTGATACGGTGGACCGGCCGGGAATTGCGGTGGCGTTGTCTGCGCGACTGTCGGGAATGGCGGAGGTGGTGGTGGAACTCCCGCTACGCCCGGCGCGGCCATGGTAGCGGTGGCCGGCCACGGACCCTGCGCCGGAACATCGTACTTCGTCGTCGGTGGAAGAGGCGGCGGTGGTGCGCCGGAGGCTGCCACTACTGCGCCTGGCACGAGGCCGAAATCGTCCGGACGCTCCAATGCCGCGCCGAACTCTTCCACCGTCTGAAAACGGTCGTCCGGGTTCTTCGCCAGCGCCTTCAGAATCGCGTTCTCCACGCCCTTGGGTATATACGGATAAAACTTGGAGGGCGGCGGTGGAGGTGTATGCACGTGATCCGACATCACCTGAAACTCGCTGTCGCTCTGGAACGGCGCATTGCCCGTCAGCATTTCGTACAGTGTGATTCCCAGCGAGTAGATGTCGCTGCGAATGTCGGCATTCTTGTTCAGCACCTGTTCGGGCGACATGTACCGGCAGGTGCCCACCTGCATACCCGTGCGCGTCAGGCCGCGCTCGCCAATGGCTTTGGCGATACCGAAATCCATCACCTTGACGATGCCCTGGCGATTCAGCATGATGTTGCTGGGCTTGATATCGCGATGGATGATTCCGGCGCGGTGAGCATATCCGAAGCCCAGCAGCGCCTGGCGAAACATGGGAACCGCGCCCTGGGAAGGCAGCGGACCGCGGCGATGAATCATCTGCGCGAAGGTTTCGCCATCGACGAATTCCATCACCATCATGGCGTTTTCGCTGGTGGTGATGAACGCGTAGAGAGTAGCGAGATTGGTGTGGTTGAGGTTCGCCTGCGCCTTCGCTTCACCCCGGAAACGCGCCACCAGTTCGGGAACGCGCGCGAGATCGCCGTTGAGAACTTTGACGGCAACCACGCGATCGAGCGACGTGTCGACGGCTTTGTAGACGACGCCCATGCCGCCCTCGCCCAGCTTCTCGATAATGCGGTAATTGCCGATCTCTGTTCCGATCATGACTTTTTAACCTGAATCGCCGGGTATTCCGGACGGGTCTTCTTGAGTGAGGCGGAGCGAGCCGGGACGGTGGGCTTTCCGGCAAGACGCACGATCTGTAGAGTAATGTTGTCCGGGCCGCCGCGATCTTTGGCCAGTTGCACCAGCTCCTGGCACGCCTGGCGCGGTTCGGATCGCGTCACCGCATCGAGAATCTCGGCGTCCTTCACCAGTCCGTGCAGGCCATCGGTGCAAACCAGCAGCGTGTCGCCCGGTTCCAGCGGCACGCCCGCTTCCGGCACATCCACCGCAACCGCGCCGTGCATTCCCAGGGCCGATACCAGCACGTTGCGGTCGGGATGCTCCGCCGCCTGCTCTTCGGTGATGACGCCGCTGTCCACCAGTTTCTGCACCAGAGAATGATCGTGAGTAACGCGGCGGATTCCGCCGTTGCGGATCAGGTACAGGCGCGTGTCACCCACGTGCCCGTAGTAAAGGAGATTGCCGATGAGAGCGACGGCCGTACAGGTGGTGCCCATGCCGGCGAGCTCGGGGTGCTCAACCGCGTATTCCTGAATCGCATTGTGCGCGTTGCTGAGCGCGGCGATGAGCAGGTCGGAGGGATCGCCGGAACCGCCCGACCACGTATCGCGCACCGTCTGCACGGCGATGCCGCTGGCCAGTTCGCCGCCTTCATGACCGCCCATCCCGTCGGCCACCACAACAAGGCGCCCGTGCGTGCGAAAAGCTTCGTCGTCGTCCGGCTCGAAGTAACAATAGTAGTCTTCGTTGCGTTCGCGCACGCAGCCGGGATCGGTAAGATTGGCGAGTTCAATGCCGGGACGTACAATCATGCCCACCCTACAGGCACTTGAACTTCAACACTACATCCCCCACCCGGACCGTGTCATTATCTTTCAGGTCTTCGCGGGCAATCGATTCCGCGCCCTCGTTCAGGAACGTTCCGTTGGTGGAATCGAGATCGGTCAGGACAAATTTCTGCTCCTTGTGGCGGATGCTGGCGTGATGGCTGGAGACCGTGACATCCCGAATTACGATGTCGCTGTCGGGAGACGACCCCAGCGTGTTCTGCCCGTCGCGCACGCGAAAATCCTCGCCTTTCTGTTCGCCGCTCATGGCCACGAACCAGCCCACTACCGGAGCTTTGCGTACTTCCGACAGCAAAACCGTCTTTCGTCCGGCCGCGGCCGCTTGCCCCGCTGCGGCTGCTCCGGGAAGCGGAGGAGGTCCGGCTGTTTCGAGGCGCGTTTTCAGAGGCTCGCCCCCGCCTGGCCCGCCGCTTCCCTGAAATCCCGTTTTCTGGCAGTACGGGCAAATCTGCCACGAATCTTCCATCTGATGCCCGTTCGCACAAAACTTAGCCATTCAAATCTCCCTGACTCTCTTCGGTCGCTTCGCGCCTCAGGACGCGAAGTAGGTGACCACCACGGTTCCCTTCTTGCCCAAATACACGCGATCGCCATTCTGCAGTCCGACTTTGCTGACGCGCGGCGAATCCACCGAATTGATAAACGTTCCGTTGCTCGATCCGCGATCGATCACCACCACGCTGTTGTCCACCGGCACGATCCACGCATGCTCGCCGGAGACCACATCCTCGGTGAACACCACCTGGCATTTCGCGCCGTCGCGGCCAAGCAGAAGGCCGGCTTTGGTCACCGGGAAGCGCCGTCCGGACAGCGATCCCGAAGTCACCTGAATGCTTCCGAAGCCGCGCTCCGCTCCAGGGGCCGGGGGCAATCCGGCCTGCGGCTGAAAATCGATCTTCTTTGCGCCCCCAACCGGACCCGCGCCCACCGCTCCAGCCATAGCTGGCGCAGGGACGGGTTGCTTGCCCCGCATCATCATCAGGAGCGCCACCATGATCAGGACGATAAGCACACCGCCGAGGCCCCAGATCATCCATCCGGCGCTTTCCATCATGCGGCCCACCGGGCCTTCCTGCGCGGCACACGCCTCGGCCGACGCGAACAGGCGCGTGGCATCGGGCTCGTTCGGCATGATGCGCAGTACGTCGTCCAGGCTCTTCTTGGCGGTTTCGCACTTGCCGGCGTCGTAGGTGTCGAGTGCCTGCTGCCACAGGCCATTGAAGAGTCCCGCTTCGGGCTTCGTTCCCACCTGATTCACGAATTCCATCGCGGTATTGATGGGCACGAAAAAGTTGAAACCCGCCACTTCCGGGCCGAACGTAGCGATGCCAATCACCTCGCCGGCCTCATTGAACGCCGGGCCGCCGCTGTTTCCGTGGGTGATGGCCGCATCGGACTGGATCACCGGCTTGCCCTTGAAGTCGGTCTTAACCGCCGAAATGTGGCCGTTGGTCACCGTGGGCACGAAGAGCGAATCGAGGCTGATCAGCTTCATGTCCAGCGGGCCGGCCTTGCCCGGATAGCCAATGACGCGGATCGGCTCCTGAATGTGCACGTTGTTCGAATCGCCCAGCTTCACCGTTGGCAGGTTATTGGCGTCGATCTTCACGATGGCCACGTCCTTGCCGCCCATGGTGATGGGATCGCTGTAGGCCTTGATGTCCCCGAGGAAGCCGGTGTGGTTCGCCAGGTAAACCTTCAGCTCCGGCACGCTGTAGCTCATGTGCAGATTGATGGCCTGGGCCAGTTCGTCTTCGTGCCCGCTGAAATCGCGGTGAGTGGCTTTTTCAATGGCCGGCACCAGCCTCTCGATGAGAATGTCCTGGCGGATGCTGTCGCGCAGCTCGGCCTGCGCTTGGGCATCCTTCATATTGGCGTCCGCTACCACGTGGCCGTTCGTGATGACGTACCCGTCAGGCCGGTAGATGAAGCCGGTCCCGGTGACCGTGTAGGAAAGCTCCAGTTTCTGCGGCTGATCGCCGATCTGGAAGGTTGCCGTGACGTCATAGGTGACGGCCACCAGCACCACGGCCGGGGTTAGCTCGAGTGTCTCCTTCTCATTCGGGTCGAGCCGCCCGGCGATGAGGGCTGAAGGCCATGCCAACAGCGCAGCCAGGGCCAGCGGGGGCTTCCGGAAGACTCTCACTCATGATAGGAGAGAGGTTACCACGCTTAAGGCCCAATTGGTAGCCGGGAAAGTCAGAGAGGGAACTTTTCGCCCTCCCGTTCGTATTCCACTGCGAGGGATCCCATGAACAAAAGCGGTTACGTGTACCTCATTGCGGCTTCAGCCTTGGCCTGCGGGCTGGCATCGGCGGCCCAGTGGAACAAAACCTATACCGTGACGGCGCGGCCGGAACTGCGCGTCGAGACCAACGACGGCTCGGTGACCATCAACACTTGGGATGAGAAACGGATTGAGGCTGTAGTGACGTCGCGGGGATGGAACATCGGAAGCGATGTCCAGGTGCGCGAGCGCCAGATTGGCGACCGCGTCGAATTTGAGGCGAAGGTGCCGTCCTTTCACATTGAGTTCCTGAACTTCGACGAGCGCTGGCTGCGCATCGAGCTGCGCGTGCCGCGCGACACCCGAACCGAGGTGCACACCGGCGATGGGTCGGTGGAAGTGAACGGGTTGCAGGGCGAGATCCGCATCAATACGGGCGATGGCAGTATCCGCGCGGCCGGTGTGGGCGGGGTTTTCGGTGCCCGAACCGGTGACGGCAGCGTGCATGCCCAGGGACGGTTCGAGTCGCTGGATGTGTATACCGGCGATGGCAGCGTGGAGGTGAATGCCGATGAGGGATCGAACATCGCTTCGGCGTGGCGGATCGAGACGGGCGACGGCAGCGTGAAAGTCGGCCTGCCTTCGCGGCTTTCCGCCGATCTCGACGTGCGCACCGGCGACGGAAGTCTCGACGTCGACCTGCCGCTGTCCATGAGAACTTCAACAAAGGACGACGACGACCACAAAGAACTGCACGGCAAGCTGAACGGCGGCGGCCAGCCGATCTATGTGCGCACCGGTGACGGCGGCGTGCACATTCGGAGTATTTAAATACACTCCCGTGCGCGGGCTCGAATCCTTGATCCACTGGTTTCCGAGAAACCCACTTATCGTCCACTTATCATTGAAACGGCGGCGAGTAGTTTTCGAGTAGCGCATCTTTCGACCAGAGGCTCGAATCTACCCCGGAAGTCGTAAGTAGGCACGCGGCGGACCGTTTTGTGGCGGCAGTCGTCAAGGCGGGCGGTGCCTGCTACCGGAAGCCCTCCACCAGCATCAGGTTAAACGTGTTCCGGTCCATTTGCGACCATACCACGTACGCACCGTCCGGCGAGACGGCCAGCCCGCCGGCGACGCGCTGGTCCAAGGTAGCCTCGGCAAGCCCGCTGGCGACGCGCTGGTCCAGGGTAGCCAGCGTGCTCACCTGGCCGCTGGCGGCATCCAGGAACTGAATGGCATTGGCCCGATCCGGCGACGCGAAATAGACACCCTTCGAAGTCACACAAAAGAGTTCCCAAGACCCCAGCGCGGGCACGAGCTGAACCTCCTGCCCGCCGCCGGTGGGCATTCTGAATAGAGGGTTCGAACCCTGCGGATTGAACTTCGTGTAGTAGAGATACTTGCCATCCGGCGACTCGAAGGCCGCGTAACCCCCCGCGCGCGTCACCCCGATCGCTTCCCCGCCGCCGGCCGGCATCTTCCAAATCTCGTAGCGGCCGCTCCGGTCGGAAGCGAAGTAGATCCAACGCCCGTCGTGGGACCAGCTCGGAATCATGTTGTTATGGGGGTCGTTCGTCAGGCGCCGCGGCGAGCCGCCGTCCGCCGCCGTCACGTAGATCTCAGGATTGCCCGACGGGCGGGAATCCGAGGCGATCCAGCGGCCGTCCGGCGACCAGCGCGGAGTCCCGCCCATCGGCCCTCCGAACTTCGTGAGCTGCAGACAGTTCGACCCGTCCGCATCGCAGGTCCAAACCTCCTTGTCGCCGGACCGATAGGAGTCAAATGCGATCCTGCGGCCGTCGGGCGAGTACTGCGGGTGAATGTTTCGATCCCACACCGAAGGGTTGGAGCTGATCAGGGGTTTCCGCTCTCCCGTGCGGATGTTCAGACGCCATAGATTGACATTGGTGACCCACCACGGGTAGGCCAGGCGCGGCGGCGTCCGTGCGATCGAGGGCTGTAGCGCGGCGGCGGGGTAGGTCAGCCTTCGCGGAGCCTGCCGCCCGGAAGCCGCCATGCGCCAGAGGAACTGAGGGACGCCGGCCGAGTAGACGAGATCCCGTCCGTCGGGCGTCCAAATGGGGCTGCCATCGACGTATCCATATCCGTGGTCAGTGACTCTCTTCGCCTCCCCGTCGGGGCGGAGATCCCGCGTCAGGGGCTGAATATAGAGCTCGTATACGGAGTCGTTCCCCTGCCGGCAGAACGCTAGGCTGCGGCCGTCCGGCGAGAAGGATGGCCGGCTGTCGCCTAGACGGATCTCGGCTCCGCCCGCTCGCGTCGTGAATGCGGTTAACCGGCGCCGCTCGCCCGTGTCGACGGCGATCACCCAGAGGCTGGTGCCCATTGGCGAGTCCTTCTGGGGAAACGCCAGCCATTTGCCGTCCGGCGTCCACGCCGGGACATCTCTGGTGCCCGACAGGTCGGCGAGCGTGCGCTCCGGCCCGCCCAGGGGCGGGATCAATACGAGATCGGACCCGTCGGTCCGGCCGCGCCGATAGGCGATCCAGCGGTCGTCCGGGCTCCATTCGGCGTCGATGGCCCCCCAGTAGACCCCCGCTGGACTCGTAGTCAGCTTGATGGGATTGCCGGGAGTGCCAATCTGCTTCACGTAGATCTCCCATTTGGCGTCCTGTTCCCCCGTCCAGCCGAAAGCCACCTTGGTTCCGTCCGGCGAAAACGTCGGGCAACAGGAGTTGCCCGTGGAGATCAGGGGGACCGGCCTGAGATCCTCGGGCGGCGGTGCTCCTTCGCGCAGCCGCCAGATCGACCCGACCGACAGCAGCAGCGCCGCCGCCGTGCCGGCCGCCCACGGCCACCACCGCCCACGTTGCAGAGCCGCCGTCGCGGCGCCCTCGAGCGCGCCCGAGTCCGATTCCTCCTGCAGATCTTCCAGCGCGATCTTCACATCGCCCATGTGCTGGTAGCGCCGCGCCGGGTTCTTGCGCAGGCAGCGCCTGACCACCTTTTCCAGGTCGCGCGGAATCGCCGGCTCCAGCGGCGGCGGCTCCATCTGCAGAATCGCCGCCAGCGTCAGCGCCGGCGTGTCCTGCCGGAACGCCCGCCGCCCCGTCAGCATCTCGTACATTAGCGACCCGAAGCTGAAAATGTCGCTGCGCGCGTCCACCTTCTTGCCTTCCGCCTGCTCCGGCGACATGTAACTGGCCGTGCCCACGATCAGGCCCGGTTCGGTCGATGGCTGCAGCGTGCGGGTGGAATCCTCGGGCCCCACCTCGGGCTCGGTCAGCTTCGCCAGGCCGAAATCCAGGACTTTCACGCGCCCGTCGCTGGTCACCATCACATTGCCCGGCTTCAGGTCGCGGTGGACGATCCCCGCGGCGTGCGCCTTGGCCAAGGCGTCGGCGATTGGAATGGCGTATTTCAGCGCTTCGCCGAGCTTCAACCCTCTG
>Ga0326728_10026471_pt1 | contig 10261 bp, 9 predicted proteins | sample MB3enrmetagenome_FD_207602 | JGI IMG/M metagenome (GOLD analysis project Ga0326728, IMG submission 207602) | Lab enriched peat soil microbial communities from McLean, Ithaca, NY, United States - MB31MN | ecosystem: Environmental > Terrestrial > Soil > Wetlands > Peat | place: USA: New York... | reverse complement strand
CACAGCCCGCGCCCAGCGCTTCAAGCACGCCACCGTAGCGCAGGCTTTCCTTCACGTAATACATGAGCTCGCGCGCCCGCGGCTCCAGAATCTCCGCCATGATGCGCAGCGGCAGCGTCGCCGGCGCGCCCTGCGGGGTGGTGATCTCAACCTCGGCCAGTTGCGGAACCGCCGTGACCACCGCATTCCCATATAGCCGCTTGAGTTCCTCTGCCTGCGCCACCGGCAGTTGCAGGCCGATGGCGAGGTCGTTGGTGAAGTGGGCGCCGCCGATGGGCACCGATGCGGTGTAGGCCACCGCGCCTTCGAAGAAAACCGCCAGATCGCTGGAGTGCGCGCCGATATCGAGAAGGCACACGCCCAGCTCGCGCTCGTCGGCGGAGAGCGTGCACTCGGCGGCGGCCAGCGACTCGAGGACCGCCTCTGAAACCTCAAGTCCGGCGCGGTTGGCGCAGGTGACCGTGCTTTGTAACGCGCTGCTACTCGAGGTGGCAATGTGCAGCTCGACCTCAAGCCGCGCGCCCACCATGCCTACGGGATCGAAGATGCCCGGCTGCTCGTCGAGGATGAACTGGCGCGGCAGCAGGTGCAGAATCTCGCGGTCGGGAGGGAGTTCGATGGCGCGCGCCCGGCCAATGGCGGCGCGGACATCTTCGCTTGTAATCTCGCGCATGCCGCGGCTCAACTGAAATCCGCCGCTGGTGTTCACGCCGCGAATGTGCGGCCCGCCCACGCCAACGACGCACTCGTCAATGTTGACGCGGGCCACACGCTCGGCCTGCTCATTGGCCGCACGCACTGCTTTGGCAGCCGGCGCCAGCTCCGCGATGAGGCCCTTGCGCATGCCGGCCGAGGGCTCCGCGCCATGGCCGCGATAGCGCAACACTCCGTCGTTCACATCGGCCGCCAGCACGCGCGTCCACGCGCTGCCGATGTCCACGACCACAATCAGGCTGTCTTGCTTCTGGCCCATTGCGCTCACCCGCCCTGCGCCGCGGTCACTGCCAGGGTCCCCAGTGAATGGTCTTTGCTTTTGGGGGTGGCGGCTGCGGCCGGGCGGGCTGTTGCGGCGGAACTCCGCCGGGTTGAACTTTGCGCGGCAGCTTTCTTTTGTGGAACCGCCGCGTGCTTTTTGTCCTGCGCGGGCTTGTCCTTCTTCACCGCGGGCTTGGCGGAAGCTGCTGCTCCGGAATGAGACGCATTGGCGGAAGTTTTCGTCTCCGCATTCTCTTTCGCGTCCGCGGCTTTTGCATTGCCGGCCGCCAGCGCGGGTGAGCCTGCCGCCGGATCGCCGCCCGCGGCCGTTGACGTCTCCTTGCCCGATGCCATCTCCAGCACCACTTGGTTGTCGTAGCGCAGATCGACTGATGCCAGGTGCGGATACTGCTGGCGCCACTCCGCGATGTGCGCCTGGTAGCGCTGGTAGCGCTCGAGGAAACGATCGTCGCCAAAATGCGCCAGAATGTCGGCGCCCTGCTCCGGCATCAGCACGCGCGCGTCTTCCGGATCGGTGAGGTCGATTTCGGAGATTTGCTCGGAGTTGCGCTTGCCGCCGGCGTCCAGATCGGCCATCAACCGCAGATACACCGCCATGCGCGCCTTGCGCGCGTCAGCCGAGTCGCCGGGATCGATGCCCGTCAATACCGGAAACGAGTAGTGATGCGTGGCCATCGTGGCCGGCGCCATGGTGAGCAGAACGCCGTTCGCGTCCACCAGCCCAATCTGCTGCCCCTGCCGTGTAAACGCCACCGGCTGCCGCTCCACCACTGCGACGCGAATCTGGTCCGGTAGCAGGCGCATCACCGTGGCCCGCTCGATCCACGGAATCTGTTCAAGCTGCCTGCGCCGCTCGTTCAAAGGAACGAAGAAGACATTGCGCCCGATGTCTTCGCCGAAGACGGGCAGCATCTGCGTGCGGCTCACCTCGGTGAGGCCGGTAGCCTGAATGTTCCCGGCGCCTACGATGCGGAAGCGCGCGTCGCGCTCGAGAGAGTGCTTGAGCATGAGGCCGGCAGTGGTGAATGCGCCGAAAACCAGAATCGCGGCGGCACTGAGGAGGATGCGGCCCGCCTTGCTGGCCGGCCTCCACCAGGGGCTTTTGGGCGCGCCAAAGCGATCCCCAAAGCGATTCGTGGATGGGCGCAGCACGCCCTCGTCGTCGGGGTCGTCAAACTCCAGCGGCATGCCCGGGCTGCCGCGCCTGCCCGCGCCGGGACGGAACTGCCCCGGCAGGGACGCGTCCTCCCGCGTTCGCCGCACACGAATCTCGGCGGGCGGTTCATCCTCCCACAACAGGGGCCGATTTGTGGTGTTGCCTTGGTTCGTCACGCCTGAGCAAGGTCGTGACAATCGCCAGATTTCACTATAGCCCGGGGTTGACTGGCTTGATCCCGCATCGGCAGCGGGGGAATCCGGGGTGTTACGGGGTGAAAAATAGAGATCAGAGGGCAGAGATCATCCAGTCCGCCTATCGCGGCGCGAAGCGAACGCCATCCTGCTTGCAGATGGCCTGGAGCGCGGGACGGGCAGTCATCGGGCCGGAGGGCAGGCCTCCGCCGGGCACCGTCCATTGGCCCACCATCATGAACTTGCGCAGGCCGGGCAATGTTCTGGGTAAAGGCTTGAAGCCGGTCCGCGGCGTCGGCAGCCAGCCCTCCATGCTTCCCTTCCAGTTGCCGGTGTAGCGAAAGATCGAAGCGGGTGTGGCCACATCGACAACCTCGATGGCCGCGCGGAGGCCGGGTACCCTTTTTTCGAGCACATCGATCACTGAATCGGCCACGCGCTGCTTTTCTGCCCGGTATCTCTCCGGATGATCCTTGCGCAACCGCTCCCAATAGGCAAAATTACGCGTCGGCAGAAAGCAAGTGACCGCCGTCTTGCCGGCGGGGGCGAAGGTTGGGTCGAAGTGGAAGATGCGGAACGACACCTGGCTGAGCGCGGTTTCCGGATCCACCTCGAGCGGCGTTTTGACCACGCGAGTGATCATGGCGGGTTGATCGCGAAGATCAAGCGCCACTCCGAGCGAAACCTGGAGGTAGCTGGGGAAGAGTTCCAGCGTCTTGTAGATCTTGTCGATGGCCGCGTCAACGGTTCTGCCGCCGAGGAGTTCGTAGATGGTGGCGTGACCGTCGGCTGCAGAGATGACCCAGTCTGCCTTGATCGTCTCTCCGCCGGCTAGTAGCACACCTACCGCGGCGTCGTTCTCAACCTCGCTCTCAATCAGGATGCGCTCCACTTTGGCTCCGAAACGCACCCGCCCGCCGAGGCAAACAAGCTGCTCTTCGATGAGCCGGATGATGGCCTGCGCGCCGCCAATCACGTACTTTGCGTCGCCCGAGCCCATCCATGCGAGCGAGAAGACGAGGGCAATCGCAGAGAGGCCGCCCATTTCGCCGCCCGCGAAGAAGGCCCTCAGGAGCGGATCGGTGAACCGCTCGGTGTATTCCCGCGTGGTGATGCGCGAAAGAGAACGCAATAGTGGAAGACAGGGAAGATCGCGAAGCAACGTGGGGGCATTTCCGACCCAGCTCTTGCCGGGATCGGGCATTTTGAAGGTGCGCAGACGGCGGATGGCCGACGCCAGGCGCCGAATTTGCCTTGTATCTTGTGGCGCGCGGGCCAACAACTCGTTTTCCAGGCGATCAACATCAGTGGGGATGGTGAGGAAATCTCCGTCCTCCGTTTCCATGCGCCCGTACTCGACGAGGTCAACGAAAGTCAGCTTCTCAACGTCGAAGACCTCGCTCCACTGCGCGTGCATCGCTCCCTTGGGATCGGAGCCGAAGAACCAGTGGAGGCAGGTCTCGAAGGTGTAGGCGCCGCGGCGCCAGCTCATGGCCAAACCCCCTGCCATGTCGTGCATTTCCAGAACCTCGGCCTGGTATCCGCATTTTTGCGCATACACCGCGGCGCAGAGGCCGGCGATGCCGCCGCCGATGATGACAATCTTCCTGCCGTTCGTTTCCATGGGCGCGTCTCCGCGACGGAGCATAGCCGCAGGGGGTCGCACGGCTCTGTGACAGCGGGCACGAGAAAAAAGGAACTTGAAATTAACAATCCTTGTGTGGCAGCGCGCCGGGAGCATCATCGAGCGCCGCGAGAATCTGCGCGGCCAGTTGGCTTACGCTGCCCGCGCCCAGCGTCAGGATCAGATCGCCTTCGCGCGCGGCCGCCGCAACCGCAAAGACGGCCTCGGCAAACTCGGGCGTGAATTCCACGCGCGGACCGCCCGGCTCGCTCTTGACGCGCTCGGCGAGCCGCTCAGCTGTCACGCCGGGAATCGGCTCCTCGCTGGCCGCATAGATCGGAAGCACGACAACGGTGTCGGAGTCACGAAACGCGCCGCCAAACTCGTCCAAAAGGTCTGCGGTACGCGTGTACCGGTGCGGTTGAAAGACGACGTGAATCCTTCCGCGTGTGCACTCCCGCGCCGCAGCCAGCGTGGCGCGAATCTCGGTGGGGTGGTGGCCGTAATCGTCGACCACCGTGACGCCGCGCGCCTGGCCGCGCAGCTGGAAGCGCCGGTCGACGCCGCGAAAGTTGGCGAGCCCCTCGGCGATCTTCTCCGGGCTGACCTCAAGCTGCCGCGCGATGGCCACGGCCGCCGTCGCGTTCAACACATTGTGGCGCCCCGGCACTTGCAACTCGAACGGACCCAGCGGTCCCGTTGCCGTTTGCACCTGAAAGCGCGAGAAGCTGCTTTCCTGCCCCAACGTTTGCCCCGCTGCTTCGACTGAACCCAGCAGTTCGAGACGGAAGTCGGCCTCGGGAGCCACGCCGTAGGTGAAGACGCGCCGCCGCACGCGCGGCAGAGTCCCCTTCAGCAATGCGTTATCCACGCAGGCTGTGACGGCGCCATAAAACGGCACGCGGTCCATGAAATCCACGAAGGCGCGCTCTACGTCGGCCATGTCGCGGTAGCAGTCCATGTGCTCGCGGTCGAGGTTGGTCACCACGGCGAGGATGGGCGAGAGCTTGAGGAATGAGCGGTCGCTCTCGTCGGCCTCGGCCACAAGATACTGTGACGTGCCCAGCCGGGCATTCGAGCCCAGCGCGTTCACGCGTCCGCCTACGACGACCGTGGGATCGAGCCCGCCGGCGGAAAGCACCGCAGCCACCATCGATGTGGTCGTCGTCTTGCCGTGCATTCCGGCAATGGCGATGCCGTACTTGAGCCGCATCAGCTCGGCCAGCATCTCCGCGCGCTGGATGACGGGAATCTTGCGCGCGTGGGCCTCCAGCACCTCAGGATTGTTCGCGCTCACCGCCGAGCTTGTCACCACCACCGCTGCGCCGGCGACATTGGCCGCGTTGTGGCCCTCATATATGGTCGCTCCCAATTGCGCCAGGCGATCGGTCACCGCGCTGCGCTTGAGATCGGAGCCCGAGACCTTCATGCCCAGGTTGAGCATGATTTCGGCGATGCCGCTCATGCCGATGCCGCCGATTCCAATGAAGTGCGCGTGCTGCGAAGTGGCAAACATGGGGTGAAGGATCAGGGTAGCAGAGAAAAGACAGCTCCTAGCCTCTAGCTCCTGGCGTCCAGCTTCTTGCCGCCGGCAGCGGGTTGCCTGCTTCCGCTGTCGTCGGATCACTTTGTACTGGGTGTTTCCACGCAAGTGCTGGTGGGGTCCGGAAGAGCTAGAGGCTAGAAGCTAGCGGCTAGAAGCATTTTTCACACCGGCAGCGCGTACTCGAAATCGTAAAAGTGTTGTCCGTTCTCGGCGCGAATGGTGAAGGTGCCGGTGATGCCTTTCAGCTCGCCCGCTCCCGATCCGGGAGCCACGATCACCTGCATTTTGTGCCCGCTCGCGTCCATGGTGGCAAAGTGCTGCAGCGCGAAGCTGCCCTGCTTGCCGCCGAGCCTGCCCGCGACCAGTTCGATGGCCACGTATCCCGCCGCGCCCTGCGCGGGATCGCCCACGGTGAACATCTCGCCGATCGTCGTGGCTTCAAGGTCGCCGCGGATCTGCTTGTTGATGGAGAAGCGTCCCAGCCCCTCGGCGAGCGCGGGCGTGAGCGGATGAACGTCGATGGTGAAGGTGCCGTGGGCGTGGGGCATGGGGTTCTCCTCCGGCTATTTGGTGGCGTGCTGCGCGGCCCGCGCGCATCGGGTGGTCAAAGCAGTTGCAGCCGAAAATCGGATCGCTCTGGATTTTACGATAACCGGTATGGAATAAAGAAACGGAGATCGAAGACAAACTCCTCCGGCGCGTCATGCCTTATGCGTGAAAAGTCCGGGTGGCGTGGATTCAACACGAAGTTTGACTCCATCAGGTTGACCGCGATGCTCGGGACCCGCAGCACGGCGGTTCGCATTTCCCGCAACCATATGTCGCCAAAAACCTGGGAATCCGGCACAGGCATCTCCCCCTCAGGCGCCAACTCGATTGGAACCTGGTCCGGGATTTGAATCCGCGTAATGGCCCGTGGAGGGATTTTGCGGCCGCCGGAATGAATCAGCGTCTCAAGAACCGCCAAACTGGCGTGCTCCGCGGCGTAAACCACACGGGATCCAACCAGGTGCCACCGGCCCGCATTCAGAAATGCTCCGCTGGTGTCGAATACGTCCGAGGTAGCCCGGTGCATCCTGAAGACGACAATGGGAACCGCGCTCGTGTACTGTCCTGGTTTTAAATCCACAGTCACAGCCTTCCAATGCCGCAGTCAACATGGATGCGGCCAGCGCCCCAAACCAAATCAGGACGCTACCCGCCCTCAAACGGGAAAGCCATACTCCAATGCGGCAAGGATTGCCTCAACCGCACGTCCGCCGGCTTCGGTTCTCAGAATGGAGAGCGGAGCTGCGCCCTGCAGCTCCGGATGGGGGCCGGTAAGCCATTCCATTGCATCGGTCTCATTACCCCACACACGCACAGAGAGTGAAAGGACGTGACGAACACGTGCGACTGTTTGGCTGGCTTGCGGGCCCAGCGTCTTGCCTGCTCTCTTCCAGCTCGAATCGGGAATCAGTTCGGCTCTCAGTTTTCCCATAGGCAACGGCGATGCGGCTGCAATTTGCTTGAACAGCTGGGCTGCGCTCGCCTTGGAAACTCCCTTTTCCGCCATGGAAGCCGCCGATACGAGGCTTCTTACCGATTCGGGACCCAGCTTGCCCCGTGGCGAGCTGCGCTGCCCGTGAACCTTGGCGTTTTGCGGGCGGATTTGTATGGCGTGCGCGTGAGCCATCGCCGTTTCTCCTATATGTCCAATGATACACCAAAAAATGGTCCCATATGAACCCATGCGCCAGAGGGCCAACCGCGCCGGAAAAGCGGAGATAGGACACTTGAGGCGGCGAAAAGTTGCGCAATTTTATTTGCGCGCCGCAGCCGCAACCTTTTGAGCCGCCAGTGTTTGCATAGGGCAGAACCGGCAGGCCCAAGGGGCAGCAAGAACCAAGCCCCAAGGTGGTGGGAGCCGGGGCGGACGAGCAAAACGGTCCGCCTGGAATGGAGGGATTATGGGCAGCATGAAGCAATGGATGTTGGGAGCAGCTTTGACAGCCGGAGCTCTGGGATTGAGCGCAGCGCCCGCCCAGGCGGCTCGCATCGGAATCTACGTTGGCGCACCGGCGGCTTACATTCCGCCTTGCCCCGGGCCGGGATACATCTGGGTAGCTGGCTATTGGGCCAATGGCTATTGGGTGCCGGGCTACTGGAACTTCGCCGGCGCCGGCCCCCGGGTCGTGGTTCGCGGCGGTTTTGGCTGGGATCGCGGACCGGCCTTCTACCACGGCGGTTTTGACCGGCACTTTGCCCCGGAACGCTTCCGCAGGTAGCGTCGCCTTCTGCTGCCTGCACCATGCGGCCTCTCCAAACTGGAGGGGCCGTTTTTTTCGGGCATTTCTCCCCAACCCTCAGAGTGGCCGGCCGTGCTGAAAGTTCCCGCTCACCGGTGTTCGCGGCAACTTGGCCGCCTTGAACGCCAACCGGTCATGGGGAGAAACGCTTTTGCGCCGTTTCGCCCTTTGCAGCGTCTCTTATAGTATGGCGTAACTCCCTTTGGAGTGACCATGGATGCGAGGAAATGCAAATGATTCTTGCCCTTTGGGGCGCGTTGACGGATCCTTTCATCAGACCGCAACAAAAGGGCGAAAATGCTGTTTAAGTAGTTGGAAGCCGGCCCCAAGATGAAATGAGAGCGGCCGGGAGGTGCTGAGGTCGGAGGCGACTCCGAGTCCCAGTCCGGGCAAGGCAAGGACCGGGCAGCACAAGGAGGATGTTATGAAGCAACTCCGCTTGGTTTTGCTGGCAATGCTTGTGGTTCTTCCGTTCGCTGTCGTGGCGAATGCCCAGGTCGGGGTAGGTGTGGGTGTCGGCCCCGCAGTGGTTGATCCCGGATATTACGGCTATTACGGCCCCCCGGATTGCGAGTGGGGCTATTACGCCTATTACCCCTATGCCTGCGCTCCGTATGGCTATTACGGGCCTAGCTGGTTCTACGGCGGTGTCTTTATCGGCGCCGGACCGTGGTACGGCTGGGGTCGTGGCTGGGGTCGCGGTGGATATGGCTATCGCGGCGGTTATGGCTACCGTGGCGGATACGGCTACCGTGGTGGATACGGTGGACGCGGCGCCTATGCCGGTCGCGGATATGCAGGCGGCGCGCGCGGATACACCGGTGGCGCACGCGGATACACTGGCGGAGCACGCGGATATTCCGGTGGCGGCGTAGCGCATGGATATAGCGGCGGCGCACGCGGCGGATTCAGCGGCGGCGGCGGCCATGGTGGAGGCGGCGGCCACGGCGGTGGCGGACACCGGTAATCCCGGCTTACGGCGGAAGATTGCAGTTCCGCTGATTCATGAGAGAGGCCCGCTTGCTTCGGCAGGCGGGCTTTTTCGTTTGCGCAGATTCGCTGAACTCCAAGGGTGCCCCGCCCTTGGCGCGCCTTTGTTGTTGCGCCAAAGGCGGGATACCTCCGCCTCTTCACTCGCCCTGCCCCCGCTGGCCCCGCTGCCCTTCCGTTGACTTGCTAACTCGCTGAGTCGCTGACTTGGAGCCTTCCCATCTCCGCCAGCCGCTCAGCGATTCGCTCGGCCGCACCCGGATGCGCCTGCGTGCGCGCCGCAGCGCCCATAGCAGCCAGGCGCGCAGGATCGGTGAGCAGGCCGGCGAGGATCCCGAACAAATTGTCGGGATTGTTCAGATCCGCTTCCTTCAGCATCACAGCGGCTCCGGCGGCCACCATGGCCTCGGCATTGCGGCGCTGGTGCTGGTCGGTTGCGGCGGCAAACGGAACCAGCAGCGCAGGCTTGCCGGCCGCTGCCAGCTCGGCCACCGTCGACGCGCCGCTGCGCGACATGACCAGATGCGCCCGGGCAAACTGCGCCGGCATGTCGTCGAGGAACTCCCGCACCTGCCAGCGCGAGGGATTTGCGCCGCTGGCTCCATAGGCCGCCGCGGTCGCATCGGAGTGGCGCAACCCGCTTTGATGCAAAACCGTCAACCCCGGAACGGCATCCAGCAGAGCCGCGATGATGTGCGGCAGATGCATGTTGAAGAGCCGCGCGCCCTGCGATCCGCCAAAAACCAGCAGGTGCGGCGGCGGGGTGGGCGCAGCAAGATGAAAGAACTCCGGCCGAACAGGAACGCCGGTGACCTCGGCGTTGCGGAACCATTTGGCCGCTGCAGGAAAGTTGATGGCCGCAGCCTTCACCCATTTGCCGACGAGCCGGTTGGCCAGGCCGGGCATGGCGTTGGGCTCAAAGGCCATGGTGGGAATTCTGAGACGCAGCGCCGCGAACATGGCCGGGCCTGAGGCGTAGCCGCCGACGCCCAGCACCGCGCCCGGCCGGAACTCGCGGACCAGGCGCTTGCACGCGGAGATGCTCCCCGGCAAGCGGTAGAGGGTTTGAAGCCGTGTCATCAGCGAGACGCTCTTGAGCGGTCCCACGTCGATAAGGTGCAGCGGAAATCCGGCCTCAGGGACGAGGCGCGACTCCAAACCGCGCGCGGTGCCGACCATGAGGACTTCAGCCCCGTGCCGCTCGACCAGCGCGCGCGCCACGGCCAGCGCGGGAATGATATGCCCGCCTGTGCCGCCTCCGGCGATAAGAATCCTCAGTTCAGAGTTCACAGTTCGCAGTTCTCAGTTGCTCATTATTATCGGCTGGGTTTTCTTGTTCCCTTATTCCCTCGCTCCCGCCGGGGTCCCCAGCGCGTGATTCTTACGCGCTGGAGTGGCTTGGTCCCTGCTTTTCTCACTCCGCTTGCCTGCTGATGTTGAGCAGAATCCCGATGCTGGCCAGGGTGC
>Ga0326728_10026470_pt1 | contig 10262 bp, 9 predicted proteins | sample MB3enrmetagenome_FD_207602 | JGI IMG/M metagenome (GOLD analysis project Ga0326728, IMG submission 207602) | Lab enriched peat soil microbial communities from McLean, Ithaca, NY, United States - MB31MN | ecosystem: Environmental > Terrestrial > Soil > Wetlands > Peat | place: USA: New York... | reverse complement strand
CCCGGCAAGCAGATGTCCATCGACTCGGACCTGAACTCCGGCCTGGTGGATGAGGCCGAAGCCAAGCGGCGGCGCAAGCAACTGGCCACCGAGGCCGAATTCTACGGCGCCATGGACGGCGCCTCGCGTTTCACCCAGCGCGACGCCGTGGCCGCCATCCTGATCACCGGCATCAATATCGTGGCCGGCTTTCTGATCGGGGTTCTGCAGCACGGCATGGACTTTCAGAAGGCGCTGGAAACCTATACGGTCCTGACCATCGGAGACGGGCTGGTCACCGTAATCCCGGCGCTCATGATTTCCATTTCGGGCGGCCTGATCGTGACCCGCGCCAGTGCGGATGCGCGGCTGGGGGTGGAATTCCAGCGCCAGGTTTTCGGCAACTCGCAGCCGCTGCTGCTGGCGGGCGGCGTGCTGGTGACGCTGGCGGCGCTGCCATCCATGCCCAAGCTGCCGTTTCTGCTGTTAGGGGGCGGCGCGGTGGCGGTCGGCTGGCGGATGCGGCGGAAGGAAATGCGGCTGGCGGCGGCGCCCGCGGAGAGCAAACCGGCGGCCGCCCGGGAAAACCTGGAATCGCTGCTGCACATCGAGCCGCTGGCGATCGAGGTGGGGTTGGGCCTGGTGGGGCTGGTGGAAGGGGCGCAGGACTCGCCGCTGCTGCGGCGCATCTCCGCCATCCGGCGGCAACTGGCCATCGACCTCGGCTACCTGCTGCCGCCGGTGAGGGTCACCGATAACCTGTCGCTGCGCAGTCGAGAATACGTGATTTCGCTCAAGGGCGTGGAGATTGCGCGTTACGAGTTGCCGCAGGGCTCGGAGCTGGCCATCCCCGCCGGGGCCGGCAATACCCCCATCGAGGGTCAGGCGACGCGCGAGCCGGCCTTCGGCATGAGCGCGTGGTGGATCCCCAGCGAACGGGCGGACCGGGCGCGCAGTTCCGGCTACACGGTGGTGGATGGGGTCAGCGTGCTGGGCACGCACCTCTCCGAGCTGATCCGCCGGCACGCCCACGAGCTGTTCTCGCGCCAGGACACCAAACGCCTGCTGGATCGCGTCACGGCGGAGAATCCCAAGGTGGTCGAGGACCTGGTTCCCAAGCTCCTGCCCCTGGCCACCGTGCAGCGCGTGCTGCAAAACCTGTTGCGCGAGCGGGTTTCGATTCGCGACGCGGTTTCCATTCTGGAAGCCCTGGGAGAGGCGGCGGGCGCCACCCGCAACCCGGTGTTGCTGACCGAGTACGTGCGCCAGGCCATCCGCCGCACGGTGGTGAAACCGTATCTGAATCGCGCGGGCGAGTTGCCGGCGTGGTTCCTCGATCCCTCCCTGGAGCAAGCCGTCGAGTCGGGGGTCGAGCACGGCGAGCAGAACAGCCATCTGGCGCTGGCGCCGCAGACCATTCGCGAGATTCTGAACCGCATCTCGAGCCGCGTACAGTCGCCCGAGACCCCCGTAGTGGCGATCACTTCCGCCGGAGCGCGTTACTTTCTGCGCCAACTGACGGAGCCGGCGATATCGAACCTGTACTTCCTGGCGCACAACGAAGTGCCGCCCGGGCTGCGGGTGCAATCGCTGGGGAACATTCAATGAAGCGGGACCTACAGAAAAGCGGCCCGCCTGACGATAGATCCCTGGGGGTGGACGAGCCCGCGCGGGGGATCGAGACCAGGAGCCGACCTACATGAAGATCAAGTCCTATTACTGCCCGACGGTGGAAGACGCCATGGCCATGGCGCGCCAGGAACTGGGGTCGGAGGCCATGCTGCTGAACAGCCGCCCGACGCCTCCGGAAGCCCGCCATCTGGGCGAATATGAAGTGGTCTTCGCCACCGAGATGGCCTCCGGCGAAACGGTGGAGGCATTCCAGGCGTCCCCGCCCACGCTTCTTCTTTCGGCCGCGCCGCCCGCGGGCGACCGCCTGTCGACGGAGGTATCGGAGCTGAGGAGGGAACTCGAGAGCATCCGGCGCACGCTCACCCGCTCGGCGTTTGCGCCGCCCCAATGGCTGGGGGCCTCGCCGGATCTCTCCAATGCCTACGCCGCGCTGACCTCGAGCGAGGTTTCGCCGGACCTGGCCCGCGACATCGTGCATTGCGCCGAATCCCGAGCGGGGACCCCGGCGGAGGCGCCGCAGGCGCCCCTCCCGCGCCCGTCCCGGCACCGTGAAGGGGCCATATTCCACCGCGCCCTGGTGGAGGAGATGGAATCCCGGTTCACGGTGCAGCCGATGCTGGGCCGGGGGGAAGCGCGGCCGCGGATCGTGGCCCTGGTGGGACATCCGGGCGCCGGCAAGACCACCACCCTGGTGCGGCTGGCGGTGAATTACGGGCTGGCCAGCCGGCGTCCCGTCCTGCTGCTGTCGGTGGACACCTACCGGGTGGGGGCGGCCGAACAGTTGCGCTCCTTCGCGGCCATCCTGGGGGTCGGCTTCCAGGTACTGGAAACGGTCGCCGCCCTGGCGCAAACCATCGAGGAGAACCGCGGCAAGGATCTGATTCTGATTGACACCCCGGGCCTGGCATTCGGCGACCTGGGCGAATCCGCCGGCCTGGCGCGTTTCCTTTCCAGCCGGCCGGATGTGGACACGCAACTGGTCCTATCGTCCTCGATGAAATCCGCCGATCTGACTCGCGTGGTCGATTCTTTCGAGGTTTTTCGGCCGCAGCGGCTGCTGTTCACCAAGCTGGATGAGACCGGGTCGTTTGGCCCCATTCTCAACGAGGCCGTGCGAACCGCGAAACCGCTGTCTTTCTTTACCACGGGACAGCGTATCCCGGAGGACCTCGAAGCCGCCAGCCGCAGCCGGCTGGTGGAACTGATCCTGGCCGGTCACTGCGGCCGGGCGCAATCCGCGGCCTAGACGCTGGGCCGGCATGGCGGAGGTGTATGTACTCGAATGCGGCGGCAGAAATAATCGGCGACGAGGAACGCGAGCGGCTGATCCTGGAGCATCTGCCGCAAGTGCGGCTCATCGCGCGGCGCATTCAGGAGCGGCTGCCGGAAAACATCAGCCTGGAAGACCTGGTGTCCACGGGCGTGATCGGCCTGATTTCGGCGATCGACAACTTCGACCCGCGTCACCACGTCAAGCTCAAGACTTACGCGGAGTACAAAATTCGCGGGGCCATTCTGGATGGCTTGCGCGGTCTGGACTGGGCGCCGCGGCAGAAACGCCGCAAGGCCAAGCAAATCGAAGCTGCCATTGCGGTGGCCGAACAGCGCCTCAAGCGGTCGCCGGCGGAGGAGGAGATTGCCGCCCAACTGGAAATACCCATCGAGGAGTACCACCAATGGCTGGTGGAAATCCGCGGCCTCAACATCGCCAGCCTGGAATACACCGCCGGCGAGCACGGCAGGGACATGCTGCACTACCTTCCGGATAACGGCCGGAATCTTCCCTCCACGCTGCTGGAGAAATCCGAACTGGAGCGGCTGCTGGCCGAGAGCATCGACGGGATTCCCGAAATCGAACGCAAGGTCCTCAGCCTCTACTACCATGAAGAACTGACGTTGCGCGAGATCGCGCTGGTGGTGCATCTGCACGAATCCCGCATTTCGCAGTTGAAGTCGCAAGCCATTTTGAGGCTGCGCAGCCATCTGGCGGCGCACTGGCCAGCGGCGCGAGGTGTGACGATCACATGAGCGCGAGCGAAAACACCCGGCAGTTCCGGCTGGAGGAGGTCGAGAACGCGCGGCTCCTGCTCGATCAGTGGACCCAGGGCCTGGTCGAGGTTTTCAAATCCATGGCCGACCAAAAGCCGGAGGTGCGCTGGCAAGCAGTCTCCGGCCCGGTTCCGGAAACCGCTGCGCCCGGCGCCGAGACCGGCACGGAAGGTGAAATCCTGTGGTGGGAGCAGCCGTTTCAGACAGCGCCGGAAACCGCCGTGTGGGTGGGGGCGCCGCGCGCCAGTTGGGAATACGCCGGCACTCTGGTATTGAAAGCGGCGGGCCTCGAAACCGTGGCGCTGGACGAGGCGAAGAACACGTGGCTCGAAGTTCTGGGCCAGTCTCTGGGGGTCATGGCCCGCTCCATGGGCTCGTTTTTGGGCCACGAAGTGGCCTGCCTGGCCGGCCGGGAAAACGCGCCCGGCGCGAACGTCGAAGAACGGGCGTCGATCTCCCTGACCTTTCCGGAGATGCCCCTGGCCCCGCTCGTGGCCGCCTTCAGCCCGAAGTTCTTGACCATGATTTCCGCAACTGGCGGGGTGCCCTCCGGGCCGGGCGTCGAGGCGCACGATCCGGCGCGCTCGCCCGGCTCTGAGACGCCCGACGCCAGCCATGTGGCGCTGCGTTCCCGCACCCTCGAACTATTGCTCGACGTAGATCTGCCGGTGAGCATCTCCTTCGGAAAAGCGGAGATCCCCATGAGAGATGTCCTGAAGCTGACGACGGGGTCCATTGTCGAGCTGAACTGCGGAGCCAACGAGCCGGTCGAAGTGCTGGTCAACCACTGCCCGATCGCGCGCGGAGAGGTGGTGGTGGTGGAAGGAAACTACGGCGTGCGCATCCAGCAGATCATCAGCCGCCAGGAGCGTATTCGGAGCCTTCGATGAACCCGTTCCTGCTCCCCATGGCGGCCCTCGGCGGCGTGGTCGTGGTGGGAACGGCGGTGAGCTTCCTGGCGCTCGCCCGCGCCAGGGTTTTGCTGGGTGAGGTCGAGCAGCGCGGCGGCGCCGGCCTCGAACAGTGGGAAGCCACGCTCCAGGGCATGCGCCGGGATCTGGACGCCCTGGGCGCGCAACTGGGCGCTATCGAGCAGCATCCGCCGGTGACGGCGGCGCCCGCTTTTTTTCGGCGCGGATTGAACCTGAGCACCCGTTCCCAGGCGTTGCGCATGTCCCGCAAAGGCGAAACACCGGACCGGATTGCCATGACGCTCGAAGTGCCCCTTCAGGAAGTCGATCTCCTGCTGAAGGTGCAACACATCATCGCCAGCGACCTTTGAATCGCGCCTGCCCCCATCTGCCTCACCGACAGATTAGGAGCCGGGAAAAGACAATGGCCACTGATGAACACCGATGAACGCCGATAAGACAAGATTCTTGTCCGTGTTTATCGGCGTTCATCCGTGGCCATAATTTTTCCCCCGCTGACAGATCGCCGATAATGAAGGGGAGTCTATGATTGTCGAGATCGAAGGCGTCGCCTTGCACCTGGCCCATCCGGATGAAGTCGCCGTCCAGTGGGTGGGGCAAGATGAGCTCATGCGCCAGTTGCTGGCGGCGTGGATGGTGGTGAACGAACAGGACGTGCCCATGAACCCGCGCCTGCTGGGCAAGCCGGGCGTCGGCAAGACCACCCTCGCTTACGCCGCCGGCAAGCGCATGGGGCGCGATGTGTACATCCTGCAAGCTACCATGGACACGCGCCCGGAAGACCTGCTGATCACTCCCGTGATCGAGGGCCAGGGCAGCCTTCGCTACGTGGCCTCGCCGCTGGTGACGGCCATGCTGCGCGGCGGCGTCGCCATTCTGGACGAGGGCAACCGCATGAGCGAGAAAAGCTGGGCCAGCCTGGCGCCGCTGCTCGACAATCGCCGCTATGTCGAGTCCATCGTGGCCGGGATCAAGATCAAGGCCCATCCGCATTTCCGGCTGGTCGCGACCATGAACGACGACGCCTCCACTTTCGAGCTGCCTGAGTACATACACTCCCGGCTCCAGCCGCAGATCTTCATCGACTTTCCGGAACGCGACGAGGAGTACCACATTCTCAAAGAGAACCTTCCCTTCGCCGAAGAACGCATCTTGAATTACGTGACGGATTTTCTACAACTGGCGCACGCCGCCGACGAGCGCTACACGGTGCGCGACGGCATCAACGTGGGCCGTTTCGCCATCAAGCTGAAGAGCCTGGCAACCGGGCGGACGCACGAGTCGGAGGCGCTCGAACTCGCCATCGTGGAGGTGCTGGGGGAAGAAGCCCTGCGCTATGTCCGAAGAAATCGACCTTCCGCTTCCTGATGCGGGAAGCCTGAAGCGCGGGCGCTTCACCTACTTTCCGGTAGTGCCGGGCCGCCTGGAATTCTCGATCGAAGTGCGCCAGGCGATTCTCGGCCAACGCCCGCAAGTGATCGCGCTCGAACTGCCGGCCACTTTGCAGGCGGCGTGGATGCGCGCGGTGGCGCGCCTGCCCGAAATGTCGCTGATCTTCTACCCGGACGAGGCTGCAAACCTCGACCAGGCGGTCTACGTGCCCATCGAGCCGGCCGACCCGTTTACCGAGGCCATCCGCACGGGCCTCGAAATCGGCGCGGAGATCGTGTTTGCGGATCCCGACGCCGGCCAGCGCCCGCACCTGAAAGACGCCTACCCGGATCCCTACGCCATCCGCCATATCGGCCTGGAGCGGTATATCGAGGCGTACCGCGTTTACCCGCAGCCGCGCTCCCAGGAAATCTCACGGCACGCCGCGGGCATCGCCTGGAAACTGCAAGGCGCCGATCCTCTGGCGAAGGTGCTGGTGGTGGTGTCGCTCAACCTGCTCGACCCGGTGCTGGACGCCATGGAGGAACCCCAGGCGCAGCCGCTGGCCCGCACGCACCGCGAGGGCGTCGAGCTTTTCAACCCGCACCCGGAATCGCTGGCCGAGATCACCATCGAATACCCGCAGCTTCAGTATCGCTATGAGGATTTCCGCCGCCAGCCGGCGGACTGGCGCCTCATCGACCGGCGGCACGCGCAACTGGCCGTCTTCCGCGAAGCCGAAAAGGGGTATGAAGCCTCGGCCGGCGAGCGCATCGCCCACTGGCAGCGGCGGCTGCTGGCGCGCTACACACGCAACCTGGCGCTGGCCGGGAATGAACTCTCGGCCGGCCTCTACGACCTGGCCGTGGCGGCGCGCGCCGTGGCCGACGACAACTACGCCTGGGAGGTGTGGGAGGCGGCCGGCCGCTATCCGCCTCAAAAAACCGCCTCGGACCTGGTCACGGTGCGCGTGTCGGGCGAAGAAGTGTGGATGGATACCAGGCGCATTCGGCTCCGCCGCCGCTTGCCTAGCCCCAAGCGGCGCCTCCGTCCCTTTGGTTTGAAGCCGCGCAAGAAGGAGAAGTTCCCGGGCGAATGGGCCAGCCAGTTGAACGGCGCGGGCATCTGTTCCTATCCGCCCGAAGACCTCATCATTGAAGACTACGGCCGCTTCCTGAAGAAGAAAGGCAAGAGCATCCTTTCCGAAGAACGCGTGCGCGTGGAGCCGTTCACGACCTCCATTCTGGACGGTATCGATATGCGCGAAACCATCCGCAAATGGCACGAAGGCCGCATTTATGTGCGCCAGTTCCAGAAGATTCACGGCGAGGTGGGCGCGGTGGTGGTGATCTTCGATGAGGATCGCGACAACCGCTACCCCTACATGACCACCTGGCTGGGCGAGAACCAGAACGAATCCGACATGGCGTTTTACTCGACCTTCCCCTTCGACCACCTGGTGGGGCCGGGCATGGGACGCGCCGAGTACGGCGGTTTTCTGATGACGCTTCCGCCACGGCGCCTGTACGACGTGTGGCAGGACGCGGATTACCAGTTCGCGGAGTCGAAATCGGAGCGGTTACTGCTGGCCGCGCTCGACTACTCCATTCACCGGCACGTAGTTTACGTGGCCGCCAAGCCGCCGCGCTCCATTTTCAAAACGGTGGCCTCGCGTGCCGGCCGCACCATCGTCTATGTTCCCATAGGCCAGCTTTCCCCGGTCTCTCTGAAGAAGATCCGCGTGGTGCACGTGCTGGACGGCTACGATAAGCGCGAGATGGCGAAAGACTACCTGCGGTAGAGCATTTCAATTGCAGACGGCCGGCAACTCCAGGCTTCGCACTTTCGCCGAAAGCGTGGTGCGCTTCAGGCGGAGCATGTCCGCGGCGGCCTTCTTGTTTCCCCCGGTCTTGCGCAGCGCCTGATCGAGAATGCTGCGTTCGATGAGAGCCAGCGTCAGCTCGTAATCCAATCCATCGTCGGGCACCGAGACCAGCGGGATTTCGCCCGGCGCCACCGTACCGGCCCGAGCCGTGGGCGGCGGGAAATCGGCGGGACCGAGCAGCACGCGATCGCCGCTCAAGGCGATGGCCATCTCGACGGCGTTCTCCAGTTGGCGTACGTTTCCCGGCCAGGAGTACCCCGACAGCCGCTCAAAGGCTTCCGGACTGAGCGACTTGAGCGGTATCTGCTCCAACCCGCAGATCTTGGCGAGGCAATGCACGGCCAGCAGCGGAATGTCCGCGCGCCGCTCGCGCAGCGACGGCATGTGGATGGGCACCACGTTCAAACGGTAGTAAAGATCCTCCCGAAACCTGCCCTGCTCGATTCGCCGGAGCAGGTCGCAATTGGACGCGGCCACCACGCGAATGTCGACGTGCACGGTCTCGGAGCTGCCCAGCCTCTGAAACTCGCGCTCCTGGAGAACGCGGAGTAGCTTGGCCTGGAGGTCCAGATCCAGGTCGCCGATTTCATCCAGGAACAGGGTGCCTCCCTGGGCTAACTCCAACCGTCCGATGCGGTTCTGAACGGCTCCGGTGAAGGCTCCGCGGACGTGCCCGAACAGTTCGGCCTCGAGCAGGTTCTCCGGCAGCGCGCTACAGTTCACCGGCACCAGGGCCGCGTGGTGGCGGGGGCCGGCCATGTGCAGCGCGCGCGCGGCGATCTCCTTGCCGGTGCCGGTTTCGCCGGTGATGAGGACCGTCGAGCGGCGCGCGCCTACCATGCGAATGATATGGCATACCTGCCGCATCTCATGGCTTTCCCCGATCAGCAGGCGCTCCCACTCCTGGCTTCCGAGATTCCCGGCCAAATGGGCCAGACCACGCGTCCTGCACTCCTCTATGGCCTGTTCAATCTGCGCCCCGGCCTCGGCCCCGCTGGCCAGGAACTGGTAGACTCCCAACCGCGTCAGGCGCACGGCATCGGAAAGCTGCGCTTGGGGGTCGCGGATCAGCACGGGAGTGCCGGGCGCCAGCCGTTGTACCTCTTCCAGCAAAGCGGCGGGAGTCCAACTGGCGATTGGAAAATCCAACACAATGGCGCCATAATCGCATCGCCCCAGTCCTTCCAGCGCCGTTTCCGGCACGCGGCATTCGGTTCTCCAGGTGGCCGCCTGACCCAGCCATTCAGCCCCCAATCCGTGTAAAGCGTCGCTAATCCACAGAACCGGTATGGCTTTCATGGCAATTCAATAGCAGCAATCGGCAAAAAGCGGCAAAGCTTTAGCAGAGGTCCGCGAAATTTTTGGAAAAACCGCTAAAGAGCCGGAGGCTGCCTGCCGATAAATAGTCTAGCCAAAGGATGGCACGCCGAATGAGAATCGATGGTCCAAATCTAACGGGCGGCACCTCCGCCGAGTCCGGGCGAGCCCAGGAAACCGACAAGTCCAGCCGCAGCCAAGGGGTGCCAAGCAGCCAAGGGGTACAAACCGGAACCGCCGCCAGCAACAAGACCGGTGATCGCGTGGAGCTTTCGAGCACCCTGGGAGCTCTTTCCCGCGCTTTGTCAACCAACGGATCCGAGCGCGCCAACCGTGTGCAAGCCCTGGCAGCCCAGTATCAGAGCGGGAGCTACCGGGTCGACTCCGCAGCCACTGCCCGCGGTATGATTTCCGAGGCTTTGCTGGCAGAAAGCCAGTAATATGGCGGCAGCCGAGGTGGTGCAATGGCTGGTGGCGGTCCGCGCCGAAGTGGATCAGGCATGTCACTTGTTGATCTCCCCATCCCCGGCAGCCCTGGATTCCTGCGCGCATCTGCTGGAGACGGCAAGGTCCCGGCTGGCGCAATTGCGACCGCAATTGCGGCAGGCAGCCGGGAATCCCGCAGCCCAGCAGGAAGCCCGCCGCTTGCGCGTGGCCGTCATGTGCGCCAAGCGCTTGCTGGAAAACGCCTGCGCCTTCCATGTCAACTGGGGCCGGCTGCTCGGCGCCCTCAGCGCGGGGTACACCGAGCGCGGCGACCCGGCGCCCGCGCCACGGCGGGGGCGAATCTGCGTTCAGGGCTAAAAAGCCATGGTCAGCCTCCTCTCCACTCTGCTCACCTCGGCCAGCGCCCTGACCGCCTACGAGCAGGTGCTGGAGGTGACCGAGAACAATGTGGCCAACTCCTCGACTCCGGGTTATGCCGCGCAGAGTCAGGAACTGGATGCCATGCCGTTCGACCCCTCGGAGGGGTCGGCCGGCGGCGTCGCCGCGGGCGTGGTCGATGATTCCCGCGACCAGTACGCCGAGCAGAACGTCTGGCAACAATCGGTCTTGCTGGGACAAGCCAACCAGAACGTCAACAGCTTGACCGCGCT
>Ga0326728_10026469_pt1 | contig 10262 bp, 6 predicted proteins | sample MB3enrmetagenome_FD_207602 | JGI IMG/M metagenome (GOLD analysis project Ga0326728, IMG submission 207602) | Lab enriched peat soil microbial communities from McLean, Ithaca, NY, United States - MB31MN | ecosystem: Environmental > Terrestrial > Soil > Wetlands > Peat | place: USA: New York... | reverse complement strand
GGCTTTTACACCAGCTTCATCCAGATCACGGCCACCTTCGGGCTCTTCCTGTCGCTGGCGGTGATTCTGTGCACGCAGCAGAGCATGAGCACGGCCAGCTTCCAGGCGTGGGGATGGCGTGTGCCGTTCCTGCTGTCCATCGTGCTGGTGAGCATCTCGCTCTACATCCGCATCAAGATGAAGGAGTCGCCGATCTTTGCCCAGATCAAGTCGGCGGGGATGCACTCGGCGCAGCCCCTCAAGGAAGCCTTCACCCAGTGGGTCAACCTGAAGCGGGTGCTGGTCTCACTGGTGGGCGCGACCATGGGGCAGGGGGTGGTCTGGTACACGGGCCAGTTTTATGCGCTCTTCTACCTGCAAACCGTGCTCAAGGTGAACCCCAAGATGGCCAATATCATCGTAGCCATCGCCTTGCTGTTGTCCATGCCGTTTTTCACCGCCTTTGGCGCGCTCAGCGACCGCATCGGGCGCAAGAAGCTCATGATGGCGGCGCTGCTGCTTTCCGTCTTCTGCTACATCCCCATCTACAAGGCGATGCAGCAGGCCGCGGGCAACAACGTGGTGCGGGTCACCTCGGTGACCGACAAGGTGACCGGGCAGCACAAGCTGACGCCGCAGACCATCGACGAGAAGACGGGCCTGCTGGTGCCGGCCAAGGAGGCGGTCAACGCCAACCAGCCCATGCTGATCTTCCTGGTCTGGTTGCAGGTGATCTTCGTGTGCATGATCTACGGGCCCATCGCCGCCTATCTGGTGGAGGCCTTCCCAGCCAAGGTGCGCTATACCTCGCTTTCCCTGCCTTATCACATCGGCAACGGGGTCTTTGGCGGCCTGCTGCCGCTGATCGGGCTGGGCATGTGCGCGGCGACGGGCAACATCTACGCCGGTCTTTACTATCCCATCGCGGTTGCGGCGTTGTGCTTTGTTTGCGGCATCTTCCTGCTCAAGGAAACCCACGGCACGCTGATCTGGGATGAAGTAAAAACCAAGGCCAAGATTCCCCTCCTGGTCGAGGTTCCCAGCGAGGTCTGAGCCACCTCTCCGATAGCAACGGCTCGCCGCACGGCGGGCGGAACGATAACCGACCAGGACACGCAAGAGGACGATTCATGACGACTCAAGCCATCACTCCCGTTTTATCGCCACCGCCGGCCTGGATTCCGCCAACGGTGGCGGCGCCCAGCCAGGACATCGAATCCACGCTGCACGAGAGCCGCATCTTCGCCCCGCCGGCGGAGTTCAGCGCCAAGGCTCTGGTGGGCAGCATCGAGGAGTACGAAACGCTGTACAAGCAGTCCGTCGAAGATCCCGAAAAGTTCTGGGCCGAAGCCGCCGAGAACCTGCACTGGTTCAAGCGCTGGGACAAGGTTCTGGAGTGGAATCTGCCCTGGGCCAAGTGGTTTGTGGGCGGCAAGCTGAACATGAGCTACAACTGCGTGGATCGCCACGCGCTGGGCGAACGGGCCAACAAGACGGCGATCGTCTGGGAGGGCGAGCCGGGCGAGATCCGCCGCCTGACCTATGCCGAGTTGTACGCCGAGGTGCAGCGTTTCGCCAACGCGCTCAAGGGGCTGGGCGTGCAAAAGGGCGACCGGGTGGCCATCTACATGGGCATGACCCCGGAACTGGCCATTGCCATGCTGGCCTGCGCGCGCATCGGCGCGGTGCATTCGGTGATCTTCGGCGGCTTTGCCGCCACCGCCATCGGCGATCGCGTCAACGACGCCGGCTGCGTGGCCATCCTCACCCAGGATTCCAGCTACCGGCGCGGCAACGAAATCTTCCTCAAGCGCACCGTGGACGAGGCGCTGGCCAATTGCCTGGATTGCTCGATGGTGCGGCATGTGGTGGTGCTGAAGCGCACCGGCATCGATGTCGATATGGTCGAAGGCCGCGACTACTGGTGGCACGAACTGATGGCTCAGGCCGACCCGGTCTGCCCGCCCGAGGAGATGGACAGCGAAGATCCGCTCTACTTCCTCTACACCTCCGGAACGACCGGCAAACCCAAGGGACTGGTGCACACCACCGGCGGCTACGCGGTGCAGACCTACCTCTCCACGAAATACGTCTTCGACCTCAAGGAAGAGGACATCTACTGGTGCATGGCCGACATCGGCTGGGTCACCGGGCACTCCTATGTGGTCTATGGGCCGCTGCAAAACGGGGCCACGATTCTGCTCTACGAGGGCGCGCCGGCCTGGCCGGTCTTCTCCCGCTGCTGGGAGATGGTGGAGCGGCACAAGGTGAGCGTCTTCTACACAGCGCCCACCGCCATTCGCGCCTTCATCAAGTGGGGCGACGAGTTCGTGGACGGGCACAATCTGGATTCGCTGCGCCTGCTGGGCACGGTGGGCGAGCCCATCAATCCCGAGACCTGGATGTGGTATCGCGACAAGATCGGGCAGAGCCGTTGCCCCATCGTCGACACCTGGTGGCAGACGGAGACCGGCGCCATCATGCTCTCTCCGCTGCCCGGCGCCACGCCCACCAAGCCCGGATCGGCTACTCGGCCCTTCTTCGGCATTGTGCCCGACGTCGTCAACAAAGAAGGCCATTCCGTTCCACCCGGCCACGGCGGCCTGCTGGTGATCCGCAAGCCTTGGCCGGCCATGGCGCGCACCATCCACGGCGATCCCGAGCGCTACCGCAAGACCTATTGGAGCGATGTGGAGGGCTGCTACTTCACCGGCGACGGCGCCCGCAAAGACGAGGACGGCTACTACTGGTTGATGGGCCGGGTCGACGATGTGATCAATGTCAGCGGTCACCGCCTGGGAACGATGGAAGTCGAGTCGGCGCTGGTGGCGCACCCGCTGGTGGCCGAGTCGGCCGTGGTGGGCCGTCCCGACGCGATGAAGGGGCAATCCATCGCCGCCTTCGTGGTCCTCGAGCACCCCAACAAGCCCAGCGAGGCGCTCAAGGAAGAGCTGCGCAAGTGGGTGGGCAAGGAGATCGGATCGCTGGCCAAGCCGGATGTGATCCGCTTTACCGAGACCCTGCCCAAGACCCGCTCCGGCAAGATCATGCGCCGGTTGCTCAGGGAACTGGCCACCCACGGCGAGATTCGCGGCGACACCACCACGCTGGAAGATTTCTCCACCATCGCCGTCCTGCGCGAGTCGGAAGAAGCGTAACTTTCCAATCAAAAAGAGCGCATCCCCGTGTGGGATGCGCTCTTTTGGCGTAGAGAGGGTTGGGAAATACGGAAGTGCCGGAGCGGTTGACATGACGCCCGCAGGCTCCTAATCTCAGGCTATGGAAGTTCAGCTCAGCAGCGAACAGGAGGCCCAACTCTCTCAGATGGCCGCTCTGGCAGGCCGGGGAGTGGAGGAGTTGGCGCGCGAGGCGGTGGACCGCTATCTCCTCCGGGAGGTTGGCTTGGACTCTGCGGTGCGCGCGGGACAGGAATCGGCAGAGCGGGGAGAATTTCTCACTGCCGCCGAGGTTTGGGCGAACGTGGAGCGGGAACTGCAAGCCTGAGAAATCCGCATGACGGATGCGATGCAAGTTCGATGGACCGCGCCCGCCGCGCGGGATTTGCAAGAGATCGCCCGCTACATCCGCAAAGACAACCCATCGGCCGCGCGCACTGTAGCCAAGACGATCTTCGACGCGCTGGTGGATTGATCGGCGTCGAAGCGGTGGTTGCAGGCAACAAAAAAGCGCGGCGGGAGCATTGCTCCTGCCGCGCTTTCTTTTGATGCCGCAACCTTTTTTCCCGGATCAACATCCGCCGCTAGAAGCGGTAGGCCACACCGAAGGAGGCGCGGGCGTTCCAGGTCTCGTGGGACGAGTAGCCCTGAGTCTGGCCGCTGGGGAGCACGTTGTTGATGAGAGAGAAGGAGGCGCCGATGCGCTCGCCCGAGGCGCGCAGTGTCATGTGTTTGCTGAGCTTGTAGCCCAGGCCGCCGCCGTAGCCGCCGGCGAAAGAGGTGCTGGGCGACATCGCCTCGCCGGCGGTGTGTTCGGCCCCCAGCAGCACATTGACGAAAACTTCAACATGGCCGCCCAGTGGTGCGTGCAGGACGGGCCCGGCGAGCACTGAGGTGACGGAGGGCGTGCCGGGATTGCCGCTGTTAGTGGCGCCGCCGGTGTTCAATGCGTACTTGTAGTAGCCGCCATCCACGGCGAGGGCGAAGTACTTGCCGAAATTGCGCTCCACATCGGCGTCGACGCCCTGCAGGCCGTAGCGTGAGCCGTTGACCTGGGCAAGGCTGGTGTAGCCGTAGCCGACGTAGGCGGAGTACTTGTAGGAGGGTTCAGGCCGCTCGGCGGGGGCGGCAGCCTGGGCGGCGGCGGCCAGGGGCAGGAAGGCGGCGAAAACCGCGGCCAGAATCGAAAGCAATACCTTGCTCTTCAACGTGAGACTCTCCTTAAATCAGGCTGTACGCCGCTCGCGGTCTTCAATTTGAGGCCGGCGCGGCAACGATCTTTCCGTACCTTCCTAGACTATCCTCTCCCCCCGGCTTGGATGAAGCCCCAGGGGAGCTTTCCGGCGAAGTTCCTGGAACGGGGAGGGACTTTTCCACTCCCGGCTGCACGAGAACCGGCGCACTGAGGCGCAGGGGAGGCGCTGCCGCCTGGGTTGGATTGAGTTCCGGCACGGCGATGGCGAGCCCTTTGGGCAGAAACGGGGCGAGAACCTCGGGGCGCTGCCACTCCAGATCCCAGCCGTCTTCGATGGCCACAAGGGTGTAGCTGCCGGCAGCTACATCGCGCAGCGCAAAGCTGCCGTCGGAGTCGGACTGGTCGCGGCGGAAGAGGTCGCTGTGCGCGGCGGGGTCTTTGGGAACCAGAACCACCATCACCCCGGCCTTGCCCTTGCCGTCCTTCTTGGCGAAGCCCTCGATGCGAGCGCACTTGTCGGCGACCGTGAGGACCAACTCCAGCGGCTTGTCGGCAGCGACGATGCGATTGCTGGAGCGGGTGCGGCCGTGCTCGCCGACGCTGACGATGGGCAGATTGTGTTCGCCGCCGGCCATAGCCAGCTCCCATCTTCCGGGGGGAAGAGCGTCCAATGTGCATTCGTTCTGGCTGCATTCGGCACGCAGGGGTGGCACGGGATGGGCGGGGTCGGCGCCGCGCAAGCCCAGGAAGATCGGCGCCGGCAAATCGCCTCCCGCGAGGCTCTGGATATGGGCGCGAAAGCTGGCGGCAGGTGTGCCGGCGTTGGCGGCGACCTGGCTGTCGGCGTTGGCGTCGAGAGTCAGGATGCGGGGCGGATCGCCAGCCTGCAACGTGTAATGGCCAGGCGCGATTCCGGTGTACTCTTCGACCCCGTCCTTGACCTCATCGGCGGTCTCCACGCCGACGCCGGGCAGTTCGATGCCGAAGAACGACAACTGCATCGAGGAGGTATTCGGTCCTTCTTCCTCGTTGCCGGCTCCCTTGACGGATGATCCGCCCGGCAGGGGAACAAAGATGTGCAGCGCGGGAACTGCTTCGAGCACGATGGCGATCCGTTCCCGGCTGCCGGCAGCGAGATGAATCGGGGTGGCGGCATTCTCGTCGGTTACGCCGTCGTAAAACGTGACCGGGTACACCACGTCGAGCGCCGCATTGGTTCTGCGCACGGCTGGCTGCCCAGCAGCGCTCAACGACCGTTTAGCTCCATACATGGCAAACCAGGGCTGGGCTTTGACGGCGACGAAATAATCGCCGGGCGGGAGGTTGTACATGTTGACTACGCCGTTGTCCATGGAATTGAACTGCCCCTCCGCGACCATCCTCACGCCCAGCCCATTGTCGTATACGCGCTTGAAGAGCAGCACCTTGGCGTTCTCGACCGGATCGCCGCCGTCGCCGCTCACGGTGACCGAGAGGGTCGCTCCGGGCGCCAGGCGGAAGGTCAGGTTTTCGCTCTCCTGGCCTTCGCCGCAGACGATGGCGCTGTTGAACTCCTCATGCTGCTCGTAGAAGGCGGTGAGAAAGCCGCGCTTGGAGGCGGTGAGTTCATATTTGGCGGCGGAAAGGCCTTGGAGAGAAAAATGGCCATCCTTGTCGCTGACCGCCGCGGCTACGGTGCGATGGCTCTCCACATCCAGGAGGGCCACGGCGGCGCGCGGAATGGGCTCGCCGCTGACGGAATTCACCACCGTCCCGGCGATGCGGTAGAGCGGGGCGGGCGACGATGCGGGGGCTTGCGCCCAAACAGACCAAGAAGCCAGCAAAAAAACGAGGAACGCCGCCGAACGGGAGAAGAAAATTGTGGTCTCCCACCCTTCCCGCAACGAGCGCGGGAAGGATGGGGCAGGGAAAGTCTGCGCTGGCGGGCGGATCGCGCAGCGGCGGATAGCGTGGAGGAATGCGGTGCGTTTCATTGCGGAGGCGCCTCCACGACGAGATCGGCGGATCCGTTGGGAGCAAGCGTGACTTGCTGGCCGGGGCGGGGTAGCGCGGCCAGGGCGGCTGGGTTGCGATACTCCAACTCCACGGCGTTCTCGAAGGTGTAGACGCGGTAAGGGCCCGGCGTCAGCCCTTGCAGGGTCATGGAGCCGCCGGACGAGGCGCGCAGGGTGACGGGAGCCAGACTGACGGCGCTGTCGAAGTCAGGGACGATGTACACCGTATAGGCCGGCTCCTCGCCGGGAGCGAGCAGGGTCATCATGGCCGGGAGCGAGAGGGTCAGTTTGGCGCAATCGTCGCGCAAGACCAGATCGAGGGGCGGAAAGGCGCCGTTGAGGCCGACATGCAGCGGCTCGCGCGCCAAGTCTGCCCCGCCCGCGGTCAGCGATCGCACACAAAGCCCGTTGTCCATGGAGTAAACGTGCAGCCAATACTCGCCGGGGGGAGGATGGGTGGCGGGATTCTGGCCGGGTTTCAGATTGTAGGCAATGGAGAAGGTCATGCCGCTGCCGAGCGGGCTGCCAGTTTGGGTGCCGACAACGTTGATGGGGGCGAAAGACTCGTGGTGGCGGGCAGGAGCATCGGGGGAGTACTGCACAGTGAGTTGCGCCGTGTTTGCGGGCGGCGCGGACAAGGGCAAAACGAGACCACCCAGGGGGTGGCCGGCAAGGGTGAAGCTCACCGCGCCCGAGAGAGACTCGGGCGGCCGCACGCCTCTGCCGGCGCGGCTGGCCTCCGTGAATTCCTGGCGGGCGTTGTGCGGGGCAGAGGAGAGTAGCAGAGTGTAATCGCCATCGGGCAGCGAGGCCTGCACGCTGCGCGTGGCGGCGTTGACGTCGGCGGTGTAGGGCAGGATCTGGCCGGAGAGATCGAGCACCTGGGCGGTCAGGTTGGCTTCCTCCGGCGTCAAGGTGCGGCCATGAGGAAGGGTAGCGACCGCGGTCACGGTGCGGAACGGCTCCAGCGTCAGGGTCAGGTTGGCCTGTACGCGGTCGCCCAAGCCGAGATGGATCTTCTCCCCGCCGGCCATGGTGCGGGCCTGGGGATAAAAAACACCCGCGTAGCCGGAGCGCTCGATGGCGTCGCCGCGGCCGGGTTGAATGAGCGGATTGACTTCCTGGGATTCCCAGGCCGGTTCGGTAGAGAGCATGTAGTCGCCCGCGATCAGCCCGGAGAAGCGATAGCTGCCGTTGCTGTCGGTGTTGGCGGAGAAAGCGCTTTGCCAACTGGCGCGTCCGTCGACGATGGTTCGCCGCAGCAGATGGAGACGCAGGTCAATGCCGGGATCGCCAGTGGAGAGCGCGATCTGGCCGTAAAGAACGGAGGTGGGTGAGAGGCGGAAGCGCAGTTCCGGCATGGCGGCGGCGACCAGCACGTTGTGGCTGCCGTTCATCTGCTCCGGCGCGGCGTCGTCGCGGAAGCCAGGCTTGAGGATCTGAAAGCTCTGCGGCCCCGCCGGCACATCGGGAATCTCGAAGCGGCCCTGGCCGTCGCTGAGCGCGCCGGCTTCCGCATCCCCCTCGATGCGCACCAGGGCGCGCGGCAGCGGCTCACCAGTGGCGGCGTTCAGCACCACGCCATGGACTGTGAGCAGCGGACCTTCGGGCGGGGTTGGCGCGTTCGTCTGCTCCATGGGTGGCGGCGGCGGTCCGGGCGGCTGGTCCGGCTCCTGGGCGCGCAGGCCGGCGGGGACGGTCAACAGCAGCAGGACTATCCAAACAAGGGCCAGAGAAACGCAGAAGAGCCTTGGTGTACTGGTTCTAGAACTCTGCCGCGACTTCAGACTCTCAGGCGAAGAAGACCAAAAGCAGGTCCTTCGGCTTCGCTGTGCTGCGCTCAGGATGACAATGCCTGGGGGAGGGGTCGAGTGCAACGGACGCGAGGACGCGCAGGCTTTGCATTTCGCCGCAGGTTGGAGGCCGAGAGAGTTCACTCTCCATTTTGACGGATCGGGACTGGGAAGAGCGCTCGGGGGGAGAGGAATTTTGCGGAGAAAAACAAAGACTATCGGCAAAATAACGGCATCTTATCGGCATTCGAGAAGATCCGAGAATGGAATTGCCGACGAGAGCCGGGGCCCTGCTCGTCGCCTGTCGTAAAGATTCTCAGGGCGAGGAGTTGATCGAACCGCACAGCATTTAACCCTGGCTGGCCCTGGGCAGGGTAAAGAGGAAGCGGCTGCCGACGCCGGGAGTGCTTTCCGCCCAGATGCGTCCGCCGTGCTGCTCGACGATGGAACGGCAGAGAGCCAGGCCCAGTCCGGTGCCGCCCAGGGCGCGGGAGTCGGAGGCGTCGCCCTGCTGGAAGCGATCGAAGATATGTTCGAGCTTCTCCGCCGCAATGCCCCGGCCCTGGTCCTCGACGATGAAGACGGCCATGGCGGCGCCATCGGCAGCGGCGCTGTCGTCGGCGGCGCGCGCGGTGAGGCGGATGGTGGTCTCTGGCGGGGAGAACTTGATGGCGTTGGCCACCAACTCATTGAGCACTTGCAGGATGCGCTCTTCGTCGGCCAGCACCAGGAGCGGGGCAGCATCGATGCGGAAGCCGATATGCACCTGGGTGGCGGCGCTGTGGCCGACGTCGGCGGCGCGGCGCAGCAGGTCGACGGCCTCGACCGGCTCGCGCTGCAAAGGCAAGCGGCCCTTTTCCACGCTATCGAAATCGAGAATGTCGTTGACCAGGCGGACCAGGCGGTCGCAGTTGCCGATGGCCATCTCGACCATCTGGCTGCGCTTCTCCGGGCGCTTCTCCAGAGTGCCACTGGAGAGCAGCCCCAGGGCGGCGCGCAGCGAGGTCAGCGGGGTGCGCAACTCGTGGCTGACGGTGGAGATGAACTCGTCCTTCATGCGCTCCAGGCGACGCCGTTCGCTGACATCCTGAAAAGCGACCACCATGCCCGAGATCTGGCCATCCTGGAGTAGGGGGCTGGCGTTGTATTCGACCGGGATGGAGCTTCCGTCCTGGCGCCAGAAGACCTCGTCTCTCATGCGGATGGCCTCTCGGCGGCGCAGGGCCTGGAGGATAGGACTGGTGGACTTGGAGTAAGGCGTGCCGTCGGCGTGGCTGTAATGAATGACCTCGTGGACATCGCGCCCGGTCAACTGCTCCGGGGCGTAGCCCAGGGCGCTGGCGGCGGTCTGGTTGATGAAGGTGAAGCGGCCCTCGAGGTCGATGCCGAAGATGCCGTCGCCCACCGACTCCAGAATCAGCTCACGCTGGCGGTGGGCCAGACGCAAGGCCTCCTCGGCCTGGTTCTGCTCGGTGACATCCATGCCGTGGTGCAGTATAAAGGGCTGTTCGCCGGGGAGGGCCATGCGGCGGCTGCGCAGGGCGATGCGGCGCAGGGCGCCGTCCTGGCGGCGCAGGGGGATCGATCCCTGCCACTCGGCCTGGGTTTGCAGGGTATGCAGGCATTCGGCGAAGGTGGCGGCGCCGGAGGCGTCGAGCAGTTCGCTCAGCGGCCGTCCGGAGAGATCTTCCATGCGATAGCCGAGGGTCTCGGCGGTGAAGGCATTCAGTGAGGTCAGGCGGCCTTCCATGGTGCAGGTGAAGACGAATCCCAGGCTGTTCTCGACCACCTGTCGGTAGCGTGCTTCGCTGGAGTGCAGAGCGGCTTCCATCTGCCGCTGACCGGTCACGTCCTGGCCGCTGACGATCAGGTATTGAATCTCCTTATTGGGTCCCTGGAGCGGGCGCAGGGTCCAACTGATGCGGTGCTTTTCATGGCCCGGTCCGGGGACTCGCCAGGAGGTCTCGTGAGGGCCGGAGACCTGTCCGCCGGCGGCGTCGCGCAGCTTGCCGCTGGCCCAGTCGCGATCCTCGGCCTCGAAGATCTCTTCGATAAACGGCAGGCCCACGGCCTTGGACTGATGCAGCCCGGTGAGTTGGGCGCAGGGTTCGTTGAGACGCACCAC
>Ga0326728_10026468_pt1 | contig 10262 bp, 10 predicted proteins | sample MB3enrmetagenome_FD_207602 | JGI IMG/M metagenome (GOLD analysis project Ga0326728, IMG submission 207602) | Lab enriched peat soil microbial communities from McLean, Ithaca, NY, United States - MB31MN | ecosystem: Environmental > Terrestrial > Soil > Wetlands > Peat | place: USA: New York... | reverse complement strand
CGTGGGGCGAAATCGGCCGCATGATTTCGCGCAGCGCGTTCGCGCAGCTCCATCATTCCGCCTGGCTGTTGATCGGCACCGTGCTGGGACTGGCACTGACGTACATGGTCCCGCCGGCGCTGGCGATTGCCGTGCGCGGGCCGGCAGCCGTGCTGGGCGCTGGCGGATGGTTCTCGATGAGCGTCGCCTACTTCCCCGCCCTGCGCTTCTACCGCCGCTCGCCCGTGTGGGCGCCGCTGCTGCCGGCCATCGCAGCCTTCTATCTGGGAGCCACCATTCATTCAGCCGTCTGCTATTGGCGCGGCGCGGGCGGCAGGTGGAAGGGGCGGGTGCAGGATGGAGCGAGGAAAGCAACAGCGCCAAACCGCCTGTGATAAACTCGGTGTTCCGCATCTGAAACTTCGGAGAATGGAGAGGCTCATCGCTTGAAACTCGCTCCGGTCGATTACACCATTCTGGCCGTCTATTTTGCCTTTGTTCTAGGCATCGGCTGGATACTTCGGAAGAAGATGTCCACCAGCGGCGATTTTCTTCTGTCCGGGCGCTCGGTTCCCGTGTGGATCACCAGCCTGGCATTCATCGCGGCCAACCTGGGCGCGCAGGAACTGGTCGGCATGTCCGCCTCGGGCGCCAAGTATGGCATCATGACCGCTCACTTCTATTGGATCGGCGCCATTCCGGCCATCCTGTTCGTGGGAATTTTCATGATGCCCTTCTACTACGGCAGCAAAGCCCGCTCCGTTCCCGAGTACCTCAAAATGCGCTACGACGAGAAGACCCGCACCTACAACGCCTTCTCCTTCGCGGTGATGACCATCTTTTCCTCGGGAATCTCCATGTATGCTCTGGGCAAGCTGCTGCAATTGGTGCTGGGGTGGGACTTCAATATGTCGATCCTGGTCTCGGCCGCCATCGTTTTGGTCTATACCTTCCTGGGCGGGCTCACCAGCGCCATATACAATGAGGTCCTGCAGTTTCTGTTGATCGTCGCCGGTTTCTCTCCGCTGGCGATTCTCGCGGTCGCCAAGGCCGGAGGCTGGCAGGGAATCCAGACGCGCCTGGGCGCCATGACACTGGCCGGCGGCATGTCCGGGAGGGTCATGACCCATGCCTGGACTTACATGGGAAGCCCGCAATCCAATCCCATGGGCGTGGAGCTTTTCGGGATGGTGGCGGGGCTCGGCTTTGTGCTCTCGTTTGGTTATTGGTGCACCAACTTCCTAGTCATCCAGCGCGCCATGGCGGCCGATTCCATGAACTCCGCCCGCCGCACGCCGCTCATCGGCGCTTTCCCTAAGATGTTCCTCCCGTTCATCGTCATCGTCCCCGGCATCGCCGCCGTGGCGCTGGCCAATATGCACGTCGGCTACAGCATCCCGGTGGAGGCCAACGGCGCTCCCAACTACAACCTCGTCATCACTACCCTCATGGCCAAGTTCTATCCGGCCGGTATGCTGGGAGTCGGGTTGACGGGCCTGGTGGCGTCGTTCATGTCGGGCATGGCGGGCAACGTCACGGCCTTCAACACCGTCTGGACTTACGACATCTACCAGACCTACATCCGCAAGAACGCGCCCGACCGGCACTATCTGCACGTCGGACGCGCCACCACCATCGTCGGCGTGCTGCTCTCCATCGGCGCCGCCTACGTGGCCACGCGTTACGACAACATCATGGACCTGCTGCAGTTGGTCTTCGGGTTTGTGAACGCGCCGCTCTTTGCGACCTTCCTGCTGGGCATGTTCTGGAAGCGCGGCACCGGCCACGCCGCGTTCTCCGGCCTGGTCACCGGCACGGTGACTGCTGCGCTCACCTGGTGCCTGACCTTAGCCGAGGGCAAGGGCGGCATCCTGGGCACCGTCCACACTTTCCCCTCCGCCATGGCCCAAAGTTTCTGGATCGCTCTGATGGCTTTCACCAGTTGCTTCCTGGTGACGCTGGTGGTCAGTCTGGCGACCAAGCCGCGCCCCGAGAAGGATCTCGAGGGGCTGGTCTATGGCCTGACCAAGATCCCCCAGGATCGCGGCAGTTGGTATCAGCGCCCCGCTCCCCTGGCCGTGATCATCATCGCAATCTTGTTGGTATTGAATATCTGGTTTGCCTGACATGCTGGACTTAAGAGTGCCTTCGGGCTGGTTTTTCACTGTGCTCGGTCTCATCCTGCTGGGGATGGGCATCTTCGCGCCGGAAACGCGCGCCACACTGAGCGATGCCAACGTCAACCTGTACAGCGGTCTCGCCATGCTGGTGTTCGGCCTGTTCATGCTGTTCATGGCATGGCGGGCCTCGCGGAGAGCCGCATGAAAGACGGCTTCCGCAAGCTGTACGGCTCGGCGGAAGGGGTACGCGTCTTTCGCGCGCCGGGACGCGTCAACCTGATCGGCGAGCACACCGACTACAACCTCGGGTTCGTGCTGCCGGTGGCGCTCGATCTGGCCACTTATATCGCCGCGGCGCCCTCCGGGGTGCCCTCTGGGCCCGGTAAGCTGCGCATCTATTCCGAATTCCGCAAGGAGATGCGCGAGTGGAACACGGCCGAGATCGGCACGCTCAAACCGGCGCGGCATTGGACCGATTACCCCATCGGCGTGGCGCAGGAACTGCTATGCGCGGGCTTGGCCATCGGGCCCGCCAACCTGCTGATCCGCAGCACGGTGCCGGAAGGGTCGGGGCTGAGCTCCTCGGCCGCGCTGGAAGTCTCCACAGCGCTCGCCCTGCTGGCCGGCCGCTCAATGGATCCGCTGGATCTCGCCCGCCTCTGCCAGCGCGCGGAGCGCAACTTCGTGGGCATGCCCTGCGGCATCATGGACCAGTACATTTCGGTCTTCGGCCGCGAGCACTCGGCCGTGGAAATCGATTGCCGCAGCCTGGGCCACCGTTTTGTCGAGCTTCCTTCGGGCATTGCCTTCGTCGCCGTGAACACCATGGTGAAGCACGCGCTGGCCGGTTCGGCTTACAAGGAGCGCGTGGCGGAGTGCGCCGCCGCCGTGGCGGGGATCCAGAAGAAATTTCCGGAAGTGGAGAGCCTGCGCGACGTGTCGCCCGAACAACTCGAATCGGTGGCGCCTTCCCTGCCCGCGGTGGTCCAGCGCCGCGCCCGCCACGTGGTGACGGAAGACGCACGCGTCGGCCGATTCGTGGAAGCCAGCGCGCGCGGCGATCTGGCGCTCATGGGCGAACTGCTGGTGGAATCGCACCGCAGCCTGCAACACGACTACGAAGTGAGCTGCGCGGAGCTGGATTTCCTGGTGGCGACGGCGCTGGCCATCGATGGCGTTTTCGGATCGCGCATGACCGGCGGCGGCTTTGGCGGCTGCACCGTCACCATGCTGCGCCCCGATGCGGCGGCGCGCTTCGGCGAGGAGATGGCGCGCGCCTACCAGCGGCAGTTCCAGGCGACGCCGCAAGTTTACGCGTGCCGGCCCTCGGCCGGCGCCGGCGAAGTGAGTGATTTCGCCGCGATTCCGCCGGCCGCCGCTCTCTAACGGGGTGCCCTCTGGGCCCGGCTCGCAATGAGGCCTCGTACCGAGCGGTAGTGGCTGAAATCTGCGTGCATTTCAGATTGCAATAATTGCTCGGGGGTGCGCCAATTTCCGGTCGATCCAATATGAAGAGCGAGGGGCCGCGGAACCGAGTTTGGTTAGCATTGGCGGCGGCTTGACTGTCGGGGTGGTGCGCATAGTGATATCATTCTATTCGATGGCCTCCACTCCCAGCCCGACCCCGATCCAGGCCACGACATCCCCGGCCAAAGCGGCACCCCGAAAAAGAGCCAAGGCCGCACCTGCCCCCGTGGTTACCCCGAAGCAGTTCTGTGCCACAATTTTCCCAGATACACCACTGCCTGACAGATTTGTGACCGCCGTCAGGGAAATTGAGCGTGTTCTGAAAGGCCCGGTGTGGCTGATTGTGCAGGATGTGCCGCCCGCACGTGGAAGACCGACACCGCCCTTTCACGATATGGACGATCACGTTCTTCGTGGCTTTCTGGATAGCAGATTTACCATCCCAACCAAGCCCATCAATGTCATCATTGAATCACCCGGTGGAAGCGCCAAGATTGCATACCAGCTGGCGGATTTATTTAGGCGCCACTGTGGTGGATTCAACGTCTACGTAGCCGAGTGGGCCAAGAGCGCCGCAACGCTGTTCGTCTTGGGCGCATCCAACATATATCTCTCAAAATATGCGGAGATTGGGCCTCTTGATGTGCAGGTGTTCGATGCCGAACGGGAAGATTATTGTTCAGCTTTGGATGAGGTTCAGGCTTTGGAGCGCCTCAACGCGTTCGCTCTTCAGGCTGTCGATGCCGGAATGTTGTTGTTGTCGAGCCGTTCTGGGAAATCGGTTAGGACGCTGCTTCCACTCGTCCACAGTTTCGTCTCGGACATGCTGCGGCCCCTGTTCGAAAAGTTGGATACTGTCCACTACACCCAAATGTCCAGGCTTCTGAAAGTCGGAGAAGAGTACGCGGTCCGGCTGCTTGAAAGAAAATACGGGCACCCAAGAGCGGACGAAATTGCACGGCAACTGGTCAACGGGTACCCGGAGCACGGGTTTTATATTGGCCGTGAGGAATCAGCGCGGATCGGCATAAGAACTCTGGACGGCGACGACGATCTAGAGAAAGCGCTCGATGAATTTAAGCACGCGATGCATCAACTGAATGTCATCGGCCAGCTAAAAGAGATCAAGCCATGAACGAAATCACCAAAAGGAAAACCACGACGTATGACGCCGTGGAAACGGCGCTCGAGCTATCAAAGGAATCCGGTACCTGGGAAGAACTTATCAGATCTAAGGGCGCGAAGCCGTGGGCTTTTGAAACAAAATCATCTCCTATCGGTTGCCGTCCACCTGCACCCCCGGCAGACGTTCCGATCCTGCCCTGATGAGGGATCAGCGGGAAAGCAAGCGTTTGTTGTTTTCCCCTCAACGCAGATTTCAGCCACTACCTACCGAGCCGCGAACGTAAGAGAGCGTTATGATCGAGTGTGATCCGAACTACGCTCCTGGCCGTGCTGCTGGCGTGGGCCCTGGCAGCCGGGATCACAGTGTGGGTTTACGCGGCGGTCTCGCTTGCGGATTTCGGCGATTTGGCCGCCGCGGCGGTGCGCGCGTCGGCGCCCGCGATGTGGTTTCCGCCCGCCATGCTCCTCGTCACCGCGCCGTGGCCCGCCGCTCGCTTGGCTGGAGTTCTGCTGGTGGCCAACACGGTTCGGTTGCTGTTTTCGCGCCGGCCTCCGGGAATGCGCCTCCGGGCCGCCCGGCCCGCCCCCCGCAGGGCATCGGTGCCGATCTACCTCTACTCCGACCCACAGCCGTGGTTGTTTTGGTGCGAGACGCTCCCGCCGGTTCTCGGCGCACTCGCCTTCCAGGCCGGTCTGTACGCTCTCTGGGTGGAGTACCCGCGCTTGGCCGCCGCTTGTTTCGCCACTGGCGCGGCCATCTGGACACGGTGCTCCATCGGACGGGGCGCGTATCAACCAGGGGGAAAGCCAAACCTTCCGCGCGCGGCGCTGGCCATCCTCCTGACTCTACTGCTCGCCACGTCGCTCTCCATAGGCCAGTTCGCTACGGAGGAACGCTTCGCGGACAGCCCCGGCTTGCTGGAAACTGCGCGGCGCGCGTTCGGGCGGTTGCCCGATACGTCCCAGCCGAAGCTGGAAGCGGCCAGGCAATCCGCCACGCCCGTATTCACGCCCACCCATGAGATCGGCAGGTCCGGCGGAGACGGCGTCCCTGGGGTGGTGTTGCGGCCCGAGCCGAAACCGCTTCCTCGCACCAGGCTGTGGATGCCCGGCACCGCGACGGTCTTCTCTGTTTCGCGGCCGCTGACCGTCCCTTTCTCCGGCGAGTACCACCTTTACAGGGCCTCGTCCGGGAATCTGCCCCCCGGTGCATTGATTTACGCGGGGACGCCGCTCGATGCGATCTATATCACCACCAACAAGACTCCCATGGAAACGGAGGCGTACCAGAGGTTTGAGCCGCCCATCGATTTCGGCAACTGCGACACGATTCAAGTCGTGTTGTCGACCGCCGAGATGTTCCCCGCCTCCGCATTGATGAAACTGGAAACCGCTGGCGGAATGCTGGATCTGGGAACCCAGATTTTCGGGTTGACGCGGGCGCGCGACGAGACCATCGAGTTCGCGTTGCCCGCTCTGTCGCGCCGCCTGCGAGTGAGCGCGATTCGCGTGGTTTTTCATCGCAACCCGTCGCAGCAAGACCAGAGCACGCGGGTAGCGATCCAGGGGTTCACATTGGTGCCCCGGGTTTTCACGCCCCAGATGTAGCGAAGATTTCTGAGAGGATTCCGGCCGCGATCCGACTACATAGCAAAGACAAGAGAATGTCCTCCACGGCGGGGCAAGCTCTTTGTGAATGCCCCGCCCTGAGGGACCCCCCGCGGCTTCCGCGCTACACTCGTTTGAGATGACGCGCCTGGTCAACGCCGCTAACCTGCTCACGTTGCTTCGCATCGTCCTGGTTCCCTTCGTCATCCTGGCCATTCTGGGCGGCCGCCATATCCTGGCACTGGCGCTGTTTGCCGGCGCGGCCCTCACCGACATCCTGGATGGCGCCGTGGCCCGCCGCTTTCACCTCGCCACGCCGGCGGGCGTCTGGCTCGACCCGGTTGCGGACAAATGCCTGTTGAGCGGGGTCTTTCTGGCGCTGGCCGCCGCCGGCACGGTGCCATGGTGGTTGGTGGGCATTATCTTCGGCCGCGATTTCTACCTCCTGGCGGGGGCTGCAACTGTGATGTTACTCACACCCGTCAGGAAATTCCCTCCCAGTATCTGGGGAAAGGTATGCACCATGATCCAGGCCGTCACGGCGGCGGCCTGCATGGCCGGAAACGTGGGCGATGCTCGGGTAATGCTCTGGCTCTCGGCGGCTTTCACCGTCTGGAGCGGAATCCACTACACCTGGCGCACGATTCAAGTGGCTCGAGTGCATTGACGAGGTGTGCGCGGGGGAGTAGTCTAAAAGTGGGACGGGGCTTACGACGACTCGCTACTTGCCGGCGCGACATTACCTCTGGCTGGGAATCACAGCCGGGGTGCTGGCTGTCTGCTCCGGATGGGTCGGATGGCAATCGCCGCTGGCGTTCATACCCGCGGCGCTGTTCGTGCTGACCGGCGCGTTCCTGTTCCTCATGGCATTTCGCCCCGCGGTCGAGATTCACGAAGGCTACCTCACGATCGGAAGGCGCATAATCCCCTGGATAGATATCCGGCGCCTCGACCGCACCGGGTGGATCTCGCCGCTGATTGTGCGGATTACGCTATTCGACGATTCGCGCCTGATGCTGGTCTATTCCGGCGATCTGGATTCCTGCAACAGCCTGCTGCGGCATCTGCGGCGCCTCTCGCGGGATGCGCTCATCGACGGCATCCCGTACCGCCAGTATTGGGGTGAAGTGCTGGCCACCGGCGCGGAGCGCAAACCGGCGCCCCCGCCCCGCTATCGCATCCTCAAGCCGGAAGATGAGGCGGAGGTGGAGCGGCTGTACCAGCGCCTGAAAACGGTCGGGAATCTCGATCAGAAAAAGAATTCCACGGACGAGAAATAGTTCGTGGCCCGCCCTGGTTTCTTCCGCCTCAAGCTGTTGGCCGCCTGCCTGCTTCTCGCCGCCGCTGCCATCCTCGGCCGTTCCCTCTGGCTCCCCCTGCTCGGTTACGGGCTGGTCCACGACGACGGCCCGGCCCACGCCGACATCGCCGTCGTGCTGGCCGGCGACGTGGTGGGACATCGCATCCAGAAAGCCGCCGAGTTGATCCGCGAGGGCTATGTTCCGGCCGCGCTGATCAGCGGTCCCCCCGGTTTCTACGGCTTGCACGAGTGCGATTTCGAAATCGCGTATGCCGTCCGCCTGGGCTTTCCGGCGCAATGGTTCATTGCGTTGCCGCATTCGGCGCTCAGCACGCGGGAGGAAGCCCGCGTCGTGCTGGCCGAGCTGCGGCGCCGCAACGTGCGGAGTTTCCTGCTGGTCACCAGCGACTACCACAGCGCCCGCGCGCGGCGCATTTTCCTGGCCGCCGAGCGGGCCATGGGGGGCGGTCCGGCCATGCGCACGGTGGCGGTCCCCGACGAGTTCTTCCGCCCCGATTCCTGGTGGCGCAACCGCGAAGGGCGGAAGACCGCCTTTTTCGAGTGGTCGAAGACGTTCGCCTCCGCCCTGGGCATTTGACCATGCGGGCGAGTTGGGCCGATTCGCCGGATGCGAGGGCCCAGGCGCTCGACAGGGTGTTTCCGGAATTGCTACTTTGGGAAGGCGCGGAAAGCGCGACCGATGTAAACAGAAGGAGAAGATTAATGACCGATCATTCGGTATCTCGAAGGTTGTTCATGACAGCCGCAGCCGCTGCTCCGGCTGCACTTGCCGCAGACACCTCGGACAGAATCAGGATATTCGACCCGCCACCCACCAGGATCCGGATACTGTGTACACGCGTCGGACCCACACCCGGTTTCACGCCGGCGGAGGTCGAACAACTCAAGGCCGGGGGCAAGAACAACGTTGAGATCTTCATGCCCGCCACCGCGGACGAAATGAACAAGCTGCTGCCCGAGTGCGATGTGGTGTTCGGCCAGCTCAACGCGGCCTCGCTGGCGAAGGCCAAGAACTTGATGTGGGTGCAGAACCTGGAAGCCGGCCTGGAGCGGGAGATGTTTCCAGAGCTGGTGGCCCATCCTTGTGCCATGACCAACATGGCGCGGATGTACGCGCCGGCGCTCGGGGAGACGATGTTTGCGATACTGTTGGCCCTGACGCGCGGCATCCAGAAGTACTACGTTCCGCAATACGACAGGAAGGAATGGAAACCCGCCCGGAATCTGGTGGAGATGGGGGGCAAGACCATGGGCGTTGTGGCCATGGGCGGACTGGGGCAGGCCATGGCTAAGATCGCACACTACGGCTTCGACATGAAGGTTCTCGCCGTGGATATCAAACCGATGGCCAAACCGGTGTTCGTGGACACGCTGCGCGAGCCGGAGTGGCTCATGGAGATGGTCCCGCAGGTGGACGTACTGGTCTGCTGCTGCCCCAGCACACCGGTGAGCCGGGGGATGATCGGCGACAAGGTGTTCCGTGCCATGAAGAAGACGGCGTACTTCATCAACATGTCGCGGGGACCGCTGATGGACGAGAACGCGCTCGCCGCCGCCCTGAAGGAAGGCCGGATCGCCGGCGCGGGATCGGACCCGGGGCCGGTGGAGCCGTATCCGCCCACTGGCGTTCTCTGGGGATGCCCGAACATGATCTTCACGCAACACAGCGGTGGATTCTCGCCCGAACGCCAGATCCGTCACATGGGGCTGCTGGCCGAGAACGTCCGGCGTTACGCGCACGGGTTGCCGCTGATGAACGTGGTCGACAAAGTACGCGGTTACTGAACGCCGGGGCAATTGTGGCGCACGCTTTCAGCGTGCCGTGTCCGCACTCGTGCGGGCACGTCTTCCGCGCCGCAAAGCACGCGTCCTCTTGAGTGGGGGGTGCCCTCTGGGCCCGCCATGCAAGCGTGCGTGCGCCACGCACTTCAACCGCCAGTCGTTTGGCCGCCCCCGGCAAGGTCCTGTGAGAGCCACGCCCCTCATGCCAGGGCGGACTTCTATGCCGCCGTCAACTTCACTGGTTGTGCGTAATGCGGCCCGCCGGCCCGCTCGTATACGATGGTCGTATACTGGATTTGTGGCGGCGTTGGATCCGTTGGAGAATTGCCTCGGGTTTGACTGGGACGACGCCAACACCCACAAGAACTGGGAACGGCATCGGGTGGCTCTAGGGGAGGCCGAGGACGTATTCTTTCATGCGCCACTCGTGGTCCGCGGCGATCTTCGCCATTCGAAGAGGGAGAAGCGATACTACGCCCTCGGGCAGATTGGTGCGGGCCGGCGGTTGTTCGTAGCCTTCACTGCCAGGCGGAAGCTCATACGAGTGATTTCGGCCAGAGACATGAACCGGAACGAGGCGGAGACCTATGAGAGATATGAAGAAGAAACTTCCTGAATTCAAGAACGAAGACGATGAAAGGAAATTCTGGGCCACCGCGGATTCGACGGAGTACGTGGATTGGCAAGCGGCAAAGCGCAAGAACCTCGTCCACCTGAGACCGTCTCTGAGGACCATATCACTGCGCCTCCCGGTCTCCATGATTGAGGATCTCAAAGTACTGGCGAATCGGCGCGACGTTCCGTACCAGTCTCTGCTCAAGGTCTTCCTGGCCGAGCGCCTGGCGCGCGAGCGCCAGCCG
>Ga0326728_10026465_pt1 | contig 10263 bp, 11 predicted proteins | sample MB3enrmetagenome_FD_207602 | JGI IMG/M metagenome (GOLD analysis project Ga0326728, IMG submission 207602) | Lab enriched peat soil microbial communities from McLean, Ithaca, NY, United States - MB31MN | ecosystem: Environmental > Terrestrial > Soil > Wetlands > Peat | place: USA: New York... | reverse complement strand
CGGAGGGGACGCTCTGGAGAAGTACGGATCGTCCCGATTCATCGGGGCGGATTGAGAATTGGACAGGCTCCGCGCCAGCAGAGGGAACGGTCTGGAGAATTGGGGATCGTCCCGATTCATCGGGACGGATTGCGGATTGAACAGGCTCCGCGCCAGCGGAGGGAACGGTCTGGAGAATTGCGGATTGCCCCGATTCATCGGGACGGATTGCGGATTGAACAGGCTCCGCGCCAGCCAGGGGGACGGTCTGGAGAATTGCAGATCGTCCCAATTCATCGGGACGGATTGCGGATTGAACAGGCTCCACACCAGCCAGGGGGACGCTCTGGAGAATTGCGGATCGTCCCGATTCATCGGGACGGATTGCGGATTGAACAGGCTCCGCGCCAGCGGAGGGAACGGTCTGGAGAATTGCGGATTGTCCCGATTCATCGGGACGGATTGCGGATTGAACAGGCTCCGCGCCAGCGGAGGGGACGCTCTGGAGAAGTGCGGATTGTCCCGATTCATCGGGACGGATTGCGGATTGAACAGGCTCCGCGCCAGCGGAGGGGACGCTCTGGAGAAGTGCGGATCGTCCCGATTCATCGGGACGGGTTGCGGATTGGACAGGCTCCGCGCCAGCCGAGTGGACGGTCTGGAGAAGTGCGGATTGTCCCGATTCATCGGGACGGATTGCGGATTGAACAGGCTCCGCGCCAGCCGAGTGGACGGTCTGGAGAATTGCGGATTGTCCCGATTTATCGGGACGGGTTGCGGATTGGACAGGCTTCGCGCCAGCGGGAGGGATGTTCAGGAGGCTGCCGCCTGGCGCAGGGGGGTTGATTTGCGCTTTGGGCATCTGGGCGAGCATGGCCAGCAAGAGGCCTGCAATGGAGGCGTCCGTTGTGGAGGGGTTGTCTGGCGGGGCGGGTTTGCTTTTGGTTGCGGCGCAAGTGCCGGCGGGTGACTCGGCCAGGGTGGACGGAGCGGAGGGATCGGACCGATCAGACCGAGCCGGCGGACAGGGAGGAGGAACGGACAGGCTGGCGCGGCCGGTTCTCCCCTGTGCTGTTTGGGCCTGGCCCATCAGTTTTTGGAAATCACCGGCGCGGGAGGCGTCTGCGGCGCAAGGCGGGGTGGAATGGGCCGGCAGCGCGCCCCCGGCATGATTGGCATCCGACAAAAGGAGTGAAAGCGCGGTCATCATTTGGCCACCGCTGCTTTGGAGGCAATGGAAAGACGGACATGCTCGGAAATGGCCGCGGCCCGTTTTGCCTCGGCGGGGCCTTTCTTGGCCAGCGTTTCCAGAATGGCCGCCGTTTCGCTGTCCTTCATAAAAGACATGATTTTGACGATGACGGCGTCATCCATCTGGCTCATGACGGTGGAGGCGGAATCGGGAGTCATGCCGGCATAGACCTTGGCCAGCCTCTTCAAGTTGGGCACTTCGGCCTCCTGGACGCGCACGACGGACTTGTCAAAATCGTCCTGCAATTTGCGGACGGCGAGGGTGGCGGCGGCCAATTCCTGCCGCTGGGCGTTGAGGCGGGATTCCAATTCATCCAACTGCTGCTTGCGCAGGGCCAAGGCTCCTTTTTCCGACTTGAGTTCGATGATGAGCTGGTCGGCTTCCGGGTTGGTGAAATCCCAGGAAGGACCGTGGAAGGCAGTCGCGGGGCGGGAGCGGTTCAGGGCGGCTGGCAGGGGGGTCTTCCAAAACAAGAGCATGGAGGCCAGAAAAAGCAACGCGCCCACCGGCACGCTGGTCCAGGGTGATGTCAATAACTTGATCATAAGACGGCTCCTTCAGGATGCCAGGCCAGGATGGGGCGTCCGCGGCGGGAGGAGAGGTCGTCCAAAAGTTTTTGCTCCTCGCGCCATTCGGCGCGCTGGTGGCGGGCGAATTGTCTGGCGCGGAAATTCTCGACGATCTTCCTGCGCTGGCGGGCGGCCAGCATGGATTGAAAGGCGGTCTGGACGCGCCGTTCGGCCAGGGCCAGAGCGAGGACCAGATCGGCCTGCTGCTTTTCCAGGGCGCGTTCGTATTGGTGGGCCTGGGCCAGCCGCGAGGCGGCGCAGCCCGCGGCGAGAAGGCTGTTGATTTCCTGCTGGTTGCGGCGGATCTGCTCCCGCGCGGTTTCCAGCCGGTCCAGGGCTTGCTGGCGCGCCAGGAGGGCATGGACGTAACTGTCCATGGCCTGTTGCTCCTGGCGGCGGCGCAAGACTTGCACGGCCTCCAGGGTGAATCGGAAAGATTTCATATCGGGTTAGGTCCTTTCCTCAAGCCGGCGGGGGCGGGCCTGGCGGAGGGCGGCGCAGCCATGATCTGGCCGAGCAGCGACCAGCTTTGAGCGGCGGCAAAGCCCTGGCCGGCGGGCTGCTGCAAAAAACCCTTCAGCGGCTCATGCAGTTGTACGCTCCAATCAATGGCCGAGTTGGTGCCCGGCGGATAGGCGCCGATGTTGATCAAGTCCTGGTTCCTGCGGTAGGTGGCCAGCGTCTCCCGCGCCTGGGCGGAGACTTGTTGCTGATCGGGCGTGGTTAAATCGCGGGTCAGGCGGCTGACGCTTTCCAGGACATCAATGGCAGGATAATGGTTTTGGGTGGCCAGCTCGCGCGTCAGAACCACATGGCCGTCCAGGATGGACCGGACCGAGTCGGCGATGGGATCGTTCATGTCGTCGGCTTCCACCAAGACGGTGAACAGGCCGGTGATGGAGCCGTGCTCGCCGGCGCCGGCCCGCTCCAATAATTGGGGCAGAAGGGAAAAGACCGAGGGTGTGTAGCCGCGGGTGGTCGGCGGTTCGCCCACCGCCAGGCCGATTTCCCTCTGGGCCATGGCAAAGCGCGTGACCGAATCCATGAGGAGCAACACATTCTGCCCCTGGTTGCGAAAGTGCTCGGCGATGGTCATGGCCACGAAGGCGCCTTTGAGGCGGGCCAGGGCCGGCTGGTTGGAGGTGGCGACCACGACGACGGATTTGAGGCGGCCAGTTGAATCCAAATCTTTTTCCAGGAACTCGCGCACTTCGCGGCCTCGTTCGCCGATCAGGGCGATGACGTTGACGTCCGCCTCCGCCTGGCTGGCGATCATGCCCAGCAGGGTGGATTTGCCCACGCCGCTGCCGGCAAAAATGCCCAGGCGCTGGCCGCGTCCGCAGGGGATGAAGGTATCCAGGGCTTTGATGCCGGTCTGAAAGGACTGGCGGATGCGCTGGCGCTTCAAGGGATGAGGGGGTTGGAGGTGCAGGGTGACATGGTCGGCGGCCTGGATGGGTCCCCCTTCGTCAAGCGGGTTGCCCAGTCCGTCCAGCACGCGGCCCTTCAACTGCTCGCCGACCGGCACGCGCAAAGAGGAACCCAGGGCGATGACTTCGCTGCCGGGATGAATTCCGTGAACTTCGCCCAGGGGCATGAGCAAAACGTGATGGTTGCGAAAGCCGACCACTTCCGCCAGAGTGGAGCCGTCGTGGCGGGCGGATTCGATGCGGCAGATTTCCCCGACGGCGACCAGAGGGCCTTCGGACTCAATGACCAGGCCGATCAATTGGACGACGCGACCGTGGTTGCGGAGCACCTGGGTCTTCTCCACGCGGCGGAGCAGGTGTTCGAGGCGGTTGACCGGCTGGATGTCCGTTTCAGTCATTAGGTCAGGAGGTTTCGTTTTAAGAGGTCAAATTTGGTTTCGCGCCGTCCGTCCACCGTGCCGAAATTGGTCTCCACCAGGCAGCCGCCGCGGGTGACCTCGGGGGAAACCAGGAAGCGGAATTGCTGGCCGGCGGCGGGAGTCAACAAGGGGGAACCGGCCTTTTGCAACAATTCCAAATCGGCCCGGTTCAGGCGGACGGTGAAGCGGGCGGCGCCTTCAACCTGGGCCAGGGCGTCGCGGACGGCGGCTTCGACCATCTCGGCGGAAATGGGCAGGCCGGCCACCAGCTTTTGCGAGACGGCCAGGGCGAGGGAAACCATGGTGTTTTCCGTGTCGCGGATGACCTGCGGGACGGCTTGGCGCAAGGATTCGAGAAGGCCTTGCGCCAACTCATGCAATTCGGCGCGCTGCTGGATCAGTTTTTCCGTCAAGGCTTTTTCGCCGTCGGCCAAACCGAGCTGGTAGCGCGCGGCTAACTCCGCCTGGCGGAGGTCCTCCGGGGACGGCGGGGCGGCGGGCCCGGCCAGGCGGGTGTCGCGCAAAGGACGCGCAAGCGCAATGGTTTCAGACCAGGAGCTCATTGCGATAGGTGTTGCGGAGGTTGTTCAGGTCCAGTTCCCCGGCGTCTTCCAGATGGCGCGCGGCGTTGACAATGCGGCCCTTGGCGTCCTCGATTTCTCCCGTGCGGAGCGGGCCGAGCATGGAGATTTCCTCGTCCACGCTGGCCGCCGCGCGCTTGGAGACGGCGGAAAGGAGGATGTTCTTGAGATGGGCGCCGGCGGTCTTGAGGGACATGGCCAGGTCGCGCAGATCAATTTCGCGCATGATTTTTTGCAGGGCGGCCGGGCCGAGCAGAACCAGGTCGTCGAAGGTGAACATCTTCTGGCGGATCTCGCGGCCCAATTGGGGATTGCGTTTTTCCAGGTCCTGCAAGACGGACCGGCTGAGATTTTTTTCCAGGGAATTGAGGAGGGCGGCGGCGGTGCGCAGGCCGCCGGTCTGGCTCAAGGCGCGCGCGGGTTGGGGGCCGGCCTTGCGGGTCAGGACCTGGACGACGCGTTCGATGACTTCGACCGGGGCCGGCCCCATCGTGGCAAGCCGTTCCACCACTTCGTCGCGGGCGGCGGGCGGCAGGAGGGCGAGGAGTTGCGAACTTTTTGCCGGCGTCAAATAACTGACCAGGAGGGCGATGGTTTGCGGTTGCTCCAGCTTGAGCAGATTGCAAAGCTCGACGGGGTCCATTTCCAGGAGCGGCTCCATGCCGGGCGCCGGGGCCGCGTCCGGGGCGACGCGCCGGATGATGTCGGAGGCGCGGGAAGGGCCGACGGATTTTTCCAGGGCTTTTCTCGCGTAGCCGGGGCCGCCGAGGACGGCGGCGCTGGCGGCGACGGCGACGGCGGTGAATTCCTGCAAGATCTCCAGTTGCATTTCCTGGCTGATGAAGGTCAGGCGGGCCATCTCGGCGGAAACGGCTTCCAGTTCGTCCTCATCGAGGTTTTTGAGAAGCTCGGAGGCGCTGTCGGCGCCGAGGATGATGAGGAGGGCGGCCAGCTTTTGCAGCTTGGTCATGGAGGAGCATTGCAACAAGGGGGCGGCGGTTTCCATAAAAGGGTGGGATAATCAGTTCTCGCTCTTGGCGCGGCCCAGCCAGGAGCGCACGGCTTGGGTCATGTTCGACGGGTTCTCCCGGATCAACTGGTTGAGGACCTCCACGGTGACCACGCCCTTTCCGGGCAGGGCAACCCGGCCCTGGCCGTTGCCGTTGCCGCTGGCGCGGCCGTTAGCCAGGGGAAAGGCCAGGCGGATTTCCTCGGTTTTGGCCTTCTGGAACATGCGCCAGAAGGCGAAAATGACGCCCAGGGCCAGGGCGGGATAAATGAGCTTTTGCGCCAAATCCAGCCAGACCTGCCGCTTCTCCTGCTGGTCCAACTGCTGGGTCAGATCGCGCACGGGCTGGTCGTTGAAGGGCATTTCTTCCAGCACGATTTCGTCTTGACGCGGGGAGTCGCCGGCGGTCTGGATGCCGAGGGCGCCCTGGACGATGCGCTTTAACTTCTCCACTTCTTCCGGGGCGCGCGGCACGGCTTTGCGGGCGGCGCCCTGGCCTTCAAAGCGCTGGGCGACGAAGACGGCGGTGGAGAGGCGTTTCAAGCCGCCGGCCGCCTCGATGATGTTGCTGGTGATCTTGTTGATTTCGAAGCTGTTGCTCGTGACTTTTTTGCGGGTGCGGCTGCTGTTGACAGGCCCGGCCGCGGCGTTGGTGTTGTCCGGATTGGCGCTGGCGTTGGCCTCGGTCCCGGGAGAGCCGCCGGCGGCGGTGATGGTGTCGGTGTCGGAGTCCTCGTCGTTGACGGTGGTGGTGCGGGCGACCTGGCCGTCGGGGTCATATTTTTCCTCGGTGCGGGTGGTGGTGTCCCAGTTGATCTCGGCGGAAACGCGGACGACGGCCTGGCCCGGGCCGAGGACTTGTTCGAGCATGCCTTCGGCTTTTTTGGAGAGGTATTGCTCAAAGTTGCGGCGGGCGGCGAGCTGGTTGTTGGAAAGGCCGGCGACGGAATCGTTGTCGTCGTTTTGGGAAAGGACGTTGCCCATGTTGTCCACCACGGAAACATTGTTGGCCTGCAACCCCTCCACGCTGTTGGCCACGAGGAAGCGGATGGAATTGACGGCGGAGGCGGGCAATTGGGCGGCGCCTTTGACGCGGACAAAGACGGAGGCGGTGGGCTTGCGCTGGGTGTCGGTGAGGAGGCGGTTCTCCGGCATGACGATCATCACGCGGGCGGATTCCACCTGGTCCAACTGGCCGATGGTGCGGGCCAGTTCGCCCTGGACGGCCCGGGTGTAATTGGCCCGCTGCACGAAATCGGAGATGCCGAAATTGGCCTTGTCGAAAATCTCGAATCCCACGCCTTCGCCCCGGGGAATGCCCTTGCCGGCCATCTGCATGCGGACCTGATAAACCTTGTCGGCGGGGACCAGGATGGCGCCGCCGCCGCGGCTGATTTGATAGGGGACCTTGGTCTCGTCCAGGGCGGCGATCACCTTGGCGGCTTCGCCTTCGTCCAGTTTGCCGTAGAGGAGGGAGAATTCGGGGCGGCTGGACCACAAGGCCACGCCGGCCAGGCCGCCCAGGACGGCCAGGGTGGCGAGGGTGAGGCTGATCCGCTGGTTCAGGCCCAGTTGTTTCCAGATGCCGGCCAGTTGCTGCAAGAGTTGCGAAATGTTTTTATTCATGACAAAGCGGCTTGGGAAATCACACCTGCATGCGCATCAGTTCCTGGTAGGAGTCGAGCAGGCGGTTGCGCACTTCCACCATGAGCTGGAAGGATACGCTCGCTTCCTCAATCGAAATCATGGTCTGGTGCAGGGACACATTTTTTCCACCCAGCAAACCGGTCACCGCGTCCCCGGCGGCGGCCTGTTTGTCGGAAACTTCCTGGATCAATCCGCCCAGGACATTGGAAAAGGAGGCGGCGCCGGACGACGAGGCGGAACCGGACGACGAGGCGGCGCCGGGAGAGGTGAGGTCCAGGCCGGGGGACAATTTCTGCAGGTCCGGGATGGAAATCTTTGGCGAGGCGCTCGCCTCCTGGGCCGTGCCGGCCAGTTGGCTTTGCAAATCGGGAAGGCCCACCATCTTGAGCGCGGAAAGAGGGTCCATGGGGCGGGGGGGTTAGTGTTTGCCGATGGAAAGGGCCGCCATGGCCATGGTGTGGGCGTTTTTGGCCACGGCCAGATTGGCCTCGTAAGAGCGGGAGGCGGCGATCATGTCCACCATTTCCTCGTTCATGTTGATGTCCGGCACCGCCACCATGCCGTGTTCATTGGCGTCGGGATGGCCCGGCATGTAGATCATGCGCGGCGGGCGGGTGTCTTTTTCGATGCGCGCGATGCGGACCTGTTGCGCCCCGGCGGTTTGCCCGGCTTGCTGCGCCCGCAGCACCGAGGCAAAGACCACCTGCTGGCGCTGATACGGCTTGCCGTCAGGCCCTTTGGTGGTGTTGACGTTGGCGATATTCTGCGAGACCACGTCCATGCGGATGCGCTCGGCGTCCAGGGCGGCGGCGGTGCTGTCAATGCCGGAAAGCAGGCTGATCATAATTCTTGTGGCGGCGGTCTAGGACCGTCGCTGTTGATGCCGGAGTGAAGCCTGATCATAATTCAAAGGGTTACTTGCCCGTGATGGCCAGCCGCAGTTGCGCCAGCGAGCCGCTGATCAACTGGGTTTCCAGGGCGTCCTCGAACGTGTTTTGGTTGAGTTTCAACATCTCCGATTCCAGGGTAACGGTATTGCCGTCGCCGCGTCCGGAAACGGCCGACGAGTCCACGGCCAGACTGGGCTTGAGACTGGCAATTTGCGCCGCGTCCCCGCTCCGGACCGCCCGGCTCAACTGGGCTTCGAAGGACGGCGCGACGTCCAGGCGCTTGTAATTGGGCGTTTCCAAATTGGACAAGTTGCTGGCGATGGCTTCCTGGCGAAGGACGGTCACATCGAGCATCTTTTTGGCGGCCACATAAGTGGGCTGATTGAATAAGGCGTCTATCATGGCTCAAGAGCTTTCTCCTGCCTAGCAGCCAACATGCCAGCCGGAGGAGAGCGGTGAAATGGAGGCTTTTGGCAAGGGGCGGGGAGCCAAAGGTGGCAATTCTTGCCAGCGCGCCCGCGCCCCGCTAGGCAAGAATGACCCTGCTTGAAAAGTCCAGCGAGGTGGGCAGAATCCGCCGGTCGGCCAGTTTATCAATCATGCTCCGCTCGCAACGCCTTTAGTAGGCAATGCGGCGAAGGCCTCGCACACCATCAAAGGCCCGGTCATTGGACACCAGGGGAATTCCATAATATCTGGCCGTTCCCGCAATCAAACTGTCCGCCTCGCCCAATCCGCCGCCGGATGCAATCAGTTCCCGATCTATGGCTCCGGCCTCGTATGCGGCCTCGGGAAACAATCGCAAGCAATAAAACACATCCAAAAAGACTCGCGCTTGGCGGGGATTTGGAAACCCGGCTGAAAATTCAGCAATGGAAACGACCGAAATTCTGAACGCGTCGGTTCTGTGCCGCGCCAGACAGGCGGTCGCCGGGCCTTGTTGCCTGGCCAATCGTTCCGCGTAAAAGTCCATTAAAAAAGCGGTGTCAGCGAGCATGGCGGAAACTTCTATTGGAACGCCTGCCCCTGCCGCTGCGAACCGCCTTGAGAAGGTTCGGGTCCATGGGCGGAAGCTCTTTGCCTTCCAGTTTTTCAAGCACCTCGCCGCAGGTGTTGGCACGGTCCGGCAATTCCCGCATGAGCATTTCGGAAAAGCTTTCTTTGCCGACTTTCAGCTTCTTCAGCTTGTCGTGAACCTCGGTTGTGACTGTGAGTGTGATAGTCGCCATGAGTTGATAATACACGAACCATGCACGAAGGCAAGGCAAAATGGCGGCCTTGTCGTGCCGGCGCCGGGCGCCGATGTCGGGCCGCCGGCTCGACTCTGCAAATTCAGGATTGGAGCGGAAACTGAGTTAATCCGCCGTCAAGGCGGATAACAAATTGTTCAATTGCTCCCGGGTGTGCTCGCTGGAGATGGCAAACCGGAAATATCCCGTCTCGGGGCCGCCGGGATACTCGATGAAACATGGATAGATTTTCCGCGAAAGCAGGCGTTCCCGCAGCGCCCCGGCCTCCGCCGGCGTGGAGGGATGGAAGGCGAGGATCGGCGTGGGCGCGGCGGACACCGGAAAGCCCTGTTCGCGCAAGGCCGATTTGACTTGTTGGACATTTCTCTCCAGGCGCCAGCGCAGACTGGGCTGGCTCCGCACCATGTCCAGCGCCTCCAGCGCGGCGGCGGCCAGCGGCGGGGGCAGGGGGGTGCTGCCGGCAAACATGGAACTGGTCCGCATGATTTTTTCCCGCAGCGCGCGGTCGCCCAGAATGGCCCCGCCATAGGTTCCAAAGGCTTTGCTTAACGAGAGGGTCTGGACGATGCGCTCGCGGGAAACGCCGGCATACTCCGGCGCGCCCCGGCCTTTTTCGCCCAAAATGCCCGCGCCGTGGGCGTCGTCCACCAGGATCATTCCGCGGGCCGGCAGGCGCTGCAAATACTGCGCCAGGGGGGCGGCTTCGCCGCTGTGGGAGAAGAGGCCGTCCGTCAATACTATCGGTTTGTCCCGGGACCCGCCGCGGGCCAGGAGGCGGGCCAGGCCGCCGGCATCGCGGTGGGGGAAAGGCTCGACCCGGCAGCGGAATTGGCGGCTGGCCTCGCGCAAACTGCTGTGCGCCTTTTCATCCATGAGCACGCGGGTGAACCCGCCTTGCAGCGCCTGGGCGGCGATGGCGCAGGCGGCGTAGCCGCTGAAAACCAGGGTCGCCGCCGGGGCGTCAAAGAAATCCGCCAGCGCCGCCTCCAATTGTTCATAAATGACGTGGTTCCCCGTGGTCCGCCTCGAGGCGGCGACATTGAGGCCGTATTTTCTCAGGCCCGTCCGCAGGGCCAGAGTGACCCGTCTGTGGCTGGCGAGGCGGAAGTAGTCGCAGCCGCCGAAGTAGGAGTAAGCGCGGCCTTTCCAGAGCACGAAGGTGCGGTTGATTTGTTGGAAGGTGTCCGTTGACGTCATGCAGGATTGCGGATCGCGGATCGCGGATGGAAGAGAGAGC
>Ga0326728_10026464_pt1 | contig 10263 bp, 7 predicted proteins | sample MB3enrmetagenome_FD_207602 | JGI IMG/M metagenome (GOLD analysis project Ga0326728, IMG submission 207602) | Lab enriched peat soil microbial communities from McLean, Ithaca, NY, United States - MB31MN | ecosystem: Environmental > Terrestrial > Soil > Wetlands > Peat | place: USA: New York... | reverse complement strand
TGGCATTCCGTTACCCTTCTCAAGCCGACCCGTTATTTCAGGAAGCCTCCTTTGTGGTGAATCCCGGCGACCGCATCGCCCTGGTCGGCCCCAACGGTTCCGGCAAGACGACCCTGCTGCGCATTCTCGCGGGAGAGTTCGAGCCTGTCCTTCGCCAAAACGCGATAATGATGCATTCGCCGCAAAAACAGCGGCCCAAAGACCGCAGTCTCGGCCCATCGCTCGGCGCCTCGGCCTCTGGTCCGTGAGGTCATCGGGCTGGTCGAGCCTTTGCGCCGACTATACACAGCGTCTTAAGTAATTGCGCATAGTCGGCGCAAGGTGTTGTTCGGTTTGGTCCAGGCGGAGAATTCGTTTTCAACCGCCCGTATGACGTCATCCAGATGCGCGAAGTACCGGTTGTGCAGGCATCGTCGACGCGTGAGTTTCCAGAGGCGCTCGATAGGGTTCAGCTCCGGGCTGTAGGCGGGGAGGTAATCGAGGGCGAAACGATCGGCGTGCTCCCCCCTCCACTCCCGGTGAAGTCGGGCGTGGTGGTATTTGGCGTTGTCCGTAATGACCACCACGCGTCGTCCGCTTCGGGTGCTGGCCGCCTTCAGGTACCGGAGAAACTTCCAGCACGTAAGGGCGTTGAACTTGTCGGTCTCGCGCCGAAAGCACAACTTGCTGTCGCGCAAACGGACGGCGCCGAAGTATCCGACACTGCGCCGCGTGGGATAATGCAGCAGCACGGGATCCTTCCTTTCTGGAGGGACCCACATGCGGCAGCGCGAACCGTATTGCTAAAAGTGTACTTCGTCCATGGCCCAAAGATCGACAGCGGCGTCAAGGCTTAATGCCTGGAGTTTTTTTATGCGTCTTCTGCAACTCCACATCCGCATGGCCAATCAGCGGCCGCGGTTTGCGCAAACGGAAGCCGAATTGGCGAAACATCCGCTGGCATTGACGCACCCCCAACCGCACCCCCTGGCGTCGTGCGAGCCAGACCTGCAGCGTCTTCCCGTCCCACAGGGTCCCGCTCAGGCCCACCTCAGTCGGCGCACGCCGCAGTACCGACTCAACCTCTTGCCGTTGCGCCGCGCTCAGTCGTTTGGGCCGCCCGGCTCGCGCCCCTTCCACCAACCCGGAAAGACCGCGCTCTTCAAAATGCCGCACCCAGTATTCAACCGAGCGCGGCGCATCGCCCAGCAGTCGACCCACTTCCGGGCAGGTCATCCCCTGAGCGACCAGCAGCACCCCGTGAAGGCGGTGATCGTATCGAGATTCCTCCGACCGGCAAATCTCATCTTGCAGCCCCAAAACCATGGTATCGGCATCGGCAATGCTAAGTGGTTTCATCCTTCCATGAAACCACACTTTTTTATCATGCGCAATTACTTATGACGCTCTGTATAGTGCCCGCCTTGCGCGAGGCAGGTTGCAGTTTTCCAGGTAAGAGAACGGCAGGCCCAACCTGCCATCGGTTACGCAGCGCGCCTTTCGTAGCGATGGTGCAGGCCACCGACCTGCGGGATCTCCACGATCTGGGCCGCCTCCGGCCCCTGCACGACGCGAGTTGTCGGAGCGTCCTTGGCTAAAGATAGGTGAGTTCGCGAACCCAGATAGTAATCGAAATAACTTTTCAGGATTTGTCGCAGATGTTTCTCTCCCAGCACGATCATGTGATCCAAGCATTCGCGTCGGATGGAGCCCACCAGCCTTTCCGCAAACGGATTTTGCCAAGGGCTCTGCGGTGCGGCCAGGACTTCGGTAATGTCCATGTCTTTGAGGTGATTCCGGAAACATTCCCCGTAGATCTGGTCCCGATCTCGGATCAAATATCGTGGCGCCGTGTCGTCGGGGAACGCTTCCAGGATTTGCTGAGCGGTCCAAGCCGCCGTCGGATGTTCGGTCACGTTGAAATGCACCACCCTGCGCCGACGATGGGCCAAAACCACCAAAACGAACAGAACCCGAAAGGTGGCGGTGGGCACCGTAAAGAAATCGATGGAAACCAGTTGGTTAAGATGGTTGTCGAGGAACGCGTTCCAGGTTTGAGAAGGAGGTCGACGCTTTCTGGGGAGGAGTCGCGACACGGTTCGTTCCGAAATGGGGATACCCAGCTTGAGCAACTCTCCGTGGATACGGGGCGCTCCCCAAAGTGGGTTGGCAACGGCCATCTTCAGGATCAGAGCTCTAATCGTGGGGTTGGCTTCTGGACGGCCGCATTTTCGCCTGGAAATCCAGCTCCAGAACAGGCGAAAGCCCTTGCGATGCCAGGCCACGACGGTCTCAGGCCTGACGATAACCAGCGCTCGTTGCCAATCCTTCCAACTCCTGGACAGCCAAACCCAAAAGAAGCGATCCGTCCTTCGCAGCCGAGGCCGCGGGCACTTGCGCTTGAACACAGCCAGTTGTTGCCGAAGGGCAAGGTTCTCCAGGGCGATATCTCGGAGGCAAGCGGGCGAAACGAGGAGACGAAACAGGGAACCAAGCAGCGCGAACATGGCGTTTAGGGTGCGGGCCGACACTCGAAAATGTCAATTGTTTTCAGCGTGATGTGGTTTTGGCGAAGGACAGGTTCCGGCCGGTGGTCTCTCGCCCGATCACCAACGCTGGATCCCCTCGCGCTATCGCTTCTTTCTTCCCGTCAAGGTGCTGAGGCGAGTCTTCCGTGGAAAGTTTGTCGCCGCTCTCCGGCAGGCCTTCGCGGAGGGCCAACTGGGCTTCTATGGGGATCTCAAGCTTCTGGCGAAAGCCCAAGCGTTCGCTTCATTCCTCCGCCCACTGTTCCGGAAGGACTGGGTGGTCTATTGCAAGCCGCCCTTTGGGGGTCCAGAACATGTTCTCCGTTATCTCGGCCGCTATACCCACCGCGTGGCGATCTCCAATCACCGCTTAGTCGCTCTGGAGGGTAACCAAGTCACGTTCCGCTGGAGAGACTCCGCGCACGGCAACCAGCAACGTCTGATGACCCTTGCCGTCGAGGAGTTCTTGCGCCGCTTCCTGCTCCATGTGCTTCCCCCGGGCTTCGTGCGCATCCGCCACTTCGGCTTTCTGGCCCACCGACGCCGCGCGGCTCTCTTGCCACTTTGCTTCCAGTTCCTAGGACGACTGAGCAACTTGCCACCCACCCCAGGACTGCCGCCAGAGGATGAAGAAGGCTCCTCGATCACGCTGCCTTCTATCTTTTCGTGGCCCTGTCCCCAGTGCGGCGGCCCCATGATTATTCTGGAGCGACTCACCGCAGCGGAAATGTGCCTGCGATCCCCACCGCCCGCCCTCACGAGGCTCGCATGAAATACCGCATTCCGATTCGACCCCACGGCGCCCGCTCCCCACGCCCGCGCTCTCGTGTGCCTGCTTACATGCCGGCAACCCATACTTCCTCACCCTATTCCCTCACACCATCTCCAAGGGATCTCAGGTTGACGGATAGCACACGCCTTCTCGCCCGCAGACAGCCATTCCACTTGCCTCTCCACCCACCCACGGGGCAGCGGAACCCAATTCAAAACCCATAGTTTGCCCGCGTCCGCCGCAAACACGGGCGGCTCCGTTCAAGTCGCTGTATCGAACGCGCGCCGGGCTCGATCCCTGCCACTCGGCTGATCGTCCAGTCGGCGCGCATCCGATACAACCCTATGACTTTTGTGTGCGCCCAGCACCCGCATTGCGCATAGGAGCCTTTGGGGAAATCTTCGTCTGCTGCCGGGACCAATTCACGGTCAGTCCAAGACGGAGAGGTTTTACTCCAGACAGCACTTCCGCGAGTCCCCGGCCTGGGACTCCTCCAATAGGCCTATCGCGTTGACTTAGTTGCAACCGTGGCCTAAGATGGCCACCAAAGGCGGGACCCTCGCCATGGTCGGCAAGACTATTTCCCACTACCGCATACTCGAAGAGCTCGGGAGGGGCGGCATGGGCGTGGTGTACAAGGCCGAGGACACCAGGCTCGGCGGGCCAGTGGCCATCAAGTTCCTGCCGGAAGGATTGGTGAAAGACCATCAGGCCCTGGAGCGGTTCACCCGCGAGGCGCGGGCCGCCCGGGCGCTGAATCACCCCAACATCTGCGTCATTTACGATATCGACCAGCTCGCAGGCCAGCCCTTCATCGCCATGGAGTATCTGGAGGGGCAGACCCTGAAGCAGCGCCTTGCCGGGAAACAGCCCAAGACGGACGAAGTGCTGGACCTAGCCATCCAGATTACCGATGCGCTGGACGCGGCGCACGCCAACGGCATCATCCATCGGGACATCAAGCCCGCGAACATTTTCGTGACCCAGCGTGGCCAGGCGAAAGTCCTAGACTTCGGATTGGCCAAGCTGGCGCCGAAGCCCCGGCGCGCGGCGGAAGCGGTGGGAGCATCCGCGCTGCCCACCGCATCGGTCGAGCCCGAGCATCTCACTAGTCCCGGCGCGGTGGTGGGCACGGTGGCTTACATGTCGCCGGAGCAGGCGCGCGGAGAAGAACTGGACGCCCGCACAGACCTCTTCAGCTTCGGCGCGGTGCTGTACGAAATGGCGACGGGCAGGCAGCCCTTCACGGGCAACACTTCTGCGATGATTTTCACGGCCATCCTCACCCAAGCCCCGACCCCACTGGTGCGGCTGAATCCTGAGCTTCCACCGAAGCTGGAAGAAATCATTAACAAGGCGCTCGAAAAAGACCGCGATTTGCGTTACTACAACGCCGCTGATATCCGGACGGACCTGAAGCGCCTGAAGCGGGATACGGAATCCGGAGGTGTATTGGCTGCAGCGACGGGTTCACCCCGCCACGCCGAAGATGGCGGCACAAGGCCGCCTCTACGTCAGCGATGGCCCATCCTTCTTGTCGGTGGGACGCTCCTTGCTGTGGCTGCACTTCTGCTCGCCCTCAGCGTTGCCAGCCTGCGCGATCGCATATTACGGCCCGTAGGGGCGGTTCGCGAACCGCCCCTTCAAATTCAATCCATCGCCGTCCTGCCGCTCGAAAACCTCTCACGCGATCCCGAGCAAGAATACTTCGCTGATGGTATGACCGAGGATCTAATTACGAACCTCGCCAAGATCAGCGCCCTGAAAGTCATTTCGCGGACCTCGGCGATGCATTACAAAGGCACCGCGAAGACCGTGCCGGAAATTGCCAAAGAGCTAAAGGTGGATGCGGTGGTGGAGGGCTCCGTCCAGCGCTCGGGCAGCCGGGTACGGATCACCGCGCAGTTGATTCGCGGGGCAACCGACCGCCACCTGTGGGGGGAGAGCTACGAGCGGGACCTTCGGGATGTGTTTTCATTGCAGGATGAAGTTGCACGTGCCATTGCGGAGGAAATCAAGATTAAGGTCACGCCGCAGGAGCAAGCGCGTCTGACGGGCGCACCGGCGGTCAATCCTGAAGCCTATCGGCTCTACTTGCAGGGCCGCTACCAGGCCAGCAAGAGGACACTCCCCGGGTTCGAGAAGAGCACTTTGCTCTTCCAGCAGGCGCTCGAAAAGGACCCAGGCTATTCTTTGGCACACGCAGGGCTTGCCGAAACCTACGGCCTCCTCCCCTTTTATGGCGGGGCATCGCCACACGAGGCCTTTCCCAAGGCCAAGGCGGCCGCCCTGAAAGCGCTGGAGCTTGACAGTTCCCTCGCAGAAGCCCACGCCGCGCTGGGGTTTGTCCTCTTTTACGGAGAATGGGATTGGGCAGCCGCAGAAAGAGAACTGAAACATGCGATTGAACTCAATCCCGGCTATGTCATCTCTCACCATTGGTACGCGGAGTACCTCGGTGCCATGGGACGTCACGACCAAGCCATTGCCGAGATCAAGCGCGCCCAGGAGCTGGACCCGCTCTCGCCTCTCCTGTTTGCCATCGGAGGGGAGATTTACGCCTTAGCTCGCCGTTACGACGAAGCTATCGAGCAGTGCCGAAAGGCGCTCGAGCTCGATTCGAATTACGCCTTGGCGCACCAAAACTTGGGTTCGAGCTTTTTTGGAAAGCGGATGTATAAGGAAGCCGCTGCGGAGTACGTAATGGCGGATCGAGCCTGGGGTAAGACCAATTCGTCGGGGCTGGCACTCGCTTATGCCCTCACCGGGAAGAGAGGTGAAGCCCTGAAGATCCTGGGGAGATTGAGAGAACCGTCAAGCCAACTGGAACTTGACTCCTTGATGGCCGCCAAGCTCTATCTGGCGTTGGGCGAGAACCAAGAAGCCTTGGACTGGCTTGAAAAGGCATACGAGGAACACGAGCCCTACGCACCATTCTGGAACGTAAGTCCCGTCTTGGATCCGCTGCGTTCCGACCCGCGCTTTCAGGACCTGCTGCGCCGGATGAAGTTCCCGCCGTAAGGTCGGCCTCGGCCTTTGACTACATCATTTCTCACGTGCGCCTCCGATGCAATTCCGTTCCGTACATAGGCAGTTGCGGAATCGACTGGCACACATGGCCACAAGGGAGAACAGCCCTGCCGACCACCTCTGCGAGATTGTGCCTGTGAAACGCCCTTCTACGCCCGAATCCAGCCGGTCGCAATACACTGCAACGGTGGATGAACAAGAATCTGTCACAGGCATGGTCCTTCGTTATGGAGATTCTCGTTTTCGTGGCGTTATAGCGATTGGGCTGACATTAAGAAGATTATGCTGCCACCCGCACGTAGCGGGCGTACCTCTTGCTCTCCTGGGGGGGGGGCGCTCGCTCCAGGTTTCACATCCGCCGTACTTGGCCAGACGCTGCTGCTGAGCGAAGAATGTGTGGTTTTGGCGTGCTGAGAAGGTCCTGCGGTAGGGGGCGGAAATCAATGGGTTGGGACCGTAGATTGGAACCTTTTTCGCACTCTGTCGTCGTGATATGATTCGATTGGATTCACCGATTGTGCATGCCCCGAATGAGGATCGCTCTGCCGTATTTATGCCCTCATATCTTCCCGATACAACCGTTTTGATCGATTTCGGGCGTGACTTGGTCGTTCGCGCCAAGATCGAGGATGCCAAACAAAATGGCTCAAATTTCCTTATCGCGCCGCCTGCGTTGATTGAGCTGGTCCGCGGGATGATTGCGGGCGGCCCGGACACGTTTGAGAAGAACAAGAAGGTCTTCGTTTGGCTACGCGCCCATGGTTGCAACGTCCTGGAGCTCCCGCGACCTTTCATGGCCAAGGTTCTTCGGACCTCAACCGGCAGGATCTCCGGTGTGGTACCTGAACACTACGAGCAATTAATCGATATGGTTGTGAGCTCCGTAGATTTCTACGCCTTCCTGAAAAGGAGTGAGGCAGCTGGTAGTGTCTGGCAAGGGATCGCGCACGCCGACAAAATACATGAAACCATGTTGGATAGGGAGCTCAGTGCGTTCGTGGAGGTTGCAAAGGGAGGGCACGACAAGATCCTACCAGCACTCCTGTCACGGACTTTTGGTGCCCGCCTGCCGTACTTGTGGTACCAGAGCCATCGTCCGATGCCCAGCCGGGCTGCAATCGGCTCCACGGCAGGCGCAAGCGGGGCGGAGCCCCGGAATTGCTTTTTCGGGTTTATTGCCGCAATTTGACCCAGGATCGCGGTTCACCGCTCGGGGTGAGCCGTCTGCTCGCCTCCCGCGGCGCTCTTTCCTATGAGATATCGATCAAACCATGCGATCGTGCGCCGGATGGAGTCAATCTGGTTCTCACGTTTCACGAACCCGTGCCCTTCATTCGGGTAATAGTGAACATCCACGCTCCGGCCTTCTTTCTTGAGGATATCGACGACCTGTTGTGCTTCCTCCTTGGGCACACGCGGATCATTGTCCCCCTGCAGCACCAGTAAAGGTGCCTTTTCGCTCCGAATGTAAGTGATCGGCGAGTCGGCGTCGTAGATCTGGCGGTTCTGGTCAGGGTTGCCCAGGAGCGCTTTCAGATACTCGTTCAGCGATGGGTCGGAACTCTTCAGCATGGTGGACCAGTTGATGATCCCGTACTCTTCCACGGCTGCGGCCCAGATGTCCGGCGCCTTGCCGATGGCGATGAGGGTCATGAAGCCGCCATAGGACCCGCCCGTGATTCCAATTTTCCTGGGATCAACGTAACCCGTGGCCTTGAGGAATTCCACCCCAGCGATCTCATCCTTCAGGTCGCCGCCCCCCAGATCTTGAAAATTGGCCTTTTGGAAGTCCAGGCCGTAGCCGGTGGAACCGCGCGGGTTGGGAGCGATGCAAATGTACCCGCGCGAGGTCAGCGCCGCCACATCCGTGTTCCAGTAGTCAACCATCTGACCGGTGGGCCCGCCGTGCGGAATTACCAACGCCGGATTACTCCCGTCCCGCTTCAGATTGAACGGCACCCAGAGCAAAGCGCTGATGATCTTTCCGTCGAAGCTCTTGTAATGGACGATTTGGGAGGGCGGAAGTGGTATCGCGCGCAAGCTGGCAATCCCGGAAAAAGTCAGCTGCTCGGCATGCCGGCTCGCGAGGTTGTAGACCCAAAGGTCTCCCGGCTGGTTTGAGGCCTCGTGGGAAACGATCACGCGGTCGCTCTGCGGCGCGAACTCGTTGGGATTACCCGAGAAATAATTCAGGCCGTGCGGCAGGTCAACCTTTTCCGCCCGGTTCGTTGAGCGATCCGCCAGATAGGCATCGGTCACCCCGTCTTCATTCACGACGTAGGTGTAGTTCTTGCCGTCGGGCGAAAAATTCCCTGCGAAGGCTTCCCATTTCAAGTCCGTGACCCAGGTGACCTTTTTGGTTGCGACATCCAGCAGGGCCACGTTCATGTAACCGCCCTTGGCATCCGAGCTGAGGAGGATTGTCCCGCCGTCGGGCGATAGCGATGAGGCGAGATAGCGAATCGTGCCCTGGTGGGAGGTGAGGTTCTCCAGCTTTCCGGTCGCCACATCGATCCGGTAAACGTCAGCGTCGGTGAATGGAGGGTTCACGCGGCCGGCATAGATGCTCTTGTCGTCTCTGCCCCATGCCACCACGTTCCAGGAGTAACCGGGTTGCTGCTCATTCGTCAGCTTATGAACTTTACGCGTGCTCCAGTCGAGCAGAGCGATGTCGTACTGAGAGCCGTCCTTGGTTTTGTAGGCGAACGCAATGGTATTGCCATCATGGGACCAGTGCGGATCCTGCTCGCGAACCGCGGGCGTGTTGGTCAGGTTGACCGCCTCGCCTCCGTCACTCGGTATCGCGTAAAGGTCCCACAGCTCGTCCCCCGCGCGGTCCTGCTGGTAAACGATCCATTTGCCGTCGGGCGACCAGACGGCGCTGTACTGGCGGTCGTCGGACTGGGTGAGCTGGATCGGCCATCCCCCTGAGGCGCGCACCTTCCAGAGGTTGGAGCGACCGGAAATATCCGAGGTGAATACGATTTGCTGCCCGTCGGGCGACCAGGCGGCACCAAACACACTTCGCGTGTAATAGAGGTCGTCGATGGGCGCCGGCCGCGCGGCCGAGTTTGACGCCGAGAGCACCGACTTCGGGTCGGTGAGCGGACGGTCGTCGGGTCCCGTGGACCCGATCAAGGGCTCATACATGCTGCAGCAAACGACAACCAACAGTCCCAACAAGCGCCGGGTTCTCATGCCACCCTCCTTCCATCAAGGTCCTGACACTGCGCGCTACGCGGACTGCCAGCGCGGTGGCTTGTGCGCTGAAAACGGGAATCGCCCAGGACCTTTCAGGCGATTGGTATATCACGGATTCTCGGGTCTGGAAAGCGGTTGGTGTAGTAACCGGCGGCGATGGCATTAGAGAACGAGGGTGTAGGTCCGCCAGGGGTTTCTTTCGGTCTTCCCCCGCCCGGAACGTCAGAGTTAGTTTTGTCATGCAGCGTTCAGCAAGGATGTTGCAGGTCTGTCCACGGCGGTGCTGTGTAAGCAACACCCGCCACCCTGATGGGGACTACGCCACTTCTTCTGTGTAGTCGTCGGCGCCCCAGCGTGCGCCCCGCTGGGTTCGTCAGTCTTGGTTCCTGCGGCTTTCCTGGTTGTGGGTTTCTGACCGCCATTTCCTCTCCTCCTGGGCTACGACACATTGCCGCTGCCCGCCGGAACCCAGCCAAACGCCTGGATTGTCGATGGGAAGGCGACTTTTCATTCCCAATCCATCTTGTGCGCGCCCAGCACCCGCGATGCGCACAGGAGTCCCTGGGGAAATCTTGGTCTGCAGCCGGGACTGCTTCACGGTCGATTCAGCACGGAGAGGTTTTGCTGCAGACGGCACTCCTGGGAAGTGTTCCGTTACTTGGACTGTCCCGCATAGTAGTCTGCGCTACGGTTGCTTGACAGCCGGTACGGCACCCGAGTAACCTGACGCCAATTGGCCAGCCATTGGTACCT
>Ga0326728_10026461_pt1 | contig 10265 bp, 9 predicted proteins | sample MB3enrmetagenome_FD_207602 | JGI IMG/M metagenome (GOLD analysis project Ga0326728, IMG submission 207602) | Lab enriched peat soil microbial communities from McLean, Ithaca, NY, United States - MB31MN | ecosystem: Environmental > Terrestrial > Soil > Wetlands > Peat | place: USA: New York... | reverse complement strand
CAGTTTCAGTGGCGGGCGATGCCAGCGGCCGTTGGGCCTTCGACCCGTCGCTGGCGGATCAACTGGCCTGCCCGGCCTGCCTCGGCGATCTCAAGCTGGAGGAGTCCCGGCTGGTCTGCCAAAGCTGTGGCCGCGCCTATCCGGTCGTGGATGGGATTCCGGTGCTGATTGCGGATGGGGATATCAAGAAAACAACTCTTCAAAATGACTCGATGCGAATTCCTGGGAAGGAAGCTTCATAGAGTCTCCTGTCCAGAGTGAGTAACGTATAGCCGCGGACCGAGGCGTGCGCTCCTATCAGGAAGTCTGTAAGGATACGGCGGGGCAACAACCCTGTACTTGCCACTCTCCGCTGGACATAGCCTTGAAAAGCGGCTCCAGCCGAGCGCCATATATCTTCTTCAAAGCACCATTCCAGTTCGATGCCTCCGACGCTGAAGAACGCATCGAGAGCGGGCTGTGTTCGTGCGGGAAGGCCCAGCAATTCCGCGTAAACCGGGCCTGAGACCACCAGCCTGCTCGATCTTCTCGAACGCTCGATCGCGTCTCGCGCGCTCTCGTTGAGGCGTTTCTCCTGATTGAGCAGCGCAATCACAACGTTAGTATCAAGCGAGACTGTCGTCGTACTCATCGTAGCCTCTGAGTTCACGCATATAGGCCCTTAGGCCCTCCCGGCCTGGGGCCATACCAGGGACGCCAATCCCGCGCCATTTCTCGAACACGTTCTCTTCGGCGTCGCGCACAAGGCGGAATCCGCCCTCCTGCTGCTCAAAGCGCAGGTGGTCGCCAGGCTTGACCCCTAGAGATCTGCGCACCCCGACTGGAATGGTGATCTGCCCCTTGCTGGTGACCTTGGCCCGCAGGGCTCGCCCCGGTACTGCCTTTGCGGCGGTGGACATGTCGGTCAACTCCTTACCTCTATGACTATACTCCTTACTTACCCAGCTCTTCAAGCGATAGGGCAAGCCCGGAAGTCTCAGTGCCGGTGATGGAAGGGCATCACGATCATCATGGCGAAGCCGATGGCGGCCATCAGGGCAAGCGCTATCAGGCTGTAGAGGAGCGTGAGGCTGGGTCCTTGGGAGGGCGCGTCTTCCGGATCGGCCTCTTGGTGGGGCGCGGAACTGGCTGGCTGACGCTCGGGATCACTCATACTTCAGGCTCTCCACCGGGTCCATCTGGGCGGCGCGGGTGGCAGGTACAGTACCGAAGATGATGCCGACCAGGGTGGCCGAGGCCAGCGCGATGAGAATCGACAAGCCGGAGACTGGCAGCTCGTAGCCGGAGAAGACGCGGACAGCGAGAGGCACGGAGAGTCCGGCGGCGATGCCCACCAACCCGCCGATCAGCGAGATGATGATCGCCTCGGCAAGGAACTGGTACTTGATCTCACGGTAGGTGGCGCCAAGTGCCTTGCGGATGCCGATCTCGCGGGTGCGGGCGCGCACGGTGGCCAGCATGATGTTCATGATGCCCACGCCGCCCACCATCAGGGTGACGGCGGAGACCAGAAACAGCACCACTGTGAGGTAGGTCATGATCTTGTCGGCCATGACCAGCAACTCCTTGAGAGTTTGCGTATTGTAAATCGAGTTGGGACGGTGGCGCCCCTGCACGATGCGCTTGATCTCCCTGGCCGCATCCGGCACCTCGTCCATGCTGCGCATGGAAAAGTAAATCTGGTTAACATTTTCCGTTCCGGTGAAGTAGCGGGCGACGGAATAGGGGATGAGGATGGTCTGGTCCTGAATCTCCGATTCGCCAAAGTCGGTGACGGCCTCCTTGAAGACGCCGATGATGGTGAAGGGGATGCCGCTGATCTCGAAGGTTTGGCCTACGGCCGCGTCGGAGCTGCCGAAGCGCTCGTGGGCAAACGACTCAGTGACCACCGCGCACTTGATGTGGGCCAGGTCGTCTTCCTCGTCGAGGAAGCGGCCATCGGTCACCACCAGATTGCGGATGTTGCGATATTGCGGGCTAACACCCAGCACCAGAGTGTCCTTCACCACGCCGCCGCCGAAGTTGATGCGGTCGTGCATGGTGAGAATGGGCGAAGAGTACAGGACTCCGGGTAACTGGTCCAGCACTGCCTTTTCGTCGTCGCGAGTGAGATAGTCGTCGTAAAGTACGCGCTCCTTGGCAGCTGAGCCGCCGCCGGCGTATTCGAGTTCGACGGAGTTGGTCTCGACCTTCTGAATCTCCTCCATGATGAAGCGCCGCCCGGTGAGGCCGATGGTCACCACCAGAATGACCGAGGCGGTACCGATGACCATGCCCAGCGCGGTGAGCGCAAAGCGCACTTTGTTTGAGCGGAAGCTGTCCACGGCCAGCTTGAGAATCTCGCTGAGCACCATGGTGCGCCGGGCGCTGAGCAGTGTTTCACGGAAGGCGTGTTCGCTGGCCTGATCGCGCGGGTTGTCCGGATTGGTCGGATTCATTGCGTCCTGCTTGCAAGATGCGCCAAGGCGCCCGCGGCTTCTACCATCGTGACCTCATTCGGGGCGCGCCGGTGACGGCCGGACCTCGATCCCGGGTTCGCAGCCGTTTTCAGCTTCTCGCACTGCTGGATGTGGCCGCGCCAGGATACTGCGCGGGCCGCTCCCTCACCGGAGGAGGCAAAGATAACGCTTGCGATGCGCGGTTGTCCGGGAGCCCCAATGCGACTCCCCCTCTATAGCTTACGCGAAGATCCATGGTGGCTCATTTCACGGGCCTGGCTGGTGAGTCTTGGCAGAGACCGCGATCGTTCTCATGGTTCGGTGCCGCGGAGAGTGCGCCGGAATGGCAAGGCCTGAAGTGAAAAATGCTCTAAACTAAAGGAAGGCGCGAAAGTGGCGGAATTGGCAGACGCACCAGACTTAGGATCTGGCGGAGCAATCCATGGGGGTTCGAGTCCCCCCTTTCGCACCATGCCGGCAGGCCTGTTGAGAGAACGGAAGGTGGCAGGGATCGTAGTCTTCGGCGTCGATTCCGGCCGGTGAAGCTCGTTCGGATTGCCTAGTTCGGGCGATTGCCTGAGGCGGAGCGGCGGCGAAAGCGATCATCGACCGGCTGGCGGCCCTGAAAGCCCTGCTCGACCGTGTGCCAATACTCGATGGCCGGCTCCCCCATGCGCCAGCAGAGCAGCACCACCTCATCGTCGAGGCGGCAGGGAAAATCCAGCAGTCCCGCTTCCAGATCCTTCACCTGCACGCCGATGGAATCCATCTCGGCGATGCTCTCGCGCACGCGCAGCAGGTAGGTTTCCATCTCCGAGCGCAGCTTGGCCACCTTGGTTGCGTCCACCTTCATGCCGCCGGAGAGATAGATGCGCCGGATCAGCTCGGTGAGGCCGGAGCCGACCTCCTCGGCCGACTGCTTATCTTCGATGGCGCGCTTCAGCAGCGACTCCAGCACCGGGAGCAGGGACTGCGCTTCTTCGAGTGTGAAGGTCTTCATGAGGAAGTTCCCAGGTTCATAGAATACGACAAAAACAGCGTCTCGTTCTCATCTGCGTGCCGCTGACAACCGTGATCGGCTTCCAAGGGAACAGCTCTGCCGGCTGCAAACAGCTGCTCGCGCACACTTCCAGGCCGGTTCAATCCTTGAAAGCAAGATGCGCCTTATTCGATTGGGAGTCCCCCCGGGCTTTGCCGGCGTGGCAGTAGAAGCTTGACATTTACAGGAGCCGCCCCCCGGGTTGTTTTTTCCATTCTTCCGGCAAACACGTTGGAAAGGCGCGGAGCATGAGCTCTGTCCCTACGGGACTCCGGATGAATTGTTGGTTTCGCCAACCCCACGCTGAAGCGCGGGGCTAACAACCGTTGCACCTACGGTGCGGGCGACGGCCTGCTGCCGGTAAGGAGCGCTTCTACACAGGCCCCTGTGAGGGGCCACCAACCGTAGAGTCTCCGGCTATGCCGGAGGATACTTATTGAGCCTTGCGGAAGCAGATATTCTCGCCGTCAAGCCGGTACTCGGCCGAGCAGAGGTCGCCGCCGCAGATCATCGTCTCTACGCCGCACAGTTGACGGCGCGTAATCAGGCCCATGGTGCCGCAGCGCGGACAGGACATGACCGCTGCAAACGGGTTCTGCGCATGACCCAGCTTGGCTTGGTTCGCAAGCACGAAGACCGTTCCGGGGTCCATTCTTTCAGGAATCCATTCTTCCAGAAACTGCAAGTCGGCTGACATCGTTCCCTCCAATGGGTTGATGTAACCGAGCCGCGTCCGATGCTCTCAGGCCGGCTCCGTGGTCGAACAACAGCAGGCTGCGAATGGCATCCAGGAGGCAGTGGGGGCCTCCGGACAAAAATGGCATTTCTGGATCAGTGTTTCTGGAAAGGATGTCGAAGTCAACCGCAATCGGAGCCGGGGAGTATCAAGGGGGATTCCCCGGCGCGGATTGTGTGCGCTCCTAAGTCGAAGCCAGGGTTTCTGTGTCCTCAAAAGTCTTGTGCCGGGTCGCCGCTTGCTGTTGGTCGCGCCGGCATGAGCGCTGTGGTTTCGGTCCTTGCTCGCTTTACCCATCGGAGCAGGCTACCGCGGCGCAGTTTTCAAGAGCTGCCCGGAAGGCGGGACGGCTGCGGGCTGCGCCTGAAAAGCGGCCGCCTGCGATCCTGCCTGAGAAGCCGGCTGCACCGGCAAGACGAGGCCTTGTACAGTATCCGGATCGTCGCGCAAGCGCAGATACAGCAGGCTATTGACCGGGTGGGGGACGCTCAACTGGGTTCCGGTAAACTCCGGCGGCACCTCGGCAGCATTGTCGAAATCGGGCGTGGCGGCAATGGACGCAACCAGAAAGAGATTCGTTCCGGTCAGCGCGCAGGGCTTGGCCATATTGTGCGGGCAGTGGAGTTCCTTGAATCCGGGCAGCCGCACCAAAGTCCCCAGGGGCATCCAGTCGCCTGTTACTCCGTCGCCCGACACGGCGCGCGCTTCCACCGGCCCGAAGGCCGATGAACCGAAGCGGGCCAGCGGTTCCACCATGCCGACCGCGGTGCCTGCATCCTCCAGCATCAGGCTGCCGTCGGAGAGAGAGAGCAACGTGTGGAAGCTGCCATCCACGGCCGCTACTTCGACCTTCTCGCTGCGCGGAAACTTGGGCGGGACAATGGACTTGAGAAAGAAGACGAGACGCTGTTCGGCGGGCAGGTCATCGGAAGTGCCCAGATGCACCGGCGAGGGCGCAGCCGATACCTCCTGCTGTGTGCCCTTGCTCAACAGCGCAACCTGCGGACGCGGCGGCTCGACGGTCACCGGCGTCTTCAACTGGCGGCCATCCCTCAGCCGCACATTGGCAACGTAGTGCCTTGCGGGGTTCAGGCTGGCCGTGGAACTGCCGGCGGTCATTGCCAGCTGATCGAAATCTTCAATGCGGCTCAGGGCAGAGGGGGTAAGCTCGATCCCGTCCAGCTCGGCCTCTTCCACCTCGTCGAGGCGGGTTCCCTTGAGCATGGCTATCTGGTCCCCGGCGCTCAGCGTCAGCCGGTCAAGAGAAGCGGCCTCTTGATAGGCCGTCAAGACCAGCCGGTCCGGCTTCTCCAGACCAAACTGATCGATCTCCACGGTTACCGGCCCTGGCGCAGCGTCCTTCATGGGCACGGCAACCTCCAGCGAATCCGGCCGGGGAGACTTCCAGGCCAGAGTGAGCGGATTGGCGCCAGCGGCCTCTTCCTCCACCCGGTCTACGCAGAGGGTGCTGTCGCCCACCAGGTGGAGCGTGTCTTCGCGGCCCACCACCAGGGCAGACTGGTCGCTCGCCGCCAGCGTCCACTTGCCGGGCTGAGCCGCATGCAGGCGGAAGCGCGGTCCCTCCCAATCGTCAAAGCCCCATTTGCCCCGCACGACGCCGGTCAGATCGCCCTGAGGCAGCAAAGGCGCAGGATGCGCCAGCACCAGGCCTCCCTCAGAGGGATCGGCCTTCAACGGCAAGTCCACCGAAGAGGTTTTTCCGTCCGCGCGGGTCTCGATATGGAGCGCCAGCGAGTGGGCCAACTGGGTGGAGAAGACGATGGGCGCTCCTTCGGCAGGCAAGACCAGGCCGGACCTTTGCGCGCAAAAACCCTCCGAAGGATTGACGGGATGCAGCGGAGGCGGCTTGACCTGCCCCACCGGCGGCAGCGCAACCACCACCACCGATTTGGGATCGCGGAAGGACGGCGGCACATTCAGGCGCAGGTTGAGCGTATCTCCGGCCGGCAGCGCCAGCGCGGGAATGTACTGGAAATGCGCGGTATGCAGGGAGGCGAGAATCCTCGCCGTGTCCACGATGGCGCCGACGTAGGGGCTGAAGGCGCCTCCGCCGGCCAGGGCCGAGTAGCTAAGCTGATTCATCAGGTCCACGGTGGAACCGCTGGTCAGCTGCACCACCAGCGATTGCGCGTTGGTGTCGTCCAGAACCAGTCCGTCGGTGTGCTGCACCAGGCAAGGCGCCTGCTGGTCGCTGGGCTTGTCGAAGCATTGCTGGTCGAGCTTGATGCCCAGGCTGCGGGCGGCCAGTTCGGCGCGCTTCTTGAGCAGCGAGGGATCGGTCTGGGAGGTAACTTTGACCTCGGCCAGGTAGGCCTCCAGCCGCATCCTGTCCCAACTGGCGGCCTGCAAGTCCTGGGTAGCGCGCACAAATGCGCCGGGCCGCCCGCGAACGGCTGCGCGCAGCGTGCTGAAGTCGCCGCCCGTCTCCGGCGCCAGAAAAACAAGAGCTTGCTGTGCCTCGGCGGGAACCACAACAAACACGCCCTCGCTGCGCACCTCGCGGTTCCAGGTCTCCACGCGGGTAAACCACTCCGGCGGCGGTGGATTGGTGGCCCCGCGCAGGAAGGCGACGATCAGCACATAATGGGCAGACTGGCTCTCGGGCAGGTCGGGATGAATCCAGAGCCGGTCGCCGGCCAGCAAGCTGGGAACTTCGCCGATGGGCAGGGTCGCCCCGCCGCGTTTCACATGCACATCTACCTTTGGCCCGGAAAGGTCGAAGGCCGAGTCAACGGCATGCAGTCCGGTGGTAGCCAAACATAAGAGCAGCAGCAGAGGCAAACAACGGCGCATATCCCCATTGTACGAAGTCGAGCGCCGCGAATGAAGCGCCGCGGGCGCGAATCGACCGGCAACTCTCGCAGACATCGGCGCAAAAGCGGCAATATGGGTTACACTGTGGGCTGTATAGCTTTGATCCCCGGGATTAGCTAGAGTCTTTCTCAAAATCATGTGGGGTAGAAGAGAGAAGTGGAAGATGGCTCGGGTTGAGTAAGAGCCGAATGAATGCCATGGATCGCCTTACATCGATTTGGGATACGAAACGGGCCGCTTTCCCATGGAGACGATGGGCAAGAGCCCGCCGATTCAATCCAAGAACGCCTGAACCGTTGCCGCAAGGGAGCGGAGTTACCCCAAGGCGATGGCGCAGCATAGAATAAGGCCGCTCTCTTTCGCCCGCGGCGCAAACGAATTGCGGATCGGGGCCAAGTCCCTGGCCGGAGACGTTTGGGCGCGCGGCAGGCTTGAGGCGCGGCATTACGGAGAAGAAAGCGATGAAATCGACAAAAGCTGCGCAGGGCGGCGTAGAGGCAACCAACCTGACCATTCCCGATGCGGAAGAGATTATTGAAGAAGCTTTGAACGAACTGGCGTTTTCCGCCGATCCCGGCATGGCGCGGGCTTTGCGCTTCTTGGCGCCTCCGGGTTATCAGGCCATCGTCGAGCTATGCGGCGAAAATGGCCGCAGCAAGCGGCGCAACGCCTCGGCCGATTCGTGGTCGCCGGAAGAGGACGAGGTGCGCATCTACTTTGAGCGCGTAGTCGATGGCGAAACAGCTCCGCGCGCCAGCCGCGCGCCGCGAGCCAATGCGGAGCCGGCCTTCGACGACGCGGACGACGACGGCCAGGAAGCCGTAATTCCCGCCGATCTGGACGCCCGCCTCAAAGAGCTTTGCGCGGCCCTGGCCGAGGCCGAGCGGGGCGGTCATGCCTTCATCGCCCTCAAGTGGTTCCGCGACTCCTTTTTGCCGCGCAAGGCCTTCCGCTGGAATCAGCATCCCGAATCGCGCCAGGCGGTATTGGCTGAGGCCATCCAGCGCGGCGTGGTGCTCACCAGCAAGATTGCCAACCCCAAGACCCCGGCCTATCCCACCACCACCATTCGCCTCAACCGCGCCGAGGCCGGAATTCCCGAGGAGGCCCAGCGCTTTCATCCCGTTGCCGTCCATGGCGACTCCATCGCCGAGGCCATCGAGGAGGAACGGGGGAATCTGTGAGCTGCTACTTCCTTGAGGCCACGGCCTTTGCCAAGCTCTTTGTGCAGGAGCAGGGAACCGACGCCCTGATCCGCCTGATGGAGGCCGTGGAGGACAATCGCAAGCTGATCTCGGCCTCGACGCCCCTGGAGGTCTACGCAGTCCTCCGGCGGCGCCAGCGTGCGGGAGGCATCTCCGCGGAAGACGCCACGGCCGCGCTCGATATTCTGCGCCTGGAGGCGGCGCGCATGGTGCAGCAGCCGCTGAACCCGGCGGTGCTTGAGGCCGCGCGCCAGCTTCTGGACCGCACCGCATTGCGCTGGCCCGACACGCTGCAACTGGCTGCCGCCATCGTCGCCCGCGATATGTTTCAGGGCACGGAGATCGTCTTTGTCTCCGCTTCGCCGCAGTTGCTTGAGGCGGCCAAGACCGAAGGCTTCCACACGCTCGACCCGGCCAGGGAAGCAGCGTAGGCGGTCAAGGTGAGGGCCAAGATCGCGCATCGCGGAGCCGCTCCGGCGACATTATCCTGGAACGCCGCGGAGTGAGCGAATGGTAGCATCGAGATAGGAAAGACCCCTAAACCATGTCTGATTCCGCTCCCGCCGCAACCAAGGCTCCCCGCGTCCGTTTCGCTCCGTCGCCCACCGGTTTTCTGCATGTCGGCAGCGCCCGCACCTTTATCTTCAATTGGCTTTACGCGCGCCACAACCACGGCGCCATGGTGCTGCGCCTGGACGACACCGATGTCGAGCGCAACACCGAGGCCAGCGTCCAGTCCATCTTCGAGGGGCTGCGCTGGCTGGGTCTCGACTGGGACGAGGAGTACAAGCAATCCGAACGCCTTGCCCTGCACCGTCGCCATGCGGAGGCCATCTTCGCCAGGGGCCTTGCCTATCGCGACTTCACGCCCGCCCACGCGGACTCAGGCGAGCAGTCCTCATCGCAGGGCGCTTGGCTCTTCAACCCCGGCATGCGCGAACTGTCCAGAGAAGAAAGTGATCAGCGCGCCTCCAGCGGCGAACCCTTCGCCTTCCGCTATCGCGTTCCCCGCGGCGAAGGCCGTACTTTGCGTTTTGTCGATGCTGTCTATGGTGAGCAGTCCAAACTCGCCGACGAGGTCGAAGACTTCGCCCTGCTGCGCTCTGACGGGATGCCCACCTACCACCTCGCCTCCTGCGCCGACGACGCCGATCTCGCCATCAGCCACATCATCCGCGGCCAGGATCACCTCACCTATACCTTCAAGCACCTGCTGATCTTCGAAGCCCTCGGCGTCCAGCTGCCCCGGTTCGCCCATCTCCCGTTGCTCGTCGCCCCCGACGGCGCAAAACTCTCCAAGCGCCGCCACGGCCCCGTCGTCAGCGTCACCACTTATCGCGATGCCGGCTTTCTCCCCCAGGCCTTCGTCAACTTTCTCTGCCTGCTGGGCTGGTCGCCCAAGGACGACCGCGAGTTCCTCACTCTCGACGAGCTCACCGCCGCCTTCACTCTCGAGGGCGTCAACCGCGCCAACGCCGTCGTCAATTTCACGGACGAGGACCCTTTTGACCCCAAGGCCGTCTGGCTCAACGCCGAGCATATCCGCGCCCTGCCTGTCGAGCAGCTCAGCCCCCAGCTCCAGCCCTTCTTCGCGGCTGCCGGCCTCGCGGCGACGCCCGAAAAGCTCCTAGCCGTCACCCCGCTCATCCGCGAGCGCATCAAGCTCCTGCGTGACGGTCCCTCCGCCGCCGACTTCTTCTTCCTCCCCCAGCTCGCCCCCTACGACCCAGCCGAACTGATTCCTCAGAAGGGCGACGCCGCCCTCGCCCGCCGCGTTCTTCAGCACGCGCTGGAAGTTTTGCCCGCCGTCAACTTCGATCACGATTCGCTCGACCAGGCACTGCGTGCGGCAGCCGCGCACCTGGGACTGAAGGCCGGGCAGGCCTTCCAGCCCATCCGCGTCGCCGTCTGCGGACGCAAGAACGCGCCGCCGCTCTTTGCAACCATGGCCGTCCTCGGCCGCGAGCTTTGCCTGGCTCGCATCCGCCTGGCCGTGGACAACTTGGTTAAAC
>Ga0326728_10026458_pt1 | contig 10265 bp, 9 predicted proteins | sample MB3enrmetagenome_FD_207602 | JGI IMG/M metagenome (GOLD analysis project Ga0326728, IMG submission 207602) | Lab enriched peat soil microbial communities from McLean, Ithaca, NY, United States - MB31MN | ecosystem: Environmental > Terrestrial > Soil > Wetlands > Peat | place: USA: New York... | reverse complement strand
GAAATCTTTCCCCGATCTCTTCCAGGCCTGGCGACACGCCAACGGCAAACCTCCCGCTAAGCTTCAGGTGGACGAGATCAAGCCGATGCAGGCCGTCGAGGGCAACCACTGCGTGATGGCGAACGGACACATGGATCCCGATGGAAAAGGGATGCAGATTTTCAGCGATTACATGTGCGCCTTCGATCCCGCTAAATACAACGGCATGTACCTGGTCACGCTTTCCCACAGCATATTTCCCGAAGAGAAGGAACGCGAAACAGTGAAGGCCATCGTGAGCAGCTGGAAGGTGAACCAGCAGGTCATCGCTCAGCAGACGGCGGCCGCCACACAGAAGATGAATGAAAACACACAGGCGCTGATCCGGCAGAACCAGATGCAGGTGGATCGCATTCACCAGATCGGGGCACAGGCGACGGCGCGTATGCAGGCCACCGAAGCGGCCAACGACGCCCAGCACGCCAGCTATTGGGCGCAACAAGACAGCAACGCGCGCAACGGTCAGGGCTTCAGCAACTACCTGCTCGATCAGACCGTGGTGCAGGACAACAACATGTACAACAACGGCACAGTGGGCCATGGCACCGTGTGGAATGGAACCGCCGACGCGCTGGTCAAGTCTGACCCCAACCGCTTCGAGATTGTCGACACGCCAGGCTACTGGAAAGGAATCGATTATTGATGCGTAAGTCGGGCCTTAGCCGCCGCCGACAAAATGGACGATCTCGAGCTGATCGCCATCTTTGAGCGGGGTTTGCGGCCAACGATCACGGGGCACAATTTCACGGTTGAGTTCGATGGCGACGCGGTCCGCCTTCATCCCAAGTTGCTCGACGAGCTGGCTGAGAGTGGCAGCGGTCACTGCTCGCTTTTCACCGTTGATGATTAATTCCATGGGGTCGATTTCAGCGAATCACTAAACGGATTGTTGTGCGCTGTCGTCGGCGTCGGCCTGCGCGACGTTATCGGCGGCGCGCGAGGCGACGGAAGCTCGACTGCCTCGCCGCATCGCCACGATACCGGTTCGCACCATTTCCAGGATTCCGTAGGGGCGCAAGACTTCGAGCAGTCCGTCGATCTTGTCCTCGTCGCCGGTGATCTCCATGGTGAGCGACTCGTTTCCGACATCGACAACGCGAGCGCGGAAGACGCTGGCCAACTCGAGCACATGCGAACGTGCGCCGTGCGTCGCCGCCACTTTGATCATCGCCAGATCGCGCATGATGGCCGGCTCGGCGGTGATGTTTTCGACGAGCAGCACGTTGACGAGTTTGTAGAGATTGGCCTCGATGCGGCGAGCCTGATCGCGATCGGCATCGACAGTGATGGTCATGCGCGAGACTTCGGGCTTCTCGGTGCGGCCGACAGTCAAGGAGTCAATGTTGAAGGCGCGGCGGCGGAACAGAGAGGCAACTCTGGTCAAAACTCCGGGTTTGTTTTCGACATACACGACAAACGTGTTCAGCATAAGACTCCCACAGATTGAGTTACTCGTCTTCGGCGGTCTCGACGATAGGACTGGGACGACGGATCATCTCGTGTAAAGCGGAGCCGGCAGCAACCATGGGATAGACGGTGTCTTCCTGCTCAACCATAAAGTTGATCAGCATCGGGCCCTGATGGTTGCGGGCGGCTTCGACGGCAGGCACAACCTCGGCCCGCTTGGTCACGGTGGCGTTGCGGATGCCGTAGGCGTCCGCAATCTTGCCAAAGTCGGGGCTGAGGAGCGGAGTGGCCTGATAATTTCGCTCGTAGAAGAACTCCTGCCACTGGCGAACCATGCCGAGATAGCCGTTGTTGATGACGGCAATATTAACTTTCAGCTTCTCCTGCACCATGGTGGCCAGCTCGCACATGGTCATCTGGAAACCACCATCGCCGACGACGACCCAGACCTCGGCTTCAGGGCGAGCGACTTTTGCGCCAATGGCGGCGGGCAACGCGAATCCCATCGTGCCCAGACCGCCCGAAGTGAGCAGCGTGCGCGGATGCTCGTGCTTGTAATACTGTGCTTCCCACATCTGGTGCTGGCCCACGTCGGTAACCACGATCACGTCGCCGTCGCGAGTTTCGCGCCACAGGTCATTAATGACGTGGGCGGCATAGAGATGGCCGGTATCGGGCAGGTTCTGGATGTCGCGCACGGCCGCATCCCCGCGTAGACCATCGATGAAATGCGTCCATTCCCTGCGATCGATGGATTCAATCCGCGGAAGCATGGTGCGCAATACTTCGCCCACATCACCGACCAAGGCGACATCCACTTTTACGTTCTTGTTGATTTCGGCGGGATCGATCTCAATGTGTATCTTCTTTGCGCCTGGCGCGTAGGTCTTCAGATTGCCGGTGACGCGGTCATCGAAGCGCATGCCGAGCGCAATGAGCAGATCGGCCTCCTGGATGGTGTGATTCACCCAAGCCTCGCCGTGCATGCCCATCATGCCGAGATTGAGAGGATGCGAAGCAGGAAAGGCTCCAATGCCAAGCAGTGTGAGCGCCACCGGAATGCCGGCGCGCTCCGCCAAATCGCGGACTTCCTGCAATGCGCCGGAAATGATGGCCCCGTGGCCGAGGAGAATTACCGGGCGCTTGGAGTTGTGGATCAGTTCCAGGGCCTGCTCGTATTCCTTCGGAGCGGGCGAGAGATCGGGGCGGTAACCGGGCAGTTGCGGCTTGGCGGCGTCCCAGTCGAATTCGCACGAGGATTGCAGCGCGTCCTTTGTGACGTCGACCAAAACCGGACCGGGCCGGCCGGAGCACGCCACGTAGAAGGCCTCGCGAAGAGTCCGCGCCAGTTCATCCGCATGTGTGACCAGGTAATTGTGCTTGGTTATCGGCAGCGTGATGCCGGTGATATCGGTCTCCTGGAAAGCGTCGGAGCCGATGACGCGGCTGCCCACCTGTCCAGTAACGCAGACGATCGGCGAGGAATCAAGCATGGCAGTGGCGATGCCGGTGACCATATTGGTGGCGCCGGGGCCAGAGGTGGCGACAGCAACCCCCACGCGCCCGCAGGCGCGCGCGTATCCATCCGCCATGTGGGTGGCGCCTTGCTCGTGGCGCACCAGGATGTGGTGAATGCGGCTATGCTTCAGCGCATCGTAGGCAGGCAGGATCGCGCCGCCCGGGTAGCCGAACACATCGGTCACGCCTTCCCGTTCGAGGCAGTCCCACAGAATTTGCGCACCTGTCTTCTTCAACGAGTCCAACTCCTTCGTTTAATCGACCTGGCGCAACTGAAACTTGCGCGTGGCCGTCCTTCCTTCAAAGCTTGCCTGCACCAGCACCGCGGAATCGGGCAGGGATTGCTCATCGACCTGAATCCTCATTTCGGCAGTGCCCATGGCGTCGGTCAGGACCTGCGCGTAGTAGGGCACAGCATGGGGCCGGGCAAAGCGAAACGTGAGGCGGGCGCCCGGGAGTGGCGTGCCTCCTTCGGTCACCTTGAGTTGCATAATTAACGTGCCGCTGGCATGCACCGAATCGGCGTTGATCCATTCCAGATCGAGTTCCTTAACCGCGGCAATCGTGCCCGCGCCTTCCTCCTTGCCCAGGATCGAATCTAAACGGCCTTCGCGGATCGCGTCCAGCACCTCGCGATGCAGATCCCGCAACATCTTCTCTCGATGCTGGTCGTGGTCCTGCTCACCACGAACCGCACTGCCGTCGTCGCTCTGGCTTGCGGTATACGGGACCGCGTGCTTGCCAATGCATCGGCCGCGCACGAACACCTGGGTTTGGAGCACCTGTTCCGCCTCGCGCGCCTCGCTCTGCACGTGGTAGACCGTGTCCTCATGGCGGATATCGGTATTGAAGCCAAAAATCATCGGGTCGTAGTGCTCCGTGAGACTGGATCTAGCCAGTACAAAATAAAAACGCGTTTCCAGGCGTCGTTGCTTGACACCCCCGCCAGCCAAAAACTAATCTAGAACGTTTACGATAGCGCTTGCCGCGCATTATATCTAGCTCCTCCTATGCCGGACAATTACTTCGCTCGCTACCTGCCACTGCTGATGCACTTCGGCATCGCTGCCGCGCTGGCTGCCGCAATTGTGATCCTCTCCTGGCTGATCGGTCAGCATAAGCCCGGCCGCGCCAAGATGTCTCCCTATGAATGCGGCGTGCCACCGGTTGGCGACGCGCGTGGGCGCTTTTCCGTGAAGTTCTACCTCGTGGCCATGCTGTTCATTCTTTTCGACGTTGAGGTTGTCTTCCTCTACCCATGGGCCATCGTGTTGCGCAAACTCAAAATGTTTGGTTTCTGGGAGATGCTAGTGTATATCGGCATCGTCCTGGTGGGCCTGTTTTACGTCTGGAAGAAGGGTGTTCTGGACTGGGGCCTTCATCCCGAGCGGGGGGACATGTAGGTGCCGCTCGCTCCCCCCATCACCGACATGGAACTGCTCAAGGCGCATCCGGCGCTCGGCCGTTTGCTCGATTCCATCGGAACGAGCGCTGTGCACTCGGCAAAGTTCGACCGCGACGAACTGACAATCTGGGTCGACAAGGCATTGATTCGCGAAGCCTGCGCCATCCTGCGCGACGATCCCGATTGCCCGTTCAACTACCTTGCCGACCTCACCTGCGTGGACTGGTACCCGTCGGAACCGCGGTTTGAGGTCGTTTACCACTTGTTGTCGATTCCCAAGAAAGAGCGCGTTCGGCTGAAGGTACGCCTGGACGGGTCGAGTCCGGCGATTGAGTCGGTGACGTCGGTTTGGCCCTCCGCGAACTTCTACGAGCGCGAGGTGTTCGACCTGTTTGGAGTTCGCTTCACCGGACACCCGAACCTGAAACGCATCATGATGCCCGACGACTGGGAAGGCCATCCTTTGCGGAGGGACTACCCGGTGGAAGGTTACCGCTAGCGCATGCCGACCAATCCCGCAACCATGGTTCAATCCGATCTGGATCGCACCCTGACCCTGAATATGGGGCCACAGCACCCGTCGACCCACGGCGTGCTGCGACTGGTGCTGGAGATTGACGGCGAAACCATCGTTCGCCTGCGGCCCGAGATAGGTTACCTGCACACCGGGATCGAAAAGACCTGCGAAGCGAAGTTCTACCAGCAGGTGGTGCCATTGACCGACCGCATCGACTACCTCTGCCCCATGACCAACAACCTCACCTACTGCCTGGCAGTGGAAAAGTTGCTGGGGCTGGAGATTCCTCCCAAGGCGCAGTGGATGCGAGTGCTGATGAACGAGTTGACGCGCCTTAATTCGCACCTGGTCTGGCTGGGAACGCACGCCATGGATCTGGGTGCGATGACGGTCTTCTTATATTGCTTCCGTGAGCGCGAAGATATCCTGCGCTTTTTCGAGATGATCAGCGGCCAGCGCATGATGACGTCGTACTTCCGGATTGGCGGGCTCGCGCTTGAACCGCCTCTGGGATTCTTCGAGAAGGTAAAGAAGTTCGCCGACCGTTTTCTGGGTAACGTGGATGAATACGAAGGACTGCTCACCGGAAACCCGATTTTCCTGATGCGAACCAAGGGCATCGCCAAGTTGAGCGCCGAAGATGCGGTTGCACTGGGCGCGTGCGGGCCGACGCTGCGAGCCAGCGGAGTCGACATCGACCTCCGGCGCGACAGTCCTTACACGGGCTACGAAAACTTCAAGTTTAACGTTCCGATTCAGACGGAAGGTGATGTATTTGCACGATATGTCTGCCGCGTACAGGAATTGCGCGAATCCCTCGGAATCGTGCAGCAGGCGCTCGCAGGAATGCCGGAAGGTCCGATTAAAGCGGATGCACCGAAGGTGGTGCTGCCCGACCGCGAGAAGATGAAGACGCAGATGGAAGCCCTCATCTATCACTTTAAGATCATCACCGAGGGCTTCACGGTTCCGGCGGGCGAGGTTTACCAGGCAGTGGAATCTCCGCGCGGCGAGATGGGCTATTACGTGGTCAGCGACGGCACAGCCAAGCCCTATCGCGTACACATGCGCGGCCCGTCATACGCGAACCTGCAAACGCTGGAAAAGATGTGCGAAGGGTCTTTGATCGCAGATGTGATTGCCGCGGTCGGAAGCATCGACGTGGTGCTGGGAGATATTGACCGGTAGAAGATTTTGCAATTTTGTAATCGGGTAATTGTGTAATTTGAACTCTGGACCTGTTCTTCGTTTGAAATTACGAAGTTACCCGATTACAAAATTTTCAAATTGTCGACTTTATGAAATTTTCGGAAGAATTCGAAACTCGATTCACCGAGATGCTTTCACACTATCCGACCCGGCGCTCATGCCTCGTCCCGACGCTGCTCTACGCGCAGGACGAAGTTGGATTCTTGAGCGACGAGGTGATCGCGGAACTGGCCAAACGGCTGGATTTGACCGAACTCGAAGTGCGCAATGTGATCAGCTATTACTCGATGCTGACCACCAAACCGCGCGGCAAGTACAACGTGCAGGTGTGTACGAATATTGCATGCATGCTGCGCGGAGGCGAAGAGATTCTGGACCACTGCAAGAAGAAGCTCGGCATCGGTCACAAGGGCACCACGCCCGATGGACTGTTTTCGTTAGAAGAAGTCGAGTGTATAGGCGCCTGTAGTTGGGCCGCGGCAGCGCAGGTAAACTACGACTTTCACGAGAATCTAACGCCAGAGAAGATGGACAAGATTCTCGACGACTATAAGAAGAAGGGAACGCAGTAGATTTCAGATTGCAGATTTAAGATTGCAGATTTTTTCGCATGAGATTTGAAATCTGCAATCTAAAATCTCAAATCACTCAATCTCAATGGCGTACTTGGTCTCCCATCCCGATGAAGTAAAGGTCATCTCGAAGCGCTTTGGCCAGGGCGCGACGGAGATCGACCGCTACCTCGCGCTCGACGGCTACAAAGCCGTGCAAAAGGCGCTCGCCATGCAGCCCGACGACATTATTAATGAGGTGAAGAACTCCGGGCTGCGCGGACGCGGCGGGGCGGGATTCTCGGCGGGGATGAAGTGGTCGTTCGTACCCAAGCAGTCGGCCAAACCAAAGTACGTGCTGTGCAACGGCGACGAGAGCGAGCCCGGCACTTGCAAAGATCGCCTGATCTTCGAGCACGATCCGCATTCGATCATCGAAGGCGTGATGATCGCTTCCATCGCCGTGGGCGCGCACACCGGCTTCATCTACATTCGCGGCGAGTATCGCTACCTGTCGGTGATCATGCAGAAGGCGATCAAGGACGCATATGCCAAGGGCTTCCTGGGCAAGAACATCTTCGGCAGCGGCTACGATCTTGACGTTCACTGGCACGGCGGCGCCGGCGCGTATGAGGTCGGCGAAGAGTCGGCGCTGATGGAGTCGCTCGAAGGCAAGCGCGGAATTCCGCGCATCCGCCCGCCCTTCCCTGCCGTAGTCGGCCTCTGGGGCGGCCCAACGGTCATTAATAATGCGGAAACGCTGGCGGCGGTGGGGCACATCATACTGGGCGGCGCCGACTGGTACGCCAAACTCGGCACGCCAAAAAATGGCGGCACGCGCTTGTTCTGCCTCAGCGGACATTTGAACAAGCCCGGCGTCTATGAGCTGCCCATGGGCTACAACCTCAAGAAAATGATTTATGAGGTGGGCGGCGGAATTCCCAACGGACGCAGCCTGAAAGCGGTGGTGCCCGGTGGGTCGTCGACACCCGTTCTGCTTCCGGAAGAAATCGACATCGCCATGGATTTCGATTCCGTTGCCAAAGCCGGCTCCATGTTGGGCTCGGGCGGCGTAACCGTTCTTGACGACACCACCTGCATCGTCAAGTTTGCTCTGCGTACGATCAAGTTCTATCAGCACGAGAGCTGCGGCTGGTGTATTCCCTGCCGCGAAGGCACGGACTGGCTGAAGAAAACGCTCACCCGGTTCCACGCGGGCCGCGGCGTGAAGAAAGACATCGACAACATTTATTACCTCGCCGAAAACATGCTGGGCAGAACATTCTGTCCGCTAGGCGATGCGGCCGCCATGCCGACCATGGCATTTGTAAAAAAGTTCAGAAAAGAGTTTGAAGATCATTTGGACGGTAAGCCCTGCCCGTATGAGAAGGCGGGACAGGCGGTCTTGGTGTAGCGCCGGCGACTCGCCGGCCCGGTAGGCGGGCGAAGCCGCCTCTTATGCGAGTGTAGAAGTAACCACGCTTTTTGGTTCACGAACGCGGTGGGTGAGGACGCCCACCGGACAGCCGGCGGGACGCCGGCGCTACAAGGATGAATGGCTGACGTTAATTTAACTGTCGACGGCAAGAAGCTCACGGCCCCTGCGGGCTCGCTGCTCATTGATGCCTGCAAGAACGCCGGCATCGAGGTGCCCTCCTTCTGCTATTACCCCGGCCTTTCGCTGCAAGGCGCCTGCCGCATGTGCGTGGTCAAAGTCGAGAAGATGCCCAAGTTGCAAACCGCCTGCACTACTGTGGTCGGCGAGGGGATGATAGTCACCACCGATAGCGATGAGGTCCGTCAGTCGCGCAAGGCAATGCTGGAACTGCTGCTCGGCAATCATCCTCTCGACTGCCCCGTCTGCGACGCCGGCGGCGAGTGCGAATTGCAGGACATGACGTTCGCCTACGGAGCGTCGGAATCGAAATTCATCGAGATCAAGAATCACCGAGAAGAGCAGCAGTGGTCTCCGGTCGTGTATTTCGACCGTCCGCGCTGCATCCTTTGTTATCGCTGTGTTCGCATTTGCGGCGAGGGCATGGACGTGTGGGCGCTGGGTATACAGAATCGCGGCTCCGCCTCGATCATCGCCCCCAATCAGCAGGACCACCTCGAGTGCGAAGAATGCGGCATGTGCATCGACATCTGCCCGGTCGGCGCGCTCACCTCGGGCGCTTATCGCTATAAAACGCGGCCGTGGGAAATGAAGCACGTGGGCACCGTCTGCACGCATTGCGGCGACGGCTGCAAGACCACGCTCGGCGTGCGCCGTTCGGAAACCGGTATGGAGATCGTCCGCGGCGACAACCGCGACAAAAGCGGCATCAACAACGATTTCCTTTGCATCAAGGGCCGCTACGCCTTCGATTTTGCGCACAGCGAAGAGCGCGTGGTGCAGCCGTTTGTCCGGAAGGACGGCAAGCTCGTGCCGGCATCGTGGGAAGAAGCGATTGATCTGGTTGGCAAGCGCTTTGCCGAAGTTCGCGATAAGGAAGGCGGAGCAGCCATCGGCGTTATCGGATCTACGCGCACAACGAACGAAGAAAATTACCTGCTGTCCAAATTCGCGCGCGTAGTGCTGAAGACGAACAACGTCGATCATCATCGCACAGCCGACTTCCCTGCCCTGGCCGCCGCGCTACACGGCAAGCCGGGAAAAACGGCGTCCATGCGCGACGTGCTCAACGCGCCTGCCATTCTTCTGATCGGGAACGATCCCACCAATCAGCATCCGCTGCTGGCTTGGCAGATTCGCACCAACGTTCGCTTGCGCCGAGCCAAGCTTTACGCCATCAACTCCGCTCCGATCAAGCTGCGGCGTCAGGCGGCGGCTTTTGGCTTGCTTCCCGCGGGTGCGGAAGCGAAGGCGGTTGCATTCCTGGCGGGCGATGACTCGCAACTCGACTCGCTCGTCACCGACATGACGAAGCGCGATGCCTGGATCGCACTGCGAGACAAGGTTCGCGGCGAGCAGAACCTGGTAATCGCGTTTGGCTCCGAGCTGCGCGCCGGCGACATCGCGAAGCTGGCAAGCTTTGCCTCGTCACTCGCAGGTGCAAAATTGATCTGCCTCGCCGACTACGCCAACTCCCGGGGCGCCAGCGACATGGGCCTCTATCCCGATCTGCTGCCTGGATACGAGCCGGTGACGGGCGCGACCAAGTTCCAGAAAGAATGGGGTACTTTGCCAACCGAGAAAGGCTTGAGCCTGCCGGAGATGTTCGAAGCCGCCAAAGCCGGCAAGCTCAAGGCGCTTTATGTTGTCGGCTCGAATCCCGTCGGCCGCCTCGCCGTTGACCCATTCGCGTTGTCGAAGAGCTTCTTGGTCGTGCAGGATATGTTCCTGACCGAAACCGCCGCCATCGCGGATGTGGTTCTACCCGCCGCCAACGCTTACGAGAAGACAGGAACGATGACGAATACCTGCGGCGATCTGCAACTGGTAAAGAAGGCCGGAGAAGTCAGCGGCCCGAAGTCCGACTTCGAGATGACTGTCCGCCTCGCCGACGCCATAGGCTTCGAGGTCAGCGGCCTGGTCCCTTTCGGCGCCGGGACGCATGCCGACATGGGCCAGACCCGAGGCGTGCACTCGGGAGAAGCTGACCGCCACGCGGTGTGG
>Ga0326728_10026455_pt1 | contig 10266 bp, 9 predicted proteins | sample MB3enrmetagenome_FD_207602 | JGI IMG/M metagenome (GOLD analysis project Ga0326728, IMG submission 207602) | Lab enriched peat soil microbial communities from McLean, Ithaca, NY, United States - MB31MN | ecosystem: Environmental > Terrestrial > Soil > Wetlands > Peat | place: USA: New York... | reverse complement strand
GATCTGTGGCATCCGCCTTGTCGGCAATTTCCGGCTGCCTGTCGACGATCTCGAATACTCTCTGCGCCGCCGCGAGTCCCTGCTGGATGTTGTGGTTCTCCCTGTTGAGCCGCTTTATGGGCTCGTATAGGAGAAGGAGTGCCGCAATGAAGGAGAAGAGATTCCCCGGTGTCGATTTCCCGGAAATCACGGCGCTCCCGCCGTACCAGATGATCACCGCGACCGCGATGCCTCCTATGACGTCCGTGATAGGAGAGGAAAGGGCCCTGATCTTATATCGTTTCAGTACTATCCGGAAGAGGCTTTCGTTCTCGTCACGGAATTTCCCGTATTCATAGCTCTCCATGGCGAAGGCCTTGACGATCCTCTGTCCCGTGATCGTCTCGTGAAGGAAGCTCGTGAACTTTGCCATGGCCCTTTGATTCTGGGCACTGTTCTTTCGCAGCTTCCTCCCGAAGGAGACGATAGGGTAGGTGACGATCGGCAGGACGATGAAAGCGACAATCGCCAATCGCCAGTCGCGGTAGAAGATCACGAAGAGAAGCCCCACGATGGTGAACATATCTTTGAGAATGGCGGTAAAGGAATCGGAGACCGCGCCCTGGACAAGGGAGATATCGTTCGTGATGCGGGAGATGATTGTCCCTGTCGGGGTCTTGTCGAAAAAGGAGAGGGGTTGTACCTGAAGGCGCCTGAAAACGAGGTTCCTGATATCCGTTATCACTTTCTGACCCACAAACCCCATGAGGTAGGCCTGCATGTAGTCGGCCCCCCCCTTCGCCAGATAGAAGAGGATGATGGCGAATGGGATGAGGAGGAGCATGCTGCCGTTCTTTTCGAAAAAAATCTGGTCCATCACGGGTTTGACGAAATAGGCGGTGAATCCGTCCGTGCTGCCCACAAAAGACATGAAAACCACGGCGAAGACGAGCTTCACCCAGTAGGGCCGGAGGAACTTAAGGAGTCTGAGGTACAGGGCCATATGTATGCTCTAAGAGCCGGAGAATTGCCTTGGCTGCTGTCTGGTACGGATCGGAGCCGGAAGGGGCGCTCAATCTGCTTCTTATCTCTTCCAGATCTTTCTGCACGGCGGACCTACCATTATGTAACATAGTTACCGCAGCCTTGGCAATTCTTTCGGGGTTCACGGATCGGACGAACTCCGGAAAAACCTCCTTTCCCGCGATGATGTTGGGCAGGCTTATGTACGGCACCTTCACGATCGCTCGGGCTGCAAGATACTCAAGGAGGGATATCCTATAGAAGACGAGGGAGGGCGTCCCAAGGATCGCGGCCTCCAGCGTTGCGCTGCCGGAGGCGATCAGAGCAGCGTCTGAGTAAGCAAGGCAATCGTAGGCCAGGCCCCTTACGGGAATGACGTTCGTCCTCCCTTTGAGGAACGGATCGAAGAAGCCTCCGGCGAGGGTATCGGCCACGGGTAGTAGCGCGGTGTAGCGGCCTACATCCTTGTCCAGGCGCTCGAGCACCTCCACGAGGATGGGTATGTGCCTCCTCGCCTCGCTCTGCCTGCTTCCGGGCATGATGGTGATCACAGGCCCGTCCCCGGCCACGTTACAAGCCGAGAAGAAGTCCTCCTTCGAAAGGACGGGCTTTACCCCTTTCGCATATGGATGACCCACGTACGAAACAGGGATGTGAAAGCGCTGAAAAAAGGGCTCCTCGAAGGGCAAAATGGAAAGGACAAGATCCACGTTTGCCTTGATCTGCCTGACCCGGCCTCTGTGCCAGGCCCAGACCTGCGGGGCGACGAAGTAGACCACGGGAATGGCAAGTCGCTTCGCCAGGCGGGCGAGCCTCAGGTTAAAACCCGGAAAGTCGACCAGTATGAGAAGCCGGGGACGCGTTGTCGCCAGATGCTCCTTCAAAGTACGAAAGGCCCGTCGGATGAGATTAGCCTTGGACAGGAACAAGGGAATACTCATTCCGGTGATGGAGATTTCTCGGTAGTCCTGGATTACGTCGACACCGGCGTCGGAAAGGGTTTGGCTCCCCATTCCGCTGAAGCGCATGGGAGAGAGGGCGTTGACGGCGCGGACCAGATGGGCTGCATGGGCCTCGCCGGACAGCTCCCCGGTGACGATCGCCACCCTGTTATTCAACCGTGTCCGCTCATCTTTTTCGAGAGCCGCCGTTCAATCTCCGCAGAGATGTTGTCCGCGGTAACGAGGGCCCTCAAGGCCTCCTCGCCATCGACGACGGCTCTTCCGTTCTCTCTGACGGCCCTGATGAAGGCCCTCAATTCGTCTCTCAGCGGATCGGGCCGGGGCGCCCTGTATGTGGTCGTCCTCTTCTTTCCGTTCTTGTCCGACTCTACAGAGAACATTCGACCCACGGCCAAATCGACCGACACATACCTGCCTTTTTCGACTATGGTGAACGATCTTTCCCGTGTCTTGGAGACCCTGCTCGCGGACAGGTTAGCCACGCACCCATCGGCAAACTCGATGCGGGCGTGCGCAACATCGGTCTTTTTCGTGAGTACGGGAGTGCCTTCGGCAGAAATGCGCCTGATGGCCGTCTTGTTAAGGGAGAGGGCAAGGTCGATATCGTGGATCATGAGGTCGTGAACCACGTCAATGTCCGTCGATCTGCCCGTGAAGACGGCAATCCTACGCGCCTCCATCGAGAGAGGAGCGCGGATGAATCGGCAGGCCCTCCGGAAAGCCGGGGAGAAGCGCTCTATGTGCCCCACCTGCAGAAGGACGCTCTTCTCTCTCGCCAACTCGATGAGGGCTTCGGCCTCTTCGGGGTCGGCGGCAATCGGTTTTTCCACGAAGACATGGACGCCCCTTTTGAGGAACTCCCGCGCTATGGCAAAGTGGGTCCCCGTGGTGGAGGCGATGACCGCGCCCTGAACCCCGTCGGCCAGGGCATCCTCGATTCTGTCCGACCCTTTCGCCCCGTGGCCCCTCGCTGTCTCCTCCGCCTGCGGCCGGTTCACATCGACGACGCACGTGAGGCTGATGTCCTTCATTCCGGCCAGCTTCCCGGCGTGCAACCTTCCCATGTGGCCGGCGCCGACAAGGCAGAGCTTCAGCGGCATATGCCCCGCTCCGACGAACGGATAAAGGTGACAAGCTCGCGGACGTACTCGCCTTCGAGCTCCTCTTCGATCTTCTGCACGGCTGTTTCCAGAGAGAGTCCCAATCTGAATACGAAGCGATACGCCTTCTTCAGGGTGGCGATATCCTCGTTCGAAAAACCGCGTCGCTTAAGGCCTACGATGTTGAGACCGTGGAGGGTGGCCCTGCTTCCTGCCGTGTGCGCGGCCATGACGAAAGGGGGAATATCCTGCGGGACCCCAGTGAGGCCGCTTACCATGGCGAATCTTCCGATCCTGCAGAACTGATGTACGGCCACGAGGCCGCTCACGATGGCGAAATCGGCCACATGAACGTGGCCCCCGAGGGTCGCGGCGTTCGCCATCTGCACCTCGTTTCCCACGACACAATCGTGACCGATGTGGCTGTAAGCCATGATGATGTTCCTGCTCCCCACCCTTGTCACGCGGTCTGCCTTTGTGCTGGCCTTGTTGATGGTCACGTACTCACCGATAGTGTTGTGGTCCCCTATGACGCAGGCGGTATCCTCGCCATTGTACGTGATGTCCTGGGGGTCGCCGCCGAGAGAAGCGAAGGGATGGATGGTGCAGTGGGTGCCTATGTCTGTCCGGCCCGTGATGGAAACATGGCTGACAAGCCGTGTGCCGCTTCCTATTCTCGCCCCCGAGCCTATCACGCAGTAGGGCCCGATATCTACGTCATCGGCCAACTCGGCTTTCTTGTCGATCACTGCCGTGGGGTGTATCACAGATCCTCCTTCTGCTCCTGCAGCGTTGCCATGAGCCTGGCCTCCGCCACCTTCCTGTCCTCCACGAACGCGGTCCCATCGAAGATCCATATTTCCCTTCGGTGCTTGACCACCTCCAGCTTGAGTCTGAGCTGGTCGCCCGGCACCACCGGTCTTCTGAATCGCGCGTTGTCTATACCGATGAATCGCACGTCGCCCTTGAGAAGGGGGAATGACTTGAAAGCCAATATGCCGCCAGTCTGGGCGAGGGCCTCGATGATCAGCACCGCGGGCATGATCGGCTTTCCGGGAAAGTGGCCCGGGAAGAAAGGCTCGTTGAAGGTGACGTTCTTTATGCCCACGATGCTCTTTTCGGGCTCATATTCGACTATCCTGTCGACGAGCAGAAAGGGGTACCTGTGGGGAATCAGGGTTAGGATTTCATCGATCTCGATCATCTTCGCCCTCTGAAGACAGTTTTGCTTCCATCTTCCGCACCCGTTCGAACAGGTCGGGCAGCCTCCTCAGGTAGCTCTGCATCTTAAGCCAGTCGCGATGAGCTAGATGGGGATTCCCCGCCACTATGGAATTGCCCTTGACGCTCTTCGTAATGCCTGTCCCGCCCGCGGCCATCACGTTGTCGCCGACGGCTACGTGGTCGGCCACTCCGACCTTGCCTCCGAAGACGACGTTTTTTCCCAAGGACGTGCTTCCAGCTATGCCCACCTGCGCCGCCATGACCGAGTTCTCACCCACTGACACATTATGGGAGATCTGAACGAGGTTGTCTATCTTGGTACCCCTTGCCACGACGGTTTTTTGGAGGGTAGCGCGATCGATGCACGTGTTGGCCCCTATCTCCACGTCGTCTTCGATCTCAAGCATGCCCAGTTGTGGCTTTTTCTTATGGCGGCGGCCGTCCCAGACGTAGCCGAATCCGTCTTTTCCAAGCACCGCCCCCGCGTGAATGATGACCCTCCTGCCGATGACGGTACCGTCGTAAATTGAAACGTTCGGGTAGACTACCGTATCTTCACCCACGAAGACATCACGTCCGACGAAACAGAATGGGTAGATGACCACGTTGGCCTCGACGACCGCATTGTCGTCGATGTACACATAGGGAAGGATTGACGCCTCATCAGAGACTGCGGCCCTTGGGGACACGTAGGCTGAGGCGCTTACACCCTTCTCAAAAGTCCGCGGGACCTCGAATAGTTCGGCGGTCAGGGCCTGGGCAAGGTCGGGGTTCGCGACAGCGATTACGTTCCTGCCGGCGAGCATTGCCTGATCAGCGTCCTGACCGACAATGTAGGCCGAGGCACGGCAGCCGGGAAGGAACTTCTCGAACGAGCGGCTCAGCAGGAAGGTTATGTCCCCAACTTGTGCCTCCTTCAGGGCGGCGATGCCCCGAATTTCGGTTTCGCCGTTGCCGGACAGCTTCCCTTCTATCCTGGCGGCAATCTCCGCGAGCTTCATTGCTTCTTAGGGGCAGGGGCAGGGGCAGCGGCAGCGGCAGCAGGTTTCTTCTTTGCCGATTGGTTGTAGAGGGAGATCACCTTGTCCGTAATGTCGATGGCGGGCGTCGCATAGAGAATTCCTGCATGGTTTTTCTCTACGATAACGGTATATTTTTCACTTTCCCCCATACCCTTGACGACCTCTTCAAGCTCCTTAAGGATCCTTTGCGTGAGTTCCTGGTCCTTTTGCCGAAGCTCGGCCGAATAGTCGTCCCCGACTCTCTGGTAGTCCTTCAGTTTTACCTGATACTGCTTCTCTTTTTCGGCCCTCGCCTCGGGCGTGATCGTAGCCGTCTGCTTTTCCAGGGCGTCTTTCATCTTCTGGAGCTCTTCCTGCCTTTGACTGATCTCCTTTTTTCGTTTCTCGAACTCGTCGCTAAGGTTCTTTCTCGCCTCTTTCCCCTTCTCCGATTCAACCATCACTTTCTGCAAATCCACGTACGCGATTTTGAGCGGGGGTGTCTGACCCTTTACCTGGAAAGGCAAAAAGACAATCACCGTCGCCAGAGCCGCAAGGGCCACCGTACTTCTCTTCATGCTTCCTCCTGTCAGAATGGCTTTCCCATTGAAAAATCGAAAACAGCTCCCTTTTCTCCCGGCTTCCTGTTCAGATTGAATCCGAGCTCTACCCTGATGGGACCCATGGGGGAGTACCAGCGTAAGCCGAAGCCGGCGGTAGGGCGCAGAGGCTCTAAAAAGCCGCTCATCGTATCGAAGCCTTTGCCGTAGTCGAAGAATATGTCGCCCTTCAAGCCCGCCGGCTTGAAAATATTGAAAATCCACTCGGAGTTGAAATAGAGCTCGTTCAAGGAGCCGATCACATCGCCCGTTACGGGATCGAGGGTGCCTGCCTCGCCGTACTTGAAGCCCCTCACCGTGTCGATGCCGCCCACGAAAAACCGGTCATAAATAGGCACAGCCGTGCCGCCGTACTGCCTCGCGGCCCCGGCGGTGCCCCTCAAAAAGAAGGTAGTATCATACTTCCAGGGGAAATAGCGGCCCCAGGATACGATCGTCTTGGAGAAGTCATTGTCTCCGAAGAATGGGCCCCCGGCAATTTGTTCCGATATCGAGGCAATAGTCCCCTTCGTGGGGTTGAGGATATTATCTATCGAGTTGTAAAGAAGGGCAGGGGTCATACTGCTCGTCGACGACGTGCCTGCCTGCCGTTGCACGTAGCTAGAGGCATTCGATTGCACGCGGGTGACGCTGTAATCTTCGTAGCCATACCTGAGGCTGACGGTGAGGTGGTCCGTGATAGGGCGGCTCTCCGTGATGGAACCACCATCCCCGCTGTAGCGGTACGTGCTGAAGATCCACTCGGTATTGAAGACGTTGAAGGCGGACGCTATGTTCGTGTCAAAGGTATAGGGCTGCACGTAGGTGAGGTCGTACAGGTGCGTTATGGAGCTGATCGAGGCGTTCAGATAGACTTTCTGTCCGGTTCCCAGGATGTTCTCCTGGCTGACGCCGCCCGTGATCATGGCCTTCTCGTACGTGCTGTATCCTACTCCCAGAGAGAGAGTGCCCGTCGGCTTCTCTTCAACGAGCACGTCCATGTTGACCAGGTCGGGCTCGTCCGTTTTGGGCGTCTTCAGGTCGACGCTCTTGAAATAGGCGGTGTTCGTCAGCTTCCTCTTGCTCTCCTTGAGCTTCGAGCTTGAGTAGAGGTCTCCTTCCGCGACCTTCAGCTCTCGTCGAACTACCTTGTCCCTCGTCTTGATGTTGCCCACGATATTGATCCGGTTGAAATAGACCTCAGAGCCCCGTGCTATGTCGATGTCCACGTTGACCAGCCGGTTTTCGTCGTCGAGGGTGGTGAGGGGAGCGATGTCGGCGAAGGCATATCCCCGGTCCTGGTAGAGATCGGTAATGGTCGTGATGTCGTCCTGGAACAGGGAAGACCTGAAGGTCTTACCCTTCTGGCTTTTGAGCTTCTTCCTTATCTCGTCCTGGTCGAAAACGATGTCCCCCTTGAACTCTATCTCGCCGACCTTGTATTCGTTTCCTTCCTCCAGAGGTATGGAGATCGATATCGTTTTACCATCCCGGGATACGACGATATCGGGTATGCCTATCTTGGCCCGCACAAATCCGTTGTCGTGATAGAGACCTTCAATCTGCTTGCGGTCTTCCTCGATAACATCCTCGTCCAGGATGCCCGAGCCGGTAAACCAGGAGAACCATCCCTTCTCCTGCGTTCTCATGACGCCTTTGATCTGCCCGGCCTTCAGGTGGCTGTTGCCGGAAAAAGTGATCTTCCGCACATAGGCCCGTTGCGGTTCCTCGATGACGAATCGCAGGCCCGTCCTGTAGCCCTCCTCGCTTTCGACCTCGTAGCTGACTTTCGTCGCGTAGTAACCCTTGCTGGCATACAGTTTCTTGATTTCGGCGATGCTCTCGTTTACCTTGTCCAGGTTGAGAATGGTACCTGTCTTTATCTTCAGCTTATCCCGTATGTCCTCCATCTTGACCTTCTTGTTCCCCGTTATGTAGATCGCATTTACCGGGGGCCTCTCCACGACCACGAAGGTGACCGCCTTTCCGTTGTCCGTGTCCTTTACATCAACCATGACGTCGCTGAAATACCCTGTCTTGTAGATGCTCTTCAGATCTTCCCCGATCTTGGCCGGGTCGTAGACGTCATTCGCTCTGGACTTTATGGCGTTTGTGACGACACCCTTGTCGATGCGCTCGTTGCCTACCACGTCGATCTTCGCTATCCTGCCGTTGTCTTGGGCGAATAGAAGGGTGGTGAAAATACCGCAGAAGAGGACGGAAAAGAGCAGATGTTTCATTCAGGTAGGAAAGTTAGCAAAAAAAAAGGTAATTGTAAAGGTAAAAAGGTATTCAGGGACGGAGGCGGGGTGGAAACGTTCACCGGTTCACGGCGAAGAGAAGGAGGCAACTTAACGGGACCTTACCACGCCTTTTCTGGCGCAGAGGTCAAAGACGGGGCAGGCGCTGCAGAACGGGGAGAGAGGCGTGCAGGTCTTTTGGCCGTGGGTCACGAGGAGGCGGTTGTAGGAAAGCCAATACTCCCGTGGAAGCACGCTCCTGAGGGCAACTTCTGTCTGGTCCGGTGTCTTCGTCGCAACAGCTCCGAGCCTATTGGAGATGCGATGGACGTGCGTATCGACAGCTATGCCGGCCTTGCCGAACCCCTCGGTTACCACTATGTTCGCCGTCTTCCTTCCGATGCCCCTCATCGTGACCAGTTCCTCAATGGTATCCGGTATTGACCCGCCGTATTTCTCGATAATGGTCCGCGATATTTCTTTGATCAGACGGGCTTTGTTCCGGTAGAAGCCGACCGGGTAGATGATCCGCTCGAGCTCGTCAGTCGGGATGGCGAGCAGCTCTTCCGGGGTGCGCGCCCTTTCCATCAGCTTGCCCATGGCCTTTTCCGTGGTCTCGTCCCTGGTCCGGAGGCTCAAAAGACAACCCACGAGCACGATAAAAGGGCTCTGTTGCCTGGAGGCGATTCTGGTAAGGGCCGGTGAGTCGGAACGGTAAAATTCCTGCAGCCTTCTCATGAGGGGCGCAAAAGGGAAGGCCATCAGGGGAGAAGCTCCTTCAACATCCGCCTCATACTCTCAGCGTGCGATCCCTCCCAATAGACCCTCTTGCACGAGGGGCAGACTCTGAAACGGGCATGCGTGTGGTAGACAAACTCGGGCACGCGCGACTCGATCTCGCTCTTGTCTACCTCGACCAATTCAGCGTTGCATTCAGTACATCTGCGGAAGGTTTTTTCCTTGTCGATCGCGGGCCCGACGAGACCCCTGATCTCCTGGAGCTGTTCCGCAACCTGCTCCGACTCGATACGAACGGTCCTTGCGTTGGCTTCAATCGTGCTTCTACGGGTGAGCAGAACCCGATCACCTTCCTTCCCTCTGAGCTCGTCCAGGGCGTCCGCGCTTCTTGCATAAACAGTGTCGAACCCGAGGAGGCGCAGCCGTCTGGCGAGCCTGCCGAGCATTACATCGCAGATGAATCTCATCGCCGGGAGAGTGTTCTCGCTGCTTTTCTGGCAGCTTCCATGATCTCCTCCTCGCCCTCGACGTATCGGTTTTCCATGAGCACCTGACCCATGCAGATGACCGTGTCGACAGAATAGCCGTTTGCCGCATAGACTATGTCCGAGTGCGGGTCGAAGCCGGGCACGAATTCGGGTCTTGACGTGTCAAGGAGGATGATGTCGGTCGTCGCTCCTTCCTTTATCCGCCAATCGCCCAGCCGAAATATGTCGGCCGCGACTCTGCTTGCAATGTCGAGTGCCTGCCCCGCCGGGAGAAACGTCGGATCGCCGGTGCCGAACTTGGCCAGGAGGGAGGCGAATTTCATGGTCTCCATCATGTCGAGATTGTTGTTCGAAGAGCAGCCGTCCGTTCCGAAGCAGAAGGGGATGCCCTTCTCGCAGACGAGCCGGTACGGGAGGGTCTTTCCCACGCTGAGCTTAAGATTGGAAACGGGCGTGTTGACGAGATTAGCCCCGGCAGCCGAAAGAATCTGTGCGTCCGCCTCGGTCAGCCAGCATCCGTGAGCCCCGACGAATCTCTCCGAGAGCACGCCCTGCTCGTTTAAGAATTCCACCGGGGACAGGCCGTACCGTTCCTTGCTGAATGCTGTCTCGGCCTCGGTCTCGCTGAGGTGCATGTGGATGATCACCCCCGTTTCTTCGGAAAACTCCCTTACCCACTCGAGGCTTTCCTTGGAGACCGTGTAGACGGCGTGCGGACCCAGGGCAAAGGTGACGTAGGGCTTGTACTGGTCTGCCGTTCTGAAGAGCTCGATATTCCTGTGTATCTGCTCTTCAGCCTTCGCGCGATCGAACATATCGATGAAAACGCCGCTCAAAATGGCCCGCATTCTCATGTCCCTGACAGCCCTGGCCGAATCCTCCCAGAACCAGTACATGTCGTTAAAGACGGTC
>Ga0326728_10026454_pt1 | contig 10266 bp, 12 predicted proteins | sample MB3enrmetagenome_FD_207602 | JGI IMG/M metagenome (GOLD analysis project Ga0326728, IMG submission 207602) | Lab enriched peat soil microbial communities from McLean, Ithaca, NY, United States - MB31MN | ecosystem: Environmental > Terrestrial > Soil > Wetlands > Peat | place: USA: New York... | reverse complement strand
TTAACCATTCCCATGGCTCGGTCTCATGACATTCACACGGTCGATGGATTTGTTGGCATTTTGCACTCATGGCCCCTTTTACCAACTCCCCCGGCCAATTACCCGCTCAAAAACTGAGATGCGCACCTCCCCCCATCCGCGCCCAAGCCGCGCTGGACAAAGGCGCCGCATTCCACTTTACTCTCAAAGGCCTTGCAGCCGCGCGGCCGTCCAAGGAAGGCGGCGCCGGTGCGGCGGAGGCCCATTAATATGTTTTCGATCCAGAAATGGCTGTCCAAAGACGATGAATTCCTTGAGTTGCTGGAGCAGAGCGCCCAAGCCAGCCAGTCCAGCGTCCGCACCCTCAAGGAAGCCCTTCAAAGCCGCAGCGCGCCCCAAAGCCTGGAGGGCTTCGCCGCCCTGCGCCGCCGGGAAAAACACATCTCCACCCGCATCACCGAACTGCTGGCGCGCTCCTCCAATGCCTCCCTGGACCCCGAAGACGTCGAGGCCATTTCCAGCGCCCTCTACAAAATCCCCAAGACCGTGGAGAAATTCGCCGAACGCTACTCCGTTTGCCCCGCGGATTTGGGGCCGGTGGATTTTTCCGCCCAAATCACCCTGGCCGAACAGGCCACCGAGACCGTCGCCAGCATGATCAAGGCCCTGGAAAAATCCCATTTCGCCCAGGTCAATTCCCTCAACGAACGCCTCCAGAGGATCGAAAGCGACGCCGACACTCTCATGCTGCGGCTCTTGGACGGCCTCTACAACAGCCCGCATCCCCCCGTCACCGTCATCCTGCTCAAGGACCTCTACGAGCTGCTGGAAAAAGTGGTGGACCGCTGCCGGGACGCGGGCAATGTCGTGTCCAACGTCGTGCTAAAAAATTCTTGACAGTGCCGGGGGCCGTCCCCGCCGCGGGAGTCTCAATGTTTGCCCCTGGCCAGCCGCGCCAGTTGGCGGGGGGTCATCAGCCACTCCAGGCCGGCGCACTGCCCGAAGGAGAGCTTTTTGATTGACAACTTGCAGAACCCGCCCTTGCGCAGCTCGATCGACAGGTTGTCCCGGCCCGACAGCAAGACCGATATCAGCCGGCTCAGAAAAGGTTCGTGCCCCACCAGCGCGATCTGCGTCAGCTCGGCAAAATTCTCGTTCATCTCGTCGATCACCGCCCGGGGCTCCGCCTCGGCGATCAGGTTCTTGCTTGCAAAAACTTTTTTTGACTCGAGCACTTCCCCCAAAATCTCCGCGGTGCGAAAGGCCCGCAGATAGGGGCTGGTCAGGATCAGGTCGATGGACAAATCCAGCGATTGGATGCCCCGCGCGATGTTGTACATCTTCTTCTCGCCGTCGCGCGTCAGGGGGCGCGTGTCGTCCGGCCGCCATTTGGGGCTGCGCGCGCAGGCTTTGGCATGGCGCAGAACAAACAGGTTCATGGCTTGTGCGCCTCGTGCCGGATATCCCGCGCCTCGCACAAATAGACGACTTCCTGGGCGATGTTGGTGGCGTGGTCGGCCACCCGTTCCAGGCTCTTGGAAACGGTCATCAGGTTCAGGCAGCGCGAAATGGTGGCCGGGTTCTCCGCCATGTAACCGGATAGCTCCTGGTGAATCTGCCGGTGCATCGCGTCCACCTCCTTGTCGCGCGGAATGACGCCCCGGGCGTTTTCCGGCTGCTCATTGACAAAGGCGTCCAGCGATTCCTTGAGCATGCCCAGCGCGACGGCCGCCATGCGCGGTATGTCCAGGTGCGCCCTCAGCCGCGCGTCCTGGTTCAATTCCACCGCCCGCCGCGCGATGGTGGTGGCTTCGTCGCCGATCCGCTCCAGGTTCTGCGAGATCTTCATGGCCACGGTGATGAGCCGCACATCCGGGGCCGGCGGCGACTTGGACAGCAACTGGATGGCCAGGTTGTCAATGTCGATCTCGTACTGGTCCATGATGTCGTCATTGGCCTGCACCAGAATGGCCAGCTTGTCGTTGCGCTCGGTCACCGCCTGCACGGCCTGGCTCACCGCGCTCTCGGCGTAGCTGCCCATGAACAGCAGCTTTTCCTTCAAGCTCCCCACTTCCTCGTCAAAATATTTCTGCATACGATTACATCCCGGCCGCTTCCATCCCATGGCGCAATAATCTAAACCTCCATCGGCTGGCCGGCAAGACTCCGGGCAATACTACAAAACCCATGTGGCAAAGGAATGGAGTTCGTGTGACGATTGTGTGACAGAAATCCGCCCGCCCGCCCGCCCGCTCAAAGCATGCGCTTGCCGCTCATCACCCGCATCAGCCCCAGGGCGAGGGCGACCCCCGCCGTCCATTGCGCCAGGCTGCACAGCCCGTAATAATGCTTGACCACCAGGGCGCACCCCAAAAACAAGCTTGCATTCAACAGCCTTGACATACGCCATTCTTGCTTCCGACACACCGTCCATCTCGTGGGAGGCCCGGCAACCCGGCTCTGTTCCCAACAGTGGGTATGTGGAAAAAAAAGGTCATTACCCACTCTTTGACAATAAAAATTTTCCGGAGATTTTGTAATCGGGGAGTGGAGATAAGTCTCAGTACGTGTCCGTACCTCGTCGGCTTCGGAAGAGGAGTGAGCCAGGGGGAACGGGCGAAACGGGTTGCTTCAGCGGCTACTTGGGATGTGAGGTTGGAAAAGCCGTTACGTCCGCTACGTTCTTGATAATCAATGACTTAAGCTTACAAAAGCAGTTACAGACTGGCTACATTTTGCGGTCGTTTAAACGGGTGGGGTTTTGGAGCGGTTGAGTTCGGCGAGTTTGGCTTTGCGTTCCTCCTCCGTGGCTTCGGCCAGCTTGCGCCCGACGGTGAAGTAGTAAATCAGCATAGCCATGCCGATGCCCCCTGGGATCATGGCGAAGAGAGACACATCACCGCCACCCGCCGTGGAGGGCGGGAGGAGGAAACGCAGAGCCACATACAATGTCAGGCCAAGAAACAACAGGATCAGTCCGGCCAAAAGAGTGCCGTGCGAGGCGTGCGCCAGGGATTTGCCTTCCTCGCGGAAGAAATCGTCCGGCATAGCGGGCAACTCGAGGCCCTTTTCGATGGCCGCCATGCGTTCCTGGTGGTAAAGTGCGAACATGTCGCGGCGCTTGCGGTAATTCAGGTACATGGCGAGCATTCCGTAGCCGAGGCCCATGACGATGACAATGATGGGGATGAGGAGACCAAGGATGTCGGGTTTCATATCAGTCTGTATTCTGTGTTGTTTCTTATTTCCGCACTGCCGTCAAATCGAGATGACGACCTTGTTCTCTCTTTCAGACTTCGGCGGGCCAGGAATTGTTTCAAAAGAGTTTTTTTGAAACCTGGCGACGGCGGGGATAGTATAAATAATCAAGGCCCAATGTGTGTCGGCACAACACCAGAACAAGACATTCTGCCGCTGCTCGAAGCCCGGCGATACGACGAGGCGTTTGAGGCGCTGCTGGGAAATCTCAAGGTTAAGGTTTTCCACCTCGCTTTGAGCATCTTGCGCAATCCAACCCAGGCGGAGGACGCGGTGCAGGACATTTTCGTAAGAATTTGGAAAGGGCTTCCCACTTACCATGGGGGCAGTTCCCTTTCCACGTGGGTTTATACGATTGCGCGCAACACATGTCTAACCGAACTGAAACGGCGGGCCAGGCATCCCACGGTCTCGCTGCAAGAACCGGAGATGGCGGAAGCCGCAAGCCGGAACCCAGCGCTTCGATCGACGGATCCGGAACCCGGGTCGGAGATGGATGTGGAAAGCCTGCTGGGCCAACTGCCGGGCCACTACCGGCAGGTTATCACGCTGTTTTATCTGGAACAGAAATCCTATGAGGAGACGGCGCGGATGATCGGGGCGCCCATTGGCACCGTTAAAACACTCCTCTTCCGGGCAAAAAAGGAACTGGCGCGAATCATTTCCCGGAAAGAGCGAACGCTTCCGAGCGGCTCCAAGCCCTCCCAAACAAATTCGAGGCAAAGTCCGCCCCGGGACTTGGCCCAAACATTGGTGACTTATGTCGTGCCTGGAAATTGAAAGGAAAATCCTGGATTACCAGGAGAACAGATTGCCTGCCGCCCAAAGGCAGGAAGTGGAAGCTCATCTCAGTGGCTGCTCCGAGTGCCGGCAATTCGCCCGGCAACTCCAGGAGCTGGATGCGGCGCTTTCACTTGGAATCAAAAGTCCGGCCTTATCCACAGACTTCGACCGGCGGCTTCGGCAGAAGATTCAAGCCTTGCCCACTGAAGCGCAACGGACCGAGCGCCGGCGCCAGTTGCAGATCGAGTTTGACGCCGGCATGGCGCGCCTCCGGCGAGGGGTATTCGAGTTGGGCAACCTGCTGGATCATCTGGGTTGGCCCGTGACGGCGGCACTGGGAGCGTGGTTGGTTTGGAGAATCACGCCGCAAGTGACAGCCCGGCTCCATCTCCGGAGCCTGGGCGATGTCGATCCAAACTTGGTTCCGTGGCTGGTTGCTGGCGCGGTGCTGGCAGCCGTCGCCTTGGCCAAAGCCTTCCCGCGGCACAGGAGTCGTTTCCTTGTCTGGTGAGCGGAGGGCGCGCCCGGCCTGGAAAAGGCGCAACTCTCCCTCGCAAAACGCCGACGAAGAGGGCAGTCTTCAAAAATGAATTTGTTGCCGTTCGCTGATTTGCCCGTTTATCGCCCGCGCCGTTTCATCCCGGAAAAGCTGGATTTGGGCGATTGGAGCCAAATCGCGCCTTGGTTCGACAAGCTCGAAGCCCGCGCCCCGCAGTGCCGCACCGCCGCCGCCCTCCAACGCTGGCTCCTGGATGGCAGCGAATTGTCCGCCGCCCTCGATGAGGAATCCGCCCGGCGCTACATCGCCATGACCTGCCACACCGAAAATGCGGCGGCGGAAGCGGCCTACCTCCACTTTGTCGAGCAGATCGAGCCGCAACTCAAACCGCGCCAGTTCAAGCTGGCCCAAATCTTTCTGGCCCATCCCCTCCGCCCCCGCCTGCCCAAAAGGCGCTACTACGTTTTTGACCGCGCCGTGCAACTGCAGGTCGAGCTTTTCCGCCCTGAAAACGTCCCGCTGGAAACCGGGGAAGCCCGGCTCTCCCAGCAATACCAGAAACTGATCGGGTCGCTCACCGTGCCGTTTCGCGGCCAGGAACGGACCCTCGCCCAAATGGGCCGCTATCTGGAAGACCCGGACCGCCCCTTGCGCCAGGAGGCCTGGGAACTGGTGGCCCGCCGCCGTTTGCGGGAGGCCGATGCCATCGAGCAGATCTTCGAGCAGCTCCTCAAACTGCGCGAGCAAATCGCCGCCAACGCCGGCTTCCCCAATTACCTCCAATACGCCTTCCGCGCCCGCGCCCGCTTCGACTACACGCCGAAGGACTGCCTCAAGTTCCATGACGCCATCGCCGCCGAAGTCATGCCCGTCCTGCGCCAATTGCAGGCGCAACGGCGCGGGCAGCTTGGCCTGGCGGCGTTGCGGCCCTGGGACCTGGACGTCGATCCCCTGAACCGTCCGCCCCTCCGTCCCTTCGAGCAGATTGATACCCTGGTTTCCAACGCCGCCGACATTTTTGCCCGGCTTGATTCCGAACTGGCCGCGCAATTCGCCTTGCTGCGCGATTTGCGCCTGCTCGATTTGGACAATCGCAAGGGCAAGGCGCCGGGCGGCTATCAATCCACCCTGGCCGAAGCCCGCCTGCCCTTCATCTTCATGAACGCCGTCGGCCTTCAGCGCGACGTCGAAACCATCCTCCACGAAGCCGGCCACGCCTTCCATGCCCTGGCCGCGCGCGGCGAAGACCTGCACGCCTACCGCAGCGCCCCGATTGAATTCTGCGAAGTCGCCTCCATGAGCATGGAGCTGCTCGGCAACGAGTTTCTCGAAAAGTTCTATCCACCGGACGACGCCCGCCGCGCGCGCCGCGTTCATCTGGAAGGCATCGTGAAAATCTTCCCCTGGATCGCGACGGTCGATGCCTTCCAACACTGGATTTACACCCATCCGGCGCACAGCCGGGCCGAACGGCAAAAGGCGTGGCTCGATCTGATGGACCGTTTCGGCGGCGACGTGGACTGGGCCGGCCATGAAGAGGCGCGGGCCAACCTCTGGCATCGCCAGCTCCACATCTTCATCCATCCCTTTTATTATATTGAATACGGCATCGCCCAATTGGGCGCCTTGAAAGTCTGGGCCAATTCAAAAAAGAACAAGGCGCTGGCGTTGCGGAAATACCATCGCGCCCTCTCGCTCGGCGGCTCCCGTCCATTGCCCCGGTTGTTTCAGGCCGCCGGCTGCCGCTTCGATTTCACCCGCAAAACCGTCCAGCCCCTGCTCAAACTGGTCGGTACGGAGTTGGCCGGGATGGGCGGTTGAATTGTTTCACCACCGGTCTTGCGCAATCGGACGGTTTTGCGAGAATGACCGCGAGGAAACTTGTTATGAATCTGACTTATTACGGACACTCTTGTTTTGCGGTGGAGATCGGGAACTGGACGCTGCTCTTCGATCCGTTTATCAGCGGCAATCCGCTGGCCGCCGCCATCAATCCGGAAAGCGTCAAGGCGGACTTCATCCTCATTTCACACGGGCACGGCGACCACGTGGCGGATGCGGCGGCCATCGCCAATTGCACCGGCGCGACGGTCATCGCCGCCTACGAAGTCTGCCAATGGCTGGGCAAACAGGGCGTTGCGAAGACCCATCCCATCAACCACGGCGGTGGCGGCCACTTTGATTTTGGGAAGGTCAAATTCGTCAATGCCATCCATTCCAGCAGCATGCCCGACGGCTCCTACGGCGGCAACCCGGGCGGCTTCGTGGTGGAGAGCGGGCTGGGCAGCTTTTACTACAGCGGCGACACGGCCCTGACGCGCGACATGGAACTGATCGGCCAATCCGCGCGCCTGACCTTCGCCGTGTTGTGCATCGGCGGCAATTACACCATGGACGTCGATGACGCGATCCTGGCCGCCAAATTTGTCGCGTGCGACAACATTGTGGGCGTCCATTACGACACCTTCCCGCCCATTATGATTGACCACGAAAAGGCCGTGGAAAAATTCAGCGCGGCGGGGCTGCGCCTGCGCCTCCTTAAGATCGGCGCGACCCACAAGTTTTAGGCCGGGCGCAAATCAGTTTTTGTGCAACTTGTGTTGCTCCCTCTCCTCCACAGACATGTGGAGGAGAGCGTCGGGTTACCTATGTGCTTGAACATTCAGAGAGATTTCGCCGAAAAAGAAATTCGCGCATTGAACCCATGAACCTGGGCCATGCGCGTTGTTCCATCTCCCTCTCCTCCACACACTTGTGGAGGAGAGGGCTGGGGAGAGGAGGCCGCTTTTTCCATGGGGGTTCATGGAGAGGAGGCACTTTTTGGGAACCCCTCTCCCTGTCCCTCTCCCCGCTTGCGCGGGGCGAGGGGATTCAAATCGACATCTTTTTGCCAAAACTCTGCCAAAAACTGATCTGCGCCATTTTAGGCCCTGAAGTTTGGAGTTCTGTTGCGCCAGCCGGGCTGATATGTTTCGCCGATGGACCCGGCGCCGCCGATCATCACTCAAGCCGCCCCGCCCCTCATCGAGGTGGAGGGCCTGACCAAACTGTACGGCGATTTTCCCGCGGTGACGGATTTGTCCTTCACCGTGCGGCCGGGCGAGGTCATTGGGCTGGTCGGGCCGAATGGGGCGGGCAAAACCACCACCTTGCGCTGCCTGGCGGGCATCATTCCGCCCACCCGCGGCTCGGTGCGGATTTGCGGCCACGACATGGCCGGCCAGCCCATCGAGGCCAAGCGGCGCCTGGCCTTTTTTGCCGACGAACCCCGTTTGTTCGATTACTTGACTGTTGATCAGCACCTCAATTTCACGGCCCGCATCTACGGCGTGGCCCATTACCGGGAGGTGGCTCGCCCCTTGCTGGAAGAGCTGGAAATGGCCGACAAGACGGACAAGCTGCCCGGCGAATTGTCGCGCGGCATGAAGCAGAAGCTCGCCATCGCCTGCGGCCTGCTGCACGCGCCCGAAGTCATCTTCTTCGACGAACCGTTGACCGGTTTGGACCCCATCGGCATCCGGCGCATGAAGGATTCCATCCTCAAGCGCAGCCGGGCGGGCGCGGCGATCTTGATCAGTTCCCATCTCCTGCATCTGCTGGAGGAGGTGTGCTCGCACGTCCTGATCTTGAAGAACGGCCGCAAAATCATTGACGGCAGCCTGGCCGAAGTGCGCCAGAAATTCTCCGAACAATCCGGCGACACCACCTTCGAGGAAGTTTTCTTTCGCGCCACGGGTGAAAGCAAGGGGTCCCCATGATCGCCGGCGCGCTCTTCTATTATCAGGGGCATTGGTGGTACAACCGGCTGCTGACCCGTATCCGGCGCTTGCGCCAGCCCAAGTATCTCTTTGGCGCGATTGTGGGCGGCCTGTACTTTTACTGGTATTTTATCCGCTCCCTGGCCCGCGGCGGGCGGGGCGCCCCCATCCCTTTGGGACACCAGGAACTCGCGCAAGGCATCGCTTCGCTGGTCTTGTTCATCATGGTCGCTCTGGCCTGGATTCTGCCCTATTCCCGCGCCGCGCTCTCCTTTACGGAGGCCGAGGTGGCCTTTCTCTTTCCGGCGCCCATCGGGCGGAAGACATTGATTCATTTCAAGCTGCTCAAATCCCAGGCCGTCATTCTCTTTAGCGCGATCTTATTGACGCTCATCGGGCGGTCGTGGGGCGGCGGCCACTTCATCATTCGCGCGCTGGGATGGTGGATTGTGTTTGCCACCATGAACCTGCATTCGCTGGGCAGTTCCTTTGCCCGGACCAGGCTGCTGGATCGCGGCTTCTCCAACTGGCTGCGGCGCCTTCTTGTTTTGGCGGTGCTCTGCTGCGTCGTGGGGGGAGTCATTTATTGGGCGCTTGTCACCTTGCCTCCCCCCCAGATCGAGGGAAGAACGGACCTTGACTGGCTTGCCCGTTACGCAACCGACGTGCTCCGCTCCGGCCCGCTCCCCTATGTGTTGTTCCCCTTTCGGCTGGTGGTGGCGCCCAGCTTCGCGGCCAACGCCGCTCAATTCCTGCTTGCCCTCGGCCCGGCCCTGGCGGTGATGGCGCTGCTCTATTGGTGGGTCATCCGCTCCAACGTGGCCTTCGAGGAGGCGTCCGTTGAGCTGTCGCGCAAAACGGCCGAGCGCCTCGCGGCGGTCCGTTCCGGCAACTGGCACGCCGCCCGCAAACCGAAGAAGGCGGCCCGCAGTCCGTTCCAATTAAGCCCCACCGGCCTGCCGGCCATCGCTTTGTTGTGGAAGAACCTGACCAGCGCCGGCAGCCTGGTCACGGCCAGGGTCTGGTTGTTCCTGGTCTGGGCCGTCATTTTTGGCGGGTTCCTGGCCCATTCGCTCACCTCGCGGACCGAAGGGCTGGGGGCAGGGCTGGCGGTGTGCGCGCTGATGCTGGCGGGCTTCTCGCTCTTTTGGGGGCCGCAAATGATCCGCAGCGATCTGCGCCTGGACCTCCCGGTTACGGATGTCCTGAAAATGTTTCCCATGCCGGGCTGGCAAGTGGTGTTGGGCGAGGTGCTGGCCCCGGCGGCGATTCTGACGGCGGTCCAATGGCTCCTCCTCCTGGTGGCTTTGATTCTGTTCCCGAACCATTTTGAGCGCCTGGTGACGACGCCGGCCCAGCGATTCGGCTTCGCCCTCGCCTCAGCCATCGTGCTGCCGTGTGTGGACCTGATCGCTCTGATCATTCCCAACGCGGCGGTCCTCTTTTTTCCGGCCTGGTTTCAATTGGGCAAGGACGGCCCGCGCGGTTTTGAGACCACCGGCCAGCAATTGATCCTGATGTTCGGGCAACTGCTGGTCCTGGCCCTGTCGCTGGCGCCGGCCGTGGCGCTTTTCACCCTTATCTTCTTTTTGACCTCGCCCTTGTTTCCCATGGCGCTGAGGGTGTTATTGGGGGGCGCCGCCGCCGCCGTCTTTCTCCTCGTCGAAGCCGGTTTCGCCATCCGCCTGCTGGGCGCGGTCTTTGAGCGCTTCGATTTGTCCGAGGAAAACCTGGCCCAAGGCTAGGAGCCCGTATTAAAATGACTTTTTCGTCCTAGGGGTCCTAGGGGTCAAACCGTACTTTTGCACATTTCGCCTCGTGTGGCCTGGAGCATGGCAGCCTCCCTTCGCCTGCCCGCCTTCAGCCTTCAGCCTCTTAAGAAACTCCTGATGGAAGTGTTTGATTGGGAATGAGTTCAAATCCCATTGTTTTGGCGGCTTTTTGCAGCGCGTACAATTTTCGCTCTCGGAATTTCTGCTCATACTGCTC
>Ga0326728_10026452_pt1 | contig 10268 bp, 8 predicted proteins | sample MB3enrmetagenome_FD_207602 | JGI IMG/M metagenome (GOLD analysis project Ga0326728, IMG submission 207602) | Lab enriched peat soil microbial communities from McLean, Ithaca, NY, United States - MB31MN | ecosystem: Environmental > Terrestrial > Soil > Wetlands > Peat | place: USA: New York... | reverse complement strand
GGACGCGGGCCATCCCTTCGGCAATAAATCTTTCCCCTCTCGGGCTTATCCGGCATTAGCTCAAGTTTCCCTGAGTTATTCCGAACCAAAGGATATGTTCCCACGCGTTACTCACCCGTCCGCCGCTGACGTCTCGCGACGCCCGCTCGACTTGCATGTGTTAAGCCTGCCGCCAGCGTTCGTTCTGAGCCAGGATCAAACTCTCAGATTAAACCGAGATCTGTCCCGACCGGTCACTCAAATCCCCGTTCGCCCCTCTCAAGAGCGAACAAGATCCGACGAGTTCCAAACACATCCGCTCAAGACCGCCATCAGGCCCAACCGTCTCCCGACGCTAAAAACCCGCCTGGCCTCAAGCGATGATGAATCTAGAAACGTGACCGTCGCAATCTCTTCAGACCCTGACCAAACCCAGCCCAGCCGACCCCGCTCGCGCAAAAAGCCGCCTAAACCCAAGCCTAGCCAAGGCCCCGCAAGGACCCCGCCGCCCACGTCTCCCTTTCTCCCGATGCAATTGTCAAACAGCAATCCCAGAGCTTCCGCCCCAGCCACCTAACCCGTCTCGCCCCAAACCAACATAGCCCAAAACAAAACGCCTAAGCCAATACCCTTGCAAACGCCGGCCCCGGCTAAACGTGCGAACCGCTCCGCCCCCGCCTCTCGACAGGGAGGAGTGAAGCGAAAGTTCAGCCCGAGAACCGGAGGCGCGCTCCCGCCCGAGACGGGGCGTCGCCGTCGGCGTGCGGCGATATAGGGAAGCCGCCGCGACGTGTCAAACGCTTTTTGCAAAGAACCGTTGCGTCGCGTCAGCGCACCCTGCGCGCGGGGCTTTTCGTCGGCGCGATCGCGCTTCAGAACGTCGTGCGCTGGCGCATCGCCGCGGCGAGCGTGCCGTCGTCGAGATAGTCGAGCTCGCCGCCGACCGGCACGCCGTGGGCGAGGCGCGTCACCTTCACCGGATACGGGCTCAAAAGCTCGGTCACGTAATGCGCGGTGGTCTGGCCGTCGACGGTGGCGTTGACGGCGAGAATCACTTCCTTGATTCCGCCCGCGGCGACGCGCGAGACGAGGCGCGCGAGATTGAGGTCGTCGGGGCCGACGCCGTCGAGCGGCGACAAGGCGCCGCCGAGCACGTGATAGCGCCCGCGCGTCGCGTCGGCGCGCTCGAGCGCCCACAAATCGCCGACCGATTCGACCACCACCAGCGTCGCGCCGTCGCGCCGCTCGTCGGCGCAGATGGCGCAGGGATTCTGCGTGTCGATCGAGCCGCACGCCGAGCAGACGACGATGCGCTCGTGGGCGAGGCGCGCCGCCTCGGCGAGCGGCCCGAGCAGCGTCTCGCGCTTGCGGATGAGATGCAGCGCGGCGCGACGCGCCGAGCGCGGGCCCAAGCCCGGAAGGCGCGCCAGCAATTGGATGAGCCGCTCGATCTCCGGCCCGGCGACGTTCGCCGACATCGCTTAAGCGCCTCAGAACGGCGGCTTCAGGCCCGGCGGCAGCGGCAGGCCCGCGGTCAGGCTCTGCATGCTCTCCGCCGCGGCGCGGTCGGCCTTGCCCTTGGCGTCGGCGTAGGCGGCGACGATCAGGTCCTCGACGATCTCGCGGTCGGTCGGCGTCAAGAGCGACGGATCGAGATGGACCGACTTCATCTCGCCCTTGCCCGACAGCACCACGCGCACCAGGCCGCCGCCCGACCGCCCTTCGACGTCGAGCCGCGCCAGCGCGTCCTGCGCCTCCTGCAGCTTCGCCTGCATGGCCTGCGCCTGCTTCATCATTGCGAGGATGTCGACCATGGCGGGCTCCCGCGAATCTAAAGGTCGTCGTCGGAAAGCGAATCGGCGTAGGCGACGTCGTCGTCGCCGGCCGGCGGCGGCTCTGCGGCGTCGGGCGCGGCCGCGCCGGCGTCGGGCGGGGTCACGTTGACGATCTCCGCGCCCGGAAACTGTTCGAGAATCTTGCGCACGGTCGGGTTGGCGGCGGCGCCGTTGAAACGCTCGGAGCGCCGCGCCTCCGCCCGCTCGCGCAAGGTCGGAGCGGTCGCGCCGGCGGCGATCGCCACCATCCAGCGCTCGCCCGTCCACTCGGCGAGACGGCGCGACAGCGTTTGCGCGATCTCCGGCGAAGCGCCTTCGGTGAGCGAGAACTCGATCCGCCCCGGTTCGAAACGAACCAGCCGCGCCTCGCTCTCCAGCGCCTGGCGCATGCGGAGGTCGCGCTTGGCGCGGGCGAGCTCGACGACGTCCTCGAAGCGCGCGAGGCGCGGCGCGGCGGGCGCGGCCGCCGGCGCGGCGAGGCTGAGCGCCGCGCTCCCGCCGCCGGTCGGCGCCGGCCGAGGCGGCGCGGCGGGCGCGAGGCGCGAGGGCTCGCCCGCTTCGCCGAGCCGGCGCAGCGCCTCCTCCGGCGTCGGCAGGTCGGCGGCGAAGGCGAGGCGGATCAGCGCCATCTCCGCCGAGGCGAGCGGGCGCGGCGAATCCTTCACGTCGGCGACGCCCTTGATGAGGATCTGCCAGGCGCGGGTGAGCGGCGCGAGCGCGAGCTTCTGCGCCAGCTCGGCGCTGCGTCGCCGCTCGTTCTCGCTCACCGCCGCGTCGGCGACGCCGTTGGCGACCAGCTTGGCGCGGGTGACCAGGTGGCAGAACTCGGCGAGCTCGATCAACAGCTCGGCGGGATCGGCGCCGGCGAGGTGCAGCCTCTCCATCCGCTCGAGCGCCGGCGCGATCTCGCCCGCCATCGCCTCGACGAACAGCTCGATCACCTCGCCGCGGTCGGAGAGCCCGAGCATCGCGCGCACGTCGGCCGCTTCGACCCGGCCCGCCGCGCCGTGGGCGACGCCCTGGTCGAGCAGCGACAGCGCGTCGCGCACCGAGCCTTCGGCGACGCGGGCGATGAGGGCCAGCGCCTCCGGCGCGGCGGCGACGCCCTCGGCCGCGCAGATCTTCTCGAGATGGCGGATCATCGCGCCGCTCTCGATGCGCTTCAAGTCGAAGCGGACGCAGCGCGAGCGCACCGTGATCGGCACCTTCTCGATCTCGGTGGTGGCGAAGAGGAACTTCACATGCTCCGGCGGCTCCTCGAGCGTCTTCAACAGGCCGTTGAACGCCTGCTTCGACAGCATGTGCACTTCGTCGACGATGTAGACCTTGGTGCGCGCCGACACCGGGCGGTAGCGCGCGTTCTCGATGATCTCGCGCACGTCGTCGATGCCGGTGTGCGAGGCCGCGTCCATCTCGATCACGTCGACGTGGCGCGACTCCATGATCGCCTGGCAATGGACGCCGAACTCCGGCATGTCGACGGTCGGCCGGTCGATCTTGCCGGGCACTTCGTAATTGAACGCGCGCGCGAGGATGCGCGCCGTCGTCGTCTTGCCGACGCCGCGCACGCCGGTGAAGACATAGGCCTGATGGATGCGGCCGGCGGCGAAGGAGTTGGCGATGGTCCGCACCATCGCCTCCTGGCCGATCAGGTCCTCGAAGCGCGCGGGCCGGTATTTGCGCGCCAGCACGCGGTAGGGCGCGGCGGCGGAGGCGGGGCCGGCGGCGTCGGCCGGCGGCGGCTCGACGGCGGCGCTCGATTCCGGCGCTGGTCTTTCGCTCATGCGCCCATGGCTCGGGTTCATCGGCGCCCGGCCGCGGCGCGCCGCGCATCAAGCGGTGACAGGGCGGCGGGCGGTGGGAGGTTGGACAAAGACCCGCCCTGGCTCGTTAGGGCTGCTTCCTTCCGGACCTGACCCGGTTGGCGAGCGGTACGTCCTTCGCCAACCTCCCGCGCCCTATTTGGACTATGGCGGCGGCGGGCGCAAGCGCCGGGGCGCCTCGCGCGCGACGCCGGCCAGGCGGCGGCGGCGTTTTCCGGGGATTGAAGGGATTCAAGGCGATCGAAGGCGGAAAATTTCCGCGCGGGGGAAGTCGGGGGCGAACGCAGCGCATTTCCGCATAAATACTGTATATTTATGTTATTTACTCTCGCGTCACAGAGAAGCGAGCCCTCAAAGATCAACTCTTCATTGCTAGGGCGTTCGCGCCCGCCTCACAAAGGAGCAAGCAATGCCAATCGAAACGCTTCCTTTCGACGCGGCGAAGGACCTGGCGAGCCCGCAGTCGCAAGCGGAATTGATCGCCGACGCGCTGGAAGGCGGCGAGGCCGCCTACATCGCCGCGGCGCTCGGCGTCATCGCCCGCGCGCGCGGCATGGCCGAAGTCGCCCGCGAGGCCGGCGTCACCAGGGCGTCGCTGTACAAGGCGCTGAGCAAAACCGGCGATCCGCGACTGACGACGTCGCTCGGCGTCATGAAGGCTCTGGGGTTGAAGCTGACAGTGGCGGGCGGATGAGCAAAGAGGGCACGGCAGCATAATGTATAAAGTGCCTTATCATCGTAATGGTAATGCCACAACGCACTGTAACGTAGACGATTTTGAGGCTTTCTTGCGCACCTTGGGGTTATTGCGATGCCGGAATACGAAGCGCGAGCGTGGGATGAATTCGAAGACATTGTTCGTCGCGTTGGTATCTATAATAAAGACAGCTCACATCGCGCGATAAATCTTGATGTCCGGCTTGCGGCTCTTCACCGCCTCGAAGAAGGCGAGCCGTTTGGCGCGGCAGCCGAATAGGACGGGAAACGCGCCGTCCGAGGTCGTCACCACGACGACGTCGAGGCCCATGAAGCGGCCGGCGGCGGTGATGTCGTTCAACAGCGGATGGATGGTCTTGATCCGGCCGAGAACCAAGAGCGGGATGGGAGCGAACAACGGCCGCGGCAGCGTCACGCCTTCGTCGTCGACGCGAACGCCGGCGTAGAAGGAAAGCGCCGCCTGGATGGCGAACAGGCCGACCGCCCCGCCCGCGAGGCCGATGAAACTGTGCGGGCGGAAATAAAACGCCGCGAATCCGAGCGCGCCCAATACGATCCAGCGAGCCGCCCCGCCGAAGTTAGCGGCGCGAAATTCGCTTAAGGCCGGGGCCGCCGCTTGGTCATTCATGGCCGCCTGTCTCGGCTACGCCAGAACTATTCAACGAATACTCTTGCGCATCCTGTCAACGCAGGCGGATGCGTCAAGTTGTCGCATGGCCGGCCTTTCAGCGCGCCGCGCGTCGGAAGCCCTGCGGCCGCCGCCTGGCCGTCCGACCCGGCCGCGCCGGCGCGCGACGACTTGCCCGACCGGCGGCGCGACCGCGCCCCGCCCGCCGCCGCAATCCGCAATCCCGGCGCCCCCTGCTCTCGGCAACAGGGCGCGGGCCAGCGCGATTTGGAATTGGGGAATTCGGTTCCTGTCGCCGCAATGCACGCCTGCGGGGGCCATACGCCCAATCAGAATCCCTGCGGCAGGTTTCCCTGCCGCAGGTAATCCTTCGGCGGCTTGATCGGCTTGCGCCGGGAAGCCGCCTTGCCGTGGCTTTCCTACCGATTTCCCAGTTGTAATATGCCGGTTGGCGTTCGAGGCGTCAACGCCGGTTCTAATGAATCGGGGAGTTTGTCCACATGACGCGCATTCTCGGTCTCGATGTCGGCATCGCTTCCTGCGGGTGGGCAATTCTCGAAACGACCGGCGACAGCGGCGGAATTGTCGCCGCCGGCGTTCGCTGCTTCGATCCGCCGCTCGTCGCCAAGACGGGAGAGCCGAAAAGCGCGGAAAGGCGAACCGCGCGCGGCCAGCGGCGCGTCATCCATCGCCGGCGGCTCAGAATGAACCGGGTGCGCGAACTCTTGGCGCGTCACGGCGCACTGCCCGACGCCGATCGCAACGCGCTTGCCGGGGCCGCGCGCCGACTGGCCGAGGCGGCCGGCGAAAGCGGCGCCTCGCCGTGGCGCCTGCGCGCGGCTGCGCACGATCGGGCGCTTTGCAACGACGAATTCGCCGTCGTCCTCGGGCATATCGCCCGCCATCGCGGCTTTCGTTCGAACTCGAAGCGCGAAGCCGGAGCGAACGCGCCCGACGAAACGTCCAAGATGAAGAAGGCGATGGAGCAAACGCGCGAAGGTCTGGCGAAATATCGCGCCTTCGGCGAAATGATCGCCGACGATCCCAAGTTCGCGCAGCGCAAGCGCAATCGCGACAAGGATTATTCGCACACCCCGAAACGTTCGGACCTCGAAATCGAGACGGGCAAGATTTTCGCCGCTCAGCGTCGGTTCCAGCAGCAAATCGCGAGCGACGCCCTCGAACGCGATTTCGCCGAGGCGGCCTTCTCGCAACGCCCACTGCAAGACAGCGAGACGATGCTTGGCTACTGCCCATTCGAGCCGAGCGAAAAGCGGACGGCCAAACATGCGCCGTCGTTCGAATTGTTCCGCTTTCTTTCGCGCCTCGTCACGCTGAAGCTGACGAGCGGCCGCACCGAGCGGTCGCTGAGCGCCGATGAGATTGCGCGCGCCTCGCGCGATTTTGGACAAGCCACGAAAGGCGTCACCTTCACGGCGTTGCGGCGGATGCTCGATCTCGACCCCGGCGCTCGTTTCGTCGGCATACCCGTAGATCGCGAAAAGTACGACGTGGCGGCGCGCAAGGGCGAGGCGGCGGCGGGAACGCATGCGCTGCATCAGGCGCTCGGCGACGCGCCGTGGGCGTCGCTCGCCCGCACGCCCGAAAAGCTCGATCGCGTCGCCGAGGTGCTTTCCTTCCGCGAGGACTTTGCCCGCATTGCTGACGGGCTCCGCGAGATCGGTCTCGACCCGCTCGTTTGCGAGCGATTGCTGGACGCGGCTCGCAACGGCGCCTTCTCGCATTTCGGCGGCGCGGCGCATATTTCAGCCAAAGCCGCGCGCGCGATCATCCCGGGCTTGCGCGAGGGCCTCGATTATTCCGAGGCGTGCGCGCGCGTCGGCTACGATCACGCCGTGCGGCCGACGGTCGCGCTGAAGGACATCAACAGCCCGGTCGCGCGCCGCGCCTTTCTCGAATCGATCAAGCAGGTGCGAGCAATCCTTCGCGCTTTCGGCCCGATCGACGAAGTCAACGTCGAACTGGCGCGCGACGTCGGCAAGAGCACGGAAGAGCGCGCCGAGCTGACCCAGGGCATCGAGGATCGCAACAAGGAGAAGGACAAGCGCGCCAAGGAAGCCTCGGAGATTCTCGGCGCGACCGTCAGCGCCGACGAACTGCTGCGTTACGAATTGAGCAAGGAGCAGAACTTCAAATGCGTCTATTGCGACGCCGAAATCGCGCCCAACGGCTTTTCCGCCAACGACGCGCGCTATCAGGTCGACCATATCCTGCCGTGGAGCCGGTTCGGCGACGATTCCTATTTCAACAAAACCCTGTGCTGCGCCGCCTGCAATCAGCACAAACGCGGACGCACGCCGTCCGAGTGGTTCGATGACGACAAGACCGCCGGCGAATGGGATGCATTCGCTGCGCGCGTCGAAGGCTACAAGGAGATGAAGGGCAGGAAGAAGCGCAACTTCAAGCTGAGGGACGTCAACAAGGACGTCGAGGATAAGTTCAAGGCGCGCAATCTCACCGACACGCAATGGGCGACGCGCCTGCTCGCCATTGAACTCGAACGAATGTTTCCGCCGAAGGCGAAAGAACGGCGCGTTTACACCCGTCCCGGAGCGATCACCTCGAAGCTGCGCCGCGCCTGGGGTCTCGAAGGACAAAAGAAGGTCGACGGCGAGCGGGTCGCCGACGATCGCCACCACGCCATCGACGCCATCGTTCTCGCCGCGACGACGGCGAGCCTTCTGCAATGGATGACCAAGCAGGTCCAGCAGCGCGAACGCGAGGGGCGCGGCGACGACATTTTCCATGTCGCCCCGCCCTGGCGCGGCTTTCGCGAGGATTCGATCCGCGCGATCTACGGTGAAGGCGGCGTCGGCGGGATCTTCGTTTCCCGCGCGGAGCGCCCACGCGCGCGCGGCAAGGCGCACGACGCGACGATCCGGCAAATCCGCGAGATCGACGGCGAGGAAGTCGTGTTCGAACGCAAGGCGATCGAAAAGCTGACGCCAGCCGATCTCGACAGGATTCCCGTGCCCGCGCCCTACGGCGCGATCGTCGATCCCGCCAAATTGCGCGACGCGACGGTCGCGGCGCTGCGCGCCTGGATCGACGCTGGCAAGCCCAAGGGCGAAGACAAGCTGCCGCGCTCGCCCAAGGGCGACATCATTCGCAAGGTGCGCGTGGAGACGGACGTGAAAGTCGCGATCAGGTTGCAGGGTGGAACCGTGGATCGAACTGCGATTGTTCGACTCGATGTATTCGAAACCCGCGAACCAAAGAGTAAATCTCACTACCGCTTTGTACCGATCTATGCACACGAAATTGTTGAATCCTCAGCGCCAAATCAATTTTTTGAACTGCGTAAGCCGGCGCAGAAGTGGAAGCCAATTTCGAACTTCGACAAATTCATGTTCTCGTTGGCCCCAATGTGCCTGACCGAAATCGCGACAAAGGGTGGAGAACCAACCATTTGGTATTATCGCGGTTTCGACAGTAATGATGGACGGATAACGCTGTCGCCACACCAGTCGAAAGAATTGGATCTTCAGAAACGGATTGCTCCAACGACAATCGAGTCTCTCAAAAAGCTAGCCATTGATCGCCTCGGGTGTGTCAGTGAAGTTCCTCGGGAGACGCGCACATGGCGTGGCGCGGTCTGCACCTAAGCCGACCGTCGCGGCTTTCGACGGCTGACGGACAGATCGTCGTCGCGCAGGACGACGGCGAGGCGCGGGTCGCGCTGGAGGACGTCGCCTATGTCATCCTCGACACGGCGCAGGCGACGCTGACGGCGAGCCTGCTATCGGCCTGCATGGAAGCGGGGGTCGCGATCGTGGTCAGCGATCTCAGGCACATGCCGAGCGGCCTGCTGCTGCCGTTCCACGCCCATCATCGGCAGGCGGGCGTCGCCGCCCTGCAAACGGCGGCGAGCGAGCCTTTTCGCAAGCGGTGCTGGCGGAATATCGTCGTCGCCAAGATCGACAATCAAGCCGCGCATCTCGAACGTCGGCAACGGCCGGACGCGTCCGCTTTGCGGGCGATGAGCGGGCGCGTCGGCTCCGGCGATCCCGACAATGTCGAGGCGCGGGCGGCGCGGGCTTATTGGGGCGCACTGTTCGACGGTTTCGTTCGCGACGATCCGGCCGATCTGCGCAACAAGCTGCTCAACTACGGCTATGCGGTGATGCGCGCTTCGATCGCTCGCGCTTTGGTCGCCTTCGGCTGCCTGCCGGCGCTCGGCCTGCACCACGCGAGCGTGACCAACGCGTTCAATCTCGCCGACGATTTTCTCGAGCCGTTTCGCCCCTTCGTCGACGCTCTGGCGGCGGAGCGCACAGACGGACGTGCGGTGGGCGAGGAGATGACGATCGAGGATCGGCGCGCCATGGCCGGCGTGCTGCTGCGCGAGACGCGGCTAACCGACGAAACTTTCACCCTCCTCGCGGCGAGCGAGAAGACCGCGGAGAGCTATGTGCGCGCGATGGAAGGCGCCAGCGCCGCCTTGTTGCGGCTGCCCGAAATGCCGGCGTGCGCGGAGCGCGACACATGAGAAGCGAGGAGGTTCGCTTCATGTGGATGTTCGTTTTCTTCGACTTGCCCGTCGGTACGAAGAGCGAGCGGCGTCACGCCACGCGCTTTCGCAACTTTCTCAAGGACGACGGCTTCATGATGCTGCAATTCTCGGTCTATGCTCGCGTGATGCGCGGCGAAGAAGCTGTGGATAAGCACCTCGCGCGGGTCACCAGGAGCTTGCCGCCGCACGGCAGCGTGCGCGCATTGAGCGTGACCGATCGACAGTACGCACGCATGAAATTGCTGCTGGGCGAATCGACGAAAAATGAACGCGCCGCGCCTCAACAACTGTTGCTGTTTTGATTTCCGCCCCAGCCAAGGGGCGGAAATCATCGCGAATTCAGCGCTCTACGCCGAAACGAAGCCTACCACAGGGAAATCGGTAGGGAAGCCACGGCTTCGACGGGCCTGACGCGCTACACCGCCGAAGCCTACCACAGGGAAATCGGTAGGGAAGCCACGGCGAGCGAGTTGCCTCCCCACACCGGCGCGCCAGCCTACCACAGGGAAATCGGTAGGGAAGCCACGGCCCTATTCGTTCGGAGGCGGCATGATTCCTTAGCCTACCACAGGGAAATCGGTAGGGAAGCCACGGCTGCGGAGACGATCATTCGCGCGAGGTCGTCAGCCTACCACAGGGAAATCGGTAGGGAAGCCACGGCCAAGCCCAGGTCGCGCAGATCGCGCCAGGAAGCCTACCACAGGGAAATCGGTAGGGAAGCCACGGCCCGCGTCCGTCAGCGTCACGAGGTC
>Ga0326728_10026451_pt1 | contig 10269 bp, 9 predicted proteins | sample MB3enrmetagenome_FD_207602 | JGI IMG/M metagenome (GOLD analysis project Ga0326728, IMG submission 207602) | Lab enriched peat soil microbial communities from McLean, Ithaca, NY, United States - MB31MN | ecosystem: Environmental > Terrestrial > Soil > Wetlands > Peat | place: USA: New York... | reverse complement strand
CGCTCACCTGGCCGGCGGAACTCAAGGCGTACAGCGTCCCGCCATCACGACTCAACCGCAGCGCCACGACGGGCTTGCCGATCCCCCACTGCCGTGCGATGCGCCCCGCCGCTGTGTCGATCACCGCCACGTGGCCCACGTGGGTACCGTAGGCAGCAAACAACCACCGCCCCGTTTCTTCCAGCGTCAGTGCACACGCCCGCTCTGGCAGCCCCACACTCCACTCTGCCGGGCTCCTCGCGCCGATCCGAAACCCCTGGACCACCGCCGGACTGAAGCGTGAGATGTAGGCGTGGTTGCCATCGAAGCTCACCGCCCCATGGTCCAGCTGGCAAAGCCACAGCTGCGAGCGCTCCGCCGGCTTCGCCAGGTCGATGCGCTCGACCAGCGACTCCTCGACCAGAAATAACTGACCGTTACCGGACAGCTCCAACTCGCGCGGCACGCTGTTGGCTGCTAGCGTGCCGCGCCGTTCGCCGGTCTGCCCTTCCAGCAGGACCAGCTGCCGGCTGCCGCTGAACGAGACCACCCCGATCCGGGCCAGGTCGGTCGTCACGGCTGCGGGCTCGCCGCGCGCCACGCCGCTCAGCAGCAATGCCAGCGCAATCGCCCACAGCCAACCGCGCACCGGCCGCGACCGTCGGCTGCCGGCGCCTCTCCGCCGGGCCGCTCGCGTCTTGGTGTTCCGCGTAGATCGTCGGCGCGCCCCCATGCGCCTGGCGCCTCCTGCAGGCGGTTCGGCCTGGTCCCCAACCTGCCGTCACCGCTCGTACTACTAACTGGCTCCGCTTGTCAACTACATCATTGACGGAACCTCATCCGCGCGCTGGCTTACCCACAGCAGTTGTTGGGTCCGTGGGGTTCTGGAACACACGGACTGCTGCTCCTGCACGGTTGCGTTCGAGCGGTTTAGCAGCTGTAATGCCCGCACGGCGCTTCGAGGCGCAAGGAGGAAGCCAATGATTCGGGGAATTCACCACGCCGCGATCTCGACGGGAAATCTGGACCGCATGCTGGCTTTCTATCGCGACCTGCTCGGCTTCCGGGTGTTGTTCGAGGTCAGCTGGCCCGCCGGGACCGAAATTGCTGACCGCATCACCGGGTTGGACCAGTCCTCCGCCCGCATCGTGATGCTACACACCGGCAACGCCCACATCGAGCTGTTCGAGTACGCCTCGCCGGCACCACGCCCCAGCGACCCGCGCCGGCCGGTGTGCGACCATGGCATCACCCATATCTGTCTGGACGTAACAGACGTCGACGCCGAGTACGAGCGGCTGAAGGCGGCCGGCATGACCTTTCACTGCCCGCCGCAAGACCTGGGGATGGACGTGCGTACAACCTACGGGCGGGACCCGGACGGCAACGTCATCGAGCTGCAAGAAGTGCTGAGCCCTGACAGTCCCATCGCGCTGCGACTACCGCAGTAGTTGACAGCGGCGGCCGAGGTCAGGCAGGACTGCGGCCCCCAGGAACTCCTCTCACGTAGCGTCCACACGCCGCCGCGTCGGACTATTGTGATCGGCAGCAGCGATCTGACCGGCTCTTCAATGACCGCAAGCAGGTCCTTGGTGTGGCCTTACCTCGCTAGCGCTCGCCTCGCAATGCCTGCGTGAGCATCTCGCGGATGCGCTCATATTCGCTGCGCAGGCGTTTCGAAACCGGATCGGATTGCTCTTCGAGTTCTTTAGTGAAGGTGGTGACGGTCTGGGCCATGGCGCTGACCTCCTCCTCGGCCCTGTTGGACGACTCCTCCGCTTCCTCGCGGATCTGCCGCAGCAACCCCTCCAACTCCTGGAAAATGTCCTCCCGGTTCACGCCCTCGCTGTGCACGTGCCCCTGCGGACGCCAGCGCTTGCCGCGTTGCGAGCGCTGCCGGCGCCGTCTGCGCCGCGAGCCGCCGGCCCCTGCCCCGATCTCGGAGACATTGGAATCGGGCTGCCGGCCGCCGAGAGCGGCGCGTACGTCCGTAGTAAGGCCCTCGCGTTCTTCGTCGTCGAAGGCGCTGTCAGGCGCCTTGTGATACCCCGAGGCGCCCCGGGGGGTGGTGGTCATCATGCTCTCCTTCTTCGTGTTCGTGCTTTGCGCGTTCGCAGCCCGCAGCGTGCCAGACATTGCGATGATAGCCGCGCGCCTCTCCAGCTCGTCTCGACACTCACCGTTGAGCCGGCCTGCGGATTCCCAGGTTCGCCAGCGCAAACTGCCGCACGATCCGAACGCACGGCCTTAGAACTCGGGTCTGCAATCTATTTGGCATTTCGCGCTAAAGAAAGCAAAAAGCGCAGCGCCAGAGAAAAATCAACTGACCCCGTCAGGCCCTGCGTGCGCTCAGCACCATGCGTCACCGGTGCTGCTCGCCCGCCGTCGGCTGCACCTCGAGGGTGATGACGCCGACGGCATCAGTGACACCGTCCGGCACGAATGCCCACGGACCTACGATGTCGAACGAGCGGATCGGTAGCGGAAACGCCGCCCTACGCAACGAAACCCAGTAGCCTCCACGCACGACCGAAAGTGACGAGTGATTGGGCACCGGCTCGCCCTCGAGGCCCATGAGCGTCGGCGCCCGGCTCTCGGCGACGGGGCGTAGCGCGTCCCTGCTGACCACCGCCGACAACGCCGGCGTCGGTTCGCGATCGAGGAACAGCGCAACCACGAAGTACGGCGGCGACTCCTGTGACGTGGTGTAGAGCAGAAAGCTCTGCACTCCCCGCGCCAGCGTCACCGCCACGTCTCCACCCGGCATGTTGAGAACCTGGCCCCCCTCGTCGGGATCCGCCCCCGGCCGCAGCGCGATGAGCGGGATTGGCGGCGCTTGCCGGGTGCGGCACATGAACTCGCCTTGTGATTGGCCGTCGGCATTCGACGGAGCGATGGTGATGCCGGTCAGGACCGGCGGGAACGACTCGCACCCACCCCAGCTCGCCACCGCGAGCACGCACACACCGAACCACGCATGCCAGCGCACGCGCCGTTCATACCGCCCGCGACACGGCGCGGCAACCGCTGCCAGCGGCGGGCTAGGACCAATGCCAGTGAGTTAAGCGGCGTCGGCGCTGACTGTTTGGGCCATCACGCTTCCCACTCGGGCTCTTCTTCGATGAGTCGCACCGGCCGCAGAATCTCCCGCGGGATGTCTTCGATGAAGCGCGAGGGCTTGCCCATGACGATGCCGAAGCCGCGGTCGTAGATGGTAATCGGGTACGCGACGTAGAGCTGCTCCTTGGCGCGCGTGGTGGCCACGTACATCAAGCGCCGCTCCTCCTCCAGCTCCTCGTCGCTGTGCACGTTGTACTCCGACGGGAACTTTCCTTCCGCCGCCCAGATCACAAACACCGAGTGCCATTCCAGCCCCTTGGCAGAATGAATGGTTGACAAGGTCAGGAGACCTTCTTCCGGATCGGCCGCCAGCACGTCGCCGACGCTGTCGCTGGGCGGCTCCAGCGCCATGTCGGTGAGGAGCTCCTCCAGAGCGTGGTAGCGCGCGGCGATGGTGGCGAAGTGTTCAAGGTCTTTCCGGCGCTTGGGGTAGTCCTCGCGGTGCACTCGCTTGAGGATGGGTTCGTAGTACCGCAGTACCTCTTCCACCTGTTCCCCGGGCGCGTCGCGCAGCTCGTGCAGACGGCGCAGGAGATTTGCCAGCGCCTGCAAATCGGTCGCAAACGTCCGCCGCGGGAAGGTCTCGAGCCGCGCCGGCGGTTCGCCCTCAGCCGCAATCCAGCGGATGATCTCATCGCTCGTGCGCGGCCCAACGCCTTCGAGCAGCAACAGCGCGCGATGCCACGACACGGCGTCGCCGGGGTTGGCAACGATGCGCAGGTGTGCCAGCACATCTTTGATGTGCGCCGTCTCGATGAACTTGAAGCCGCCGCGTTTGATGAACGGGATATCGTGCCGCGACAGCTCGATCTCCAGATCGAAGGAGTGGAAGCTGGAACGGAAGAGCACGGCGATGTCGCTCAAGGGCACGCCTTCTTCCCGCAGTTCCAGGATCCGTTGGCAGACGAAGCGTGACTGGAACTGCTCGTTTTCGGCGGCGATCAGCATCGGCGGCTGCCCATCGCCCTTCAACGTGAACAGGTTCTTCGTGTAGCGCTCGCGGGCCCGGGCAATGATGGTGTTGGTGAGGTCGAGGATCGGCTGCGTGCTGCGGTAGTTCTCCTCCAGCGCGATGATTCGGGTGCCCGGAAACAGGTTGGGGAAGTCCATGATGTTGCGGAAGTTGGCGCCGCGAAAAGAGTAGATGCTCTGCGCGTCGTCGCCCACCGCCATGACATTGTCGTGCTCCGCCGCCAGCAAGCGAACGATCTCGGCCTGCAGCGCGTTGGTGTCCTGGTACTCGTCGACCATGATGTGGCGATACCGGCGCGACAACCGCTGCCGGGCATCCACGCTCGTGCTCAGCAGGTCGCGCAGCTTGACGAGCAGGTCGTCGTAGTCGAGCAGGTGCCGCTCGTTCTTGTAGGTGGCGTAGCGCGCCGCCAGCTCGAGCAGGTCGGACAGGTGCTCGACCAGGTGACGGTACTGCTCCTCGATCAGCTGCGGCAGCGGCAGCGATTTGTTCACCGCCATGCTGTACATCTCGCCGATGGCCTGCTTGCGCGGGAAGCGCTTTTCTTTCTTGTCCAAGCCCATGCCGGCGCGCAGCAGATTGATCACGTCCTCGCTGTCGGTGCGGTCCAAGATAGTGAAGTTCGACTTCAACCCGAGCGCCGGGCCGTAGCGGCGCAGGACGGTGTTGGCGAACGAATGGAACGTGCCGCCCGCGACACGATCGCAGCGCCCATCCAAGAGCAGGCTGGCGCGCCGCAGCATCTCGCCAGCCGCCTTGCGCGTAAACGTCAGAAGCAAGATGTTGGCGGGGTCGACGCCCGACTCCACCAGGCGCGCCACACGGAACACCAGCGCTCGTGTCTTCCCCGTCCCCGCGCCGGCAACCACGAGCACCGGTCCCTCAGTGGCCGCCACCACGTCGTATTGAGCCGAATTCAGCTCTTGACGATAGTTGATGCGAAAGTGCTCTTCACGACGCACCACCAGGTCGCGGCGCAAGACGTATTTATCGGAATCGGGTTGCACGTCCGCTCCTATCTCTCAGCACGTTGCGCGCTGCCGGTTGCCAAGATGAAAGCTCGGCGCTACAGCAAAGCCCCATAGGGTCAGGCTCATGAGCACCCGCGACTATAGCAAGTGCCGGCAACGGCACAAACCGCGGCCGACCGTTTCAAACTCAGGACTCAGCACCCTTCGACGGGGCTCAGGACAGGCTCAGCAGTCAGGACCGTCCAATGGCGCTTGATCTCCGGGGCGTCCGCTGCCCGCTGAGTTGGGCCAAAGCCAAGGTGCACATCGAGGAGCAGGCCCCCGGCGCTGAGGTCGAGCTGATCCTCGACGACCCGAAAGGGGCGCGTGACATCCCGCGTGCCGCCGAGGCCGAAGGCTACGCCGTCGTCGAGGTCGAGCAGCGAGCGACCGAGTGGCGTATCCTGATCCATAAGTGAATGCGAGCGCGCGGCGCCATTCGAATCGGCTGTTCCGGTTGGATTTACCCGCACTGGCGCGAGCGCTTCTACCCGAAGGAACTCCCTCAGAAAGAGTGGTTCCGCCACTACGCCAGCGCCTTCGACACCGTCGAGATCAACAACAGCTTCTATCACCTGCCGAGTGAGAGCGCGGTCGAGCAGTGGCAGCAGCGAGCTCCTCCGGGGTTCGTGTACGCGGTGAAAGCGAACCGCTTCATCACGCACATGAAGAAGCTCAAAGAGCCCAAGGAGCCGTTGGGAAAATTTGTGACACGCATGCGCGGTCTGGGCGGACACCTCGGCCCGCTGCTCTATCAACTGCCGCCGCACTGGAACTGCAACCCGGGGCGGTTCAGGGACTGCCTCGATGCACTAGCGCCCGACCTCATCCACGTCTTCGAGTTCCGCCACCAGAGCTGGGTGAACGACGAGATCTTCGCGGCGCTCGAAGAGCACGGGGCGTCGCTGTGCGTGCACGATATGATCGGGATCGAGATCCCTCGCGTCGCCATGGGCCCGGTCGCCTACGTCCGCTTCCACGGTACGCTGCCACTGTATGCCGGCGGTTACTCGGAACGAACCTTGCGATCCTGGGCCGAGTGGCTCACGGACCAGACCCACGCCGGCCGCACCGCCTTCGCCTACTTCAACAACGACGCCGACGCACAAGCCGTCTTCGACGCGCAGAACCTACGCGCCACCGTGCAGCGGCTACTCTGATCGCTGCAGCGCATTTTCGGGTTCGATCCTGCAAGTTTTTTCAGTCGGCGCTCTCATCTGACCGCAGCAACTTGCACCGCCGCAAGTTGCCAGTGCACATCAAGCGTGCATCCCACTGCCGGCTCACCCATCGCAGTCTGGCAAGCTGTTTGCCTATGCAGGTCATCGCGTGGCGAAGTCGCCCGCAGGTTATTAGCACGACGGCCCCAACAACCGAGTTGCCCGAGAGCCGTTGTTTGTGGCCGCCTCAGCGCGCGGGGGTCGACCCCCCCGATCACCCCCGCGCGTACTGTTCACGTGCTCCTCGCCTGCCGGTGAACGGAATCGACGCGCTGTTCCCCTCCGCAGAGGAGCCGCTCACCCCATTGGGCGGCTCCTCTTCCCCCTGCCTGTGCCCTGGGCGCAGCCTCAGACCTCCTGATGTCGAGCGCGGTTGGACAAAGAGGTCCTGCCTGCAGCACGTTGCCCCGCCCTCAGGAGGTCTGAGCCTTCTTCTGGCCGCCTCTGAGGCGCTATGATTCTGGCGCGAGATCTGGAGACAAGATGACGATCCGAAAGTGTACCGACGCCGATTTCGATGCGATCCTCGACATCATCAACGATGCGGCGAGCGCCTACAGGGGCGTGATACCGGCTGACTGCTGGTCCGAGCCGTACATGCCGCGCCGAGAATTGAAAGAGGAGATCGAGGCGGGAATTTTTTTCTGGGGATTCGAGGACAATGGCACGCTGGTGGGAGTCATGGGCCTGCAGGACCGAGGCGATGTCAGCCTCATCCGCCATGCGTACGTGCGATCGAGTCGGAGAAACCGCGGCATCGGTACGCGTCTGCTGCACGCCCTGGAGGCCATGACCGACAAACCCTTGCTGATCGGAACCTGGGCAGATGCAACATGGGCTCTCGGGTTCTACCAGAAGAATGGGTACCGACTTCTTTCCGCGGAAGAGTCGAGCCGGCTGCTGCACAGATATTGGAGCATCCCGGAGCGGCAGGTGGAAACGTCCGTGGTGCTTGTGAGCAGTAACTGGCGCGGGAGAGGGGGCGGCTGAGTCTCGCAGAATATCCTGACGCGACCCACGCGTGCGGCGCGACCACCTCGCCTGGGGCGCTGGGCTGATGGCTGGCGCCCCTTCTGTGGCTTGCTTCTCTGGAGCCCTGAAAGGGCGAAAAGTCATGAGCCCCGGGCAACGCCCGGGGTCGGACGCGGCCGCATGCCTTTGACAGCAAGGTTTGCGTCCGGCACCGGGATATGGTCAAGCAGCTCGCCGGACCCGAGATCCGCGAGCGATAGGCGGCGGAGGTTGCAGCTGGGCGCTGCGGTTGATGGAATGTTGGCAGCGGCGGTTCCACACAGCTCCTAAGAAGCGCTTCCACGTAGTTCCGAGGAAGATGAAGGTATCGAGATTGAAGCCGGTCGCACGGACCCTTCTCATCGGAGGTGGAGCCGCATTCATCATCGGTTGCTCGTCGGTTCGGCCTGACAGAGCGCTTCACGTCGTCACGGGCGTGATCAGCCACAATCCCTGTTCGGAAGTCTTCGTGTCAGGATTGGACCCTGATCAAGCCTACTCCGAAAGCCTGAAGCCACGGCCCGGCATGAGCTTGGTCAACTGGGCTGTTCGTTATGACGTCGACACGGCACGGACACAGGTCAGCGCCACTGTCGCCGATGCGTTCCTGAGCCGCGCGGTCTATCGCGACGGCCTTGGGTGCATCGTCATCCACGGCGAGGAACCCGCAGATTCGCCCGCACGCGGAGACGTGGCGGGCGAGCAGGCATTCATTCCCCTGCTACCGGAAATTGCCGGGCCGGCTGTGGTCGAACCCACCGATGAACGCCTGCGCACTGCTCAGGACCGAGCTTTCACGGAGCCGGATCATCCGCCCTATCGGCGGACAAGGGCCGTCGTCGTCCTCTACGACGGTCATGTCATCGCGGAGCGCTACGCGCCGGGATATGGCGTCGCCACACCGCTCCTCGGCTATTCCGCAACCAAGTCGGTGATCAGCGCGCTCGTCGGCATCCTCGTGCGCCAAGGGCGCCTCGCGGTCGAGCAGCCCGCTCCGGTAGCCGCTTGGTCCGATCCCAGCGATCCCCGCCACGCGATCACCATCGACCAGTTGCTGCGCATGACCAGCGGACTGGCGCTGGACGAAACGCAAAGTCCGTTCAACCCGGTTGCGCGGATGCTGTATCTCGAACGCGACATGGCGGGATTTGCCGAGAGTGCCGGCCTCGAAGCAGCGCCCGGTAGCGCCTGGAACTACACCAGCGGCAACACGCTCATCATCTCGAAGATCATCCGCGACGCCGTCGGCGGACATGCAGCAGACGTGCTTCGGTTCGCTCAGCGCGAGCTCTTCGGTCCGCTTGGAATGCGCAACGTCACCCTCGAGTTCGACGCGACCGGTACTCCGGTCGGGTCGACGTACATGCTGGCGCCGGCACGAGATTGGGCGCGCTTCGGCGCGTCGCACGGACCAGATGGCGACATCGAGGGTGTCGGGCGCTTGGTCGCAGATGTGATCGACGCCCTCCGCACTCACTCATAGCCCCATGGCAGTCAGTTAAGGGCAACCGGGGTGGACGGATCGCCCTCGCCCGTTGAGAGATGCAGGCTCATACGCCCGTTCGGGGGCATGGCCTTACCTGACTGGCATTGCTCCTAGCCGTACTGGCTGCGCGAGGCATCTTCTTCTGGTTAGCTGAGCACCGGAAGATTCCTCGCCGCGGAAGTGCGATGGCTCGGAATGACAGGACAGTCAGGGTGTTCGTTGAACCGAGGCCGCTACCGCGGCTCCGATCAAAATGACCCGGTTGCCCCCAGCCGCGCGCGGTTGCGCGTTGGTGCACTGAATGTTAGGAACTCCGATACTTTCCGTAGTAGTCAAGGAGCGACAGGCAATGCTGATTCCCGCAACCCAGTTGCGCGCTGGTATGATCGTCAAATATCAGAACGACCTCTTTCGCGTGATGAACGTGGTTCACGTCACCCCGGGGAACTGGCGTGGCATGGTGCAGACGAAGCTCCGCAACTTGCGTTCCGGCACGCAGTTGGAGAACCGGTTCCGGTCTGAAGACAAGGTCGACCGGGTGAGCTTCGAGCAACACGAGATGGAGTTTCTGTACCAGTCGGACGATGAGTACCACTTCATGCACACCGAGAACTACGAGCAGATCATGCTCAACTCGGAGGAGCTGGGCGACGCGGTCAACTACCTCACCCCGAACCTGCGGGTGCAGGTGGAATTCTATGAAGGCAAACCCATGGGCGTGTCGCTCCCCAAGACCGTCGACCTCACGGTGACGCATACCGAGCCGGCCCTGCGAGGCGCCACAGTCACCAACGTCCTCAAGCCTGCCACCGTCGAAAGCGGCGCGACCGTGCAAGTCCCCGGCTTCGTCGCCATCGGCGACGTCATCCGTGTCGACACCGAGTCAGGCGAGTATCTGTCGCGGGCGAAGTAGAGGCCCAGAGCTCCTGGCGCAAAAACCGATTTCTTGCCTTGAATCGGCGTCAGGGCGAAGGTGCGCTATCGTCATCGGCCGCGTGATGATGCCTGGGTCGTAGCAGGGGCATCGCCCACCTACAGGGTTCCCGAGGCGGAAGAGCCCCCGCGTCCGCTGTCCACCCTAATTTGCTTGACGAAAGGCCGACATACGGCATACAAAGACGCGTCGCATGCAGCAGGGTGACCAACGAAAGAAGACGAAAGCGAAGGGCCGCGCATGAGAGCACGCTGGGGAGTGGTCATGGTTCTGATCGCCCTCACGGTCCTGCCGGGCTGTGAGTACGTCCGCAAACCCTGGGGGCAGGGAACCTACATTCCGGCTGCGGTCTGTGCCGTGGTGGGCGGGTTTGCCGGCGCCGCGATCGAATCGCAGGGGTTCAGCAATGAAAGTATTCGCTCGGGTGAATCCTGCGTGGGCGTCGGTGGCGCCCGGACATGCGAGCATGATCACCCCGCTTATCCGCAAGCCGCCGCGATCGGTGCCGGTTCCCTCGCCGCGGTGTGTGGCCTTCT
>Ga0326728_10026450_pt1 | contig 10269 bp, 6 predicted proteins | sample MB3enrmetagenome_FD_207602 | JGI IMG/M metagenome (GOLD analysis project Ga0326728, IMG submission 207602) | Lab enriched peat soil microbial communities from McLean, Ithaca, NY, United States - MB31MN | ecosystem: Environmental > Terrestrial > Soil > Wetlands > Peat | place: USA: New York... | reverse complement strand
GGAGTTTAATCTTAATAGTGCATCAATTTTAGAATAGCTGCATAATTTGTGAGATAATTAATTTTTCTTGGAATGAATTCAAACATTTAGCTTTTGATGTATTTTGCAATCGATTTACTAATTCTTCGGTTCAACTGCATAATACAAATACTGAGGCACTCTGAGCTTGTGAAGTGGCGGAAATGGGAAATGAGAGATTTTTAATTTGTTTATAAAATCGAACTCATCAAGGAAATGAAACATTGGTAGATAAAATTGATATCGATGACAAGCTAAAAATTATGGCTGGACGACTTCCAGAAGTGATGAATGCGTTTTCTGGAATCCATTCCGAAGTTGTTAAGGATGGGGCTCTCAGTTCCAGAACAAAGAACTCATGATTGTGGGAATTGCAGTGGCTCTGCGCTGTGAATATTGTCTCTAGAAACACGTTCCTGAAGCTGTAAAATTGGGAGCAACCCGTGAGGAAATTTTAGAGGCTGTGAGTACTGCTATATTGATGGCTGGTGGGCCTGCAGTAGCTTATGGGTCGGTAGTTGTTCTTGAAATTCTAGACAAACTGGGTATTTAAAAAAATGAGGTGATATAAATTGACTGAAGGAACAACTAGTCTCGTCAAATGCCATGTTTGCGGGGGTGAACTCGAAAGAGAAAATGTGATTGAGGAAGAAGGCGAGATTTTCTGTGAGGACTGTTACATAGAGGGCCATCATAAAATCCAAGCTTGTAATCCCTGGGCTGTCCTTTCAAAAAAACTATTTAGGGAAGAAGCTGGGTTTGAAGGAACAGAAGGCCTGACTGAGCTGCAAAAAGCCATTTATGAATTCATTGTCTCGAGTGACGGAGTAAAAAAGGAAGAAGTTGCACAAAAATTTGCGATGTCTTTACTGGAAACAGAAAACCAATTTGCTCTTCTGAGGCATTGTGAACTGGTTAAAGGGCAAAAAAGGGCAAATGGTATATACCTTGTACCTTTCGAAAATAAATATATCCCATGATAAATTTAATTTTGATATTCTAAATTTGTGACTAATTTTTGCTCCGAAATCAATATTATGCAAGCAAGAAAATTCTTAATCGAGTTTAAATTCTAGTTCATGACATTTTTCTTTAGGCAACATATGTTTTTTACTTTACAAGGTATTTTTTTTTGAATTGTATCGGAATCTGGAATAAAACTTTTGTCTTCTGAAATAATATTCGGGACAACCAAACTAGTTAAGGTTCTCTGTCTTCGGCTCTGTTTCTTCTTTTTAGGTATCGGAAGCATTCTGATTATTGGCTTTTTATTTGCGATACCAAACTAAATAGATATAAATATATGTTAAGTGTCAAACAAAATTAATTGAAAATCCTTGTTTAGAAAGCTTAAATTCTTCAATTTATGAGTTATTGTTGGCCTACATAACTCGAGAAAAAAGAAATGATTTTGGACGCTAATTTTATCCATTATAGATCTAGGGAACACAGAGACGGATAAATTTCGACAAAATGAAGCAAAAACATGAAGAAGTAGAGATGAAACTTGGGCAAAAAAGATTAGTAAGTCACAATTTGGATATAAACTTCATAGCATAATAGACAAGGATTATGAACTGATCAGAAGATTCAAAACAACAACTGTATTACTTCATGATTCATATGTAAATTTACCAGAAATAAATGAAGTTGTTTACAGAGACAGAGGATACTTTGGATCAAAATAAAAAGTTCATTACGCAGCAATGAAATGAGAAGTAAAGAACATTATATGGAAATGGGTGATATAGTAAGAAACAAATTATCATCTCAAAAAGCTAAAGGGTAACAGTTTATGCAGTAACTAAATAGAAATTCAAATAAGGGAAATTTCTTGTCACTACTGTTAAAAGGGTGAATCTGAAGATTTTGTGTAAAGCTTTTTGTTATAATATTTACCAGTTGATAACAGATAATACTAAAATGAATAGTTTAAGGATGTCTGAAGCTCGCTTTAAAATCAAAGAATAATGAAACAGGAAAAGTAAAAATTAGGTTAAATATGAATTTAGGTAGAAAGATTTGGACTGGATTCACTCAAATAAAAAAAATTAGAAGTAAATCAGAATCCTCATAGTTTTTACCATTTGTAGGTATAATTACTTAAATAATATTAAAAAATAGTATGTGTGTATCCCTAAATCACAAGGAAAAACGTGATTATAGCTATCAATGCAGCAATCAAAATTAAACAATTATCTAGTAAAGATCAAAATTTCATTTTTAGTTGACACCTTTGAATATATGAATTAGCCAATACTGATTTTTCAACGAAAAAAAGAAAGAACCAGGAAGATTCTTACTGGTTGCGTAGCAACAGAAAGGGGGATTCACATATTCTTTTTTTGGATATTTTCATTTTACCCTTATCGAAATAGGACGTTACAAATTAGAAAATGTTATATATATTTGATACGTTTAGACATTGTTTATTGTTCATTATCCATCGAAAGCGACATCTGTTAAGCTTAAGGTCTCAATCGTTGGCAAAACACTTCTTTGAGCTAAGGGAGTAAAAATGGTTTTGAAGAGAATCAGGCCCTTAAAAAACTTTTAAGAGGAAATATACCCTTAAAAAGGTTTATATTTGAAAAACGTTGGTATGGCGTAGAATATTAAAAAAATAAAGTGTAAAATCGTCACTGCCCCAAAAAATTTAGGTAGGCAACTGTGATTTGAAGCAAACGCAAAAAATTGGACTATTTATAAATATGGGAAATACCCAAAACTGTAATCGTCTTGGTGAAAATCACTTAAAACAAATTTAGGAGGAAAAGCTCATATGAGCAAGCTAACTACCGGGAGTTTTTCTATAGAAGATCTGGAGTCTGTTCAGATCACTATCAATAATATTGTAGGAGCAGCAAAAGCGGCTGTTGAAACAGCAGGTCCAACAGCAACAGCAGGTCCCATGGGTCCGACTCCATTCCCATCAATTGCAACATTAAGGGACTGGAGTTTTACTCTGTTCGATCGCTATGAGCCTGTTTACACCCCAATGTGTGATCAGTGTTGTTACTGTACCTTTGGACCGTGTAACCTGGAAGGAAACAAGAGAGGCGCTTGTGGTATTGACCTGAAGGGTCAGACTGCAAGAGAGTTCCTACTACGCTGTGTCACAGGTTGTGCATGTCACAGTGCCCATGGCCGTCACATACTTGATCATATTATTGACATCTTTGGGGAAGACATGCCGATTAACATGGGTGCATCAAATGTAATTGCTCCCAATATTCAGCTTGTTACAGGTCAACAGCCGAAGACCCTCGGCGACCTCAAACCCATAATGGAATATGTTGAAGAAGAGGTAGGCCAGCTGCTTGCAACCATACATGCAGGGCAGGAAGGAGCAGCTATTGACTACGATAACAAGTCAATGCTTGCCGGAATTCTTGATCATGTTGGCATGGAAGTTTCCGATATCGCTCAGGTTACTGCTCTCGGATTCCCAAAGTCTGATCCTGATGTCCCTCTTGTAGAAGTCGGTATAGGGACACTCGATCAAACGAAACCAATTATAATTGCCATCGGCCACAACGTTGCCGGTGTCACCTATATCATGGACTACATGGAAGACCATAACCTAACTGACAAGATGGAAATTGGAGGTCTTTGTTGTACAGCATTCGATATGACTAGGTATAAGAGGGAAGACAAAAAAGCCCCATATGCAAAAATCGTCGGTACCATTTCAAAGGAGTTAAAAATAGTACGCTCTGGAATTCCTGACGTAATCGTTCTTGATGAACAGTGCGTAAGAGCTGACCTTGTTGAGGAGGGCCAGAAACTTAAGATACCTATCATCGCATCCAATGAAAAGATTATGTACGGTCTGCCAGACAGGACCAATGATGATGTCGATGCAATTGTCGAAGACCTGAAGACTGGCAAGATTCCAGGCTGTGTGATGCTGGACTACGACAAACTCGGAGAACTCGTGCCCAAAGTTGCTCTTGCAATGGCCCCTATCCGCGATGCAGAAGGGCTCACAGCCATCCCCACAGACGAAGAAATGAAAGAGCTCGTTTCCAAGTGTGTAGAATGTGGAGAATGTGCACTAGCATGTCCAGAAGAGCTGACAATCCCCGAAGCAATTGCAGTAGCTAAAGGAGGAGACTATTCTGCTCTCGAAGAGCTGCATGACTTCTGTATAGGCTGCCGTAGGTGTGAGCAGGTCTGCAACAAGGAGTTACCGATCCTTAGCATGATCGAGAAAGCTTCATTGAAAGCAATCTCAGAAGAGAAGGGTCTGGTAAGAGCCGGAAGAGGTCAGGTAAGTGATGCTGAAATCAGGGCTGAAGGTCTGAATCTGGTTATGGGTACTACTCCTGGTGTAGTTGCAATTATTGGATGTTCCAATTATCCTGCAGGCACCAAAGATGTGTATAACATTGCAGAGGAATTTCTTAATAGAAATTACTTGATTGCGGTCTCCGGATGTTCTGCAATGGACATTGGTATGTACAAGGATGCAGACGGCAAGACTCTTTACGAGAGATTCCCAGGTAGATTCGAAAAAGGTAACATCCTTAATACTGGATCATGCGTCTCGAACGCTCACATTTCAGGTACAGCTCACAAGGTCGCTGCAATCTTTGCAGGAAGAAACCTTTCAGGCAACCTTGCCGAGATAGCAGACTACACACTCAACCGGGTCGGCGCGGTAGGACTTGCATGGGGTGCATACTCCCAGAAGGCAGCTGCCATTGGCACTGGATGTAACATGTATGGTATCCCTGCAGTACTTGGTCCTCATAGCGGAAAGTATAGGAGAGCCCTGATCTCAAAGACCTATGATGACAGCAAATGGAAAGTTTACGACAGCAGAAACGGTTCAGAAATGGCAGTCCCGCCATCACCAGAATTCCTCATTACCACTGCAGAAACCTGGCAAGAAGCCTGTGTAATGATAGCAAAGAACTGTATCCGTGTGTCTGACAATAACATGGGTAGATCCATTAAGTTGACTCATTGGATAGAGCTCAGCGAGAAGTACCTTGGTGTCATACCAGATGATTGGTGGAAGTTTGTTAGGAATGAAGCTGATCTCCCACTCGCCAAGCGTGAAATGCTCCTGAAGAAGCTTGAATCTGAGCATGGATGGGAAATCGACTGGAAGAAGAAGAAGATCATTTCCGGCCCGAAGATTAAGTTCGATGTCTCTGCACAGCCGACTAACCTTCAGAGACTTTGCAAGGAGGCCTGAAGATGGTTGATACTACTAAAAACACTAAACTGTTCACCACCTACGGTGTAAAGACTTCAAAAGCTATTACGACGGAAGTTGCTGCCAAGCTGATTTCAAAGGCTAAGAATCCACTTTTAGTAGTCGGAACTGGAGTTCTCGATCCTGAAATTCTGGACCGTGCAGTGAAGATTGCAAAGGCAAAAAACATCCCAATTGCAGCAACGGGTACTTCGATGCCTGGTTTTGTCAATAAAGATGTCAAAGCCAAATACATTAACTTGCATCAGCTTGGCTTCTATCTGACAGATCCTAACTGGCCTGGACTTTATGGCAGTGGTACCTATGACACAATCATTCTACTGGGCCACAAGAAATATTATATCAACCAGGTATTATCTGCAACTAAAAACTTCAGTGATGTAAAAGCAATTTCAATAGACAAACATTACATCCAGAACGCAACAATGTCTTTCGGAAATCTTAGCAGGGAAGATCACATTGCTGCATTGGACGAAATAATTGACCTTTTATAAATTTGATTAAGGAGGCGAAAACACAATGGTAGAATACCCATTTGAGATTTCCCCAATGTTTGAAGGAGAAAGAATACGAAAGGAAGGAATGTTCGTTGAGTTAGGCGGCCCGAAATCCCTCGGGCTCGAACTTGTCCGAGCAAAACCCATGGATGAGATTGAAGATGAGAAGGTTACGATTATCGGTCCCGACCTCAAAGATCTGGAAGAGGGCAAGACTTATCCTTGGGCAATGATCTTCAACATCGGCGGAGAACTTGTAGAAACTGACCTCGAGTCTGTTGTCGAAAGGCGTGTCCACGATTTCATTAACTACTGCCAGGGCATAATGCATTTGAACCAGAGGTATGACGTCTGGATGAGAGTTTCCAAAGACACTGCTAAAAAGATGGACTCTTTTGAACCTTTCGGAAAAGCTGTTATGATGCTCTTCAAGACGGAGCTGCCCTTTATCGAGAAAATGCAGGTTACTTTCTACACCGACGAAGAAGAAGTTAAGAAGCAGATGGAAACTGCAAAGGAAATTTTCAAGGCAAGAGACTTGAGGACAAAAGACCTCCACGACGAAGATGTGGAAGTTTTCTATGGATGCACTCTCTGTCAGTCCTTTGCTCCGACAAACGTTTGTGTTGTGTCTCCAGACAGGGTTTCTCTATGTGGTGCCATCAACTGGTTCGATGGTCGTGCAGCAGCAAAGGTTGATCCAGAAGGCCCGCAATTTGAAATAGCCAAGGGTGACCTTCTCGACGCCAATACTGGTGAATACACTGGTGTAAATGAGATCGCTAAGAAACTTTCAAGTAATGAATTTGACAAGATTAAACTTCACTCCTTCTTCGAATCACCGCACACATCTTGTGGCTGCTTCGAAGTAGTCGGATTTTTCATTCCTGAAGTTGATGGAATTGGCTGGGTTAACAGAGAGTATCAGGGAATGGCTCCGAATGGTATTGGTTTCTCCACTATGGCCGGTCAGACAGGCGGTGGGAAGCAGATTGTAGGTTTCCTTGGTATCGGTGTCAACTATTTCTACTCACCGAAGTTTATCCAGGCTGATGGCGGCTGGAACAGAGTTGTCTGGCTTCCTTCGATGCTCAAGGAAAAGATAGCAGAAACCATCCCTGCAGAGATCATAGATAAGATCGCAACCGAGAAAGATGCAGAGGACATTCAGTCTCTGAAAGCCTTCCTCCAGGCGAAGAATCACCCGATAGTTGCTACCTGGGCAGCTGCTGAAGAAGAAGAGGAAGAAGAGGAAGAAGAAGAGGAAGTAGGTGTCACAGAAGCTCCAATGATGATGCCGTCTGCTGGCTTCCAGATGCCTGCAATGGCTTCAATGCCAATGGCAATGCCAATGATGTCTGCTGGTAAAACTGGTGGAATAAAGATCACCTTCAAGAAGGCAAAGATATCCATTGAAAGAATGGTCATCAGCGAGAAGAAGTAATCGAAATAACTGAGTGACGAACAGGTTATTGCCAAGACAAAAAAAACAATCGAATGAGGTATTGTGTGACTAAAACAATTGCAATAACGGGAAAAGGTGGGACTGGCAAAACAGCGGTATCAGCTCTTATGATCCGCTCCCTTTCCAAAAAAGGGAAGTCTATACTGGCAGTTGATGCAGATGCCGACACTAACCTGCCCGAGACTCTTGGCTGCGAGACAGTAAAAACAGTAGGGGATGCAAAAGAAGCTCTCCAGGCTGAAATTACAAAACCGAGGCCTGATAATCCCGATATGAATAAGGAATCTATACTTAAGAGCAAAGTCTATGAGATTATCGAGGAAATGCCTGGCTACGACTTACTTGTTATGGGCAGGCCCGAAGGTTCAGGTTGTTACTGTTACGTGAATAACCTCTTAAGAGGTATCATGGATAAGCTGGTCATGAATTATGAAGTGGTTATTATTGATGCTGAAGCCGGGCTTGAGCATTTTAGCCGGAAGATCATTCGAGACATCGATGACCTTATTGTTGTAACTGATGCCTCTCGGAGGGGATTCCGGACTGCTGAAAGAATTCATGAACTTGTAGATGAGCTGGGTTCAAATATTGGTCGAATTCACGTTATTGCAAACAAAGTTACAGAATCCAATCGGGAAGAACTTGTCAAATTAGCTGGTGACCTGAAACTTAATCTGATAGGTATGATCCCCCTCGACCATAAAATCGAGGAAATGGATATAAAAGGCGTACCCCTATTTGAAATTCCGGACGATGCGGCTGCTGCAATAGAAGTAGAAAAAATAGTACAAAAACTGGGACTCTAACCCTAGTTCAATTCCTAACACTGGATATTGTAGAAGCCGTGCCGGAAAGGAGAACAGAGTTCTTGCCCGTTTCAAGCTTGAACACCAAAATCATGTAAAGGAACGAGTAGGGTTACTTATGTCCCAGTCCTTCTTTCCATAATGGGAAGAATCTGGAGTAAAATCTGTATAATATCTTTATTTATTCAGTCACTCATCAGAACGGAAAACTACGGAAAAGGTGAGGTTTACATGGCAAAGAAAGTTAAATTATCAGAAATGACAGACATGTTTAAGGGCATGGAAATATTATCCCTTGAAGGTGTAAAGATAGAAGGGGACATTGAGATCGATCTCAGTGGATTACTAGGCGGAGGCGGCTTTGACCCAATGCTTGCTGCTATCCTCGGACAGGAGAGTGCAATGCTTGCACAGCACTTCGGAAGAATTGCTAGTATGTTTGGCGTTCCTGTAGGCATGGGTGCACCTGCAGCAGCAGGAGGAGTCGCTCCTGGAGTATCCCCGGCACTAGCAGCTCCGAAACTTAAAGACCTTATTCCTGCTAAATTCGATGTCTCAAAGATCGCAGAATGGACAACTCAGATCCAAGAAGTCCCATTAGGTAATACCTCTGCAGACGGTGGAACCCGTGGAAAGCAAGTAATAGTAGGCGGTGAAAAAGCTCTTCCATTCTACTTTGACGCTCCAATGCCCAACAGGAACCAGGTTACAATTGATGTTTTCGATATGCGCATCGGGCTTGCAAAAGCTGTCAAGGAAAACTATGATGAAGTCATGGACAGCCCAGGAGAATGGGCAAAGAAGAACGTTGACAAGTTCAACGCCGATATGATCACTATTCACCTGATTTCAACCGATCCACTCGTAAAGGATACATCTGCAAAGGACGCAGCCAAGACGGTCGAAGAAGTTCTACAGGCTGTGGATGTGCCAATTGCGATAGGAGGTTCCGGAAATCCGCAGAAGGATCCCGAAGTTCTTTCAAAAGCAGCAGAAGTTTCTGAAGGCGAGCGCTGTCTCCTTGCATCTGCCAGCTTGAACCTCGACTACGCCAAGATTGCAGAGGCTGCACTAAAATATGATCACGATGTACTTTCCTGGACTCAGCTGGATATGAATGCTCAGAAGGAACTGAACAGGAAATTAATGAAGCAGTGCAATGTTCCCAGAGATAGAATCATCATGGACCCGACAACTGCAGCCCTTGGTTATGGTCTCGACTACGCCTACACAAATATGGAGCGCATTCGTCTTGCAGCCCTAATGGGTGATGATGAACTGACATTCCCGATGTCCTCAGGTACCACCAACGCATGGGGTGCCCGTGAATCATGGATGGTCGGTTCTCCATTGGGACAGGACTCTGACTGGGGTCCAAGAGAATACAGAGGTCCAATTTGGGAAATCGTCACAGGTCTATCCCTCGCAATTGCAGGGAACGATCTTTTCATGATGATGCATCCAACATCCGTAGCTGTTTTAAAGCAGATAACTCAGACTCTATTCGGTACACTCGAGGCAGAGCCTGTTAACATCGCCAGCTGGATCGAAGCGGAGGTGTAAAACATGAAAATAAATAGCCCACTAGAAGCTTACAAGTACCTCCCACAAACCAACTGTACGGAGTGCGGTGAGCCTACATGTATGGCCTTCGCTTCCAAGCTGATCGACAGATCCGCCAAGCCATCAGACTGTCCTCCACTAATCAAAGAGAAAAAGTATGCAAAGAAGCTTGCAGAACTTGAGAGACTCCTTGCTCCTGAAATTCGCGAAGTTGTCCTTGGAGTAGGTGAAAGAGCCGCTAAGATCGGTGGAGACGATGTCCTTTACCGTCACAAACTCACCTTCTTCAACAAGACAAAGATGTTTTTCGACGTTGCAGACACTATGGGAGAAGCTAATCTTATCGAAAGAGTCAAGAAGATAGCTGACTTCAAAAAATTCTATGTGGGACGTAACCTCCTTGTAGATGGTGTGGCAATTAGGGCTGCTTCCAACGACCCGACAAAGTTTGCTGCTGCTGTCAAGAAGGTAGCAGAAGTAGGCTTGCCTATGATCTTCTGTTCTTTCAACCCCGCGGTCCTGAAGGCAGGACTTGAGGTCGCAAAGGACAAGAACCCACTGCTCTACGCTGCAAACAAAGATAACTGGAAAGAAGTTGGAGAACTTGCCCTTGAGTACAAGGTTCCTGTTGTGGTCTCAGCCTTCAACGACCTAGATGCTCTTAAGACACTTGCAAAGACCTTCGCAGAAGCA
>Ga0326728_10026449_pt1 | contig 10269 bp, 9 predicted proteins | sample MB3enrmetagenome_FD_207602 | JGI IMG/M metagenome (GOLD analysis project Ga0326728, IMG submission 207602) | Lab enriched peat soil microbial communities from McLean, Ithaca, NY, United States - MB31MN | ecosystem: Environmental > Terrestrial > Soil > Wetlands > Peat | place: USA: New York... | reverse complement strand
CGTCCGCGGGTTCAGTCGGACCTGCGGCGAATACCGGTGATGGAAGATCAAGCTGTGCGTCCGGAAGCGTGGACTTCACGAGCTGCGCGTGCTCAGCGGCAACCAGCGCCTCGTGATCGCCCCAGCGCGCGAACGCAGCGCGATGATCGCGCACGAGCTGGTTGGCCAGATCCGTCCAATTGCGGCAGAGGGTGAGGGGATCAGATGTCTCATTCCCACATCTGAGCGCTGCAGCCGGTAACACCACCACACTCAGCAGCAGATCGTGCAGCTCGTCGGCATCGCGAACATCGGGCCACGCCTGTCGGCGCACTTCATCGATCGCGGCCTGGTCGAGCGCGCCGATCCCGCCCGCCAGATCCGGATCAACGCGCCGCAGCGACACGGCACGCGCGCGGCGCTCTTCGAGCGGTGCATCATCAAGGAAGGCGTACGGGTTGGCATTGAGGATTTCGTGTGACATCGGCGAGGGCGCGGCGGTGTCGATCACCGGCGTGCGCACCCTGCCCTGCTCGATCGCCTCGACCACGGCGCGCAAGCCGTCCACGTCCATCGCTTCGTGCAGGCAATTGGCGATCGTCTCCTTCACTAGCGGGTGATCCGGCAGCTCGATCGCGCCGCCGGGATGATTGTCTCCGCAGGCGAGCTGCGCCGGGAAGACAGCAGCGAGCAGGTCCTCCGCCCGCATGCGCTGGATCGGTGTCGGCACACGCCACCCACCGCTGTGACGCAGCAGCGCCAGCGCACGCGTCGCGTTCCAGCGCCAGCGCGTCCCGAACATGGGTGCAGCGAGCACCGCCTGGATCAGATCCTCGTCTAGTGTAGCGCAGCGCACCATGGCGAACGCGGCCTCGAGCGGAAAACTGTGCTGCTCCCCCAGGGAGAGGACGATGCCGTCGTCGGTCGCCGCCGCTTGCAGCTCGAAGTCGAACGCGCGGCAGAAGCGCTTGCGCAGCGCGAGCCCCCAAGCGCGGTTGATGCGCGCCCCGAATGGTGCGTGGATGACGAGTTGCATCCCACCGCTTTCGTCGAAGAACCGTTCAGCGATGATCGTCTGCTGAGTCGGCACGGCGCCGAGCGCGGCACGAGTCTCAGCCACGTAAGCGACAATCTGATCGGCACCCGCCCGATCGAGCCCGCACTGCACCATCAACCACGAATGGAGACTCTCACCACGCGCACTGGTCCCCTCTCCGTTCAAACGCACCGCCACCTCCTGCCGCAGCTCGGCCACCGCGGTCGACAGCTCCGCCGTGCGCGCCGGCGCCTCACCCAGCCAGAACGGGATATTCGGCGGCGCGCCGTGCGCATCCTCCACCCGCATCCTGCCGGCCTCGAAACGACGGATGCACCATGAGTGGTTGCCGAGGAGGAAGATTTCGCCGGCCGTGCTCTCGACGGCGAAGTCCTCGTTCACTTTCCCGACAAATGTGCCGGCCGGATCCTCGACGACATCGTAATCCGCGTTGTCCGGAATCGCGCCACCTCCGGTGATCGCTGCTAACCGGGCGCCGCGGCGGGGGCGCAGGGAGCTGTGCACGCGGTCCCGGTGCACATGCGCCGAGCGCCGACCTCGCCGTGTGGCCACGCCTTCAGACAGCATCGCCAGCACCGCCTCGAAGTCACGGCGTTCCAGGTGTCGAAATGGATAGGCGCGGCGCACCAGCCGCCACATTTCCTCTTCACTGATCTCGCCACTGGCCACGGTGGCGACGATCTGCTGCGCCAGAATGTCCAACGGGTTCTGGGGGATGGTGACGCGATCGAGCTGTCCGGCCCGCACGGCGCGGATGGCGGCGGCGCATTGCACCAGGTCATCCCGTGTGAGCGGGAAAAAGATGCCCTTCGGCACCGCGCCGAGCCAATGGCCGGAGCGCCCGACACGCTGCAGCAAGGTGGCAAGCGCGCGTGGCGCCCCGAGATGGCACACCAGATCGACGTGCCCGACATCGATGCCCAGTTCGAGCGACGCCGTGGCCACCACGACCGGAATGGCGCCGCTCTTCAGTCCTTCCTCGGCGTCCAGACGGCTGCGGCGCGACAGGCTGCCGTGGTGCGCCGCGACTTTGTCGGCACCGAGCCTCCGCTCGAGTTCATGCGCCACGCGCTCGACCAGACGTCGGGTGTTGACGAAGACAATGGTGGTACGATGCGCGCGCACGTGCGCGGCGATGCGGTCGTAGATGTCGGCGTACAGCTCGTGCGTCACGATCGGACCGAGGGCATGATCCGTGACTTCAACCGACAGGTCGAGGGCGCGCCGGTGCCCCGCATCGACGATGGCGCAACGCGGCGTGCCGTCCGACCCGATGCGATCGGTGCCGACGAGCAGCCGCGCGATCTCAGTGATCGGGTTCTGTGTGGCGCTCAGCCCGATGCGTTGCAGCCGTCGGCCCGCCAAGGCGTCGAGCCGCCCCAGCGACAGTGCCAGGTGCGCGCCGCGCTTGTCGGCGGCGATGGCATGGATCTCGTCAACGATGACGGTCTCAGCGGTGGCCAGCATGCGCCGGCTGCGCTCGGCGGTGAGCAGGATGTAGAGCGACTCGGGCGTGGTGATCAGGATGTGGGGCGGGTGCCGTAACATGCGCTGGCGCTCGTGCGCCGGCGTGTCGCCGGAGCGGACGAGGACCCGGACCTCCGGAGCGGCGAGACCGAGATCCACGGCGAGTTCCTTGATCTCACGCAACGGCTGCTGCAAGTTTTTCTGGATGTCGTTGCCGAGCGCCTTCAGCGGCGAGACATACACGACGCTGGTCGTATCCCGCAGCGGCGCAGCATGTTGCGCTCCCCCACTCGCCGTGATCAGCTGATTGATCGCCCACAGGAAAGCCGCCAGCGTTTTTCCGGAACCGGTGGGCGCCGCGATCAGCGTGTCGGCCCCAGCGGCGATATGCTGCCAGCCCGCCGCTTGTGGCGGCGTTGGTTCACCGAAGCGTTCGGCGAACCAACGCCCTACGAGCGGATGAAAACGTTCGAGCTCCACGAGACATGCTCCCAGGCAGATCATAGCATGGTTCCCCGAGGAGCACTGGGAGGCGCTGTGAGCGCCTGTTGTGCAGCGTTACAAAGTGCGGTTGCACAGTTGCGGTGCCAGTCTGCAGCTTATTACCTGGGCATTACAGGCCGAAATCGCGGCGCCCTTCGTCAATGGCGCGCGCGTTAGCCACTGAATCTGGACAGTGCGTCAGGGCGAACATCAAACTTGACACCTGTAGTTCTGTGCGCTACAGGAGACGCATGCGCGCTTCCGCGGCTGTGCCCGTGCCCGAGTCGATCCCGGTCGGAGCTGCCGAGATCGCCTGCCGTCTGGGGGTGAAGGCCCAGACCGTCCACACCTGGCGCCAACGGGGGCTGCTCCCGGCGCCACGGTGGACGGTCTCCGGACAGCCGGCCTGGGACTGGCCGGAGATCGAGGAGTGGGCGAAACGCACGGGGCGGCTGAGAGAGACTGATTTGTACGGCGAGCTGTTGCAATTGGAGGGGGTCGGCTGGGAGGGGAACTTGGCGGAGCTGCGGCGTACGCGCGCCGGACGATGATTCTCGTCGATACCTCCGCCTGGATCGAGTTCTTGCGCAAGAGCGGCCACCCGGTCCACCTCACCCTCAAACGCCTGTTGCAACAGCGCGCACCGATCGCGACGACCGAAGTGGTGATCATGGAGGTGCTCTCCGGCGCGAGGACGGGCGCTGATCACGCCCGCATGCATGCCCTTCTGCTCGGCCTCCCGCGCGTGCGCCTCAGGGGCCTGCCCGACTTCGAAGGCGCCGCGGACCTGTATCGCACGTGTCGCCGCAAAGGGGACACCGTGCGCAAGCTGATCGACTGCCTGATCGCGGCCGTGGCCATCCGTGAACGAGCCTCGCTGCTTCACAATGATCGCGACTACGACGTGCTGGCCCGCCATTCGACGCTCAAGATCGAGCGCGTGCGCGCCGCGTGACGCTCGACGATACGGCGAAGCCCGCCTCGGTCTTGCAAGGGATGCTCGCGCGGCAGCAGGCCGGCCTCGCCTTCTACTCCTCGGAGCCCGCCAGCAGCTTGGGGTAGATCCGAATCCGCGCGGGCGGAGACGGCAAGCCGATCAGCTCGAACGAAAACGGCTCGAATCGGAAGAAGCCCTCCCGATCCGCCGATCACTGATTGGCGAATTTGGCGGACATCTTGAGGGTACGCAGCTCCTTGGCAATCTGTTACGAACGCGCGGCGATCTCGAAGTAGCCGGCGAAGCTGGCGAAGCAGGAGATCGCGGCATTGCGCGACTGCGGTGTGGCGAGGCGCCGGCCGTTGCCCTCTGCGCGAACCCGTTTCGCCCGGGGCTTCTTGCGCTCGGTCACGATTCGTCTCGTAGCAGCGCGCGATAGCCGGCCTGCTCGAAGTGGGTGTCGTGCGTCAGCGCTTCTCTGATCCCGTACCGTTCCATGATGCGGAAGGACGCGCAGTCCGTAAGACTCCACGTCTTGTCGCTTCGTGCGGCGTAGAACGTCAAGGCATCTCGGAACTGCGCGCTGGTCTGCGGAATGATCGTCACGTTGGAGGTTTTCCGCAGGCGCTCGACGGCGGCCACCGCCGCTCTGCGGAAAAACTCTCCGCGGTGGCAATAGTCGTCGAGGAACTCTGTGAGTACCATTTCGCTGGTGACCAGACGCATCGGTTGGTGAGATCTGGACGACTCCTTGGAGCGGGCATGAAGGGAGTCGTGCGGGTTGCTCATCGCGATCCAGTAGGCCGCGTCGGCGAAGACCGTCCTCATTCTTTCTCTTTGGGGGCGCCGTGGTGGTAGTGGTGGAAATTAATCGAAAGATCCGGGGGGACCTTGGCCCATTCGGACTCGGGCACCATTGCCGATATTTCCTCCATAATCTCCCAGATCGGCTTCGCGGTGGGGTCGTACTTAGGCAGCCGCGGTACGCGGGGCTTCCCCCGTTGCTTCGGTAGCATTCGTGTCTTCTTGCGGCTTCGAGATTTCATCGCGACACCTCTTCGTAGTTTCTCTTATCAGATCACAGCTCCCCGCTGAACGCCCGCTGCGGCAGCGCGCCGGGGAGGACGTCGATGGCGGCGAGCTGGCCCCGCAGGCGGCGCCGAACGGGAAAGGCGCTCGGCTCTACGCCGCGCGGCCCGAGGTTCTCGTCAAGTTTGAGCTTCACGGCGGGGGCTCGGTCGGTACCGAAATGATGCGCTCACGGGCGGCCTCTGCGCCATAGGCGATGGCCGCCAAGATGTCTTCGTGGGTGAGCTGAGGATACGCCTTGAGCAGCTCTTCCTCGGTGTCGCCGTTGGCGAGGAAGTCCAAGAGGAGCGAGACCCAAATGCGCGTGCCTTTGATGCACGGCTTGCCGAAGCAGACCTTCGGGTCGATGCTGATGCGCTCCAAGAGATTGTCCATCCTTTGCCTCCGGCGTCCGCACCTATTGTGAGGCACAGGCGCCAGCACTTGCAAGGGATGCTCGCGGGGCAGGAGATCCGCCTCGCCTTCTACTCCGAGGAGCCCGGCAGCAGCTTGGGGTAGATCCGAATCCCCGCGGGTGGAGACGGCAGGTCGATCACTCTTCGGATGATCGCTGTGTCGTTCGGCATCTTGCTCCGGCGAAGCACAGCGGGCGCAATAATCCTTCCCGCACCGCAAATGAATTTGCGCTGGAGTCCGGGCGAGGCAACAGCGGCCGATCGCACGAAACAGGAATCATCAATGGCACGAGTGCTGCTCATGTCAGCGCAACGTGGGGCGAACGACCGATTCTCTACCGGACGCGGTGGCTGCCATTGCAACGCAATTCGGGTTTGAAGTCACTGATCGGACTGAACTGCCCGGCCGCAACCCAAAATATCTCCCAGCGCCGGCGGCACTGCAGCCGGCGGTTCGGTCCCTTCTCCTATCGAAACACCCTGCGGGGCTGTACAGCCACCAGGTTCAAGCAATCGATAGCGCTCTCGCCGGGTGCGACGTGTGTCTCTCCACGTCGACAGCGTCCGGAAAGAGCCTGGTCTTCATGACGGTTGCGGCTGATCTGCTGCAGCGCGAACCCCGCGCCAGGGTGCTGGCGCTGTATCCGGCCAAGGCGTTGATCCACGATCAGCAGGAGAAATGGCGGCAACTCCTCACCCCGCTCCGAATCCCGTTCGGCCACATCGATGGGGACGTGCCGCACGAACGCCGCGGCGAGATCCTGCGGACCGGCCGGGTGCTCCTCATGACGCCCGACACGGTACACGCGTGGCTCATGAGTCATTTGAATCAGCCGGAAATCGAGGACTTCCTGACGCATCTGCGCCTGCTCGTTCTTGACGAAGCACATGTCTACGACGGCGTGTTCGGAACCAACATGGCGTACCTGCTCCGGCGCCTCCAGACCGTGGCCGGCCCATTCTCCATTATTTCCAGCACCGCAACGCTCGGCAGCCCTGGTGAATTCCTTCAACAACTCACCGGGAGAGAGCCGCGCACCTTTGCGGCGGAAGAGGACGGCTCGGGTTCGCCTCCGCGGACCGTTCTTCTGGCAGACGGACGCCGGCAGGGTTTCGAATACAGGGTGAACTTGCTCCGAATGCTGGCTCGCCTTGAGGGTGCGCGCTTCCTTGCCTTCGGAGACTCGCGCGGAATGGTGGAACAGTTGGTTGCTGCGACTCACCGATCGTCATCGTCTGAAGATGAGGAGGATGACGCGGATGACAGCGAAATGGACGGGCAATCCCTGAAAAATAGTCGCCGGCGGGTTCCCCGAACGCCACGTGTCTTGCCTTACCGGGCGGGATACGAGAGCGAAGATCGCCGGGAAGTTCAGCAGGCTCTCGAGTCGGGACAGCTGGCGGGTGTCGTCTCGACCAGCGCGATGGAACTCGGCATCGACATCGGCGAGATCGACCTGGTCGTTCTCCTCAACGTGCCGCCGACAGCGAAAGCGTTCTGGCAGCGGCTCGGTCGTGCCGGCCGTCGCCGTGCCGGCGTCTGCTTGATGATTGATACGGGCGGCACGCTGGCTGAAAAGCCAGGTCAGCTCCGGGAGTATATGCAGCGGCCGCCTGAGCCGAGTTGGCTCTATCTGGAGAACCGGTACCTCCAGTATACCAACGCCATCTGCGCCGCTTTCGAATTGCGAGCAGCGGGCCTTCAGAAGCGAGACACAGCGTCGTTAAACTCGCTTCCGGAATCGTTCCGCAAATTCCTCGACAACGAACTGAACCCCTCAGAAGCCGTGGCGCCCGACCTGTACCCGCTACGCCAGCGTGCCGCGACTGATCCACACCGAGCATTTCCATTGCGCACCGGGGTCGAACTGAACTTTCGGGTGAAAGGTCCGCACGGGCTCCCGCTTGGCAACCTGACCTATCCGCAGGCGTTGCGGGAGGCGTATCCCGGCGCGATCTACTATTACTTGGCGCAGCCGTATCGGGTGTTCGGCTACAGCCGCAAGGCCGGCGAGATTCTGGTGCGACGTGAACGCCACTGGACCACCAAGCCCATTGCGCAAGCGATGGTATTCCCGCGCTTCAACGGTGGCATCCGTAGCCTGTGGCGCAGCGAAGTAGGCTTCGTCGCTGAAGTCGAGGTGCAGGTGAGCGAGCGCGTCCTCGGCTTCGTCGAGAAGCGCGGTTCGACGAAGGCAGAACACCGCTACGGCCCCACGTCCTCGTACCACCAGCGGGAACTGAATCGGTTCTTCGAAACGACCGGGGTGTGCTGGTACTTCCCGGAAGGCTGCGCGTCCGATACCGCTGCAGCACAAGTCATGGAGACCTATTGCGATCAGTTCGGCGCGCAGGCGCGTGATGTGGGGTTCGGGCGGTTTCATTCGAAGACATCGCCGCTCGGCCCCGGGACCTGTCAGGGATTCTGCATCTTCGACGCGACGATCGGGAGTCTCCGGCTCACGCAGAAGCTGGGAGAGCGCTTCGCTGAGGTGGTACGCGCTGCCGGCTCACGTGCCGAGGCAGATGGCGGCGCGGAGCTGCGGGCCAGTCTGGCCCACCTCGCAGAACGGGCAGCACAGCTCTCGCCAGCGACTGTTCAGAAAGGGCTGACGGTCACCGAGGACACGGGCTGGGCGGAAGTGATCGCGCCAGGCCAGAAGGCGATGCTGAGGGGCAAGGCAGAAACGCAGACAGTGGAAGTCCTGGGTCACCGCTACGCTCCCCACGGGCTGATGTATGAGCTGGCGCCGCCGCAGGCGGGTGTCAAGTGGCTGGTGGCGGCGAGCCAGGTCGAGCCGTTGTATGGCGAGACGGTGATGCTGCGGGGGAACTTGACGACGGGAGAGGCCAACAGGGCAGCGTGAACCAGCGTCGCCCGACGGGTTAGGGTCTCCGCCCTGGGCGGTGTCCGGTGACCGCAGCCTCGAAGGAGCGCTTTGAGATCAGCGTTCGGCGCTTGATACCCCTGACCCGATCAAACCAGCTGGTGAGCAGCGCACCAGCATCCTTCTGTGCCTCGCGACCCTTGTTGCCTACTCCAATAACGACAAACTGTTGACCGCTCGGCCCCATTGCCGCCAGAACAGTGATCCAGCAGGCGGGGATGCTTCTCCCTGGACCAGCTTTGACCTCTCGCCGAATCCGGAGAGTCGATCTGTACCAAACCATCGGCCGGCGCATCCAGCGGGCCGGGAACGTCGCCTCAGGCAACACCGCAGCGGCTCTAACTCGCCGCACAGCAGGCGTTGAGCGTCGCATCAACGTCAACCTCGATTTAGCCATCCATGCACCACTTGCCATTTGTCGACATCTCGTCTCACGCGAAAGGCGAGGAGATCAGACCGGTTCTTCTCCAACCAGAGGTAGAACATCTGCTTGTTCTCGTAAGAGGGCTTCTCAGCCCAAAAGGCGGATTGCTGCCATAGTCGCAAGATGGCCCGCCGGCAGTCGTCTTGAGTCGGCATGCGTTTAGTGCGGACCATGGATGCTCGCCCACGCCAAAATCAAAGTCGCGAACACCAGCGCGATTGTCGCCGCGGCGAGGACCCTAGTCCAACAGACGAGCGCGTTCGCGCTCTTGTCAGAGGCGGCAGCCGCTTTTTCGAGCGCCTCCCGGTGAAGTTTGATTTCAGAAATTAGGTCGCCCAACGCGGGAATGAGAACCTCGACACCGTTGTGTAGCGCCCCGGTCAGTCTCTCTGAGAGCAGTTTGCTGAGTTCCGCGCTGTCCGCCTCTCGGGTTAGCGCGCTACTGGACTGGTTCCGAATCCTAGCGACTAGCTCATCTGCCCGGTCAGTCATTAGAACACCTGTCCTACTGTAGGCTTGTACAGTCGCCCGCCATTTCATTCTACTCCTTGCGGCCTTTCATCGGCTTCCTTCCCTCGATCGTCGTGGGTCTTCCGTCAATGTCGAAGGCCGGCGCCTCCCCGGCGTATTGGGCCCACCGCTTTTGGTACTGCCTCCTGTCAAGCAAGTGGAGGTCGTCGCTTTGTCCGAGGTCACCACCCGGATCGTCTAGCCCGATGCCGAACATTACGCCGCCGATGTCGGTGAGAATGAAACGATTGTGGAGTTTCTCGCCACTCGATCGCTCAATCTTGCGGACCAGGCGCAGTTCCACGTCGTAAGGAACGACTGCGGGGAGGTAATCGCGGCACTTGTTTACAAAGTAGTCACGATCCAGCTTGCTTGATGTTTGCACTTCAATCCGACTTGGCGGTGGGCACGGTCGGTCACAAAACGCCACCTCGAGAAACGCTTCCAGTGTGCGGACGAAACGCCTCAGAGTCGGATCGAAGTGCGGGTCCACGAAGACGATCTCCGACGCGCACCGCAGCATAGGAGCCACGGCACTGGCCAATTCCTTGGGCTCCCTCGGCACAGGGATGCCCGTCTCGACTTTCCAGAGCGGCTCGCTTTCCTCATCGAGGCTGTCCGCAGCGAGGGCCTCCTTGATGCCGCCCGGCTTGGTACGTGCGAGGATCGCATGGAACCGTGCGCGCGCGTGTTCTGTGACGGCGTTGTCGAGCCATGGCCGGTTGCCATCGTACCGCGAGCCGCGCGCGATCATCCTACTCGTCAGGACGATGAGAAGCGCATCGAGACGCTTCTTGGCATTCTGGTCCGTGGTGTTGAAGGCATGCCACACGCGGGCTTTCCAATCCTTCGGATAACGTGACACCAGGCGTCCACGTCCCACCCCAAACTTCTCTTTGAAGTAGCGAGCATTGTGATATACAGCCGCGCATAACTAAAAGGACATAATGGCTAGCAGAATGGATTGAGATAGGAACGGATTACGTCGGGGCAGGTTTGGATTTCGCCGAAGACGCGAGTGAGCGTTGTAACGATCTCGT
>Ga0326728_10026448_pt1 | contig 10269 bp, 8 predicted proteins | sample MB3enrmetagenome_FD_207602 | JGI IMG/M metagenome (GOLD analysis project Ga0326728, IMG submission 207602) | Lab enriched peat soil microbial communities from McLean, Ithaca, NY, United States - MB31MN | ecosystem: Environmental > Terrestrial > Soil > Wetlands > Peat | place: USA: New York... | reverse complement strand
TTTGCGGAAATTCTCCAGTTCCGCCTGTTTGCGCAAAAGGCGGTCGTAAAGATCCTTGTTTTCGGCGAGAGCCTTTTCGTAAGCCTCTTGCAAGGCCTCTCCCGCCAGCGCTTCCGATTGCCCCTCGGGCAGAGCGGCGGGTCCGTTCTCGCCTGCCCCACCGGGTGCGCTGGGCATCCCTTCATCTCGATCTGTGTCCATATTTTTCCGGCCTTCTCCCCTCCGGGGCGCGCCTTCGCCTGCCGGCGCCCTCACCGGAGGTGGTCCACTTTAAATTCCGGCAGCGGCGCTCGCCGGCCGCCGGTGCTTGCTTTAATCCCTTGCGGCGTCTGGGGGGCGCCGCCCCGCCTACTGCCCCTGCCAGAACTCCCGATTCAATTGGAGCTGAGGATTCGACTACAGAGATGCGCCACATATCCGACCGTGCTCATGGCGCGGTCGTATTCCATGCGGATGGGTCCCACCACGCCCAGAGCCCCCACGGCACGGTTGCGGTAGTGCAGCGGGGCCACCACCAGCGTGCAATGCTGCATCTGCTGGTCGGCAATTTCCCGGCCAATCAGAATCCGTACCCCCGCCTCCGGGGTTTGCAGGCAGGCTTCCAGAATGCGCGCCAGCTTGCCTTTTTCCTCCAGGGTTTTCACCAACTGCTTGATCTTTTGCACATCCACAAAATCCGGCCGCTCCAGAATCCGCGCGGTGCCGTCCACGATCAGGCCGCCCGTCTCCTCCTCCGAGAGCGCCCCCCACATAAACAGGGTGGCGACATTGCGGAGCAGGCGGTCGCAGAGAATCTTGTCCGCTTCCATGCGGTGGAAGATTTCCAGGCGAATGGTGCCCAGCGACCAGCCGTGGAATTCCCCGTTGAGGAAGCTGGCGGCCTGGTCAAGCTGCTCCTGGGTTAGATTATCCTCCACGCGGATCACGCGGTTTTCCACCAGGTCGGGCTTGGAAACGATCACCACCAGCACCCGGTGGTCAGGCAGGTTGATGAACTTGATGTGCTCCAGCAGCTTTTCCTCCATCGCCGGGGCCAGCACCAGGCCCACATTCTGCGAAACCTCGGAAAGGGTGCGGGAGGCTTTCACCATCAACTGCTCCAGCCGGTCGCTCGAGGCGCGCAAGGTCTGGTCAATGTAACGCTCCGTTTCCGCGCCCAGACGCACGCCCGTGGCCACCCGGTCCACATAGTAACGATAGGCCTTTTCGGTCGGCACGCGTCCCGCCGATACGTGCGGCTGCTCCAGGAAGCCATCCTCTTCCAGCTCCGCCAGGAGCGAGCGAATCGTCGCCGAACTGACCGGCACGGGCATCTGCGCTGCCAGGGACTTCGAGCCGACCGGAGAACCATTGGCAATGAACTGGCGAATTAAAGCCACCAGGATTTCCCGGCATCGATTTGACAGGTCAATTTGTCCCTTCATCTTGGCCTTACATGACGAGATATCGGTAAGTTCGCGGCTATAAACTCCTCAACTCATTCTATCGGCCAGGGTGCGCAGTGTCAAGATTGGGGAGATAAGGGTAGTGTCCTAACTTCAGATGTACCGCCGGCTTCCAGCCGGCATTGAGCCGCCAAGATGGCGGCGCTACGTCCGAATTAGGACGCTACCGAATGACTGCGCAAATTGGGGTAATGTCCGGTTTTGAATGCGGCGATGCCCCCGCGCGGTGGGACATGCGGGGTTACCAGCCTTTTCAGCTCGCCGCTTTCTTTGCGCCGAAGGAGATAAGCGATGTACCCTGCGGAAGGGCGTCCTGCTCCAGCACCCAGACCTTGTCGAGCACCTTCTCCGCGATCGCCTTCTTCACCTCGTCGCCCGAGGTCATGCTCTCGGCAATGCGATAACACATCAGAACGCTGTGGTTATACATCTGGCGGTTGTAAAAGTAGGTGAGCTGCTTCGCCGAGTACCGGTAAATCCACAAAAACAGCGCTGAAACCACCTCGATCACCACCCCGGCGATGATGACAATCGTGGTCACATCCTTGTCCGGCGGCAGCAGCCCGATCTTTTTCAAGTCCACGACGCGCACGATGATGCCGGCCAGGATCACGCCGAATCCGATCCACATGGCCGTCACACTGTAACGGAAGCTCTGCTGCGTCTGCGTCAGGCCAATCCGGTAGTAGGCCTCCAGTTGCACCCGGCTGTACCGTAGCAGCGGCACCAGCCCGCTCTTGTCACCCGCCTTGAGTTCGTCTTCCACCGCCTCCAGTTGCGTGCTGCCGCGCTCCACCACTGCGGCAATCTTGGCGGTGTGCGCATCCGCATACTGGCCCAGGACCATCATCGTGCCCTGGACGGCCCACGTGGGCCCCACCAGAGGAAGAAAGGCCAGGAAGAAAAGAGCGAAGATGGCCGGCAGGGCTTTGAACGACAAGGGTTCAAAACCCCAGTCCCACACGTGCGGAATCACTCTGAACCACACGAACCATACCAGCACCAGCGACAGGGGAATGGCCAGAATGCAGAGGACCAGCGCCACGTTGCGGAGTTGGGGCCGCGTTTGCAGAAGGCTGAGAAGGGACGCAGATGCGTTACGCACCTCACCGCGCACATCCGGCGGGGCCGATTGATCGCTCATCATGAGCCTCCTCGCAGGCCGGTTCGTTCGAATTGCATCACGCATTTTCCCCAAGAGCTGTGCCTATCTTACAACAGGACGACGACGCCACCGGCAAAAAAGCTCTCAGCCCGTGAAACGGGCGCCGTCCTGTAGCCCACGGCGCGCCAGCCGTGGGAACGCCGACAAGAAAGGCAACGGAATCGAGCGCCGGCAAGAGATTGTTTGGTAAGTAACATTTTGACGCAACTCTTCTTGCCCGGGAGGCATATAATGACGGGTAGGGGCTCGACGAGAACAAGCAGCGCAGGGATTTCGAAGGACCAGCGGATCCGCAAGGTTGTGCCTTCCGCTCATGATCCCGGCGCAGGGAGGGCTTGACGGTGAAAGAAACCTCGGCTTCGAAGCTTCCCCCGGACCTGGCCGCTTGGCATTTTCTCAGCCGGACCACCTTTGGCCCGGGTCCGCAAGATGTCGAAAGAGCCCGGCAGACCGGCATCAAGGCGATTCTGGAAGAACAACTCCACCCGGAGACGATTGATGATTCCGAGGTGGAACAGAAGATCGCCTCCCTTCCCACCCTGACCATGAGCCCCGCCGAACTGATGGAGGACTTCCCCGCCCCCATGAAGGGCAAAAACCCCGAGGCCAAGCCGCAAACACTGGAACAACAGGGGTACAAGCCCTTCGGGCCCAACCCTGCCACCCCACAAAATTCCCCGCCGATGGGCGCGGCGATGGAACCCGACGGGCCGCGCCGGATCATGCTGGAACTTGCCCGCGAACAATTCTGGCGCGCCGCCTACAGCCGCCGCCAGCTTCAGGAAGTCATGGTTCAGTTCTGGATGAACCACTTCAACATCTATGCCGGCAAGGGAGTGGACAAGTGGCTGATCACTTCCTACGAGCAGGATACGATCCGGCCCAATGCGCTGGGGAACTTCGACCAATTACTGACCGCCACGGCGCAAAGTCCGGCCATGCTCTTTTACCTGGACAATTGGCTGAGCGTGGGACCCAACTCACCGGAGGGCCGGCATCCCGGCAAAAACCGCCACGGCTTGAACGAAAACTATGCGCGCGAAATCATGGAACTCCACACCCTGGGCGTGGATGGCGGCTACACGCAGGAGGACGTGCGGGAAGTGGCCTGCTGCTTTACCGGATGGACCATTGACCGGCCGCAGAAAGGCGGAGGATTCACCTTCCGCCCACGCACTCATGACGACGGCAAGAAGGTGGTGCTGGGCCACAAGATCGGCGGGCGCGGCGGGATGGAAGACGGGATGGAGGTCCTGCGACGCCTGGCCGCCCATCCCTCCACGGCGCGCTTCATTTCCCTCAAACTCTGCCGGCACTTCGTTGCCGATGATCCTCCCGCTGCCGTCGTCAGCCGCGCGGCTGAAACCTTCACCCAGTCCCGGGGCAATCTCCGCCATGTGCTGAAGACGATTCTAACGTCGCCGGAATTCAATTCCCAGGCGGCCTTCCGGGCCAAGGTCAAGTCTCCGTTCGAGCTCGTGGCCAGCTCCCTGCGTACCCTGGAAGCGGAAACCGACGGAGGCGCGCCGCTGATGGGCCAGATCCAGCGCATGGGGCAGCCGCTGTTCCAGTATCAGGCGCCCACGGGCTACCCCGACCGCGGCAGCAGTTGGATCAATTCCGGCACCCTGCTGGCCCGCATGAATTTCTCCATGGCGCTGGCGGCCAATAAAATCCCGGGCACCAGGCTGGACTTTCAGGCGCTCGCGCCTTCGGGTGACTCCCCGGAAGTTTGGGATCAACTGGTGCAGCGCACTCTGGGCGGGTCGGTCACCGATGAAACCCGGGCCGCGGTCATGAAGAGCCTGGACGGGTTGGGCAGTCAAGGCGGAGGTAAGGGATTCCCCAAGACCATGCTGATGGCCGCACTGCTGCTGGGCTCGCCGGATTTTCAGAGGCGGTAATAAAGTGCCGTTGAAGCCCCAAAGGGGCGCTCCAGCACAGCCGGCCATCGGCCTGGGTTGCACGGAATGAGTTTGGTGTTTGAGCCCTGAAGGGGCCTGCCACAGAGGCCATTGGAATCGAGTTGGGTCGCCCTTTCAGGGCTCGGGGTTGATGGGGGGTTTTGCTTACCCAGGCCGTTGGCCTGTACGCGTTAACCTAAGGTCCACCGCCCGTTCCAAGCCACGGAGTGGCGTCGTCGTTTAGCCCACGGCGAGCCAGCCGTGGGAACGCGGGCACGACAAAAAATCTGGGAGCCCCATCGGGGCGAAATCCGGCCCCGCCGGGACCTGATGGCGCCCCTTGCGGGGCTGGGGGAATATTTTCGGGGGCGCTCGTACCCACGGCTGGCTCGCCGTGGGCTACATGACAACGCCCGTTTCACGGGCTTGTGGGCGGCTCTTACCCTTAGGTTAACGCCTATGGGCCGTTGGCCTGGGCTTCGTTATTTCGCCCCGTTGGGGCTCCAATACTCAGCGCCTCTGCGGTGAATGAAATCGTCTGGCATCGAGGATGATGATGAGCATATCGCGACGCTATTTCTTGAAAAACGCGGGGTTGAGCCTTTTTGGCGCGGGCGCTGTTCCCACTTTCCTGCGGCGGGCAGCCTTCGCCATGGAGCAACCCGGGCGCAAGAAAATCCTGGTGGCCATTTTCCAGCGCGGCGCGGCCGATGGCCTGAACATCGTGGTTCCCTTTGGTGAGAAGGATTACCATGCCCTGCGGCCCACCATTGCCATCCCGGAACCTTCCCGGTCCAGCGATGCCGGCGCGAGCGCCATCGATCTGGACGGGTTCTTCGGCCTGCACCCCAGCCTGGCAGCGCTCAAGCCTCTGTTCGACGCCCAGCATCTCGCCATCATTCACGCCGCCGGCTCGCCCGACAGCACACGCTCCCACTTTGATGCGCAAGACTACATGGAGTCCGCGACGCCCGGGGTAAAATCCACTCCCGACGGGTGGCTGAACCGGTTTTTGCAGGGTTCACACCAGCTCGATGCCACCCCCTTCCGGGCGGTGGCCTTTGCCGCCTCCACCCCGCGCACCATGATGGGCCCGGCGCCCTGCCTGTGCACCGAGGACCTGCAGGGGTTCCATCTGGCGGGCAATCCCAAGCATCCGGCGCGCGGCGTGGAACTGGCGGCCAGCGCCTTCGAGGAGATGTATGCCTCGGCCTCTGACCGCCTGCTCTCCAGCGCGGCGCACGAGACTTTTGAGGCCATCTCCACCCTGCAACGCATTCAGGTGGGCGCATACCAGCCGGAAAATGGCGCGGAATATCCTCGCGCGCCGCTGGGGAAAAGCTTGCAGCAGATCGCCCAACTCATCAAATCAGACGCTGGCCTGGAAGTGGCCTTTGCGGAAATGGGAGGATGGGACAACCATGTGAACGAGGGCGGAGTCACTGGCCAACTCTCCGCTCGCCTGAAGGAATTCGGCGATGCCCTCGCCGCCTTCCACCAGGATATGGGCGACCGCATGGCGGACATCACATTGCTCACCATGTCAGAGTTCGGCCGCACCGCCCGCGAGAACGGCGATCGCGGCACCGATCATGGTCACGCCACTGCCATGTTCGTGCTCGGCGGGCCGGTGAAAGGCGGAAAGGTTTACGGCAAATGGCCCGGCCTTAAAGATCATCAACTGCACGAAGGGCGCGACCTGGCACTGACCACGGACTTCCGCGATGTCTTTGCGGAAGTCGCCATGCGCCACCTGGGGGTGGAACATCCCACCGGCATTTTCCCCGGCTACGCAATTTCACCGGCGCGATTTCGCGGATTTCTTGCGTGAGATTTTTTTGCGGAATTGGCCAAATCAGGCTTTTCCGGCCTCCGCATTGTGGATATCCCAATAATGGCCGATAAATCCGGCTCCTGCCCAGGCCGGCAATAAGGGGTCAAAATGTCACAAGTTCGGACTCGGGAGCGATTCAATAGCCCCCCAGCAACCATTGTCAAGAAAAAAGCCCGATCGCCCGATCAATAGAGCACTCCGTTGCTGAGCGACTCCGCCGTCCGCCCCAGGGGCGGGCGGGAGGAATGACCCAAGAGGAGGCAGGGTGTTGCCATGAGCACTTTCCAGGGCTTTCCCCGCATCACGCCGTTTCTCTGGTTCGACTCGAATGCCGAAGAGGCGGTGGACTTTTACCTGACCGTCTTCAAGAACTCGCGACGCCTGGACGTGCTGCGCCGGGTTGATGACAGCACGGGCCCGAGGGGCAGCATCCTCACCATTTCCTTCGAGCTCGACGGCCAGAAGTTTACTGCGCTCAATGGCGGTCCAATTTATAAATTCAACGAAGCCATCTCGTTTGTGGTGCGCTGCGACACGCAGCAGGAAGTGGATGAGTATTGGTCAAAGCTCTCCGCCGGAGGCGTCGAGATTCAGTGCGGCTGGCTCAAGGACAAGTTCGGCGTAGCCTGGCAGATTGTGCCCGTGCGCCTGTTCGACCTCATCCGGAATCCGAAGGCGATGCAGGCCATGCTGGGGATGAAGAAGCTCGACATCGGGGAACTCGAACGCGCCGCGCAATCGTGACTGCCCACACCTACGCGTAAAATTCCGCCAAACCGCCGTAGGCGGCTACCCGTGCCGGCCACCGCGCCACAGCAGGAAGCGCAGCGCGGCGGAGCCGCAGAGCCGCGTTTCGTAGGGGCTGGGCTTGCCCTGCCCCAGCCGGCCGAGGGAGGCCCTATGTTCAGTCACATGCTAGTCGCTCTCCTGCTGACCGCATCCGCGCTCGGCCAGAGCACGGTAGGTACTCCAACTACTCAGGTAACACACTATCCGGACCTGACCCGCGCCGAGGTTCCGCTCTATCCGCCCCTTGCTCGGGCTGCCCCCATCACTGGCACGGTGGAAATCCAGATCACTGTTGAAAGGGGCACAGTCGTCGATGCTCAAGTAAAGTCGGTCGATCTCGACCCATCAGATCAGGTGGCGCTCAATGAGGAAGGCAAGAAGAAAGTCGGCTTGTGGCTATCAAATCCGTCGCTCGCTAATATTAAGACCTGGCAGTTTCAGCCGGAGGACCGGACGACCTTTCTTGTGACGTATGTGTATAAGATCGAGGGAGAACAAACACCGCTAGCTGAAAACCCGAAGGTCGAACTGGACCTGCCGCGCCGCGTGACAGTGACGGCCAAGCCAATCAAACTCTACTGTAGCGACTGTGGGGCTGATATATCGGGTAAGCCCGTCGCACGCTGAACACAGGTTGGAACAGGTAGCGCAGAGGCACGCGTACTTTGCGTTCCTCTGCAGCTCTTCGTCCGTTCATGGGATTTCAGGTTTGGAGGTTAACATCAGGGTTGATGTTCCCATGTTAAGAACCGCGGAGGAAGTTGAAAGGCGACTGCCTCCGCGCTACCCACTCCTTACACCTTCCCCCCTCCTTGATAAAGAGCCTACCCGCTTTTGAGCTTTTCCCCTTACCCTTTATAGTTTACACTTTACCCTCTAACCGTTCCGGGGGATGAATTCACCACCAAGGAGATTGGGCATGATTTATCTGCAAGAACATGAGATCGGATGCGATGCGAGTGAAATCGGCTTTCCCTCCATCTCGGGATGCCGCGCCATTGTGCTGGTAACCGCCGGCGGGTTGTTTGGGTATCACCTCTATGGGTTCTTATACCGAGACCGATTGAACAAATTTGTCCATTTCGTGAATCACCACCAGCTCGGAGCAGGTTCCAAGAAAACACTTTACCTAGCGTCCACGGTGCCGGTAAGCACCCCCGAGGCGGACACTATCTACGGGGAGGCCAGGTTCATAGCCTCATCGCTGAGTTATTTTGGAACAATGTATTATGCCAAGTGTCATAATTACGACCCCGCAGATGTACACTTTCAGGATCTCAATCATACCACTTGCATCATTTCAGCGCGTCAATGGGATCGGGGGGGCGACGGCAACGACGCTAACAAAGCCCTCTATCAGGAAGGCGCCAATCGCGAATTAGCTTACAAGCCACTCACGAAGAAGATGTTCATCCACCAGGATCCAGGACAGTTGAAAGTGACATATCCAACACAAATCCCGCCTGGGAAGCCCCCTAAGCCGGACGAACATGGCCGAGTATTCCACTAGCCCGAGGGATTTCCTGGTGGAGATTCACATTACCGGCAAAGTGATGGGGCGCCCTGCCTCCCCTACGAGACGGGGAGTTCGAAAAACGAATCATTGTCGGTGGTTGAAAATCGCATAGATGGTATGAAAGCGGGGCAGCGGGGTAGCAGAGGTACGCGTACTTGGCGTTCCGCTGCGGCTGCTCGTCCGTCCATGGGATTTCAGGTCTGGAGGTAACATCAGGGTTGATGTTCCTATACTAAGAACCGCGGAGGAAGTTGAACGGCGACTGCCTCCGCGCTTTTCTTTCATGGCGGCGTAAAGCCGCCTCTACGACGTGCCATGGCCGTTTTGACCCATGCCTGAGCACGGGCAGGATGCCCGTGGCACGTTTCAGTGCCGACCTCAAGGTCGGCGCTATTTCAACGTAAGGGGTCGTCAAATAACCCGGCGGCCGGATGCACCAACGCATCAATCCCCAATCACAAATCACCAATCACAAATGCAAAATCCAAATCCGAAAATAAATCAATGATCCGATGCACCAATGATTCAATGGCCCGATGGCCTGACGCACCAACGCACCAATCCCCAATCACAAATCACCAATCACAAATGGCTCGATGGCCCGATCAATACAGCATCCCCTTACTGAGCGACTCCGCAGCCCGGCCCAAGGGTTCAAGCAATTGATTCGCACCGCGCGCCATCAGTCCCAGTTCCGTCGTGGTCTGGAACCACTGGAAGCCCCAGTCCGCGTACTTCTTGATCTGCTCGGATTCCTTGACCGGCAATCCGCAATACTTGCCATTGGCCTTGCAGGCAGCCTCGACGCGCTTCAAGCCTTCCTGGACGCGGGGATGACCCGACTGCCCGCGCAGTCCCATGGAAAAGGAGAGGTCACTGGTGCCCACAAAAAGGACATCAACGCCTGGCGTCGAGGCAATTGCCTCCACCTGATTGAGTGCCCGCTCCTCCTCAATGATCACCGTGACGATGATGTTGCTGTCGGCAAAATTCGCATAGCCCTCTGGCGCCGGCCAGCGGAAAGACGCCAGGCTGGCGCCAAAACCCCGCCGCCCGTGGGGAGGGTACTTGCACGCCGCGGCCGCCTGCGCCGCCAGTTCCGGAGTGCTGCAAAATGGGAAGATAACGCCCAGCGAGCCCATATCCAAGACGCGCTTGGCGGTCCACAGTTCGTTCACGGGAACGCGCGTGATGGGTACGGCTTTCAGGCCGCGCGTGGCCAGAATGATGTTGCGCAGGGTTTCAAGGGTAATGGGGCTGTGCTCCATCTCGATCCAGAGGAAATCAAAACCCAGCGAGGCTTGCTGGGCGGCGGTTTCGACGCTCGCCGACGATACAGTGGTGCCAATCACGTAGTTCCCCGCTGCCAGCATTTTCTTGAGGGGATTTTCCAGGGCTCCCGGCGAACCGGCATTTTCAGCAGACATTCGAGTTCTCCTTAGGAAGTTAATTGAATTCAAATTAGGTAGCGTCCTAATTTGTGGAAGAGCCCCAACGGGGCGGACTAACAAAGCCCAGGCCAACAGCCTGGGTCTCGAGTTTCTACATTTCCAGTTCAGCACCACCCCGGCGCCTATGGCGCCACCCCTCCTCATCTGAGGAGGGGAGCTTTTAAG
>Ga0326728_10026447_pt1 | contig 10269 bp, 8 predicted proteins | sample MB3enrmetagenome_FD_207602 | JGI IMG/M metagenome (GOLD analysis project Ga0326728, IMG submission 207602) | Lab enriched peat soil microbial communities from McLean, Ithaca, NY, United States - MB31MN | ecosystem: Environmental > Terrestrial > Soil > Wetlands > Peat | place: USA: New York... | reverse complement strand
GAAGAAGCTGATTGAGGCGAAGCTGGAGGGCGGCGAAGTCCAAGCCGTCGAGCAACCGAAGAAGCTGGCCCCGGTGGTCGATCTGATGGCCGCGCTGAAGGAAAGCCTGGCCCAGACGAAGAAGCCAGCCGGTTCGGAAAAGGTGGCGGAGATGCCATCCGAGCGCCAACCGAAAACCCGCCGCGGGCGCGCGTGAATCGGCGAAGAACCAAGGTTTCAAGGTTTCAGAGTTTCAAGGTTTCAAGGTGAAAACATCTGTAGTAGCTTGAACTCGACCTGGCGGACAACCTTGGCGATACCCTACGTATCGGACACAGACTGGCATCCGAGTCGGCGGATTTTGAGCGTAATCCCGATTTATTGCCAACTATCCTACGGACGTTTCCGCGAATCGCCTTTCGCTTAGATTGATCGGCCCTTCGGGGCTTCCGGTTTGTAGATAATCTCAAGCGGCTTCCCGTTCCACATGCCAAGGTAGAAAGCTTCGGCTCCCTGCACCCCCGCATTTTCATGGTACGTCGAGGTAAGAGCCAGAAAGCGATCTCCCCATGCCTGCTCGACCTCTAGCGCAACGGCGTAAGGCAGATATTTCTCGTAGACGCCCCTGTGGTCACCTGGTTCGTCGGTCCGTTGCATCGGAAGTCGCTCGACCGACTTAAGAAAAAGCCGAAAGCCTTCGATTTCGGTGAGAACCTGCTTTCCTTCTTGCGTTGGGGTCTTGATCCATAGCAAGAAGAAAGCATTCAGGGCGGCGAGGAAGAGCGCAGCAGCAACAACGGGCCAGCCGAACGTACCTCCAACTATGATTCCACCGGCGATGATTCCTGCGAGACAAGGTAATAACATCGCAAGAAGCAGCGCCTCGCGCCGTAGCACGGCAAAATCACAGTGTTGTCTTGCGGCACAGATCACATCCCAAACACGTTGCGAGATAAAAAACAAATAGAACGCGCCGGGACCCATTATCACCAGCCCATAAATCAATGCACCCCATTGCTCTTTGTAACGCGGACTAGCCACAACACACAACGCGGCTGACGATAAAAAAACGCCGCCAGTTACGAATGGGCGATTTTCCGTGAACCACCGCCCGACCGCATCTCGATGCAATGCTTCAGCCATGTCGCGCACCGCCAGCGTCGTTTTAGAACTGAGCATGTTGACGGGAACGTCTTTTCGCGTATGACCGCGAACAAGCTCCTTTAGCAGGATTTCTTCCTCAGTTGGCAACTTGTCCTGTCTGTTCGCCAACGGTGTAGCTCGGATGAGCGCTGCGCCATTCCCGGAGTGGAGAGTCGCCAAGCCTTTTGCAACTAGGCTAAGCACCCCCGCCCAGAATGTTCGGTCGTCAAAGTTCTCTTTCCAAATGTAGCGGAGCATCGCGGGAGAAAGTTGTCGGGGAGGCTCATAAAGAGGGACGACCGTCCCGATCTTGCGACCCCATCCGAAGACGAACCATGCAAGCAGGTAGTAAGCGAAAACAGCAACGATTGCCGTAAGTGCGAACTCATTCTGGATGGTCACGGTTGTGGCCCCATCCTAAACCAGAACAGTTGACGAAAACAGGCCATAGCACAAGCTTGCGCCGTTTGTCCCCACCCAAGCGTCTACCTGACAGTAGTGTCTCCATCCGACAGCACGGCGTGCAAGGTCAAGTCTTGGCTATCACAAAACATGGCTTTGCGACTTTCAACTCTGAAACCTTGAAACCTGTTTCCCTCCCCACCTGATTTCCCCTCCCGACCCGGTTCCCGATACAATATCGGTTTCCGCGTAACGCTAACCTTTACTACGGAGTTTGAATGAAGAGGTTTCTCGGGCTGGGGTTCGTGCTCTTTCTTTATGTGTTCTGTACCGGATGCGGCGATACCTTCCGTCCCATTATCATCCCGAATCCTCCCACGTTTCCCAACCCGGCGGCGGCGCACGCCGTGGTGTCGATCAACGATAACGGAACCGTCGTGGTTGGCACCGCCATGGTGATCGATGTCTCCGGCGACACGGATGTGAGCGTCACCAACGTGGGCCTCGCTCCCGTCCATGCCGTGCAGCAAAGCGCCAGTCAAATCCTGGTCGTCAACCATTCCGTAACGGGCGCGCTGCAGGATTCCATCACCAAGCTAACCTTCAACGGCACCGTCATTTTCAGCGCCAGCACCATCACGCTGCCGCCCAATTCGGCGCCCAACTTTGTCGCCACTACCGAGGGGACCCAGGCCTACGTGCTGCTGCCCAACTACACTTCGGTGGGCGTGGTCAACACCGCTACCAACAGCCTCGTGTACACCATTCCGGTGGGCAACAACCCGGTCGCCATGGCGGAGACGCCCGACACCAAGAAGCTCTACGTGGCGAATCATGACGACAGCACCATCAGCGGCTTCAACACCCTCGACCGGTCTTCGCGGACCGTCAACGGTTCCTTCAGCGCGCCGCTCTGGGTGACTGCGCGCTCCGACAGCCAGCGCCTGTATGTGCTCAATGGCAATGGCGTCGTAAGCACTCTTGATATCACCTCCACCGCGGGCCCGGATGCTGTGATCGATGCCAGCGTCAATGCGCCCGGCGCTGCCTACATGCTTTACGACGGGAATAAGAACCGGCTCTACATACCGGGAGGCGGGCAGTTGACCATGCTGGATGTCTCGCAATCCGTCCCCGCAGTTCTTACCGGAGCCCCGATCGCAATTCCCACGGTTCAACCCACTTCGCGTGGCGCCGGGGATCCCTGCTCGGGCACTTCGACAGCAGCCCTTAATACAATTGCCGTTACCGCCCTGCCCGACGGCACCCGCGCCTATGTCGGGTCTTACTACGAAAACGCAGTCGATAATGTCAATTACGTCTGCCCGCAGGTGACGGTGATCGACGTCGCGAGCAACGCTATTAAGACCTACTTTGCGGTCCCGGGATTTCCTGCCTACGATGCCTTCTGCGCCACCACCCGCTTCCGCTTGACCATGGCCGCCGGCGGCGACAGTTCCCGCGCCTACCTCGCCAGTTGCGATGGCGGCATGGTCAACGTCATCGATACCTCCAGCGACACCTATATCCTGAATCTACCCGCCCCAATCAGTTCGCGCACGGTTCAGGGGAACCCGCAGAACCCGCCGCAGAATCCGGTCTTTCTGATTCCCGGTCCCTAAATTGCCGATCTCCGATTGTCGGACTTAGCTGAGAATTCCGCGCAGGATGGCCACCGGGACGGCGGCGTTGGCGACCGTGTGAGAGATGATTCCTGGCCATGTGTTCTTGGTCTTCTGGCACACATATGCGATGGATAGCGTCACTGGCAAGTACGCGAGAAAGCTCCAGGCGGTTTGATGGTAAAAAATATGAAAACCGTCCCACAGCACTCCGTGAACTACCCAGGTCCACCGCCCCTGCGCCAATTCCTGGCGCGGTAGAATGTAGCCGCGCCACCAAAGCTCTTCGCCGAAGATATTGAATACGATGAGGCCAAACAGGAAATAGAAAAATACCCACCACTGGCCGTGTAATGGAATGCCCAAAAAGTCCTTGCCGCCACTAGACAAGGCGCCCATGAAGTCGCTGAACTCCTTCGGCGCGGTGTATAGGTGAAGGCTCGTCGGCGAAACCTGGAAGACATAACCAGGCAGCACGGATGCCAGAATTTCGAAGACGCAAAGCCCAACGATCCATAACCAACCATAGCGAGGCAATCGGCCCAGCCGGAACCGGTTTCGAATCACCGGCCACGTGAGCGACCGGCCTTCCAGTTTCAAGCCAGCCAACGATGCGATCAGCAACATCGCGAGAGGGGGAAGAAACGTGAGGTTGAATATGGCGAACGAGGGAAAGCCCCTGCGCATAAGTGCAGGCAGCAGTACAAGGAGGCTGAACGAAAAGATGGCGGAAGGCACCGCAAACAATAGAAACGTCGTCAGAAATGAGATCGGTTTGAGTGGAGGAACCAATCCCGAAGAATCTCTCGCCGACGCGCTGCCGGTTGCAATTTCATTGTCGTTGCTCATGAAATCCGTCGCCTCTGCCGGATGCCGGTTTTTCCATTCTCGAATGAATCCAACCGGAATTTCCGTTTTGACTTCCCAGCCAACCGATTCAAGTAGTCAACGATTCAGAAGCCGGCGCTCGCTGCTACACTCGGCGGTTCTTAACTTAGTCGAGGTCTTGCAGCGAGCATGCCCCCGGCCCGCGAGCGTTGCCGCATGCGCCGCAAGGTCCCGCCGGCCCCTCTGAGAAAGACGCCTGCGTCGTCGCTCCGCTCTTCGCCGCCACCGCGAACACGGAGAGCTGCGGCTCCAGTTTCTTGCTCCGGCATTTCGGGCATTCCGCTTCTTGCTTGCCGAAAACCAGAGCCTCGAACTCGTGCTGGCATTCCTTGCAGACGTACTCGAAGATGGGCATGAAGAAAACTCCGCGAAGAAAATTGCTGCCTTCTATTTAAAATCAAAGTGTGGGTACTTCGCAAACACATGAAGAGACGCGTCCCTTCACGCCGCGCCGCTGGTTGCGCGGCGGGCACCTGCAGACCGTTGCCAGCTTCTTAATCCCGCGACGTTTCCATCTGCCTGCGCCCGAAGAACGGCTGATCGAAGTCGAGCCCGGCATCCAGGTACTTTGCCACTGCCACTGGCAAGCGGATCGAGCCCGCCCGCTGACCATCATTCTTGTGCACGGGCTAGAAGGCTCGAGCGAATCGCAATACATGCTCGGCATTACCGCCAAGGCCCTGGCTTTGGGGATGAATGTCATCCGCTACAACCAGCGCAACTGTGGCGGCACGGATTCGCTCGCTCCTGTGCTTTATCATTCGGGGCTGTCAAACGATGTCGCGGTGGTGGCGCGCGAGGTCATTGCGCGTGACCGCGTCTCGCGCCTGGCCCTGGTCGGCTTCTCGATGGGCGGCAACATCGTGCTGAAGTTGGCGGGGGAATGGGGAGCGCAGGCGCCGCCGCAGTTTCGCGCCGTCGCTGCCTGTTGTCCGGCGATTGATCTGGCCGCGTCGGCCGATGCGCTGCACGAACCCTCCAACCGCATTTACGAAATTTATTTCTTGTGGGCGCTTCGCCGGCGCATGCTGCAGAAGGCGCGCCTCTTCCCCGGCCACTTCGATGTGAGCCGCTTGCGCGGCATCCGCAGCCTGCGCGAGTTTGATGACCAGGTGACGGCTTACTATTGCGGCTTCGCGGGCGTTGCCGATTACTATGATCGTGCTTCGGCAACGCACGTGATCGAGCGGATCGCGGCGCCGGCGTTGATCCTGTTTGCGGCGAACGATCCGTTCATTCGCATCACGCCGGAGACGCGGCGGAGGATTTCGTCGAACCCGAACATCGCCTTCGTCGAGACGGCCGACGGCGGCCACTGCGCGTTTCTTGGTCGGCCGGCCGGCTCATCCGCCGGGTCACCACCCGTGAGATCGCCCGCTGGACCGCGGAATGCCAGTGGTGGTTATCATGAAGATCGGTATGAAGACGGCTATTGGGCGGAGCATGAGATCGTGAACTTTTTGCGCCGCTTCTGATGGATACGCGCCGATGGACGAGGTTCTGATGGATGCTGACTTCTCGATCGAGCTGGGGCCGGAAGATCCGGTGCTGGATTTTCCCTGGAAGGATCCCGCGGGCGAGCTTGCTTATGTGGACTTGAAGCGGCACCCGGAGTTAACGGTGTTGATCGAGGAAGCGAAAAGGTTTCCCGAGCTGGGAGAGTTCCTTCGGGCGCTGAACTCGGCGCGGAGCGTGGTGGAGACGGCGAAGTGCGATGCCTGGGCGGCGGCGGAACTGAGCGCGGAGGAAGAAATTTACGATGCATCAAATAAGTTCGCGAGTTATGTGGACGTGGTTTTTTCTGACATTGATGCGCGTCTATCTTTACCCGCTTACGAGCGGTTTGCCGCGAAGCTGGTTGAATTGCTGCGGCGCGCGCCGGAGACTCCGTCGGCGGCCGAGGTGTCCGTACGGCGGTGTTACTTCGAAGAGAAGGGCGGCGTCCGGGAAGGTTTCTACTGCACCTTGTATGTAAGCGGCTACGGAAACGACGGCGCCAGCGCGCGTCAGAATTGGGAAGTGGCGCTGAAGCTGATGGGGAATGCGATCGTGCAGTTATCGGCGTTTTCCTCGACTCCTGGTCAATAGACGGCCCCCCCCAGCAGCGAACACGTCGGTAACTTGGAACGATTTGGCCTGTTAGCGGACAATATCGGTAGTGTCGGTCACGACCGCCTCGGACCGGAAGACGGACGACCAGGCGGAAGCGGCGTAAGCCTGACGAGGCTGCAACGAAACCCTAATGCAGGAGCGGCATGCCTGAAGGCATGCCCTGATACGAATCTATCTTGTATCACGGGCACCTATGGATGATCGCAGGAGCGAACGTTTTGGGCGATACGAAATCCTGGCCGAGTTGGGACGGGGCGCCATGGGTGTTGTTTACAAGGCGCGCGATCCCAAGATCAACCGCGTCGTCGCAGTAAAAACTATTTCGCTGGCTGGCCAGTCGCCGCAAGAGGAACGCGAGTATCGCCAGCGTTTCTTCCGGGAAGCGGAAGCTGCGGGCCGCCTGTCGCATCCCGGAATCGTAACCATCTTCGATGTGGGCGAGGAGCCAGGGACGCGCGCTCCTTACATCGTGATGGAATTTGTCGGCGGGCAGTCCCTCGACAAGCTGCTGTCGCAGGGCGACCGCAAGTTGCCGCTGGAGTCAGCCTTGCAGTTGACGCTCGAACTGGCGGACGCGCTGGATTGCGCCCACGGGCAAGGCGTGGTTCACCGCGATTTAAAGCCCGCGAATATTCTGTTGACCGAGGACGGCCATGCCAAGATTGCCGACTTCGGAGTGGCTAAACTAAACCTCGCCAACCACACTCTGGGGAAACGCGCGCTAGGCACACCGGCCTACATGTCGCCCGAACAATTGAATGGCGAAGCGGTGGATGGGCGGTCAGACTTGTTTTCCCTGGGGGTGGTGCTGTACACGGCCCTGACCGGTTACAACCCGTTTCAAGGCAACAGCGCCACCACCGTCTCGTTCAAGGTGGTCAACCGCGACCCGCTGCCGGCCACCGTTCTCGAAACTGAGCTACCGCTTGGACTCGATTACATCATCGCGCGCGCTATGGCGAAAGATCCCGCCGAGCGCTATCAGCGCGGCATGGAGATCGTCCTGGACATCCAGGAACTGCGCGAGGGACGAGAGCCGTGGAGCAAGGCAAAGCTGCCAGGTTCGCCGATGGGTGGAAGCGCAGGCCAAACGGCGAAGGAAAAGGACCGATCGTCAGCTCTCGGCCAACTAGGGATTGCCGCTAAACCACGGCCAAGTGCGCGCGATCTGCCCCTGGGGCAGGGTACAGCGGAGAACCTGCTGCAGAAGATGCGGAAGAGGGCACTGGCCGGTGTCTTGGTTTTGGTTGGGCTTTTTATCTTTGGAATCTGGGTCATCTCGCGTGGCCACCGAGGAATCCAACCGTCAGCCAAGCCGGTTCCACTCGCCGGCGAGATTGCCCCGGTCAAAGTGGCGGCGACGCCGACGGCGCCAGCCGCGACGGTGACTTCGGTTTCCACAGCGCCGGCGACGCCGGCACCGCCAACCGAAACTGTCGCTTCCGTTGCCCCACCACCAACGCCGGCACCGCCAACCGAGACTGTCGCTTCCGTTGCCCCAGCGCCAATGGTGAAAAAGCTCCCGAAGCCGCGTCTAGCTGGTCGAACCTATCCGCCTCCTACGAAAGTGGTCCGCACAAGCTCACCATCCGTTTCTCCAGCAGTTCCTCCAGCCGCTTCTCCAGACACTTCCCCAGCCACTTCCCCGGCCACCTTTCCAGTAGCTTCTTCGGTCACCTCTCCAGCGATGTTGGAAATCGAGGTAGACCACAAATTCGCCGAGGCTAATCTGTCAGTCTGGGTGGATGATAGCCTGGCTTACACCCGTCGGCTGGAAGGAACAGACATTAAACATCTGATGGTGTTTCACCATGTCCAGGGCCACGAATTCCATACCATGCAGGTGTCGCCAGGAAAACATCATCTCCGAGTGCAGGTGACTTCTGGTACAGACGCCGGAGCGGCCACCCATGACCAGTCCGCCACCGTGGCGGGCGAGTTTGCCGGCGGGCAGGTGGTCCTGCTCCGCGTCAACTTCAATAAGCACAGCGAGATGAGCCTAAGCCTGAAATAGTCAGAAGTTCGGCGCGCCCCAGCTTTCACCTGCCATCAGGGTTCCTCTCACCTCACCTATGCAGGCTGGACTCGTCCGCTTGTCTTTCTCCAGTTCATCTTTTTCCAGTCAATTCTTTTCCAGTCGATCCGGGTGCGGAATAGAGAGAGAATCAGCATGAACAGAAAGATTTCCAGCAATCCTCGCGAGGCTGTGAGGATGGTTTCGGCTCGTTTGGGGAACAGGGAGAAGCGTCCGTAGACGAATTCTATGTGTACCCAGTAGACAAGTAAGGACGTTTGGCCCAGTTGAATGAGTGGACTGAAGCCGCGAGTAGCCAATCCCCAGCGGCACCAGGCATAAGTCAGGAAGGCGATCACTAACAGAAGACCTACGCGCATCATCAGAAAGTTAGGGCTGGTGTGCCAGTAGTCGTAAGTGGAGTATAGATGGAAGGAAGAGTGGTCGAACTGGCGCGCCGCGAGGATTGCGACGGCTCCGGCGGCGGCGAAGATTGCCAGAGTTTTCGCGGGGTGGGCGCGGGCTCGGTCGCTAAAGAGAAGGAATCCGGCGGCCAGGCCGGCGAAAGCGAAGGCGGCCCAGGGGAAAAGAGGGAAAAGCCAGGGCTGAGGAGCGCCCAGGTTGTGGCATCCGTTGATGTAGGACTCGATCGGCCAGGGCAGCCAGCTTGGGCGCCAGGTGGTATAGAGGGGCGGAGTCAGCAGGGCGATTAGTGACGCGGCGGCAATGGCAGCAACGACTAACATGTTCGTCGGCGATGTTACTTGCTTGGTTACTTGCGTGGTGGTGCGCTGGCGGCGGTTCGCGATACTTAGTGTGATGCCACAAAATAGCGCCATCAGGATCATGGAGAGGCCGATGATGTTCAGGACGTCCACGCGAAGTAAGTCGGACCAGGGAGCCCATCCCCAGGCGATGAGAAATTCCTGCAGGCGGAAGAGGAGTCCGAAGGCGAAGATTTCAGCGCCGCGGCGGGCCATGGCGCGGGTGATTTCGGCGGGGCTCAGGTTCTTCTGAATAAGTTTGCCGATCACCAGGGCGAAGGAAACTCCGGCCAAAAAAAGAAAAAGCGGCGCGGGCAGCGTGCCCAGCAACTGCGATCCTTTGAGGAAGCTGGTGTTGCGGGCATCGCCGCCCAGCCAGGCGTCGTAACAGTGTGTCTGGAACATCAGGACGCAGGCCAGACCGCGCATCCAGTCGATCCACGCGAGACGGGAAGAAGGAGCCGAAGTCACATGCGAAAGTGTAACGTGCGAACTGGGGTGGGGCAAGGCGAAGGGCGACGGGCGCGCACCTGCCCTGAGCTTGCCGAACCGGCAGTCGTCTCTTCATCGGCTGTTCACTTCTCACATGCTGGTTGGCGGGCGTGCTAGGATTTTTAGAGAAGGATTCCACCGTGAAGCGCTGGTTCGGTATCGGCACCGTTGTTTTGAGTCTGCTGTTCGCGGGCTGTTTTTCGCAACTGGCCTTTGCCAAGGATGAGCCCAAGTGGATCGAAATGCATTCCGCGCATTTCTCCGTGCTCACGGATGCGGGCGACAAGCGCGGACGGGAAGTTGCTTTGCGGATGGAACAGATGCGGTCGGTTTTTGGGCAACTGCTTTCGAAAGACAAGTTAAAAATGCCGGTGCCGATCACCGTCATTGCGCTTAAGAGCGACAAGCAGTATGGCCTGGTTGCTCCCGCGAAACAGAGCCAGGCGAACGGGTTTTATGTGCCAGGATCAGATCGGGTTTATATCGTGCTGAACCTTTTTGAACCTGATGCGTGGCGAGCGGTGGCGCATCCGATGGCGCATTATCTGTTGAATTACAACTATCCTCCCGCGCAGGGCTGGTTTGACGAAGGACTGGCGGAATACTTCGGGTCGATACAAATCGGCAAGCAAGTGGAGCTTGGAGGCGATCCGGAGCTCGCGCCGGAGTGGCACGAGGACGTCTTCGATGAATTGCGGCGGGATCCAAACACGCCACAGTCGCTGACGCAGTTGGTGAGTTCGCCGGTGTGGCTGTCGATGGTGGACCTGTTCACGATGAAGCATGACGGGGCAGGCACGCGCGAGGGGACGCACAACACCCTCTACTACGCGCAGTCGTGGATGGTCGTCCA